>Ga0335074_10004394_pt1 | contig 19426 bp, 15 predicted proteins | sample Lox_Sample_23_FD_206715 | JGI IMG/M metagenome (GOLD analysis project Ga0335074, IMG submission 206715) | Soil microbial communities from Loxahatchee National Wildlife Refuge, Florida, United States - Lox_Sample_2.3 | ecosystem: Environmental > Terrestrial > Soil > Wetlands | place: USA... | reverse complement strand
TCCCGAGTCCGTCCATGTAGACGAGCACGGCTGGCCAGGGGCCGCCCTTCGCAGGCTGGTACACGTAGGCGGGGCAGGTCCCGTCGCGGGTCTTGATGGCGATTTTGCTCATGCCGGCCGTTGTACGGAGTCCCGCTCCTATCGATAGCGATCGAGAAGCTTCTCCAGCGCCGCACCGCCCGGGGAGAGCTTCTCGTAGGGGATGCGATTCAAGGGCACCGCGCTCGACTTGTTCACGCTGTGAAACTCCCCGCTCCCGTCCTCATCGATGTGGATGAGCCCCGTCACATACTCGTTCTGCGCGAGCTTGTGCTCGATGAAGCCGTAGGCGGCGCTGCGGTCGGTCGGATCGTAGCTGGCACCGAGCTTGCGCAGCAGCACGCGGCCGCCGTCGTGCAGCTCCACGGGCAGGGTCTCGCCCGCCGCATAATCGACCGAGATCTCCCGCGCCGGCGGCACGTAGTCGGCTTCGATCGCCGCATGATAGTGCTCGCGCGTGAAGGTGTAGCTCTTGGTCGACCCCTCGTGATCGTTGAACGTCACGCACGGCGAGAGCACGTCGATGAGGGCGAATCCGCGATGGCGCATGCCCGCCTGAATGAGCGGCACGAGCTGCGCCTTGTCGCCGGAGAAGCCGCGCGCGACGAAAGTGGCGCCGAGGGACAGGGCGAGCAGCACCGGGTCGATGGGCGGACTCTGATTCACCTCGCCCTTCTTGGCCTTGGTCCCGATGTCCGCCGAAGCGGAGAACTGGCCCTTGGTGAGCCCGTACACGCCGTTGTTCTCGATGATGTAGAGCATGTTGATGTTGCGGCGGATCGCGTGCACCAGCTGCCCGAGGCCGATCGACAGCGAATCGCCGTCTCCGGAGACGCCGACGTAGGTGAGCTCGCGATTGGCTGCGTTCGCGCCGCTCGCGATCGAGGGCATGCGCCCGTGCACCGAATTGAAGCCGTGCGCGCCGCTCACGAAATAGGCCGTGGTCTTCGAGGAGCAGCCGATGCCCGAGAGCTTGACGAGCTGCTCCGGGCGCATGTCGAGCCCCCAGCAGGCCTCGATGATCGCCGCGGTGACCGAATCGTGTCCGCAGCCGGCGCAGAGCGTCGACATGCTGCCCTCGTACTGGCGGCGCGTCATGCCGAGCGCGTTGCTGGGCAGTGAGGGGTGGGCGACTTTCGGCTTGTTGATGAAGGACATGAGTTCTCCGGGAAGATCCCCGCTTCAGCGGGTGCGCCTGGCGGCGATGGCGGTGAGCCGCGGCGCATCGGGGAGCGTGGCGCGGATCCCATCGACGATGGGCTCGCAGGACATGGGAAAGCCGCTGTAGCTCAGGATCGACTTGAGCTTGGACTTGTCCACCGCCGTCTCGAGGGTGAGCAGGGAGCGCAGCTGCGCATCGCGGTTCTGCTCGACCACGAAGATGGTCGCGTGCAGGCTCAGGAACGTCTCGACGTCGTGGCCGAAGGGAAACGCCTTGATGCGCATGTAGTCGACCGCTATCTTCTGGCGCGCGAGCACATCGATGGCCTCGCGCACCGCGCCATCGCAGCTGCCGACGCTCACGATGCCGATCTTCTGGTCGCCCTTGCCGATGATCTCGGGCTTGGGCACGTAGCGCGCAGCGGTCGAGAACTTGCGCCTCAGCCGGTCGAGCACCACCTGATACTCGGCGGAATCCTCGGTGTACGCGCCGTACTGGTTGTGGCCCGAGCCGCGCGTGAAATAGGCGCCCTTCGGGCTCACGCCCGGGAGCGTGCGGTAGGGGATGGCATCGTCGTCGCGGTCGACGTAGCGGTAGAACTTGTCCAGGCTCTGCAGCTCCTCCGCCGACAGCATCTTGCCGCGATCCGGGCGGTAGGCGTCGTCCCATTTCAGATCCTTGCACATCCAATCGTTCATGCCGATGTCCAGATCCGACATCACGAACACCGGGGTCTGCAGCCGCTCGGCGAGGTCGAAGGCCTTTGCCGCCATGTAGAAGCATTCCTCCGGATTCGCCGGAAACAGCAGCACGTGGCGCGTGTCGCCGTGCGAGGCATAGGCGCAGAGCAGGATGTCACCCTGCTGGGTGCGCGTCGGCATGCCGGTCGAGGGGCCCACCCGCTGCACGTCGAAAACGACGCAAGGTATCTCGGCATAGTAGGCGAGCCCGAGGAACTCGTTCATCAGGGAGATGCCGGGGCCGCTGGTGGGGGTGAAGGCGCGCGCCCCGTTCCAGCTGGCGCCGAGCACCATGCCGATCGCGGCCAGCTCATCCTCGGCCTGGATCACCGCGAAGTTGCGCTCCCCGCTGGCCGGATCGACCCGGTAGCGCTCGCAAAATCCCTTGAAGGCGTCCATGAGCGAGGTGGACGGGGTGATCGGGTACCACGCGCCCACGGTCGCGCCGGCATACACGCAGCCGAGGCCCGCGGCCGTGTTGCCGTCGATCATGATGTGGCCGCGCGTCCCGTCCATGCGCTCGACGCGCAGCGGCAAAGGACAGCCGAGGTGCTTGCGCGCGTAATCGTAGCCGAGATGCAGGGCCTTGCTGTTCGAATCGAGAAGCTTGGGCTTCTTGCCGTAGCTCTCGCGCAGCAGCCCATCGATGACCTCCAGATCGACGTCGAGGAGCGCCGCGAGGACGCCCGCATAGGCGATGTTCTTGAGCAGGATGCGGTTGCGCACCCCGTCGAAGTTCTCGTTCACGAGCTGCGCGAGCGGCACACCGATGACGGAGATGTCGCCGCGCTGCAAAAGCGCGCTGCGGGGCCAGGTGGCGTCGTAGATCAGATAACCGCCGGAGACCACTTCGCGCACGTCCTTCGAGTAGGTCTCGGCGTTCATCGCCACCATGATGTCGACGCGGCCGGCGCGCGCCGCGTAGCCGTCGCGTGTCACGCGGATCTCGTACCAGGTCGGCAACCCTTGAATGTTCGAGGGAAAGTAATTCTTGCCGGTGACTGGAATGCCCATGCGGAAAATCGCCTTCATGATGAGCGAGTTCGCGCTGGCGGAGCCGGTGCCGTTCACGTTCGCGAACTTCACCACGAAGTCATTCACACGATCGGGCCCATTGATCAGGTTCGGCATGTGGCTATCTCATCCTCGGCGCGAGGAACCTTGATGGTGGATTTCTGCATGTCCCACGCCGCCGTGGGGCAGCGCTCGGCGCAAAGTCCGCAGTGCACGCAGACATCCTCGTCCTTGAGCATGACGCGGCCGGTTTGCGGCAACGGCGCCGACACGTAGAGCGCCTGCTCGGGGTTGGTGGCCGGCGCCTTCAGGCGCGCGCGCAGCTCGGGCTCCGCGCCGTTGGGGGCGATGGTGAGGCAATCGACCGGGCAGATGTCGATGCAGGCATCGCACTCGATGCACAGCTTCGCCGTGAACACCGTCTGCACGTCGCAATTGAGGCAGCGCTGCACCTCGAGCGCCGCTTGCTCGGCGGTGAACCCGAGCTCGACCTCGACGTTGATCTTCTTGAACCGCTCGATGAGTCCGACGTGCGGAACCAGGCGGCGCTCCACCGCGTTGTACTCGTTCTTGTAGGACCACTCGTGCATGCCCATCTTGCGGCTGCTCAAGGTGACCCCGCGCGGCATGCGATCGGTGATCGGCTCGCCGCAGCAGAGCTTGTGAATCGAGATCGCCGCCTGATGGCCGTGCTCCACCGACCAGATGATGTTCTTCGGACCGAATGCGGCATCGCCGCCGAAGAACACCTCCGCACGGGTCGACTGGAACGTGGTCTTGTCGACCTTCGGCAGACCCCAGCGGTCGAACTCGATGCCGATGTCGCGCTCGATCCAGGGAAAGGCGTTCTCCTGTCCGATGGCGAGGATCACGTCGTCGCAGGGAAAGAACTCCTCCGCGAGCACGCGGCTCGATTTGATGTCCCCGTTCTCGATCTCGTACTCGAGATGCTCGAACAGCATGCCCTTGAGAACGCCCTCCTCGACCACGAAGCGCTTCGGCGCCCGATTGATGACGATCTGCACGGTCTCCTGCTCGGCGTCCTCGAGCTCCCATTCGGAAGCCTTGAAGAACTGGCGCGGCTTGCGCGCCATGACCTTGACGTCCTTGGCACCCAGCCGCAGGGAAGTGCGGCAGCAATCCATCGCGGTGTTGCCGACGCCGATGATGAGTACGCGCTCGCCGATCTTGTCGATGTGCTGGAACGCCACCGACTCCAGCCAGGCGATGCCGATGTGGATCCGCTCGCTGTCGCGGCGTCCCGGCAGCTCGAGCTCCTTGCCCTTGGGCGCCCCGGTGCCGACGAAGACCGCGTCGAACCTGCGGGAGTCGAGCAACTGCTCGAGGCTCTTGATGGGCGAGTCGAGCTCGAGCTCTGCGCCCATGTTCACGATGTAGTCGATTTCCTCGTTGAGCACGGCCACCGGCAGGCGAAAGGCCGGAATGTTGGTGCGCATCAAGCCGCCCGGCACGCCGTACTGCTCGAATATCGTCACCTCGTACCCGAGGGGCAATAAATCGTTGGCGACGGTGAGCGAGGCGGGCCCGGCACCGATGCAGGCCACGCGCTTGCCGTTTTTCTGTTGCGGTGCATGAGGCAAGAGCCCGGCGATGTCGTCCCGATTGTCCGCGGCAACGCGTTTCAGGCGGCAGATGGCGACGGGCTTGTTCTCGATGCGGCCGCGGCGGCAGGCCGGCTCGCAAGGCCGATCGCATACCCGGCCGAGGATACCGGGGAACACGTTCGATTCCCGGTTCACCAGGTACGCCTCGGTGAACTGTCCCTGGGCGATCAACCGGATGTACTCCGGCACGTCGGTGTGGGCGGGGCAGGCCCACTGGCAATCCACTACTTTATGAAAATAATCAGCTTTCCCGGTATCGGTCGGTTCCATGGGTCCTCATTCGACATCGCGCTCGCGAGTGCTCTGATTATAGTCCCCGCATCGCTCGGCAGGGGTGATGTAGGCCGCAACCGGGGGACTCACGGGCGGGGGCGGGGCAGTGCGGCTCAACCGGGCCGCGCCGCGTACTTGGCAACATCGTCCTCGAACTCGTACCACTCGGCCCGATCCGCGAAGTAGATGTGCGCCTGCGGCTTGGTCTTGAGGTACGAATCGAGCGTGCCGATGCGCACACGGATGACCTCGGGGGGCCCCGGGCGGCGGCTGATGATGGGCGAGCCGCAGTTGCGGCAGAACAGGCGGTGCACGCCCGGGGAGGATTCGAAGTCCCCCAGGGCTTCTCCCCCCGAGGTGAACTTGAACTCGGCGCTCTCGACCTGCGCGGCCGCGAGGAATGCCGTGCCATTGGCCTTGCGACAGCGGCTGCAGTGGCAAAGCGTCACCGGACCGATCTCGCCGGCGATTTCGTAGCGGACCGTGCCGCAAAGACAGCTGCCCCGATGCATCGAGCCCCGCACATGGCAAAGGCGCGATCATAGCCCTGTCGGAGAGCGGCCGGAACGAGATTCGGCGGATTCTTGCGCCGCAGCGAGAAGCGCTGTATATTGAATAGCTTACGCTCAGATCCTGAGCGCATGTCGAGTTTGACTGCAACACTCGCCGGGGAGAAGGTGAGACATGGCCACACAAGCGCGCTCGATCGCATCGCTGACGATTTCCTTCGGTCTGGTCGCGATTCCCGTCAAGCTGTACTCGGCCACGGTGTCGTCCGAGCGCATCTCGTTCAATTTGCTGCGCGCCAAGGACGGCTCGCGCGTCAAGCAACAGTACGTGGCCGTGGCCGACGGCAAGCTGGTCGAGCGCTCCGAGATGGTGAAAGGCTACGAGTTCGCGAAGGACCAGTACGTGATGTTCACGCCCGAGGAGCTCAAAGCGCTCGAGGACACGACCACGCACGCGATCGACATCGGGCAGTTCGTGCCGCTCGCATCCGTCGATCCCGTGTTCTTCGACGGCACGTACTATCTGGCACCGGACAAAGGGGGCGCGAAGCCCTACACCCTGCTTGCGACCGCTCTGCGCAAGGCGGGACAGTGCGCGGTCGGGCGCTGGGTGTCGCGCGGCAAGGAGCACATCGTCGTGATCCGGCCCATGCAAGACGGGCTCGCCATGCATCAGCTGCATTTCAAGGAGCAGGTACGCGATCTGAAGGAGCTCGGCATCGAGCCGGCGCCGGTCTCGGAGCCCGAGCTCAAGCTCGCGCAGCAGCTCATCGATCATCTGGCGGCCAAGCGCTTCGACCCGAACGAGTACCATGACGAGTTCAAGGGACGCGTGGAGGCGGCGATCCAGAAAAAGGTGGAGGGCAAGCAGATATCGCTCGCCGAAGCGCCGGTCTCCTCATCGAGCGGCAATGTGATCGATCTGATGGAGGCGCTGCGGGCGAGCATCGATGCCCGCGGCACCAAGGCCCTCGCCCTGAAGGAGCGCAAGGCGCCGAAGCGAGCGCCGGCCGCCGCCGCCGCCCGCAAGACTGCTCGACGATGAGATGCATGACTTCGATACGAAAGATCTCAAGCGCATGTTCGGCATTCCCGCCTCCCACGTGCGCTCGCTGATCCGCGCCGGATACATCAATCCCTCGAAGAAGGCCGGCAAGCTCAGCTACTCGTTTCAGGACCTGATCGTGCTGCGCACCCTGGGGTCGCTGCGCGCCGCCAAGATTCCCACCAAGAAGATCAACCGGACGCTGCGCGAGATTCGCGACTCGCTCCCCGGGGAGCTGCCGCTGAGCGGCCTGTCCATCGTCGCGGTCGGCGACCGCATCGTCGTGCGCGAGGGGCAGGCGCTGCGCGAGTCCGATTCGGGACAGTACACCCTGGCGCTGGAGGTCAGCGACCAGGGGGGCGACCTCGTGATGATCGACCGGCGGACGGTATCCTCGCCCGCATCGGCCGAGGAATCTCCGACCGGGTCGGCCGCCGGGCGCGCGGCCTCCCAGGGGGCGGACGCGCACTTCGAGAGGGCGCTGAGCCTGGAAGAGCACGACGAGGCGGGTGCGCGCGCCGCCTACCGGGAATGTCTCGCGCTCGATGCGCATCATGTCGAGGCGCGCGTGAATCTCGGGCGGCTTTTGCATCTGAGCGGTCGGCTGATCGAGGCCGAGAGCGTCTATCGCGCCGTCGGCTCGGCCGAGCCGCTGCTGTCGTTCAATCTCGGCGTGCTGCTCGAGGATCTGCAGCGAGAGAGCGAGGCGATCGCGGCGTATCGCGACGCCCTCGCCCAGGATCCCGGGCTGGCCGACGCCCATTTCAATCTCGCGAGACTCCACGAGCGGGCCGGCAACAACAAGGATGCGCTGCGCCATCTGCTCGCGTACCGGCGCTTGATGAACGAGCATTGAGCGCCGCGCAGATCTGCCTGCTCTCCGCCTGCGAGCTGGCCGGCCGCATCCGCCGGCGCGAGCTCTCGGCGCTCGAAGTGATGAGCGCACACATCGACCGCATCGAGCGCGTGAATCCCGCGCTCAATGCGATCGTGACTTTCCTTCCGGACCGCGGACTCGATGCGGCGCGCGCCCTGGACGCCGCTCTGGCGCGCGGCGCCGGCGCGGGGCCGCTCGCCGGGCTGCCGATCGCGCACAAGGACCTGGTGCCGACACGCGGCGTGCGCACCACCTCCGGCTCGCTCATTTTCAAGGACTTCATCCCCGATACCGATGCGCTCATCGTCGAGCGGCTGAGAGCGGCGGGTGCGGTCATGATCGGCAAGACCAACACCCCGGAATTCGGCGCGGGCTCGCAGACCTTCAACGCCGTGTTCGGCGCGACGCGCAATCCCTACGACCTCGGCAGGACCTGCGGCGGCAGCAGCGGCGGAGCGGCGGCGGCGCTGGCCGCGGGACTGTTGCCCATTGCCGACGGCTCGGATCTGGGCGGCAGCCTGCGCAACCCCGCAAGCTTCTGCAACGTGGTCGGCTTGCGGCCCTCCGCGGGGCGCGTGCCCAACTGGCCGACGCAGTCGGCCTGGTTCGACATGGCCGTCCTCGGCCCCATGGCGCGCACCGTCGCTGATGCCGCGCTGCTGCTCTCGGTGATGGCGGGCCCGGACGCACGCGACCCGCTCTGCCTGCAGGAGCCGGGCGCGATTTTTGCGAGGCCCCTGGAGCGGGATTTCAACGGGGCGCGCATCGCCTGGAGCTCGGATCTCGGCGGCTTGCCCATGGAGCCCGAGGTACGCCGCATCCTCGATGCGCAGCGGCGCATCTTCACGGATCTCGGCTGCATCGTCGAGGAGGCGACGCCCGACCTGCGCGACGCGGACGAGATCTTTCGGGTCCTGCGCGCCTGGCATTTCGATGTTTCGCTGGGCGCGCTGCTCCGCTCCCATCGAGGCTCGATGAAGGACACCGTCATCTGGAACATCGAGCAGGGCGCGCAGCTGACCGGCGCGCAGGTCGGGGCGGCCGAGATCAAGCGCACGCAGCTCTTTCATCGCATGCGCGAGTTCATGGCGAGATACGATTTTCTGGTGGCGCCGGTCGTGCAGGTGCTGCCCTTCGATGTGGCCATGCCCTACCCGACCCGCATCGACGGCGTCGAGCTCGACACGTATCTCGACTGGATGCGCTCGTGCTACTACATCAGCGCGACCGGTGCGCCGGCGGCCTCCGTGCCGTGCGGTTTCAGCGCCGCGGGGCTGCCGGTGGGCCTGCAGATCATCGGCGGGCATCGACAGGACTTTCTCGTGCTGCAGATGGCGTTCGCCTTCGAGCAGGCCACTCGCATGTACGAGCGCCGACCCGCTCTGGTGGATGATCCTCGCCCGCCCGGCGCCTCGGGTGCGCTCAGAACTTGACCCGGGCGGTGAGCCCGAAGGTGCGCGGCGCGCCCAGGAATGCGTCGATCTGGTCGTACTGGAACGGCGCGTCATAGGCCACTTGGTAATAGTATTTGTCGGCGAGATTCGCGCCCCACACTTCAATGGCCCACTTGTTGTCGGGCGCACCGATGCCGACTCGTCCATTCAGAAGTCCATAGGCGCCTTGGACCTTGCGCGGATCGAGATCCGATCCGGTGTTATAGGAAGAGTCGTACTTCTCGCTCAGCGTGGCGCGCAGCTGCAACGAGCTCGACAGCGGTACCTGGTAGGTAGCCGAGGCGGCTCCCGACCAGAGCGGTGCAAATGAAAGCCGATTGTTCAGGCGCCCGAGCGTCGGGTCGGCTTGGTTCGGAGCGAACAAGTACAGCGAGCTGCCGAATTCGGTGATGTCCGTGAGCGCATGCGTCACGCCGACGTTCAGGCTCAAGCCGTTGAGCGGCGTCAACCAGTCCACATCTATTTCCTCGCCCTTGGATTCAACGCGCGGGACCGAGCTCACCACGAACAGGATGCCGGTATAGGTGTTCAGCTGGAAATCCTTGTATCGCTGATCGAACACCGCGGCATCGAGGCGCACCGTCTTGTCGGCGAGCATGGTCTTGATGCCGAGCTCGTAGGAATCGACCGTTTCCTCGGGAAAGGAAGTGTCGAGCACCGGTGCGAGAGGATTCGCGGCGAACGGATTGGTCACCCGCGCCAGGTTGAATCCGCCCGCCTTGTACCCGTCCGCGAACGAGATGTACGCCATGATGTCTTCGTTGACGTGATAGGCCAGCTTGACCGTGCCCGACAAATTGTTCTCGCTCAGCGATTGAGAGTCCGGCAAGTTCGCAAAATAAGGATTGAACACGACCGAGCAGCCATATCCCAGCAGGAACTGGTATTCGGGGCTGGCGGGAGGGATTGCGGCAAGGCCCGGGGCCGCGAGCAACGAGCCGCAGGCCGAGCCGCCATCGGTATCGTGGTAATTCGCGTTCGCGGTTTTCTCCTCGTGGGTGAAGCGAAAGCCGCCGGTGAGATCCAAGCCCTCGGTTACCTCGTAGGTCTCGCTGGTGAAAACCGCAAAGCTCTTGGAGGTCTGGTGAAAGGTATCGCTGTAGCCCGAAACCCCGGGAATGAACGTCTCGCCGGGTGGCTTTCCGGTGAGCTCGGGGATCAAGAGAAAGTTCGGTGCGCCCACCGAGGCCGAGGCCAGCCCCCCCAGGTACAGGTCCAGGTCGGTGCCGGCCCACAAGGTCTGGTTGTTCGCCAGGATCTCATCGGAGAAGAAGCCCCCGACCAGCCAGTTGAGGGGCCCTTCTTTGCCGGCCAGTCGCAGCTCCTCGCTGAATTGCTTGAAGTCGGTGAGGTTGCCGTCGGTACCGGGCTCGTACAGAAGATCGAGGGCCGAATAATCAGTGTCCTGACCGGACGTGAGCGTGTTGTCGCGCCAGGCGGTGATCGAGGTGACTTTGCCGAAGCCCACGTTCCAGTCGAGCTGGGCGGAAAAGCCCATATCGCGAATATGCTGACCGTTGGGCTGATTGGCGTAGGCCTGGTAGCCGGTTCCCGAGGCAATCCCCACCGCACCGGCCTGCCCGCCGAGGGCAGGGACCGAGGCGAGCGCGTTGAGCACCGGTGCGAACGGCCCCAGAACGGTCGCTACGGCACCACAGCATAATTCATTGCGCTTCGAATAGTCCGCGATGAATAGAACCTGGAGATCGTCGTTGGGCGTGACCAGGTACTGTCCCCGCAGCGTGTACATGTTGCGGTTGTTGGTGTTGTCGTTTTCGTTGGGACCGGGGCCGGTATCGACGTTGAGCCAGCCGTCGGTTCTCTGGTAGCCCACGTACAGGCGGCCCGCCGAGATGGCATTGATCGGCCCGGTGACGGAGGCGGATGCCTCGCGATCGTTGAAGTTGCCGCCAGTGATCTCTGCGGTCGCGCCGAACGTCATCGAGGGTCGCTTGGTCGTGATGGTGATGACGCCGGCGTCGTTGTTCAGCCCGAACAGTTCTCCCTGGGGTCCTTCGAGAACCTCGATTTGATCGATTTCGCCCAGATCGCCGAAGCCGACGCCGTTGCGGGGACGGTAAACCCCGTCGATCACGATACCGACCGAGGATTCCAGACCGGGGTTGTCGCCGACCGTGCCGATGCCGCGAATGCGCGCCGTGGTCAAGTTCTCGTTGGTCGTGGAGGTGACCGTGAGGCCAGGGGTCAACACCGTCAGGTTCTTGATGTCGGTCACGCCGGCATCCTGCAGCTGCTGGGCGGAGAGCGCGATGACGGAGATCGGTACGTCCTGAAGGTTCTCGGACCGCTTCTCCGCGGTCACGATCACCTCGGTCAAGGTGGGCTGAGTCTCGTCCGCGCGGCTGTCGGCGCTGACCAATGCGAGGGCCGCCGCAGCGGCCGCGAGTGCAGCCGCCGCCGCGAGCGCCGCCGCCGTGAGCGCCGAAGCCGCCGTGAACGCGGTCGCCAGCGGGAGCTTCGCCGCAGCCCAACGCATGCCTGGATTAGCCATCTTGCACCCCCTCCGGCTCACGCGCGGTGCGCGGTGGCCCCATTCCCGGCGGCTTCCGTTCGCGCGGCTGTTGTATTTGTCCTACGTGCCTCGGCTGGCGCAGCAGATATCCCTGCAATCCCGGGATGCGTCCGTCGCGCACTCACCACATCGGCGGGAGGAGCGTAAGGTAACGGCGCGATCGACGACCTCGCCTCGGACGACAATCGATTGATCGGCGGCGCCATCAGGACCTGGCGCGCGACGGCGGGGCAGCGGCGCGAAAAGTGCTAAGCTGCCGGCGGCGCTGGGATGTTCTCGAGGCATCTGAGGGATAACATGCGGACACATACCGCAGCCGGTCGCGGCTACATACTGGCGACGTGGTTCAAGGCGATTGGCCGCGCTTTGGACGCGGCCGGTTGCGACGGTGCCGCCATCCTCGCTCAGGCGGGGTTCGAGCTGGCGGATCTGGACGGCCCCACGGTGCGCTGCCCGCTCATCAACAACGAGCGGCTCTGGGAGCTTGCCCTGGAAGCCACCGCCGATCCCGCCTTCGGACTGAAGGTGGCCAGCCAGATCAAGCACACCACCTTTCATGCGTTGAGCTACGGGCTCACCGCCAGCTCCACCTTGAAAGAAGCCTTCGAGCGCGTACAGCGCTACTGCCATGTGGCGAGCAACGCCGTCGCCTATGAGCTCTTGCGTCAGGGTGCGGATTATCACTTCGTGATCAAGCCGATCGCCCCCGTGGCCTTCGAGGCCGTGGACGCCCTGGTCGCCGCACAGTTGCGCATGTGCCGCTCGCTGATCGGCCGCGATTTCTCGCCCCTGCTCGTGGAGCTGCGCCGGCCGCGCCCGGCGCGTCTGGAGGATTTCGAGCGGCTGCTGCGGGCCCCGCTCAGATTCGGCGCGGCCCAAAATCGCCTGATACTCGACGCGCAGAGCATGGAGCGGCCCCTCGAGGGCGGCAATCCGGAGCTCGCGCGCCACAACGACGTCATCGCCCTGCGCTATCTCACGCGAATCGAGCGGGAGGATATCGAAGCGCGGGTACGCGAGGTGCTGATGCAGAGACTGGAGGGCCGGGAGCCTTCCCAGGAGGAGGTCGCCGAGCAGCTCTACATGAGTCCACGCACCCTGCAGCGCAAACTTGGCGAGCGCGGCACGACCTACAAACAGCTGCTGGATGAAACGCGCCATGCATTGGCGCTCGCCTATCTTAGCGCACCGCAGCATAGCGTCAACGAGGTGACCTACCTTCTGGGATTCTCGAGTGGCAGCTGCTTCACCCGCGCATTTCGCCGATGGACCGGCCAGTCCCCCTCGGACTGGCGAGCCGGCGGCGCTGCCGGTGCGAGGGCCGCGCCGCTGCGGGCGGCCGCTCCCACGGGAGCGGTGGCGGCGACCCGCTGGCGCTAGAGCAGCGTCACGGCGACCCGCTGGCTGATGCCACAGAGCAATTCGTACGGGATGGTGTCCGCCCACACGGCGATTTCCTCCACCGGCAGCCCGCTGCCCCACAGGATGACCGGGTCGCCGAGCCGCGGCGGCCGCGGCAGGTCGGTCACGTCGATCCCGATCATGTCCATCGATACGCGCCCGGCGAGCGGCACACGCTCGCCATTGACCAGCACGGGAGAGCCCGAGCCGAGACTGCGCGGATAGCCGTCGCCATACCCGACCGCCGCGACCGCGAGCCGCGTCGGCCGCACGGCGGTCCAGTTGCCGCCGTACCCCACGCGCTCGCCCGGGGCGAGATCCTTGATCGCAATGAGGTGCGACTTGAGCGTCATGGCGGCCTTCAGCCCATAGTCCGCGCCGATCGAGCCGTCGAACGGCGATACGCCGTAGAGCAGCAGCCCGGGCCGCACCCAGTCGGCCTGCGCCTCGGGGTAGCCGAGCATCCCGGCCGAGTTCGCAATGCTGCGCTCGCCCGGGAGCGAGGCCGTGGCGGCGGCGAAGCGGGCGAGCTGCTCGGCGGTGCTCGGGGAGTCGGGCACATCGGCCGAGGCGAGGTGGGTGAACAGATTCACCGGCGATTGCACGCGCGGCAGGGCGCGCAGCGCCTCGAGAGCGGCCTCGAACGCCGCGCCCTTGAAGCCAAGGCGGTTCATGCCGGTGTCGAGCTTGAGCCAGACCTTGAACGGATCGCCGGCGGCGGCCTGACGCAGAAGCTCGATCTGCTCGCCGGTATGCACCACGAGCTCGAATCCCGCAGCCGCAGCCGAATCGAGCTGCCCGCGGTCGAACACGCCCTCGAGCAGCACGATGCGCTTTTGCACGCCGGCCATGCGCAGCGTGAGGCCTTCATCGACCCGCGCCACGGCGAAGGAATCGGCCTCCGCGAGCGCGCGCGCCACCGCGATGAGTCCGTGGCCGTAGGCGTTCGCCTTGATCACGGCCATGACGCGCGAGCGCGGCGCCCACTGGCGGATGCGCCGCAAATTCTCGCGCAGCGCGCCGGTGTCGATCGTCGCGCTGACCATCGGCGTCATGCGCGTGTCACCGAAACACGCCGTCGGCGTAGGATTCAGGCGCGTAGTTCTCGAACTTGGTGTACTGCCCGAGGAACGTGAGCTGGACCTCGCCGGTCGGACCGTTGCGCTGCTTGGCGATGATGATGTCCGCGATACCCTTGCGCGTGGTGTTCGGGTCGTACACTTCCTCGCGGTAGATCAGCAGAATCACATCGGCGTCCTGCTCGATGGCGCCGCTCTCCCTCAGATCCGACATCACCGGCTTCTTCTCCACGCGCTGCTCGACCCCGCGATTGAGCTGCGAGAGCGCGACCACCGGCACCTTCAATTCCTTGGCGAGCGCCTTCAGGGAGCGCGAGATCTCGGAGATCTCCGTGGCACGGTTCTCCTTGGTGCCGGCGACCTGCATGAGCTGCAGATAGTCGACCACGATCAGATCGAGGCCGCGCTCGCGCTTCAGACGCCGCGCCCGCGCGCGCACCTCGGTCGGCGTGAGCGCCGGGGTCTCGTCCACGTGAATGCTGGCGCCGCCGAGCTGCGTCATGGCCGAATCGATGCGCGGCCAGTCATCTTCCTGCAGGCGGCCCGAGCGCAGATGACCCTGATTGATGCGCCCCAGAGACGACAGCATGCGCAGGGTGAGGGACTCGGCCGACATCTCCATGCTGAAGATCGCCGCCGACTTGCGCGAGCCGAGAGCGGCGTTCTCCGCCATGTTGACGGCGAGCGTGGTCTTGCCCATGGACGGCCGGCCGGCGACGATGATCAGGTCGCCGGGCTGCAGCCCCGAGGTCATCTCGTCGAGCTGCTTGAATCCGGTGGAGATGCCCGTGAGCTTGCCGTCGGAGTGATACAGCTCGTCGATCCGATTGACCACCTCGGGCAGGATCGACTTGACGGTGCGAAAGCCGATCTTGCCGCGCGAGCCGCGCTCGGCGATCTCGAATACCGCACGCTCCGCATCATCGACGATCTCGCGCGCTTCGCGCCCTTCGGGCTCGAGCGCGCTGGTCACGATGGCATTGCCGGCGGTCACCAGCTGGCGCAGCACCGATCGCTCGCGCACGATGTCCGCGTAGGCCCTGATGTTCGCGGCCGTGGGCGTGTCGCGCGCCAGGCCGCCGAGATAGGAGAGCCCCCCCACCTGATCGAGCACGCCCTGGCTCTCGAGGATTCCGGACAAGGTGACCGCGTCGCAAGGCTGGTTGCGCTCGATGAGCCCGGCACTCGCCGCGAAGATGAGCCGATGATCGTGGCGGTAGAAGTCCTCGGCGTTCACCCGGTCGGCGATCTGGTCCCAGGCGGCGGCATCGATCATCAGACCGCCGAGCACCGCTTGCTCGGCCTCGATGGAATGGGGCGGCAAGCGCAGCCCCTCGCCCGCCGCAGTTGCGCCCGTCATCGGATTGTCGAGGCGGGTGGCCACGTGCAAAGCCTGCGCGCCGCGGCTTTGCCGGCCGCTACTCTTCGGCGACGATCGTGACCGTGACGGTCACATCAACGTCCGCATGCAAATGCACCTGCACCTGATGCTCGCCGGTCGAGCGGATCGGTCCGTTCGGCATGCGCACCTCGCTGCGCGATACGGGGTGGCCCGCCTTGACGGCGGCCTCTGCGATGTCGGCGGTGCCGATGGAGCCGAACAGCTTGCCCTCGGTGCCGGCCTTGGCCTTGAGCTCGAGCTTGAAGTTCTGAAGCTGCGCCGCGCGGCCCTGAGCCGCGGTGAGCTCCTCGTGCGCCTTGGCCTCGAGCTCGTGGCGCTGCGCCTCGAACTTGGCGATGTTGGCGGGAGTGGCCATGGTCGCCCGGCCCGTGGGCACCAGGTAATTGCGCGCGTAGCCCGGCTTGACCTTGACGCGGTCGCCGATCTGCCCGAGGTTCGCCACCTTCTGCAGCAATATGATGTCCATGTGCTCGGCTCGTCTCTAATGTTGGTCGGTGTACGGCAGCAAGGCGAGGAAGCGCGCACGGCGAATGGCGAGCTGCAGCTGGCGCTGGTAATGAGCGCGCGTGCCGGTGATGCGGCTCGGGACGATCTTGCCCGTCTCGGTGATGTAGCTCTTGAGCGTCGCGAGATCCTTGTAGTCGATCTGCTTGACGTCATCGGCGGTGAAACGGCAAAACTTCTTGCGGCGGAAAAAACGTGCCATGGAATGCTCCTTCGGTTGCGGCTCAGCGCATGCCCATGGGCATGTCGTCGTCGCCGTCGTCGTCGAAATCGTCGTGACGCCGGGCACTCTCATCCGGCGCACGCGCCATCGGCGAGGGCTCGGTGACCGCTTCGTCCATCTTGACCACGAGACTGCGCAGCACGGCGTCGCTGAAGCGGAACGACCCGGTGAGCTCGGCGAGCGTCTTCTGATCGCACTCGACATTGAGCAGCAGGTAGTGCGCCTTGTGGACCTTGGCGATCGGAAAGGTCAGCTGGCGCCGGCCCCAATCCTCGTAACGGTGCACCAGGCCGCCGCCGGCACTGATCATGCCCTTGTAGCGATCGACCATCGCAGGAACTTGCTCGCTCTGGTCCGGGTGGACCAAGAGCACTATTTCATAATGCCGCATGTGGGCTCCTTACGGTTGCAGCCTCCCGTTGCGAGCGGTGAGGCAAGGAGTGAAGCCGGTCGACCGGCAATCCGGCCAGGCCGGTAAAAAGACGGCGAAGAATACGCGCTTCGGGCGCTCCTGGTCAACTCGAGCTCGCCGCGCGGCGCTGGCGCCGAGCCTCGAACAGCCCGATACCGGCAGCGACGGAGACGTTGAGCGATTGCACCGCCCCCGACATGGGGATGCGCACCAGGAAATCGCAAGTCTCGCGCGTCAGACGCCGCAGGCCCTGCCCCTCTGCGCCCAGAACGAGCGCCAGCGGCCGGTTGAGGTCGGCATCGTACAGGGATTGCTCGGCATCCCCGTCCGCGCCCACCACCCAGACCCCGCTCTCCTTGAGACGGCCGAGGGCGCGGGCAAGGTTGGTGACGGCAACCACCGGCAGGAGCTCGGCGGCTCCCGCAGCGACCTTGCGGGCCGTGCCATCGACGGCAGCCGATCGGTCCCGGGGAAGGAGCAGCGCCCCCACCCCCGCCGCCGCCGCGGTACGCAGGCATGCGCCGAGATTGTGAGGGTCGGTGACCCCGTCGAGCACCAGCAGCAGGGGGGCGGGCATTTGACGTATTGCAGCCTGCAGCGCCGCCTCGTCCCAGGGCTTCTGGGGCCGAATGGAGGCGACCACGCCTTGGTGCGCGACATCGCCCGCGAGTCTCGCCAGCGCCTCGGCGCCCACCGTTTGAACGCGCAGACCCGCGCTCAGGGCGCGCTCGCGCAGGCTGCGTGCGCGCGCATCCTGCCGGGGCTCGGACATCCACAGCTCTAGCACCCGCTCCGGCGCGTGCTCGATCACCGCGCCGACTGCGTGCAGCCCGTAGACCAGGTCACGCCTCGAGTCAGCCACGCCCGCCGCGGCGCCGCGCACCCCCCCGCTGCGATGCGCTCCGCGGGCCGCGCGCGCGGCGCTCCCCCCCGTGGCGCGGCGCGCGCACCGATCCGTGCGAGGCCGCGCCGCTCGAGTCCGTCAGCTCGAAATCGATCTGCCGCTGCGTCAGATCCACGCGGCTGAGCCGCACCTGCACGCTCTCCCCCATCTGCCAGCGCTTGCCCGTTCGCCGGCCGACCAGTCCCATACCGCCGTTCTCCAGCTCCCAGTAGTCGCCCGGAATCTGGGATATGTGGATCAGGCCGTCGATCGGCATCTGTTTGAGCTGCACGAACAGCCCGAACTCGAGCGCGCTCGAGATGGTGGCCTCGAAGCTCTCACCGACACGCGGCTGCATGAACAGGCATTTCAGATAGCTCATCACGTCGCGCGCCGCCTCGTCGGCGCGCCGCTCGCGCTGTGAGCTCTCGGTGCCGAGGGTCTGCAGCTCCGCGGCAGCGTAGCGATGCCCCGAGCTCGAGCTCGGCAGGAGCGCTCCCTTGATGGCCCGATGGACGAGCAGATCCGGATAGCGGCGGATGGGCGAGGTGAAGTGCGCATATTCCTCGAGCGCGAGGCCGAAGTGGCCGATATTGGTCTGCTGGTAGACGGCCTGTGCGAGCGCCCGAATCACCAGCCCTTCGAGCAGAGCGCCGTCCGGCCGCGCGGACAGCCGCTCGACCAGCTGGCGAAACTCGCGCGGGGTCGGGCTCTCGGAGAAGCTCGCGCCGATCTGCATGGCGTTCATCACCTTCTGCAGCTCGGTCACGCGCTTCTCCTCCGGCTGGCCGTGGACGCGGTACAAGCTGCGAGCCTTGGCGAGCCGCAGCGCCACCGCGGCCTGGACGTTCGCCGCGATCATGCACTCCTCGATCAAGCGATGCGCGTCGTTGCGCATGACGGCGTAGAAGCCCTCGATCCTGCCGTCATCGCCGATGCGCGCCTTGACCTCGCCGCTGCGAAAATCGAGCGCGCCGCGCGCATCGCGCGCCGCCTTGAGCGCACCGTACACCGCGTGCAGCTCGCGCAGCGACGCGCGCACCGGCTCGGCGAGCGCCGGATCGGCGCCAAGATCGGGATTGTCGAGGAAGCGCCAAGCCTGCGTGTAGGTGAGGCGTGCATGCGAGCGGATCACCGCCTCGTAGAAACGCGCACGCCCGGGCTGGCCCGTCTTGCTCACGCGCATGTCGCACACGAAGGCCAGGCGCTCCACCTGCGGCATGAGCGAGCACAAGTGGTTCGACAGGTGCTCCGGCAGCATGGGCAGCACGCGGTCCGGAAAATACACCGAGGTGGCGCGCGCACGCGCCTCGGCGTCGAGATTCGTGCCGACGCGCACGTAGTGGCTCACATCGGCGATCGCCACCACCAGCCGCCAGCCCCCGCCGCGCAGCCGCTCGGCATACACGGCGTCGTCGAAGTCTTTGGCATCCTCCCCGTCGATGGTGACCAGCGGCAGATCGCGCAGATCCTCGCGTCCCGCGCGATCCTCGGGCAGCACGTCGGGGGCGAACCGATTCGCCTCGTGCAGCACCTCGGGCGGAAACTCCTGGGGCAGGTCGTGGCGCAGGACCGCGAAGCGCACGGCGAGATCCGAGGGGCGCACGTTGCTGAGCACCTCGACGATGCGGCCGTGCGCAGGCTCGTCCCCTTGCGGCCGCCTGGTGATCTCCACGATGACGTTGTCGCCATCCCGGGCGTCATGCGCGAAGCGCTGCGGCACCTCGACGCCGTACCAGTGACCCGGATCCTCGGGCTCGACGCGGCCCTGGCCGATGTGGGCGCGCCAGATGCCGCCGATTCGCGTCGGCGCATCCGCGATGCGGCGAATGAGGCGCGCCACGCGCCGGCCGCGCTCGTTCACGCCCACCGCCAGCACCTCGACGACGTCGTGGTGCATCAGGCCCGCCGTGTCCGCACGCGCCAGCACCAGCGGCGCCGAGCCGTCCTCAGGCAGCACCAGCACATCGCCGTTGGCTCGGCCGCGCACCCGTCCGGCCACCCGCTCGCCCTCGCCGGCGACCGCGAAGCCATTGGGTCCCTCGATCGCTTGACCGTCGCGCACCATGGCGGCCAGGCGCTTGGACAGCGCTTCGCGCTGCGCCTCGCTGCTCATGCCCAGACGCTTGGCGAGGCGCGCCGCGCTCAGCGGCTCCGGTGCCTCGGACAGATGCTTGAGCAACAGCTCGCGGCTTGCGATCGGATGCGCATAGCGCAGCTTCTCCAGCTCGAGGTTCGGATCGTGCGCGCG
>Ga0335074_10004393_pt1 | contig 19427 bp, 15 predicted proteins | sample Lox_Sample_23_FD_206715 | JGI IMG/M metagenome (GOLD analysis project Ga0335074, IMG submission 206715) | Soil microbial communities from Loxahatchee National Wildlife Refuge, Florida, United States - Lox_Sample_2.3 | ecosystem: Environmental > Terrestrial > Soil > Wetlands | place: USA... | reverse complement strand
CAGTTTTCTTCCCGCGAGGCAAAGTCGAGCCGGGTTTGATTTGCTCAAGCTTCGCGCGTGCGCGGGCAATCTTTTGGACGATGTCCTCGACCGTGGCCGTCCAGATGAAGGGCTTCGGATCTTCGTTCCAGGCGCTCAGGAATTCATCGATCGCGCGCTTCAAATCCGGCACACTCACGAAGCTGCCCCGACGAATCGCCTTGTCGGTCAATTCCCGGAACCAACGCTCCACCAAATTCAACCAGCTCGAACTGGTCGGAACAAAGTGACAGACGAAGCGCGGATGCTTCTTCAGCCATCGCTGCACATGCGGCTCTTTGTGCGTGCCGTAGTTGTCCATGACCAAATGGAGCTTGAGTCTGGAGGGAAATTCCCGATCCAGGCGGCGCAGGAAGCGCAACCACTCCTGATGACGGTGCCGAGCGTGACATTCACCGATGACCTTGCCGTCCAGGACGTTGAGCGCTGCAAAGAGCGTCGTGGTGCCGTTGCGCTTGTAATCGTGCGTCATCGTGCCGCAGCGACCCTGCTTCAACGGCAGGCCCGGCTGAGTGCGATCCAAGGCCTGAATCTGACTCTTCTCGTCCAAGCACAGCACCAGAGCTTTCTCCGGTGGATTCAAATACAGCCCGACGACGTCGGTCAGTTTCTCCAGAAATTTCGCATCCCGAGAGAGCTTAAAAGTGCCACTCAGATGCGGCTTGAGATTGTGCAACTGCCACAACCGATTCACCGTATCCTTGCTCACCCCCTGCGCCTTTGCCATAGACCGGCAACTCCAATGCGTCATGCCCGCAGGCTTGCTCTGCAGCGTAGCCTCAATGATGCGGTCCCGCGTCGCTCGATCGTATTGGGGTTTTCGTCCTCGGCCAGGGGCGATCTGCCAAACCTCGCCAATGCCCCTCTGGTGCACCCGCTTGCGCCACAACTGCACCGTGATCCGATTCACTTCAAGCTCCTCGGCAATGGCCACATTGCTCTCACCGGCCAGCGCTCGCAAAATAATCCGGCAGCGCAGCGCCACCTGTTGCGGCGTGCCGTGCGCGGACTCCCAACTCTTAAGCTGAGCTCGTTCAGCGGGCCGCATCTTGATAGACAAACCGGCATTTGGCATGAGCGCATCATAGCAATTGCCGGGAATGACTGCATATCTATTTGTGCGACACTACACTAGGTGTCCGAGGGCTCGAGCGCCCGCTCGGCGCTGATCATGTAACCGGCGTTGCGCACGGTCTTCAGCAACGACGGTCCCGAATCCGCATCGATCTTCTGGCGCAGCTTGCTGATGTGAACGTCGACCACGTTGGTCTGCGGGTCGAAGTGGTAGTCCCAGACGTTCTCGAGGAGCATCGTGCGGGTGACGACCTGTCCGGCATGGCGCATCAGGTACTCGAGCAGCTTGAACTCGCGCGGCTGCAGCTGCACCGCGCGGTTGCCCCGCACGACCTTGCGCGAGAGCAGATCCATGCGCAGATCGCCCACCTCGAGGGTGGTCTGGGTCGCATCCTGCCGGCCGCGCCGCACGAGCGCATCGAGCCGCGCCAGCAGCTCGCCGAAGGCGAACGGCTTGGTGAGGTAGTCGTCCCCGCCCGCCCGCAGGCCGTTGATGCGCTCATCCACATCGCTGAGGGCGCTCAGGATCAGAATCGGGGTGTGGTTGCCGGACTTGCGCAGGGCCTCGATGATCGCGAGGCCGTCGATGTTTCCAGGGAGCATCCGATCCATGATGATCGCATCGTAGCGCTCGCTCGCCGCGAGGAAGAGGCCGTCGCGGCCATTGTCCGCATGGTCGCTCGTGTGTCCGGCCTCCTGCAGGCCCTTCACCACGAAGCGCGTCACACGCTCGTTGTCCTCGACGAGCAGGACCTTCATGGCCGCGCGCTCTCTTCCCAGCCGACCGGGGGCTCGCTCGACGCCCGAGCTGCGGGCGCCGGCTGCTCGAGCACCGCGTGCCTTCGATGTCCCATTAGCCTGCTGTTCAGGCGGTCGAGATAGAGATAGATGACGGGCGTCGTGAAGAGCGTGAGGGTCTGGCTCAAAAGGAGTCCGCCCACCATCGTGTAGCCGAGGGGCTGGCGGATCTCGGAGCCCGTTCCCGTCCCGAGCGCGAGCGGCAACGCTCCGAGCAGCGCGGCCATCGTCGTCATCATGATGGGGCGGTAGCGCAGGAGGCACGCTTTGCGGATGGACGCCTCGGGCGCCAGGCCCTCCTCGCGCTCGGCCTGCAGCGCGAAGTCCACCATCATGATGCCGTTCTTCTTCACGATGCCGATGAGGAGAATCACGCCGATGAGCGCGATCACCGTGAAATCGATGTGGGAGACCAGGAGCGCAAGCAGCGCCCCGACACCCGCCGAGGGCAGCGTCGAGAGGATCGTGAGGGGGTGGATGTAGCTCTCGTAGAGCATGCCGAGAATGATGTAGACGACCACGATCGCCGCGAGGATCAGATAGGGCTCCGTGCGCAGGGAGTCCTGGAACGCCTGCGCGGTGCCCTGGAAGCTTCCGGTGAGGCCCGCCGGGAGGTGCATCGCCGCAGTGGCTCTCGAGATCGCATCGACCGCCTGACCGAGCGCAGCTCCCGGGGCGAGATTGAAGGAGAGCGTCACCGCCGGGAACTGGCTCTGGTGGTTGATCGAGAGCGCCGCGGTGTGGCGGGTGTCGAAGCGCACGAGCTGCGAGAGCGGGACCATCTGGCCCGTCGTGGGCGAGCGCATGTAGATCAGGTTGAGCGTGTCGGGATCGCGCTGGAGCGAGGGCGTGATCTCGAGCACCACGTGATAGGCATTGAGCTGGGTGAAGTACTGCGTGACCTCCCGCTGCCCGAAGGCATCGTAGAGCTCCTGGTCGATGGCTGCGGGCTGGATCCCGAAGCGTGCGGCCTCGTCGCGATCGATGACGACCGCGAGCTTAGTGCTGGCATCTTGCTGATCGGAGGCGACATCGGAGAGCTCGGGAAGCTTTTGCAGCGCCGCGAGCACTCGGGGGCCCCAGGTATCGAGCTCGTCGAGATTCGGATCGGTGAGGGTGTACTGATATTGGGTGCGCGTCGCGCGGCCGCCCATGCTCACGTCCTGCACCACCTGCAGGAAGAGCGTGCCGCCCGGAATCTTCGCGAACTTTGCGCGCAATCGCCGGATCACCTCATCGGCCGTCAAGCGGCGGTCGCTGTGCGGCTTCAAGGCGATCATGCCGAAGCCGTTGTTGACCGGCCGCGATCCGCCGCCGAACGCGACCACCCAGCCCGAGACCGCCGGGTCGGCGGTGATTATCTGGCCGAGGCGCCGCTCGAGGCCATCCATCTGGCTGAACGACACATCCTGGGGCGCATCGGAGACGCCGTTGAGGAGCCCGGTATCCTCCTGCGGAAAGAAGCCTTTCGGCTCCACCACGTAAAGCGCGATGGAGAGCGCAGCGGTGGCGAGAAACACCGCGAGCGTGGCGCCCTGATGGCGCAGCACGAAGTCGAGCCCGTGCGCGTAAAGGTCGCGCGAGCGATCGAACGCGCGCTCGATCGCGCGGTAGGCGCGGCCGTGCCGCTCCGCCTTCTCGTTACGCAGAAAGAGCGCGCACATGGTGGGTGAGAGCGTGAGCGACACGAAGGCGGAAATGACGATCGTCGCCGTGACGGTGATCGCGAACTCGTGGAAGAGCCGGCCGACGATGCCGCCCATCAGCAGGAGCGGGATGAACACGGCGATGAGCGACAGGCTGATCGACATGATGGTGAAGCCGATCTCGCCTGCGCCCTTCAGCGCGGCCTCGCGGGCGGGCAGACCGGACTCGACGTGCCGGTAGCAGTTCTCGAGCATCACGATCGCATCGTCCACGACGAAGCCCACTGCGATGGTGAGCGCCATGAGCGAGAGATTGTCGAGGCTGTAGCCGATGACGTACATCGCCGCGCAGGTGCCGAAGAGCGCAAGCGGCACCGTGATGCCGGGAATGACGGTCGCCCAGACGTTTCGCAGGAAGAGGAAGATCACGAGCATGACGAGCGCGACCGTGATCACCAAGGTGAATTCGACATCGTCGACCGAGGCTTTGATCGTGAGGGTGCGGTCCACGAGCTTGTCGAGCTTGATGGCGGGCGGCACGGCCGTCATGATCTGCGGCAGCGCCTCCTCGACTCGCTTCACGACGTCGATGACGTTGGCGCCCGGCTGCTTCATGATCGCGACCATGGCGCCGCGCTTGCCGTTCTCGTACGCGGTACGCTGCACGTCCTCCGATCCGTCGACCGCCGCGCCGATGTCACGAACGCGCACCGGCGCTCCGTTGCGGTAGGCGACGATGATGTCGTTCCAGGGCTTCGCGTCGAGCAGCTGATCGTTGTCGTAGATCGTGTACTCGTGGTTCTTCCCGTTGATGAAGCCCTTCGGGGCATCGACGGTCGCCACGTTGATGACGTTCGCCACGTCCTCCATGTCGATGCCGAGCGCGGCGAGCTTTCTCGGGTCCACCTGGACGCGGATGGCAGGCTTCTGCTGGCCCCAGATGTTGACCTGGCCGACGCCCTTGATGCGCGAGAGCTGCTGCGCCATCACCGAGTCGGCGTAATCGTTCACGGTCGTGACCGGCAGGACATCCGAGTGCAGCGCGTAAATGAGAATCGGCGAGTCGGCCGGATTGACCTTCTTGTAGGAAGGCGGCGCGGGCAGGTTCTTCGGCAGCTGTCCCGCTGCGGCGGTAATGGCGGCCTCGACGTCCTGGGCGGCCGCGTCGATGTTTCGATTGAGGTCGAATTGCACCACGATCTGCGTGGTGCTCAGCACGCTCGAGGACGTGAGCTCCGACACCCCCGGAATCTCCGCGATCTGGTATTCGAGCGGGGTTGCGACCGAGGTGGCCATCGTCTCGGGGCTCGCGCCCGGGAGCTGGGCGGTGACCTGGATGGTCGGGAAATCCACCTGCGGGAGCGGGGCGACCGGGAGCAGCGGGAAGGCGACGATCCCGACGAGCAGGATCCCCGCCATCAGGAGCGATGTGGCAATCGGCCGGTCGATGAACGGGGTGGATATGCTCATGATGCGCGCCCGCCCCGGGGCGAGTCCGAGCCCGCCGCCTCGACCGGATGCTCGGCCTGGGCCGAGCGGTTGATGCTCACCAGAGCGCCAGGCTGCAGGCGATAGAAGTTGCTCGTCGCGACGCGCTCACCCTCCGTCAAGCCGCCCTCGATGATCGCGACCTCCTCATTGTTGTAGCCCACCTTGAGCGTGCGCGGCTCGACCTTCGAGTCCGGGCCGATCACGTAGACATACAGACCGTCGGGGCCGCGCTGCAGCGCGGCAGCCGGGATGGTGAGCGCGTTGCGCGCGGTGCGCACGAGCACCCGTGCGCTCACGAACTCCCCGGGCCAGAGCCGCTCCTCCTTATTCGGGAAGATGACTTTCAAGTGGATCGTGCCCGTCGTCGGGTCGATCTGGTTGTCGATGAGCTCGATCGTGCCCCGATCGAGCTCGCTCTTGCTCTCGCCGCGCGAGAGCGCGGCGACACTCACCGGGCCCTGGTGCATCGCCTCGGAGACGGCATCGATCGACTCCTCGGGCAGCGTCACGATGGCCGCGATCGGCTTGAGCTGCGTGAGGACGACGATGCCCGTGGTGTCGGCGGCATGCACGATGTTGCCCGGATCGACGAGCCGCACACCCGTGCGGCCGTTGATCGGCGAGGTGATGCGGGTGTAGTTGAGCTGCGTGCGCGCGCTTTCGATGGCGGCAGCGTCGGCCTGCACCTGGGCGATGAGCTGAGCGACGAGCGCCCGCTGGGTGTCGAGCTGCTGCTTGCTTGCGAGATCCTGCGGGGCGAGGATCGTGTAGCGCTTCAAGTCCAGCTGCGCATCCTGCAGCTGTGCCTCATCCTTCGCCCGCGTGGCAATCGCCTGGTCGAGGGACGCCTGGTAGGGACGCGGATCGATCTGCGCGAGGAGCTCGCCGCGCTTCACATCCTGGCCCTCGGCGAAAGCGACCTTCTCGAGCTCCCCGTCGACGCGCGAGTTCACCTTCACCGTGTAGAACGCCTGGACCGTGCCGAGGCCGTCGAGGTAGACCGGCACGTCCTCGCGGGTGGCGGGCGCGGCATCGATGGTGATCGCCTCCGGGCGCGACTGTGCGGCCGCTGCGCTGCGCGAGCGCTCGGGCGAGACAATCCACACGCACAGCGCGAGCGCCGCGAGGCCCGCGCCGAACATGATCAGGCGGGTGCCACTCATCCATTTTCGACCCATCGACACGTGCGGCTCCTCCGTCATCGTTGCCACCCCCCGCCGAGCGCATTGAACAGGCCCACGAGCGCCTGCAGATGCGCGAGCTTCACTTGCGCGAGCGTGCTCTCGGCGGTGAAGAGCGCCGTCTCGGTGCTGAGCACGGTGAGGATGTTGATCGTGCCGGCGTGGAACTGCATCTGTGAGAGCTTGTAAGCGCGATCCGCCGTGTCCACGGCCTTCTGCTGGCGCTCGAGCTGATCGCTCGTCTCACGCACGGCAATGAGCGAATCCTCCACATTGCCGAAGGCGGAGATCACCGCCTTGTGATAGTCGGCGAGCAGCTCCGCATAGCGCGCCTTGCTGTAGCGGTACTGTCCGAGAATCGCCCCGCCGTGGAAGATCGGCTGGGTGAGCCCGCCGGCGAGGTCGAACACGCGGCTCGCCGGCTCGAGCAGCGTTTTGAGTGCGGTGCTCTCGTAGCCGCCGCTCGCCGTGAGGTCGATCGTGGGAAAGAACGCGGCGCGCGCCTGTTGAATGTCCGCATTGGCGGCGACGAGCTGCGCTTCGGCTGCCGCCACATCGGGGCGCCGCGCGAGCAGTCCCGAGGGAAGCCCGGCGGCGAGCTGGGGTTGCGAGATGCTCGCGAGCGAGCCCGGCGCAAGGTCGAAGCTCTGCGGTGTCTTGCCGAGCAGGACCGCCAGCGCATCGAGCGTCTGGCGCCGCTGTTGCAGCAGCGGGGGGATGGCCGCGCTCAACGTGGCGACCTCGGCGGCCTGCTGCGCCACATCGAGCGAGGTCGTGGTTCCCACGCTCTCGTCGATCTCGAGCCCCTTCAGCGTCTGCTGCGCGCTCGCGAGATTGTTCTCCGCGATCGTCACCTGATCGTCGAGCTCGAGCGCCGTGAAGTAGTCGTTCGCGACGCTCGTCATCACGGTGAGCTCCACCGTCTCCCGGTCGTAGCGGCTGGCGGCCGCCGTGGCGACGGCCGCCGAGCGCGCCGCCCAATTTCCCCAGAAGGTGAGCTCGTACGAGGCGCTCACCTGAGGATTGAAATCGTTATAGGTCAGCGTGCCCGCGCCGGGCAGGGGAATGAAGCTCCTTTGCCGCGCGGCGTTCACGCCCGCATCGACGGTGGGCAGCAGCGGCGCCGTCGCGATCGTCACCTGCGCCTCGGCCTCGCGAACCTGGGCGATGGCGGCGGCGAGATCATCGTTCGCCACCCGCGCCTCGCCGATGAGCTCATCGAGTGGTGGCGATCCGAACCCGCGCCACCAGTCGGCGGATGGCCAGGTGGGCGGGGCTTGCTCGACGCTCGTGCGCCAGGCGGTTGGCGGGGGAACGTTGGGGCGGTGGTAGCCGGGTCCGAGCGTGCAGCCCGCGAGCAACCCCGCGAGGGTGGGCGCGAGCGCCCCTGCGGCGAGGGACCCGTAGCGAAAGGAGGAGCGTGTCATGCGCATGTCGATGGAGAGGCCCACGCCGTGCCGTCGTGAAGCGGCTGCCGTGAAACGGCCAGCGAGGCACCCCCGAGGCGGCCGCGCCGGCGACCGATCCGCCCGAGGAGCCGCTGGGTCATCAGCCAACTTAGGCCACCTGCGGTTCAGTCGAGATGGGCGAATGATTAAATTCCGTTAATTGTGCCGCCACGTCACCTCGCGTGCGCGTGCTCCACGTTCGGCAGTAGACCGGCGAGCAGCCCGAGCGCCGGGAGGAACGCGCACACCTGGTACACGAACTGAATGCTGGTGCGGTCCGCGAGCGCGCCGAGCGCCGCCGCGCCGACCCCTCCCATTCCGAAAGCGAACCCGAAGAACAGTCCCGCGATCGTACCCGTGCGCCCGGGGAGCAGCTCCTGCGCATACACGACGATGGCGGGGAACGCCGAAGCGAGAATCATCCCGATCGGCACGGTCAGCAGCGCGGTCCACAAGAGACCGACGTGGGGCAGCGCGACGGTGAACGGCAGCACGCCGAGGATGGAGATCCAGATGATGTACTTGCGCCCGAAGCGGTCGCCGAGCGGACCGCCGACGATCGTGCCGAGCGCCACGGCGCCCAAGAACACGAACAGGTACAGCTGGGCCGCCCGGACGGATACGCCGAAGTGGTTGATGAGATAGAAGGTGTAGTAGCTCGTGATGCTCGCGAGATAGAAATACTTCGTGAAGATGAGCACGAGCAGCACGGCGATCGCCCCTCTCACATGCCGCGACGACTGCGCCGAGGACTCCCCGCTCGCGCCGCGCCGTGGGGCGAGCTTCGCGAGCCGCGCGATGCCGTGGTGCTTGTACCAGTGTCCGACGCGGGTGAGCACGACGATGCCGACGAGTGCGGCGACCGCGAACCAGGAAACGCTGTGTTGACCGTGCGGAAGCACGATGAACGCGGCGAGCAGCGGTCCCACCGAGGACCCGACGTTACCCCCGACCTGGAACACCGACTGGGCGAGCCCGTGCTGGCCGCCCGAGGCCATGCGCGCGACGCGCGAGGACTCAGGATGAAAGACGGACGAGCCGGTGCCGACGAGCGCCGCGGCGAGGAGCAGCAGCCCGTAGCTCGATGCCAGCCCGAGCATCACCAGACCGACGAGCGTGAAGCCCATGCCGACCGCGAGCGAGTAGGGGCGCGCCTTGCGATCCGTATAGGAGCCGACGAGCGGCTGCAACAGCGAGGCGGTGATCTGATACGTGAAGGTGAGGACGCCGATCTCGACGAAGCTGAGCGCATACGCGCTCTTGAGCATCGGGTAGAGCGCCGGCAGCAGCGATTGCATCATGTCGTTCAGCAGATGGCTGAAGCTCAAGGCGATGAGCACCGAGAAGGCCGTCCTCCCGGCAGCATGGGTCCTCGCGAGGCTCGCGGCGGTCTCGCTCACAATAGATCTCCTGGAAAACGGGAAGCCGCCCGCGCGTTCGGCGGGCAGCGGCCGTATGAGGCTCGAGCAAGGGTAAGTCGCCGATCCCCCCTTGGCAACGGCGCCCGGGGAGCGATGCCCGCGGCGGGTCAGCTTCCGGGGGGGCGGGTGACCCTCAGGTACGGCGTCAGCGACTTCCAGCCCTGTGGGTGGAGCTTCTTCGCTTCCTCGTCCGAGACGGAGGGCGCGATGACCACGTCCTCGCCGGGCTTCCAGTTGACCGGTGTCGCCACCTTGTGCTTCGAGGTGAGCTGCAGAGAGTCGAGGAGGCGCAAGACCTCATCGAAGTTGCGTCCGGAGCTCATGGGGTAGATGAGCATGGCCTTGATGAGCTTGTCCGGGCCGATCAGAAACACCGTGCGAACCGTCTGGTTGTTCGCCGCCGTGCGTCCCTGGCTCGTGGCGCCCGAATCCGCGGGGAGCATGTCGTAGAGCTTCGCGACCTTCAGGTCGTGGTCGCCGATCAGCGGGTAGCGGACGGTGCCGCCCGTCGCCTTGGCGATGTCGCCCTGCCAGCGCTCGTGGTCGCTCACGGGATCGACGGACAGTCCGATGATCTTCGTATTGCGCTTGGCGAATTCCGGCTCGAGCTTGGCGAGATAGCCGAGCTCGGTCGTGCAAATGGGCGTGAAGTCCTTCGGATGCGAGAACAGCACACCCCACGAATCCCCGAGCCACTCGTGAAAGCGGATGTGCCCCTGGGTCGTCTCGGCCTCGAAGTCCGGCGCGCGATCACCGATTCGAAGTGACATCTGCGAGTCCTCCAGTACCAACCCGGTCTCGCCAGGCGCCCTGGCTCCCCCGAGCAGGCTGCTTGCGGGCCAATTTAGCACCGTGGCCGGATCGCGACCAATGCGCCCCGGTTCGATGGTCATGCTGGCCGGTTATGGGGGGGGCGGGTGCCCTCGCCACGCGGGCGAAGACCTGACCGTGGCGGGCCGGTCGAACCGCTCGGGCTGTGCACCAAGTTGGACGGCTTTCTGCACTCCATCGGGGCGCATCCGCGCACATCGTATGCGCCCGTTTGAAAGTAGCCGTGGCGCGCTGGTATGGTCGGGCTCAAACGTCCTGATTCGTCACGGGGTCCCCGAGCGCGCTGATGCACATCGACTGGAGCGTTTATTCAGCGTCGGACTTGCACGATGAGCTGATCGGCCCGGCCGGCCCGCGCGCTGCCGGGCGCGCCGTCATGCGCTACCTCTCCGAGCTCGACGGCGCGGAGATCGGCGTGCGCCAGCAGGCGGCCGAGCTCGCCATCAAGTCGATGGGCATCACCTTCACGGTCTACCACGAGCAGGGCGGCTCGATCGATCGCGCGTGGCCGCTCGACATCATCCCGCGGACGATCGCGCGCACGGAATGGCGCACGATCGAGCGGGGCTTGAAGCAACGGGCGGCCGCGCTCAACGCCTTCATCGACGACGTCTACCGGGATCAGCGCATCATCGCGGACCGCGTGATCCCGCTGTCCACGGTCGCCTCGTGCCGGAACTTCCGACCGATGTGCCGGGGCATCCGCCCGCCGTTCGACTGCTGGGCGCACATCTGCGGCTCGGATCTGGTGCGCGACCGCGATGGGACGGTGTACGTGCTCGAAGACAATCTGCGCGTGCCATCGGGCGTCTCGTACATGATCGAAAACCGCCAAGTGGTCAAGCGCGTGTTCCCGGAGCTGTTCGACAGCGCCGCGATCCTCCCGGTCGACGACTACCCCTCCCAGCTCTACGCGACGCTGGCGGGGCTCGCGCCGCGGCGGGAATGTCGTCCGGAGATCGTCGTGCTCACACCCGGCATCTACAACTCGGCGTATTTCGAGCACGCGTACCTCGCGCGCCAGATGGGTTGCGAGCTGGTCGAAGGCCGCGACCTCGCGGTGCGCGAGGACGACTGCGTGTACATGCGCTCCATTCGCGGCTGGACGCGCGTGGACGTGATCTACCGCCGCATCGACGATGACTTCCTCGATCCGGAGGTGTTTCGCGCGGATTCGATGCTCGGCGTGCCGGGGCTCATGCGGGCGTGGGCGCGCGGCCACGTGGCGCTTGCAAATGCCCCGGGCGCCGGCGTCGCCGACGACAAGCTCGTGTACACCTACGTGCCCGACATGATCCGGTACTACCTGGACGAGGAGCCGATCCTGCCGAACGTGCCCTCGTGGCGCTGCGAGGATCCGAAGCAGCTGCAGCATGTCCTCGCCCATCTCGATGCCCTCGTCGTGAAGCCGGTCGACGGCTCGGGCGGCTACGGGATGCTGATGGGTCCGATGGCGAGCCGCCGGGAGCGGAGCGAGTTCGCGGCCGCGCTCCAGGCGGATCCGCGGGGGTACATTGCTCAGCCGGTCATCATGCTCTCGACCGTGCCGACGCTGGTCGGCGACCGCCTCGAGCCTCGCCACGTCGACTTGCGACCGTTCATTCTGAGCGGGGCCGACACCCATGTGACGACGGGAGGCCTCACGCGCGTCGCGCTGCGCAAGGGTACGCTCATCGTGAACTCCTCCCAGGGCGGCGGCAGCAAGGATACCTGGATCGTGGATACCGACGCCTGAGGTCGCCGTGCTGTCCCGCGTCGTCGAAAACGTCTACTGGCTGGCGCGCTACCTCGAGCGGGCCGAGGACACGGCCCGACTCATCAGCGTCAACGCGATCCTGCTGCTCGATCTGCCCCACGGGTACGCGCCCGGATGGCAACCGCTCATCGACATCACCGGCAGCCGCGCGCTCTTCGACGCCCGCTCGCGGCGCGCGGACGAAAGCGAGGTCGTGCAATTCCTGGTGGCCGACCTCGATAATCCGAACTCGCTCGTCTCCTCGCTGAACATGGCGCGCGAGAATGCGCGCACGCTGCGCGATGTGCTTCCCACCGACGCCTGGGAGGTGCTGCACCAGTTCTACCTGGAATTCAACGAGGAGCTGCCCGCAGCCTCGAGCCGCCGGGCGCGCTTCAATTTCCTCAAGCGCGTCGTGCTCACGTCCCAGACGCTGAGCGGCGTGCTCGACGGCACGATGAATCGCAACGACGCTTACACTTTCGCGATGCTCGGACGCAATCTCGAGCGTGCGGACATGACGAGCCGCATCGTGGACGTGCGTTCCGCGCAGCTGCTCACGGCCGCGGGGCCGGAGCTCGGTCCCTTCGACGCCATTCAGTGGATGAGCGTGCTCAAGTCGCTCTCGGGCTACGAGATGTACCGCCTGAGTCGGCGCGCGAACGTGAGCCGCCGGGATGTGCTCGAGTTCGTCCTGCGCGATCAGCAGTTCCCGCGCGCATGCCTGTCCTGCTTGCTCGCCCTGGCGCGTGACCTGCGGCCGCTCCCGCGCAGCGCAGAGGTGCTCGGGGTGGTGGCCGGAGCGTGTGAGTTCCTCGCGCAGGCTCCGCTCGAGCGGCTCGACCAGCGCGAGCTCCACGAGCTTATCGATCGTCTGCAGCTGCATCTCAACGGCGTGCACAACCGCATCGCCGCGACCTATTTCGGGTCGCGCGACGGCGCAAGTGACGAGTCTCCATCGCCCGAGGGGACGGGCGTGCCGCGCACGCTGCCGCTCTTCGCTGCCCGCTGAGGGTTGCAACGTGTTCGCCAGCGGCCAAAGTCGCGCCTTCGGCCGCCGGCAGCGAAGGCACGTCCGCAAAACGGCCGAAGGCCGGTTTTGCCAATGAGTCTAGTTCGCGGCCGGCTCGGAGCCCGGATGCGGGTCGGCCATCGGGAAGGTCTTCGCTCCCGAGGAGGAGGCCGCGGCGGGTGGGCTGGCGCTCGCCGAACCGGAGCTCGCGGTGCTGGCTGCCGGAGCGCCCACGGGTGCGGCGGAGGCGGACGCCGGTAGCCTCGATCCCGTGGCGATGTTCACCGCTTCGAGGAAGCGCCGGGCGATGTCATCGCTCGTCGTGACGGTGCCGTTCGCAATGTCGGCCGCATCGACCTCGCCGCGATTGTAGAAGCGGGCATCCGCCCGGGTGTCGATCGTGAGTCCGGCGCCCGTGAGCGCCACCCCCAGGAACAGGCCGCGGCTACGTGAATAGGAGTACACCTCCGAGGAGATGGTCGGATCGGTCGCGGCTGCGGCCGAGCGTCCCACGGGCCCCGCGGCGACGGAGGCGTCCGCCCCGAGGGTCAGCTTGCCGCTCGTGATCTTGTCGATGCTGCGCTTGGTGGTGAACACGAGCACCACATCGGTCGATTGCACGCCCCACTGGAATCCGAAGCTGCCGCCCGTGAGGTTGATGAAGATCGGATCGCTGAAGCGGCCGTCGCTCCCGCGCACGACGAGCACGCCATTACCGCGCGAGCCGCCGAAAAAGAATGCCGCCTTGGTCACATCCGGGACGACGGCGATACCATACGCTCGCTCGAGCAGGCGCTGGGGCACGAACTGATCCGGCGCCGCGCGCAGCTCCGCGAGCACCTGCTTGGCGGTGAGCAGGCGAGCCTCCTCGCGACCCTGCGCGTACGTGGCGGTGGCGCCGAGCGCGAGCACGATCGAGACGATCGAGAACAATCCGAGCTTCAGGCGATTGCGCATCCGGTTATCCTCTGTCTGTAATGCCGATGTCTGTAAATGCCGACATTGCCGCCGTGCCCGGGGCGCCGACGGTGATCCCCGCCACCAAGCTTACTCCAGCTCCGCAGCATTTGGGACTGTCCGATATGAGATTGTCGCTGTTCAAATCAATGATTGCGCTCTGGTTGTGCCTCGCGGTGAGCACCCTGACGCCTGCGCGAGCGGAGTGGTTGTACCGCGAGGCGCCGATCATGGGCACGCGCTGCGACGTGGAGCTGTGGACCGACGACCACGCCAAAGGCGAAGCTGCCATCGAGCGTGTGTTCGAGGAGTTTCGCCAGTTCGACGAGCGGATGAGCACCTTCAAACCGGGAAGCGAGGTGTCGTACGTCAATGCGCACGCGGCCGAGCATCCCGTCAAGGTCTCCGCGGAGCTCTACGATCTCACGGCGACCGCGCTCGCGTACTCGAAGCTCACGCACGGCACGTTCGACATCACCTACGCGAGCGTCGGCTATCTGTACGACTACCGCAAGCACATCCATCCGGACGCGACCGCCATCGCGGCGCATCTACCGGCGATCGGCTATCGCCACGTGCACCTCGATGCGCAGGCGCGCACGATCTTCTTCGACCGACCCGGGGTGCGCATCGACTTCGGCGGCCTCAAGGGCTACGAGGTCGATCGCGGCGTCGCGGTGCTGAAGAAACTCGGCTACACCCGTGCGATGGTCAATGCGGGCGGCGATACGCGCATCATCGGCGATCGGTTCGGCAAGCCCTGGATCGTCGCGATCCGCGATCCCGACGACGGCAAGAAGTGGGCGTTGCGGATGCCGATCGCGGATGCGGCGATCTCCACCTCGGGCGATTACGAGCGCTTCTTCGTCGAGGGAGGGGTCCGCTATCACCACATCCTCGATCCGAAGACGGGCAAGTCCCCGCACCTGGTGCGCAGCGTCACGATCATCGGCCCCACCGCGACGCGCACGGATGCGCTCACCAAGAGCGTGTTCGTCATGGGCGCGCAGAAGGGGATCGCCTTCATCGACACCCTGAAGGACGTGGACGCCATCGCCATCACGCCCGACCGGCGCATCTGGTACTCGAAGGGGCTCGCGCCGCCCGCTCAGAAGTAGAGCGAGATGAAGAACTGGTAGATGCGGATGTCCACGGAGTAAAGCGGCGCATTCTCGATCGTGATGCCTTCCGAGGTATCGACGAGCAGCGCGTTGCGGAAATCCTCGTAATTGATGAACAGCCGATCGTAGCGGATGTTCGCCGTGCTCTTCTGGATGAAGTGCAGGTAGGGGATCTTGAACTCGTACGAGGCGCCCGCGCCGATCGAGTAGCTGTAGTACGTGGACAGCTCGCGATTGCGCGACATGAAATTCTGCTGGTCGGCGTACTCGAACGCGTTGCTGTAGAAGGTGGCGTGGCTCTGGTTGTAGTAGCGCAGCGTGCCGTCGAACGTCCAGTTGCGCCACGGCTGGGTGTAGCCGAGCTGGGCCGTGTTGGCGTGAATCCCCCAGGTGTCGACGTAGTAGCGGTACTGCAGGTCGAGCGCGGCGCGCCAGGGGAGATAGTACTTGTAGTCCCCGCCGATCGCGTTGCTCGTGCGCGTGCTGGGATCGATCTCCGGCTCGGTGCTGAAGCCCCGCCCGACCGTCGGGTCGAGGTAGATGAGATCGCGGTACGGATTGCTGAGCCAGCCCTGGTCGGTGATGATCTCGTCGTTCACGGCCAGGATCGAGTTGCGCGTCAGGATCTGCGTGAGTCCGACTCCGTACGAGCGCTCGTCCATGGTCTTCTCGCCGAAGGTCGGGTCGTGGATCTTGTCCTCGCACTGATCGTCCGCGGAGTGCATGGCGCACTCCATCTTGTAAACGTCGTTCCAGGTGCGCCGGAACGTCATGCTGACCGTGGTCAAATCGCCGAACAGGTCCTCGCTGATCGAGAAGTTGGCGGTGTTCGAGCGGTAGTCGGGCTCGTAGCTGTGCGTGAAGCCGACCGTGTAGGTGGTCTTCCCGGCGAGGTACTCGGCGGACAGGCTGTCCTGCGTGCGCTGCTCGACGTACGGGCTCGCATAGAGCATCACATCGATCGAGGCACCGGAAACCACGTCGGTCAGGTGGCTGTAGTCGATCGAGACCTTGTCCCCGACGTCCTTGCGGATGAGCCAGGTCTTGCCGTCGATCACCTGGCCGCCGCCGACGTACTGGCTGTCGCTGTAATCGACCTCGTCCTCGGGGAGCACGCCCGTGTGGCTCGGGGCGCTGTAGAGCCCCGTCGCCGTCACGAGCGCGATGAGCGCCGCACGGGGGGCGCGAGCCGTCGCCCGACGGCCGTGGCGGGACGGACGCGCCGGAGCCGGGATCGCCTTCAGTTGCATCCGCACCCACCGCCCGCCGCGCCTGTCGCGCCGCGCGCCGCGTTGCGCACCTCGTATACGTGATCGAGGAACATCGAGGCGACCGGGTCAGGGTCGAAGCTCATGATCGGATCGGCGAGGTGCTCGCGCTCGTAGGGCTTCACCCACGGCTGAATGGAGGAGCAGCCGGCGAGCGCGACCACCGCGACGGCGAGACTCAGTGCACAGGCGGCTCGATGCGGGCGTTTCACGCGCTACTCCTGCACGAGCGCCCGGATCTCATTCAGGTAGAGGTTCTCGTCGCCCGGCCGGTAGCTCTGGTGCACCATGCGCACGTTGCCCTTGCGGTCGATGAATACGGTGGTCGGCATGCCGGGCACCCCGTAGAGCTTGCTCACGACGCTCTGCGTGTCGAACAGCACGGGGAAGCTGACCGGGGTCTGCTTGAGCCACGCTTCGGCGGACTTGCGATCCGGCTCGACGTTCACCCCGATCAAGCTGAAGCCGAGCTTGCTGTAGTGCCGGTAGATGTTGTCGAGAAGCGGCATCTCCTGGCGGCAGGGCTCGCACCAGCTCGCCCAGAAGTTGATCATGACGACCTGCCCCTTGAACTGGTCGAGGCTCACGACGCCGCCGCTACGCGACGGCAGGCTGAACGCGGGCGCCGGACCTTGGGGAATTCCCGCGAGCGCGGGCAGCGCGACGAGCAGGGCAGCGAGGCTGCCGATGACGATTCGCTTCATAAAGAGCTCCCTTAAAAGAAAAAAGTCAGTCCGATGTGCGCCTCGAGGTTGCTCGCGAGCTTGTCGACTCCGATCACATCGGAGTTGTACACGCGATCCTCGACTGCGACGTGCAGCGCGATCCAGTCGGCGGGCAGAATCTTGTACCCTGCGCCGAAATTGACGGTGAACTTCTGATCACCGCCGAATTGGCTCGCACCGACGCCCGCGAGCACGTAGAAACTGCTGATCAGGGCGTAATTGCGACCGAGAAACACCTCTCCGGGCAGCAAGTTGTAGCCCACCGAGAGGTCGTAGTACTTGAACCACCTCTCACTGTCCGTAAGGAGCTGGATATTGCTCAGCACCTCGAAGCTGGTGAGCCCGCCCTTCGAACGCCCCGCCTCGGCCTGAAAGAAGAAATCCTCGCTCACGTGGTAGGCGGCCTGCACGCCGTAGACCGGATGCGCGCCGAAGTCCTCGATGTTGAGCGTGCCGAAATAGCCGCCGACCTCGATGTCCTGCGAGCGGATCTTCGGCACGGTCACCTGGCGCCGCTCGACCTCGGGCTGGATCACCCGCGGTGGATTGTCGGCGTCGCTTCCCTGCGACGCACCGCCGGAGCTCTGCGAGCTCGAGCTCGCCGCAGCGCCGCTCCCCCCGGGCGCGTTCGCTTGCTCCTGCGCCTGGGGCGCTCCGCCCCCGAACAGGTGGCGCAACGATGCGCAGCCGCCGAGGCTCGCCGCGGCGGCTACAAGAAGAACGCAATACCGAATTTCCATTCGTCTACCTGCTCATTCTCGTTGCGCTTGGTGAACACCATGTGGTTCTTGTACTCGCCGCGCAGGAACAACCGGCGCGTCAAGTAGAAGCGAAATCCTGCTCCCACGAACGCCGACTGGTCGGTCGTGTCCGAGGGCTGCACCAGGGTCACCTTGGGCTGCGTATACACGATTCCCGTGCCGATCATCACGAACGGGGAGAAGCGTCTCTCCGGCAAGAAGATGTGCGTGAGGCCGATGTCCGCCGTGGTGCCGTTCGCCACGGTGCCGAGGAATTCGGCGACGGAGACCTCCAGCTGCAGATTCGGCACGAGCGCGACGGCGCCGTAGGCGGAAAACGCCGAGGCGCCTCCGTAGTCCCCGTAGGGAAAGATGCCGACCTCGAAGCGATGGGCGCTGAAGCCCGCGCGGTCGCCGAAGTTGAAATGGAAGGGCGTGCCGTCGGCGAGGGCCGTGCCCAGCATGTCCTTCTGCGACACCCAGCCCTCGACGCCCCGCTCGGTGCGCACCTTGAACCAGTCGGTGTAGCGCTTGATGACATCGACGCTCGCCTCACGCTCCACCACGTAGAAGACCGGATAGCCGCGACCCGGACCGGTGTGCAGCTCGAGGTACGGCGCCGTGACGAACACCTGCAGGTACTCCCGTGCGGCCTGCGCCAGGGGAGCGGCAAGGATCAGCAGCACACATAGGCACAGGCGGGCCGGCGATGAGCGCAAGGACATGCTTGGGTATGCTACTAATTGTTGTTGAGCTGCGTGACCGCATCGAATGGGCTGTTGAAGTACTGCGCCCCGAGGTCGAGCCACTCGGAGATGACACGCAGCTCCGAGGCGGTCATGAGGCCCGCATGGATCGCATCCGTGGAATGCGGTCCCAGCAGGTTGAAGAACGCCGTGGAGTCGTGTGCATCGCCGGGGATGAGGACAGCGGGAATCATCACCGGCACCTGCGTCGGCTGGCCGGTCGTCGGGTCAACCGGTCCGGGCTGCGTCACAGGCACCAGCTGCCCGCCCACGAGCTGCAGCTCCTGGTGGGAGGTGAGCAGATCGAGATAGGAGATGACTTGCGTGTCCGCGGGCAAGGCCGAGAGGGCCGGGCTCGTCAAATCGAGATTGCCCGCGGGGACCTGCGGATTGCCCGTTGCGTCCGCCGGGCTGTGACAGTTCGTGCACGTGTTATTGGCGACCACCGTACCGTTCTGGGTCACCGTGCGGGTCGCGTTCCAGATCGGCTGGATGTGGTCGGGATAGTCGATGATGATGAGGCAGTTGAACGCCCAGCCTGCCAGACAGTTGTCGCTCGCCGGCGCCGGTTCCTGGTTCGCGATCAGATTGGCTTGATAGGTGTCGTTGATCGCCGGATTCGCGGTGAGTCCCGCGTTCGTATTGGTCCACACGTCGGTGTACACGACATTCACGCTCGGCATCATCTGCGCGCATTTCGGAGTGTCGGAGGTGCAGCTCACGGCGCTCTGCGCCTCGGCCATGGTCTCCCCGGTCGAGGTCGGCGGAAACGTCGGCAGGGAGTTCGTGAACGCGCTCGCCGACACTTCGGCCGCCGTCGCCCCGGCGTACGCCGAGTTGAACAGGTCCTGGCGACCGTGCGAGTGCGGCGTCTGGCCGGCCGGCGGATTCTGCTGCGCGGCCGGTGTGTGGCAGCCGTTGCACTTCACGACTTCGCCCGGGGCGACCTGCAGCCACGCATTGTGAGTGGGAAAGATCTGCTGTGCATTGGCATCGAGCACGCTGATCTGGAACGGGACGTTCGCCGGCACCTCGATGTAGACCGAGCCATCGGGCTCGACGGGCGCATAGCCGAGAATGGCGCGCATGTAGTTCGTCACGCCGAACGCCGCAGTCGGCAAGTTGAGCTTGAGGAACTCCGGATCGGGCTGCGGCACCGGCTGCACGATGCGCACGAAGCGCGCCGGGCGCTGC
>Ga0335074_10004392_pt1 | contig 19433 bp, 23 predicted proteins | sample Lox_Sample_23_FD_206715 | JGI IMG/M metagenome (GOLD analysis project Ga0335074, IMG submission 206715) | Soil microbial communities from Loxahatchee National Wildlife Refuge, Florida, United States - Lox_Sample_2.3 | ecosystem: Environmental > Terrestrial > Soil > Wetlands | place: USA... | reverse complement strand
ACACCCCGGTGTACGTCGCCGGGTTGGACCGCGGCGTGCGGCCGATCGGCCCCTGGTCCACGTGCACCACCTTGTCCAGCTGCTGCATGCCCGTGACCCGGACGTGCTTGCCCGGCACCGTGCGCGCGCCGTGCAGCTCCCTGGCCAGCGCCCGGTACAGGATGTCGTTGACCAGGGTCGACTTGCCCGATCCCGACACGCCGGTGACCGCGATGAAACAGCCCAGCGGGAACGTGACGTCGACGTTCTTCAGGTTGTGCTCGGCGGCGCCCTTGACCACCAGCTCGCGGCCCTTGACCGGCGTGCGTCGCACCTTCGGCACCGGGATCTCCCGGCGGCCGGACAGGTACGCGCCGGTCAGCGAGTCCTCGCTGGCCAGCAGGTCCTCCACCGGCCCGGCGACCACCACGTGACCGCCGTGCTCGCCGGCGCCCGGTCCGATGTCGACCACCCAGTCGGCGGCCCTGATCGTGTCCTCGTCGTGCTCGACGACGATCAGCGTGTTGCCCAGGTCGCGCAGCCGCAGCAACGTCTCGAGCAGCCGGTGGTTGTCCCGCTGGTGCAGCCCGATGGACGGCTCGTCGAGCACGTACAGCACGCCGACCAGGCCGGACCCGATCTGGGTGGCAAGCCTGATCCGCTGCGCCTCTCCCCCGGCCAGCGTCGCGGACGCCCGGTCGAGCGTGAGGTAGTCGAGCCCGACGTCGAGCAGGAAGCCGAGCCGCGCGTTGACCTCCTTCAGGATCAGCCGCGCGATCTGCATGTCCCGCTCGGACAGGTCGAGGTTGAGCAGGTTCTTGGCGAGCTCGCCGATCGGCTGGGCGCACAGGTCCGCGATCGACTTGCTGTCGACGGTCACGGCCAGCGAAACCGGCTTGAGCCGGGCGCCGCCGCAGGACGGGCACGGCACCTCGCGCATGAACCCGGCGAACTTCTCCCGGCTGGAGTCACTCTCCGCCTCGGCGTGCCGCCGCTCGACGTACGTGACCGCGCCCTCGAAGTTCGTGTAGTACGAGCGCTCCCGGCCGTACCTGTTCTTGTACCGGACGTGGACCTGGGCGTCGTAGCCATGGAGCAGGGCGGTCTTCGCCTTGGCCGGCAGCCGCTCCCACGGGGTGTCCAGCCGGAACCCGATGGTTTCCGCCAGCGCCTCGATCAGCCGGTCGAAGTAGTCGCTGACGTGCCCGCCCGCCCACGGCGCGATCGCGCCCTCAGCGAGGGACTTGGCCGGGTCCGGGACGATCAGCTCCGGGTCGACCTCCATCCGGGTGCCGAGCCCGGTGCAGTCCGGGCAGGCGCCCCACGGCGAGTTGAACGAGAACGACCTCGGCTCCAGCTCGTCGAAGGACAGATCGTCGTACAGGCACGCCAGGTGCTCGGAATACATCCGCTCCCGGTGCGGGTCGGTGTCCGGCAGGTCGACGAAGTCGAGGATGACCACGCCGCCGGCCAGCCCGAGCGCGGTCTCCACGCTGTCGGTCAGCCGCCGCCTGGCGGTGTCCTTCACCGCGAGCCGGTCGACGATCACCTCGATGTCGTGCTTCTCGTACTTCTTCAGCGCGGGCAGCGCGCTGCTCGTCGCCTCATCGAGGCGGATGACCGTGCCGTCCACCCGCGCCCGGGAGTAGCCCTTGGTCTGCAGCTCGCGCAGCAGCTCGCCGTACTCGCCCTTGCGGCCGCGCACCACCGGCGCGAGCACCTGGAACCTGGTGCCTTCCTCCAGCTCGAGGACCCGGTCCACGATCTGCTGCGGGGTCTGCCTGGCGATCGGCCTGCCGCACAGCGGGCAGTGCGGCTTGCCCACGCGGGCGTACAGCAGCCGCAGGTAGTCGTACACCTCGGTGATCGTGCCGACGGTGGACCTGGGATTACGGCTCGCCGCCTTCTGGTCGATCGAGACGGCCGGGGACAGCCCGTCGATGAAGTCCACGTCCGGCTTGTCCATCTGGCCGAGGAACTGCCTGGCGTACGCGGACAGCGATTCCACGTACCTGCGCTGCCCCTCAGCGAAGATCGTGTCAAAGGCCAGGCTGGACTTGCCCGATCCGGACAGCCCGGTGAACACGATCATGGCGTCACGCGGCAGGTCTAGCGAGACATCCTTCAGGTTGTGCTCGCGTGCGCCGCGAACGACAAGCCGGTCAGCCACTGCGCGCTCTTCTCTTCGTCAATTCAATCCTGGGTCGACTCAACGCCTCGCCATGGTAGCGAGGGGGTCTGACATTTCCGCCCGAGTGCGGAGCCCGGATTTATAGCGCCGGAGAGACCCCCGTTATGCCCGTGCGCGAGTCGCGCCCCGCCGGGCCAGCCGTACCCTCCAGAGTACGGCACGGCGGGCCCGGTCACCGGCGCTATTATCGGGCCGGTGAGGCGCAATCCGGCGACCGTGGTGGTGCTGGCAGGCCACGCCAGCGAGGGGCTGCTCGCCGCCGTCGGCCAGTCCATGAACGTGGTGCTCGTCCGGCCGGAGGACTCCGCCGACGGGCTCGACGCGGCCGCGGGCGCGCTGCGCAGGGCCGCCGGGATCTCCTCCCCCTACGTGCTGGTCGCGGCCGACCCGCTGGCGACGGTCGCCGCCGAGTGGCGCGCCATGTGGGCGACACCGCGGGAGGCCCCACAAAAGACGGGGCGGCCGGCGGCAGGCACCGAGGCGTTCGAGCTGCGTGCGGCGGAGGCGCTGGCGGCCTGGCGGGCCGGCCAGTTCGAGCTGCCCGACTACTACCTGGTACTCGCCGGAGGCGTCCAGGCCGGGCCTGGCGACGAGCAGCCGCCGGACTTCTACCTCGGACCGCTGCGCTCGGTGCGGCCGCACCGGGTCGCCGTCGCCGCCGCGGCCGAGCCGGCTGAGCAGGCGGCGGAGGTGCTCGCCGTCCTCGGCTCGCTGCGGCATGGCCGCTGGTGGCCGTCCCTCGACGAGATATTCAGAACGGCTCGTGAGTTTTACCCGGGCTCGCTCAGCGAATCCCCCGGTGCGGGGCGGGCGCGGCTGCTGGCCTAGCGGACGTGCTTTCCTGCTGGACGCGAAGTCCGGCGATGAGGAGTTCGACCAGGTGACGTGGGTTGTAGCGAGGGTCGCCGCCTGCCCCGACGCAGAGATTACCGACGCCGCGGAGCAGTTCGTAGGCATCAAGGCCGGGGCGGATCTCGCCCGCCGCGGCGGCAGCGTTGAGGAGTTGCCCAGCCACCGGGACCAGGCGGTCGATGAAGTAGGCGTGCAGCGTCTGGAAGGCCGCGTCGTCGGACCGCAGCACTTCTGCCAGGCCGTGCTTGGTGATCAGGAAGTCGACGAACATGCCGATCCAGCGGGCGAGCGCATGGTGCGGCGAATCGGCCTGCGCCAGCAGGACCGGGCCGGCTTCGGCGCACGCCTCAACCTGGTGCCGGTAGACGGCGACGATCAGGTCGGCTCGCGCCGGGAAGTGCCGGTAGATCGTGCCGACGCCGACGCCGGCCCTGGCGGCGATCTCGCGTACCGGCACGTTGACGCCGGACTCGACGAACGCCGCGGCGGCCGCGTCCAGCAGCGCCGCCTCGTTCCGCCGGGCGTCCGCCCGCTTCCGCGGCGCCGCCGGAGCCGATCCGTTCTCCTCGGCCACTGCCCAGCTACCTCCATCAACCGATTTGCTAAACGGAACGACGTTCCGTATCGTTCCTATCGGAACATGGTTCCGCTTATTCAGGATGCCAGATCCGGCCAGCCGGCGCCAAGTCGCGCGTCCCAGGCTCGCCTCACGTCACGGAGGGTCCCATGGCGCAAGCAGCTGTGCCCAGTTTCGGAATCGCGACGGCCCCCATGCAGGTCAGCTACCAGGACATCCTGCGGGTCTGGCGGGAGGCGGACACCATCGCGGAGATCGAGCACGCATGGCTGTTCGATCACCTTATGCCGATCGCCGGCGACCCGGACGGGCCGATCTTCGAGGGCTGGACCCTGCTGTCGGCACTCGCCGCCCAGACGGAGCGGCTGCGCCTGGGCCTGCTGGTGACCAGCAACAGGTTCCGGCCGCCCGCGATGCTCGCCAAGATCGCCACGACCGTCGATATCGTCTCCGGCGGACGGCTGGTCTTCGGAATCGGCGCGGGCTCACGCCCCAGCCACCCGCTGGCGCGCCGCGAGTACGCGGCACATGGCCTGCCCTACCACGACTTCCGGCACTCCGTGGAGGACCTCGCCGAAGCCTGCACGGTCATCCAGCGGCTGTGGACAGAGACCGAGCCGTTCGACTTCCATGGCGCCCACATCGATCTCACCGGCGCGTTCGGCAACCCGAAGCCTGTCCAGCACCCGCGCCCGCCGATCCTGATCGCCGGGCGCTCGGCCGCGGTGCTCCGCGTGGCCGCCGAGCACGCGGACCTGTGGAACATCCCGGGCGGCGACATCCCCGACGCCGCCCAGCGCAGCGCGCTGCTGGACCGCTACTGCACCGAGATCGGCCGCGATCCCGCTGCCATCACCCGCTCGATCGCCCTGCACGTCTCCTACGACCAGCCCGGCACCACCCGCGACGCGATCAGCGAGGCGCTCGACGCCGGCTTCCGGCACATCACCCTCGGCCTGCCGGCCGAGCCGTACCCCGCCAACGTGGGGCAGTGGGTCGCGGACGAACTCATCGCCAAGTCGCTGTAGCGGCCTCGCCGGTCCTGGTGCCCCGCCAGACAGCCGGGGTACGTTCGTGGGGACGCGGAAGTGAGGGGGAATCATGGACTACCAGCTCATCATCACGACCGACGAGCGCGGCCAGCCGAGGATCGACGGGTACACAGGCCAGCTGCCGCCGGACGCGATCTTCACTGTCACGGGGCACGAGGACGAGGAAACCGAGCCGTGGACCAGGCTCATCGTCGTCAACGACGTGATCATCGACACCGGAGCCGTCACCGGGGTGAGGGCCGGCGCGCGGCATAGCGAAGTCCCCGCCTCCTAGACCTGATCGAGGCGCTGCGGGAATCTCCTGGTCAGGTCCGCGATCAGGTCGGGCTGCTCGTCGAGAGCGAAGTGGCCGGCGTCGAGGACGTGCACCTCGGCGGCTGGCACGTCCCGGCGGTATGCCTCGGCCTCCTCGACCTGGAACGAGGGGTCGTAGCGGCCCCATACGACCTGCAGGGGCGGCTGGCGTTTGCGGAGCCAGTCCTGCCAGGCGGGATAGCTCGTGACGTTGGTCCGATAGTCGTAGAACAGGTCGGACTGGATGTCCTGCTGGCCGGGCCTGCCGAGGAAGGCGCTGGTCGAAGTTGTACGCGAACTCCGCGTGGCTGGGTGCAGGGAAATCCGTGCAGGAGCAGGATCGCGGGCGCATCCCGGATATGCGTGATACTGCTGCGCATGCCGTCTACGCGCATTGACTGGGTTGCTGAGCACTGTCACTTGCTTCGGTCGATCTCGGCGGAGTTCAAGGACACGCTGCCGTTCCGCGGGCTCACCATCGGGACTGGCATCCACCTGGAGGCCAAGACGGTGGCGCTGCTCTTGACCTTGCGCGATGGCGGAGCGCGGCTGGTCTCGACCGGCAACCTGAACACGACGCAGCCCGAGGCGCTGCAGGCGCTGAACGCAGAGGGGATCAAGGTGATCGGGGGCCCCACGAGGGACAGGCAGGTGCACGGCCGGTACCTCGGGGAGGTGATCGCCGCCAGGCCAGACCTCATCCTCGACAACGGCGGCGACCTGTTCGCCAGGTACCTCGAGGCGCCCTACGACGGCCTGCGCGGGGGAACAGAGGAGACGACGTCCGGCCGGATGCGCCTGGAGCCGCTGCGTGACCGCCTGAGGCTGCCGATCCTGGTGATCAACGACAGCCCGATCAAGCAGTTCGCCGAGAACGAGCACGCCGTCGGCCAGAGCGCGCTCGAGTCCTACCTGCGGCTGACCAACCGCGTGACCAACGGCGAGCAGGTCACGGTCTTCGGGTACGGCGCGTGCGGGCGCGGAGTCGCGGCCAACTTCCGCGGCGCCTGCGCGCGGGTGACCGTGGTGGACGTCGATCCGGTCACCCGGCTGCGAGCGCATCTGGACGGCTTCAGCACACCGCCGCGTGAGCAGGCCATTGCCGACGCCGACCTCATCATCACGGTCACCGGCAGCCGGGACGTGCTGACGGCCGCAGACCTGCCGCTGCTGCGCGACGGTGTCATCGTGGCCAATGCCGGTCACTTCCCGTTCGAAATCGACGTCAACGCCATCGCGGGCTCTCCCGATGTCGCCGGCTTGCGCGAGTACGCCGATGACCTCATGACGCTCCGGCTCCACGACGGCCGCCGCGTCCACGTGATTGCGCACGGGCACATGTTCAACCTGGCCGGCCCGCGGCCGATGGGCAACTCCATCGAGTCGATGGACCTCGGCTTCGCGTTGCAAGCGCGGTGCCTGGAGGCCGTCGCCAACGGCAGCGTGGACGCCGTCAGCTGCGTCGTTCCCGTCCCGGGCAGGATCGACGCCGCGGTCGCCGCCAGCTACCTCGACCGCAAGTACCCGGCCTAGTGAACTGGGGCATGCACCGCCGGGTGCAGCATCCAGCGGGCGCCGATCACCACGGCTGCACCCGTGCCGGCCAGCCACAGCGCGAACCACACAATCCGCGGAATGCTCGTGCGGCCGCTGAGCATTCCGGCGTCGTCGGCCTTCAGGCCGTCTTCGACGAGCCCGCGGACGCCCGAGAGCAGCAGGAACCAGGTGATCACGTAAACAGTCACGATCTGAGCTGACTGTGACGCGTGCTTGAGGACGAGGAAGATCAGGAATCCGGCCAGCGGGACGGTGATGAATCCAAACGACCAGGTGAGCTTGATCAGCAGCAAGCCGAGCAACCCCATGATCAGCCACAACACCACGATGATGTGCCCGAACTGGATAAGCCTGGCCGCGCCGAGCCCGAACAAACTGGACCCCAGGTAGCCGAAGAACCCGGCGATCAGGAATCCGGCGCCGGTTGAGGGGGAGACCCAGGTGCCGCCCGTCGCGTCATCGTTCAGCTCGATGCCACCGATCCTGCGGCCGGACAGCGACCCGACAGCCCCGTGCATTCCCTCATGGGCCATGACGTGGAAGTGACCGACCAGCCCCCACGTCGCCGGGATGGCGACGACTGCGGCCACCGCGAGGCCGATGAGCACGGTCTCGGTGTCTGACAACGGCACCTGAGTGGGGTCCACGCGTTCAGTGTCCGTCCCCGGCCAAACGGTAGCAATCCCTGAAATGTCAGACCCTGTCGGCATGATGGCCATGTGACAGCGGCCGTGGCCCAGCCAGCCGGACGGGGGCCTGGCTGGGCTAGGGTTTTCCTGTGACTTATACCGGAGACGTGAGTGTCGGCGGGCCGTCCGACACACGGGAGATCAACGGCCTGACGGTGACCAAGATCGCCGTGGGGCCCTACGAGAACAACGCCTACCTGCTCCGGGACGGCACCGGGCAGGCACTGCTGATCGACGCGGCGGCCGAGCCTGCGCGGCTGCTGGAGATGATCGGCGACACGCCCGTGCAGCGGATCGTGACCACGCATCAGCACCCGGACCACTGGCAGGCGCTGGCGGAGGTCAAGGCGGCGACCGGCGCGGCCACGGTGGCGCATCCGGCGGACGCACCGGGCATCCCGGTGCCGACCGATGAACTGGTCGACGACGGCGGCACGGTCCGGTTCGGGGACACGGCGCTGTCGGTGATCCACCTGGTCGGGCACACGCCGGGCAGCATCGCGCTGGTCTACCGGCCCGATGGGGCCGAGCCGCACCTGTTCACCGGCGACTGCCTGTTCCCCGGCGGGGTGGGGAACACGCAGAAGGACCCGGCGCGGTTCGCGTCGCTGTACGAGGGCGTGGCGACGAAGGTCTTCGGCCGGCTGCCGGACGCGACCTGGGTCTACCCGGGGCACGGGAAGGACACCACCCTAGGCGCGGAACGCCCGCACCTCGAGGAATGGCGCGCCCGAGGCTGGTAAGCCAGGCCGACGAGGAGCTAGAGGGCGCCGTCGCGCCAGGCCGCCCAGGCGGTCGGGTACACCGGCCGGTAGCCGAGTTCTCTGTGCGCGAGACGGGTGTCGGGGACCCCAAGCCAGGGGTCTTCCACGCTTCGGCCGGCCGCGGCTTCGAGGTCGAACTCGCGGCCGGTCAACGCGAACAGCTCCGCCGCCGTGAGCGCCGCGTCGTCGCCGACGTTGTACACGCGACCGGCGATGCCCGGGGTCCGGATCGCGCGGATCACGGCTTGGGCCACGTCCGCGTGATGCACCATCGGCAGACGCTGGTGCGCTGCCCAGTCCGCGGCGCGAGGCAGCCAGTCGACGATGTGCGGGTCGCCTTCGCCGTAGACGAACGCCAGGCGCAGCGTTACCACGTCGAGTGCCCGCACCTGCGCGATCCCCTCCTCAGCCTCGCGCTTGGTCTGCGCGTAGGGATACCCGCCCTCGGCGCGCAGCTCGTCGTCCTCACGGTGCGGGCGGCCAACGCCAGGGCCGTACACGAGGTTCGTACTGATCTGCACGAAGCGCTCGACGCCTGCCGCAGCCGACTCGGTGGCCAGGGCGACGGCGGCGTCCCGGTTCACCGAGTACATGTCGTCCGCCGTCAGGCCCGGCGTGCGGAAGGCGGCCGCGGAGTTCACCACGACGCTCACGCCGTCCAGCGCGCGCTTGCGGTCCTCGGTCTCGCGCAGTTCGCCGACCACGGCCTCGGCGCCGAGTGCGTCGAATCGGTCCGCGGCCTCCTGGGTGCGCACCAGTACCCTGATGTGTTCATTCGGCTCCCGCCAGCCGAGCAGGCGCGGCACGAGGCGGCGGCCGACCTGGCCGGTGGCCCCGGTGACGAGGATAGCGGAGTGAGTGCGGGGCTGGGCGGGCGTCGTATTCCGGGTGGAAGGCATGGGGAATCCTCCAGGCTGAGGTTGTCCGCGTGCTCGCGGCGGGCACGCACGGTCGTTGATCTCCACCGTGTCGCGGTCGGGCCTGGGGTTACAGAGACCGGCTTAGCCTGGGACTGGCAGTCCCTGGCTACCCCCGGTGACCTGGGCGAGAATGGGTCGCATGAGCCAGATTGATCGCGCGGCACTCGCCGACTTCCTGCGGCGCAGCCGAGAGCGACTCGATCCGGGTTCCTTCGGGCTCCCGCCGCGCAACCGCGCGCGCACACCGGGGCTGCGGCGGGAGGACGTGGCCCAGCAGGCGGGCATCTCGGTGGATTACTACACACGTCTCGAGCAGTCCCGCGGGGCACACCCCTCGGCGCAGGTCGTGGGCGCGCTCGCGCGAGCGCTGCGGCTGACCAACGACGAGTGCGACTACCTGCACCGGCTGGCGGGGCACCCGACCCGGAACCGGAAAGCACCAAGCGAGCACGTACGTCCCGGGCTGCTGCTCGTGCTCGACCGGCTGGTTGACGCCCCGGCGCAGGTTGTCAGCGACATCGGGCAGGTGCTCGCGCGCAACGCGATGGCTGAGGCGCTCTTCGGGGCGCCCGTACGGCCGGGGCGGGCGGGGAACATCAACTGGCTCGCCTTCACCAGCGCCGAGCACCGGGCGCTGGTACCGCCCGAGGAGCGCCCGCGGATCGTGACCAGCCACGTGGCGAACCTGCGCGCCGCCCACGCCAGGCGCCCGGACGACCCGGAGCTCAACTCCCTGATCTCCGATCTCTCGGCGGCGAGCGAGGAGTTCCGTGAACTGTGGCAGCAGCACGACGTGGCCGTGCTGCGCGGCACGCATAAGACGATCATTCACCCGGCGGTTGGGCGGATCGAGCTTGAGTGCGAGTCGCTGCTGACCGGCTCGGGCGACCAGACGCTGGTCCTGTTCACCGCGCGGCCGGGCACCGAGTCGGTGGAGCAACTGGCCCTGCTGCGGGTGCTCGGGAGGGAGAGTTTCGCAGACACGGCAGGGCGCGGCAGCGGCGCGGCGTGAGTTCATCGCGAGCGTGGCTGGTAAGCCCCGCGGGTCAGCCACCGAGCAGCAGCCCGCGGTGTGCGATGGCCAGTTGCAGCAGGGCCGCGCCGGCGGCCTGGACCGGCTCGTTCGCGACCAGCTCGGCGATCGTCGGCCCGTCGAAGGGGCGGGGTTTCAGCACGATGCCTTCGGCGTTGCGTTCCGCCAGCTCGCCGAACAGCTCGTCGTAGAGCGGCGCGTCGATCACCACCACCGTGAGCAGGTCGAGCGCGAACGTCAGCGGGTCGGCGCCGAGGCCGAGGCAATACGCGCGGATGCGGCCGTCGCGCAGCGCGTCCGTCATCGCCCTGGCGAACGGCCACCGGTCGTAGTCGATGGGGGCGCGCTCGCTGCCGTGGTCCTCGTCGGCGCCGAGCAGTTCCTCGGCGAACTCGCGGAGCATGCCGCGCCACAGGTCGAAGTCGTTCGCCTCGTTCCACGGGGCCTCGCCGGACGGCTGGAAGATCCCGACGGGGATCACCTGGTACATGCCGCCGGCGTGGCCAACCCGCGCCGGGTCCCGCCAGTGCAGCGGGAATGACGCGGTGCCCGCCGCGCGGTCGTGGCGGAGGGTCAGCGCGCCGGCGGCGATGACCGCCGGGCGCGCGACCGGGTCCCACGGGTCCCCGATGGCGCGGCGAAGTCGTAGGGCATCGCGCCGGGGGGTCGCAGGGGGGTCGTCCCCCCTTGGCAAGACAGCCGCGGCAAACTCGTGCGCCGCGGGGCCGCCGACGTCCACGCCGTCGAAGAACCGGCCGCGGGTGAAGGTCAGGTGCGGGCGTCCGGCCGCCAGGTCCGCGTCGAGCAGCCGGTACGTGCTGCGGTTCTCGAAGATGGCGGGGCTGGCGAGCTCACGGACCACGTCCGAGTAGCGCCGGTAGCGGGTGCCGTCGGCGCGCGCCGGAAGCAGCTGGGGCGCGATGTCCGCGACGTCAGCGACGCGGGGCGCGGGCGCCTGCTCGCGGAACTCCAGGCGGACGTCGCCGAGCGGCACCGGGATCCGTGGCCGCCACGCGGGGGGCGCGAGCAGCGGGGTGCCCGCCACCCGGTCCGCCGCCGGGTACCCGGCGGCGGCGCGCACGGCGAGGTCGTGCCGGTTGCGGTTCAGGTAGGCGTGGACGCGGAGCCACTGCTGCTCGGATTCAGAGGTCGCGGACATAGCGCAGTTCCAGGACACTGCCGAGGCCGGTGAGGATGTTGGTGACGCCGTCGTGGGCGAAGCCCGCCCGCTCGTAGAACCGCCGGGCGCGGGCGTTGTCCGCGAGGACCCAGAGGACGACCCGGGGGTAGCCCGCCTCGTTCAGCGCGGCGAGCGCGGCTCCCATCAGCGCGCGGCCGGTCCCCGTCGACCACCGGGCGGGGGTCACGTAGAGGGCGTACAGCTCCCCCGGCAGGGCGGTCGAGCCGCCCGCATGGGGAACGGCCGGGTAGCTGGCGGAGACAACGGCCCGTTCCGGACCAAAGGAAGCGAAACCGATCACGGCGGGATCGTCGCCGCCGACCGCGACCAGCGTGCGGACGTGCGGCGGCGGGTCCGGCGCGGGACGGCCGGGCGGCGGTTCCGCCGTCGCCCGGTCGATGTCCGCGCGGTCGATGATGCCCGTGTAGGCGGCTATCCAGCTCTCCCTGCGCACCCGCCTGATCTCCGCCGCGTCCGCGGCGGAACCGGCGCGAATATCCAGCACGTGCCCAGCCTAGGCCGGCGCCCAGCGCCCCGGCGGCCCCGCGCGCGGATTACCCGCCGCGCAGCGCGAGGAAGAAGTCGACCCGGTCCGGCAGCGCGGACAGGTCACGGCCGGTCAGCGCCTCGATCCGGCCGATCCGGTACCGCACGGTGTTGACGTGCACGTACATCCGCGACGCGCACACGCTCCACGACCCGTCGCAGGCCAGGAACGACTTCAGCGTGGGCAGCAGCTCGGCGTTGTGACGGGTGTCGTATTCGGCGAGCGGTCCGAGGAGCCGGTCGCGGAAGGAGCGGAGCACCGGCCTCGGGACGCTCGCGAGCAGCAGCTGGTGAGAGTGGACCTCCGGCATACCTACCTCCAGTTGGCAACCGCGCCACCGTAAGCCGCGTGTGTTTAGCGGAAGCTACAAGACGGCTATCCCCGCGTTAACATCGCCTTCCCCGCCGCGGCGTGGTTGGCTGGCCGTGTGACCCTGGCGTCGTTCAACGCAGCGCCGGCCGGCGAGGCGGTCGCCGTGATGTTGTCGTGCTGCGCGTCCCGGCGGTTCGCCGACGCGATGGCGGCCGACCGTCCGTACCCGTCGCTGGCCGCGGCGCGGGGCGCGACCCAGGCCGCGTTCGAGTCACTCACCTGGGATGACGTGCTTGAGGCGATGTCCGCGCACCCGCGGATCGGCGCCCGGGTCCACGGTCAGTCGGCGGCTGAGCAGTCCGGCGTCGCTGATTCCTCCCGCACCGCGCTCGCCGCCGGGAACGCGCGGTACGAAGAGCGGTTCGGGTACGTGTTCCTGATCTGCGCCACCGGGCTGAGCGGCGAGCAGATGCGGGCCGCTCTCGAGGACAGGCTGGGCAACGATCCCGCGACGGAACGGGCGGTGGCGACCGCGGAGCTCGAGAAGATCACCCTGCTCCGGGTGGCGAAGGCGCTGGCCGCATGACCGTCTCGACGCACGTGCTCGACGCGACGCTCGGCGCGCCAGCGGCCGGCGTCGTCGTGTCGCTGGCCGTCTCCGCGCCCGACGGCTGGGAGGCGATCGAGACCGGCTCGACCGACGCCGACGGCCGGCACCGGTTCGAGGCGCGGACGAAGCCGGGGGTGTACCGGGTCGTGTTCGGGACGGGCGGGTACTTCGCGGCGCGCGGGGTGGCGGCGTTCTACCCGGAGGTGACGATCACCTTCACGGTGACCGAGGGCCACTGCCACGTGCCGCTGCTGCTCTCCCCATTCGCCTATTCCACGTACCGCGGCAGCTAGCCGGGGACGCGGCGGGCGCGTCTGAAAGGATGGGCCGCATGGGATTCGAGCTAACCGAGCAGATCGAACGCCATCTGATCAGCGACCAGGTCGTCTGGCTGACCACCGTGACGCCGACCGGGCGGCCCACGCCGCGGCCGGTGTGGTTCGTGTGGGACGGCTCCGCGATCACCGTCTACAGCGTGAACCGCGGCGCCAAGCTGCGGCACATCGCGGTTAACGACAGCGTGTCGCTGAACTTCAACTCAACGCCGGGCGGCGGCGACGTCGTGGTGATCTCCGGCCACGCCAGGATCGTCCGCGACGCGCCGCTGCCGTCGCGGTTCCCCGGCCTGCTCGACAAGTACATGCCCGCGGTCGAGTCGATGGGCCGCCCGGTGTCGTGGTTCGACGAGAATTACCGGACGGCCATACACATCACCCCGGACCGCGCGTGGACGATCCCGTAGGACCGCTTCCCGCGGTGTTAGCCTGCGGGCATGGGAACGACGCGCCTCACCAGGCACATCAGGGCTCCGCGCAGCCGCGTCTACCGGGCGCTGCTCGACGCCGACGCCGTGCAGCGCTGGCAGGTCCCCGACGTCATGACCAGCCGGGTGCACGTGTTCGATGCCAGGGAAGGCGGCGAGTTCAGGGTCTCGCTGACCTACGACGCGCCGACGGGGACCGGGAAGACCACCGCTCAGACCGACACGTACCACGGCCGTTTCACCCGGCTCGTCCCGGACACCGAGGTCGTCCAGGTGGTGGAGTTCGAGACCCCGGACCCGGCGCTGGGCGGCGAGATGACGATCACCTACACCCTCGCCGACGCCGCCGGCGGCGGCACCGTGCTCACCGGCACGCACGAGAACCTCCCGCCCGGCGTGCGGCCGGAGGACAACGAGCTCGGCTGGAGCCAGTCCATCGGCAAGCTCGCCAGGCTGGTCGAGGACGGTACCGGCGCGGATTAGAGGCGCGCGAGCGTGGCGCCGTCGGGGACGGCGCCGAAGTGCTTCGCGAGCACTTCGCCGAACATGGGTTCCTCCGGCGCCGCGGCCGCGAACAGCGTCATCGACGAGCGCAGCTTCATCGCGTCCACGGGGCCGAAGATCTCGTCGGCGGTCCTGCCCGCGGTGCCCGCGACGATGCGGGCGCACTCGGTCAGCCGGGGGCCGAGCACCGGGTGGTTCAGGTACGCGCGGGCTTCTGCGAGTCCGGAGATCGCGTACCGCTGCGACATCGCGCTGAACCCGAGGCCCGCGACCTGCGGGAAGACGAACCACATCCAGTGGCTCACCTTCCGGCCCGCGCGCAGTTCGGCCACGGCGCGCTGGTAGGTGCCGCCGGCGTCCTGCGCCTGGGCGAACCGCTCAAGCCGGTAAGGATCGTCCATCGCCGGCCTCCCGCTGGCGGGCTTCGAGGACGGCCAGGTCCCGTTCGGCGTACAGCCGGTGTTCCCACTCCTCGTTGAGGACGACGAGCAGGCACTCCCGGACCGGGAAGCTGCGGGGCGGCGGCCAGCCTGGTCCGTCGACCGGTTGGGTCCTGGCGTTCAGCGACGCGTCGGTCAGGCCGTCGACGAGCTCGCGCACGGTGGACATCCGGTCGCGGCGCAGCGCGATGACTGCCTCGAGCGAGGGCCGGGCGGCGCGGTCCCTGGGCACCCCCGGGGTGTCCCGCATCTCGTCCCACGGCAGGTCCAGCGGATCCCACGGCGCCGGGTCGCCAAGCACCGCCCGCCTGATCCACGCGTCGGTGGCGAACGCCAGGTGGCGCAAGGTCTCGGTGAACGACCACTCGCCGTCAACCGACTCGTGCAGCGACTCCGGCGGCAGCCGGCGGGCCCTGGCGACGGTCTGGTCCCAGAGCCGCTCCAGGGTGTCCCACGCCTCGCGGAAGCCGGCCGGGTCCGCCGGGCGCATCTTGGCCCGGCCGGGGTAGCGCTTGTTCAGTTCCGCGTCGATCAGCGGCCCGATGTCGACGCCGTTGACCGTCACGTTCTCGATCTCGCCGCTGATGTCCACGTTGCCCAGTTCGACGCCGCGCAGCACGGACCCGCTGAGCGCGACGCCGCGGAACCGGCTGCCGGTCAGGTTGACCGCAAAGAACTCCGCGCCGCTGAGGTCGACGCGCTCGAATCGCGAACCGGTCAGGTCGTCCCCGGTGAAGTCAGCCATGCCCCGACCGTACCCCCGCTCAGGCTTCCGCTCCTTCACCTGCTCCGGCGTGCGGGTGACGGAAGACGCGAAGCCAGGCGGCCACCGCGGCCGCCGCCCCGAGCGCCAGCGCGATGAACGGGAAGGCGTTGTAGGGGGCGGGCTGCCCGGGCTGGCACAGCTCGACGAACGGGACGATCAGGGTGACGGACCCGAGGACCGGGACAGCCACGTGCCTGAGGAGCGAAAACGAGGCCCGGTGGCGGCGCCACATGAACACGGGAAGGGAGAGCAGCGTCAGGAAGTAGACGAAGAGAATCACGATCGTCGCCATCGTCGAGCATTCGGCATACAGGCCAACCGGGTCCATCGACCCGGTGTCCCCGGTGACCAGGTGGCACACCCACCAGATCCCGATGATCCCCAGCCCGGCGGCCGTCATGAAAAGCAGGGCGTTCACCGGCGTGCCCGACCGGGGGCGGACTTGGCCCAGCTTGGCCGGCAACAGCCCCGTCCGGCCGGCGTCGAAGAGCAAGCGGGACTGGGAATCAGCTCCGGCGATCAGGGTGGCCAGCACGGAGGCGATGCCCGCGATCCATGCCAGGATGGCCGCCCCGCCGAGATAGCGATCGGACATCGCCAGGAACGGGACCGACGAGCGGCCGATGGAGGAGACGTCATAGCCGAAGCCGGTAATGGTCGCGTAGGCGAAGAAGACGAGCAGGGCGGCCGCGATCGCAACCGAGAGGTACAGGGCCCGCGGAATCGTGCGGCGCGGATCGCGGGTCTCCTCGGCGAGCGCGGGGCCGTTCTCCCATCCGATGAACATGAACAGGGCCAGCGGGAAGCCGGCGGAAAGGCCGGCCAGGCCGCCGGTGAGGTGTGCCCAGGAAAACGGTATGCCCGACAGAACCGCCCGCTGATCGACCAGGACGAGGAAGCAGACCGCGAGCATGATCGCCACCTGAACGAGCACGGCCGCGCCTACCGCGACGGTCGACAGCTTGACCCCGCGTGCCGTGAGCCAGATCGCGCCTGCGGTCAGGACGACGGTGAACGGCCCCCACCAGGGATGCCACGAGGTGAACTGGGAAATGGTCATCGCCACCAGCCCGCCCGACATGGTGAACACCGACGCGATGGCAACGGTGTACCCGACGGCGACGAGCAGGGCCGTCGCGACGCCGGCCCTGGCCCCCAGCGCGGTATCGACATACGTGATGAAGCTCCCCGCCGACGGCTCCGCCCTGGTGAACTCCGCCACCGTGGAAGCCAGCAGCGCGACGGCCACCGCGGCGGCGAGGATCGTCAGCGGCGCGGCCACACCGGCGGTCGCCGCGATGACGCCGAATCCGAAGTAGAAGTCGATCCCCGGCCCGATGTTCGCGACGGTCGAGGCCGTCACATCGGCGGTACCGAGCTGCCCGGACTCAAGATGGTCGTGGTCTGTGCTCTGGCTCACCACGTCTCCCCGCATCCGGCGGCTGCCACCCTGACGGCAATATCTTGTCGGTAACCGATTCGGGCCGGAGAGGTGAGTCCATGGTTTTCGCGTCCTTGCCCGCGACCTCGGCATGGCGGCACCGGGACGCCCGGGATGGCTTCGAGGTGGCGTACTTCCGCGTACGTAACCGGGGGTACCGGATAGAGGGGATAACCACGGCGATCGAGGACGGCGTGACCTGGGCGGTGGAGTACTCTGTCGACCTGGATGAGACGGGGGCGACGCGCAGCGCGCGGATCAGCGGCCGGTCGGCCGCCGGATCCTCCTTGGCCCTGCTCCAGGCCGACGGAGCGGGGCGGTGGCTGGTCGGCGGCGTGCCGGCGCCGCACCTTGACGGCTGTCTCGACGTGGACTTGGAGTCCTCGGCCATGACCAACGCGCTGCCGGTTCGCCGGATGGGCCTGGCACCGGGCGCCGGTGCCGCTGCTCCCGCCGCCTACGTCCGGGCCGTCGGCCTGGCCGTGGAACGGCTCGAGCAAACCTACCTGCGCGCCCCGGATGAGGCCGCGGGCCAGAGTTACGACTACGCCGCTCCGGTCTTCGGCTTCGCCTGCCGGATTGCCTATGACGAATCCGGGCTGGCGCTCAGCTACCCCGGGATCGCCGTTCGTGCCGGGTGAGCGCCGCCGATGAGTGAATCGAGGGACCTGCCGGTCTTCTGGAGCGGGCGGCCGTTGCCGGGAAGCGTGACCGTCCCCCGGGCGGTCGCCGAGGTCGCCGGGGGCCGGCCGGCGGTGCCGGTGTGGGTGAACGAGGCGGGCGGCCTCACCTTCGAGGTCGGCGACGGCGCGGAGCGCTGCTTCGTGAAGTGGGCGCCGGCCGGCAGCGACGAGCTGGACCTCGCGGCCGAGGCGGACCGGATGGAGTGGGCGTGCCGGTTCCACCCGGTGCCGCGGCCGCTGGCCCGCGGCCAGGACGCGGACGGTTCCTGGCTGGTCACCGCCCCGGTTCCCGGGGACAGCGCGGTGACGGCGCGGTGGAAGGCCGAGCCTGCCGTGGCGGTCACTGCCATCGGGGCGGGCCTGCGGGCGATGCACGACAGCCTGCCGGCGGCCGGCTGCCCGTTCTCGTGGAGCGCGGCGGGGCGCCTTGCCGCCGCCCGCCGCAAGGCCGAGGCCGGCGGGCAGGATCTCGCGGCGTGGCACCCGAGCCATCAGGGGCTCACGGTCGCCGCGGCGCTCGAGAGCGCCGCGGCGATCCCGCCGGCCGACCAGCTGGTGGTCTGCCACGGCGACGCCTGCGCGCCGAATACCCTGATCGGCGCCGGCGGCCGCTGGTCCGGGCATGTCGACCTCGGCAGGCTCGGCATCGCGGACCGGTGGGCGGACCTGGCGATCGCGACCTGGAGCGCCGGGTGGAACTACGGCCCCGGCTGGGAGCGGCTGCTGCTCGACGCCTACGGCGTCGAGCCGGATCCCGAACGGACCAGGTACTACCGCCTGTTGTGGGACCTTGGCTAGCCCGGGAGTAAGCCGCGTACGTTCCGGATGAAGGGGAACAGGAACCGGCGCGGACGGCGGGCTTTCCGGAATGCCCGCGCGGACGGGCGCCGTTGATCCTTCGTGAGCCACGCTACTGGCACCGGGCCCGGTGAGATCACCGACGACGGCTGCGCCGTCGAGCTCTACACGCTGCTTCCCCCGTTCGGCGAGGCGGAGATCGTGCACGCCGCCGTGCCTGAGGGGGCCTCGATCCTGGAACTCGGCTGCGGCACCGGGCGGATCCTGAGGCCGCTGGCGGAGCTCGGCCATCGGGTGCACGGGGTCGATGACTCGCCGGGCATGCTCGCCCGCGTCGCCGGCCTGCCGGTGACCCGGTCGCCGATCGAGTCGCTGCGGCTTGCGGGGAAGTTCGACGTCGTGCTGCTGGCTTCCGGGATGCTGAATAGCGGTCCTGAGCATCGCGGGGCGTTCCTGGAGACGTGCCGGTATCACCTGGCCGATGACGGCGTCGCCGTGTTCCAGTACAACCCGCCCGGCTGGTTCGCGGCGTTCGCCGGCGCGCCGCGGGAACGGGAGCGGGGCGGGGTCACGTTCGTGATCCGCGAGTCCCGCAGGACGCCGCCCACCATGTCCTGCGAGGTGGAATACCGCGCTGGCGACCGGACCTGGACGCAGGCCTGGACCTGCTACGAGATCAGCGACGCGGAGCTGACCGCGGACCTCGACGCCGCCGGGCTGACGTTCGGCCGGTGGCTGACCGAGGACCAGGCCTGGTTCACCGCGCGTCCTCGCCTGCACTGAGCCGGCTGCCGTAGCGGTCGGCGAAGGCGAGTTCGGACGCGCCGGGCCGGTGCAGCCGGCGCGGGAACGGGCGGGCCGGGTACCCGGCGACGATGTGGCAGGCCGTGGCCATGTGCCCGGGGATGCCGAGCAGCTCCCTGACGTCGGGCTCGCGGGCGACCAGCAGCGTGGTGAACGTGGTGGCGACGCCCTGGGCGCGCAGCGCGAGGCACAGGTTCTGCGCCATGGGGTAGACCGAGCCGCCGCCGACGATGCTCAGCCGGCCGAGCCCGGTGTCGGTGGGGTGGGTCTGCGCCAGGTCGGCGCACACCACGATGATCACCGGATGCTCACCGAACCGCCGCGCGAACTGGTCGGTGTCGGCCATCGTCCGCGCGGTGTCGGTGAACCCGGTCTGCACGCTCCTGGCCGCGCCGGCCGCACCGGGGATCGCCTCTTTGCCGGCGCGGGCGGCCGTGGCGACCTCCTCCCACAGCGGCAGGTACCACTCCCCCAGCTGCCTGCGCAGCGCCGGGTCCCGGACGAACACGAAGCGGACCGCGCACCGGTTGCCGCCGTTGGGCGCGAACCGCGCCAGCTCCACCGCGCGCAGCAGCACCTCGTCGGGCACCGGGTCGTCCCGGTAGTACCGGCACGCGTGCTGCGTGCGCATCGCCTCGTCCAGTTCCATAGCCAGGGAGATGCCCGGCGGGGCACCG
>Ga0335074_10004391_pt1 | contig 19433 bp, 19 predicted proteins | sample Lox_Sample_23_FD_206715 | JGI IMG/M metagenome (GOLD analysis project Ga0335074, IMG submission 206715) | Soil microbial communities from Loxahatchee National Wildlife Refuge, Florida, United States - Lox_Sample_2.3 | ecosystem: Environmental > Terrestrial > Soil > Wetlands | place: USA... | reverse complement strand
CCGCCGAGGGACGCCCGCAGGCGCCCTAGTCCCCGCCCAGGTCACCGGCGTGGCGGCTGGCCCAATATGGGCGGATCCGGGCGTTGGGAGGCTATTATCCAGGCTAGGTACCGTGTGAGCATTCCCGGGAGGAGGCGGAGGGGACATGTCGAGAAAAACGCTGATCCTCTTCGTCTGGCTGATTGTCGGTGCCGCCGCGGCGGGTCAGCGCGGCTATTTCAGCAACGTGCCTGCCACCTGCAGCGCGGGGGCGACGATCGCGGTCACGATGGTGACCGGACCGCTCAACTACCTCGGTGTCGATCCGCAGATCACCTGTAACTGGCCGACGCCTTCTTCCAGCTGACCCGGAGCCGTCTTCCAGCTGGCCAGCAGCCGTCCGTCACCTGGCTCAATACGACAGGGCGTAGTACAGAGGTAAGCTTCCTCTCAGGGAGGAGGCGCCATGTTGCCGCCGTACAGCTGGGGTGAGGTTGCCACCAACTGGCAGTTCGCGCCGGTCGTAACCGCGTTTACCGCGCTCATTGCGGCGGCGTACCTGTGGGGCGTGGTCCGGGTCAGGCGTGCGCATCCGCGACGGCCGTGGCCGCTGCGCCGGACGATCCCGTTCATGCTCGGCCTGCTCGTCATCAACGTGGCGACGCAGAGCGGAATCGGGACGTACGACGACACGCTGTTCTGGGACCACATGATCCAGCACCTGATGCTGATCATGATCGCGCCGCCGCTGCTGGTCGCGGGCCAGCCGGTGACCCTGCTGCTGCACGCCAGCAGGAACCCGCTGCACACCAGGGTCAAGAAGATCGTCAGGTCCCGCCCGGTGCAGTGGCTGACCTGGCCGCCCTTCGGTGTGGTCGCGTACGCGGCGGTGATCGTCGGCACGCACCTGACCAGCTTCTTCAACCTGGTCATCGAGCACAACGCGGTGCACGAGGCCGAGCACGTCCTCTACCTCGTCGTCGGGTACCTGTACTTCCTGCCGCTGATCGGCAAGGAGCCCATCAGGTGGAAGGTGTCGTACCCGCTCAGGCTGTTCCTGCTGTTCATCGCCATGCCGGTGGACGCGTTCACCGGGGTGGTGCTCGGCTCCTACCAGACCGACCCGTTCGTGCCCCTCGAGCCGCGCTCGTGGGGCCCGTCCCCTGTCAACGACCTGCACGAGGGCGGCGCGGTGATGTGGATCGGCGGTGCCGCGATCATGTTCGTGGTGATCATGGTGACGTTCTTCCAGTGGACGAGGGAGACCCGGCCGTCGGCCGGCATGGGCTGGCTTGAGACCGCGCGCCGGGTGAACATGGCCGACCGGATCGCCGGGGCCAACCCCGCCGGCACCGCCACGAGCCGCGTGACCAGCGGCGGCGCACGGATGGCGGATGTCGATGATGACGAGGACCAGCTCGCGGCTTACAACGCCTACCTCTCGCGCATCAACAGTGAGCCCGGCGGAAATCAGTCGCGCCCGGCCGAGTAGCGGCCGTGTGACCTAGATCACACATAACGCCCGGCAACGATGATGGCCAAGTGTGGTTGCCAACCATGCCTGTTTCTGTTGTGAAAAATGAGTTCGGCCAGGTTAGCCCTTGCGAGGACCGTCATACGGTTGACTGTCATGCCGGGGGTGCAGGATGAAAGGCGAACAGCGTTGACCGTCAACATGAGCAAGGCAGATGGCCAGTTCGTCGACGACGCACTGGAGATCGAGGACGAGTACGAGTCCGAGCTCGCAGCTGTGCAGGTCGCGCTCACCCGGTTTGAGGTGGCGCCGCACGAATACGCCGCGCGCCGGGCTGAGATCGCGGCCCGCGCCTATCTCAAGCTGGCCGAGGCACACAAGCGCTTCCTGGGCCGGAATAATTAGCCGCGACGGACCGCTGCCCGGTGGCCTTCGGCCACCTTCGCCGCGGTCGGCAGTATCTTCCGGGGGGACGACCCCCGGACCCCCGCTTTGGGCTGCGTCCGCTACGGGCGGGCCAATTAGACACCCCCGCATATTCCAGCATGCGACACGCCGGTAGCGCTTTCTACGCAAATCTACGGATCCCGCTAGAGGGCGTCATAGAGTCCGATTGTGGACCCCGTACGGAACCCCTACGCGCCAGGCGCCGGACAGCGGCCGCCCGAGCTCGCCGGACGAGACCGGGAGATCAGCCAGTTCGAGGTTGTCCTCGAGCGAGTGGCCAGGGCGCGGCCAGAGCGCTCCATGGTGCTCACCGGCTTGCGCGGCGTCGGTAAGACCGTGCTGCTCAACACGTTCAGGTCGATGGCACTGCAGCGCCTCTGGGGGACGGGCAAGCTCGAGGCCAGGCCCGATCAGTCCATCCGCAGGCCGGTCGCGAGCGCGCTGCACATGGCGGTCCGTGAACTGGCCCCCAGGCACCGCGCGCCGGAGCGGATCGATGACTTCCTCGGCGTGCTCAAGGCGTTCGCGCTGCGCGACCCGAAGGCGCCCAAGGGTTCGACGGTCAGCGCGCAGTTCGGCATCGACGTGCCGGCCGCCCGCGGCCGTGCCGACTCCGGAGACCTCGAGGTCGACCTCACCGAGCTGTTCACCGACGCCGCGTCGGTCGCGGCCGACCTCGGCGTCGGCATCGCCCTGTTCGTCGACGAGATGCAGGACGTACCCGCGCCCGACGTGTCCGCGCTCTGCGCCGCCTGCCACGAGCTCTCACAGGTCGGCGGGCCGCTTATCGTGGTCGGCGCGGGCCTGCCGCACCTTCCGTCGGTGCTGTCGGCGAGCAAGAGCTATTCAGAACGCTTGTTCCGCTACGCCAGAATCGACCGGCTGGACCGGGATGCGGCGGACCAGGCCCTCATCGCTCCCGCGGGACGCGAGGACGTGCTCTTCAAGCAGGACGCCCTGGACGCGCTGTACCAGGCCGCCGACGGCTACCCGTACTTCGTGCAGGCCTACGGCAAGGTGACCTGGGACGTCGCCGCCGCGAGCCCCATCAGCGGGGCTGACGTGGCCGTCGCCGCCCCGGAGGCGGAGGGCGAGCTCGCCGTGGGCTTCTTCGGTTCACGGTACGAGCGGGCGACCCCGGCGGAGCGGGAGTACATGCGCGCGATGGCCGTGATCGGCGACGAGCCGGTGCCCACGTCCGCGGTCGCCGACGAACTCAGCCGCAGGCCGTCAAGCCTCTCCCCGGCAAGAGACGGCCTGATCAAGAAGGGCCTGATCTACAGCTCGGAACGCGGTCTGATCGCGTTCACGGTGCCGCACTTCGGCAAGTTCCTCCGGTCCCAGCCGGCCTGACCACGCCGACGCCCGAAAGGGTCATGGAGCCGCGGCCAGAGGAAGCCGAGTTCGTTCGGGGGATTATTGATTTTATTCTTTTGTATTGCGTTTTTCTTATACATGGTTAGACAGCTGTAGCGGACGGTTCGTCTCCGAGATGGGCGACCTGGCCGCCGGTGTCGAGCATGCCAACGCGAACCGGCGCACGGCGGCCGGACAGGTGGACGGCGAAGACCACTTCGACCTGGCGGCTGGCCAGTTCGCCGGGGAAGACCACGAAGCGCCAGCAGCCCTCCCGCCAGATATCGACCGGTGCGGTTGCGATGAGAAATTCCTGGTAGTGCCGCCACGACCGGCTCGCGCGCAGCGCGGTCAGCGTCCGCGCGACGGGCACGTCGCGCAACTCGCACGGATCGGCGTGGCTGAGCCGGATCATCGCCTGGCCGACTTCTGGCGACAGGGCGGCGAGCGCGGCGATCTCGGCGGCGGCGACCGCCAGCGTCAGCCACGCCTGCTCGGCCGAGTCTGGCATGCGGAGCGGGGCGACGCCGATCGAGGACAGCGCAGCCGCGCACAGCAGCGCCGCCCGGGTGATCACCCGCCAGCTGACCGGGGTGCGGCTGAGCTCGCCGAAGCAGCCGCACCCCGCGTCCGGCCGGCGCGCCCGCAGTTCCTGCAGCGCGCCGACCGCCGTGAGAAAGAGCAACACGGTGGCGACGCGGACCGCGAAGGCCGGCGTCCCCTGACCGGCGCGGCCCGCGGTGAGCAGCAGGCCCGCGCCGAGGGCGAGTTCCGTCGCGCACAGCGCGATCGCCGCCGGACGGCGCAGCCGCACAGGGAACATCTGCGTAGGTCCCGTTCCCGCAGTACCCGCGCGGGCCGTGACCGCGCTCCGTGCCTTGGCGGCGCAGCCGCCGATGAGCAGCACGGCGAGCATCGGGATCTGTACCTCGCGCAAGGTCGCGAGCATGTCGGCTGCACTCACAACTAACCCCCGTAACGACCCAGTGCGGCCATGTCACCCAGCGAGTGTCATCGTCGCGTTAAAGCACCCGTCTTCCAGGCTGCCGCCAAGTTCGACGAAGGCGGCCATGGTCAGGTCGGCCAGCCGCCCCTTTGGAGATGTGCCGCACTTCACGCACCGGTCGCAGAACTGCCGGTGCAGGGCACCGTCGCTGGTCACCGGCAGCAAGGCCGTGCGGTCTGAGCACTCGTTGCGGATGCGCACCGCGGCGCCGAGCGACAGGTACGGCAGGCGCACGCACCCCGTGCCGCCGTCCGCGGGCTGGTCGCCGGTCTCCGGATCGGTTGTCTCCGGGTCCAGCGCTGGATACCCGAGCCCGAGCATGTCGGGCGGCTCGTCGCCGGGCTCGTGCCAGACCACAGATCCGCTGATGCACGCCGGAATGGGGCCGTTGACCAGGGGCGGCGCGGGCGAGTGACCGGCCCGGTAGGGCGGCTGCGCGGTAGCGGGCGCCACCGCGAGCAGGTGGTCTCCGTGCCGGGTCCCGATGACGTCGAGCAGGTAGCCGGGCGCCAGCTTCGGAAAGCGGACCTGGACCTGGCGCGCGGACGCCGGGGCGATGACCACGTGCTGCGAAGGTCTGTCGTGGCTCCCGGTGTCGACGAGGAACTCGCGCTCGTAGGCCGCGATAATCGTGCCGGTTACCCGGCCGATGCGGGCCCAGACGCATTCCGCCAGACGGCGCATTGGCGCTGCGGGGTCCGGGGTCCGGTGCCTGATGATGACCGGGTCCCCGGGACGCAGGGCGGCCGGCGTCGTGGGAGCGCCGAGCCAGGTGGCGGTGGCGGGGGAGATGGTAAAGAGTTCCGTGCCGCGACGACTGTCGAGCACGATGCCGTCTTCTCGCACTCCCGCGATGACCCCGGTGACCACGGAGGTAGCAGGGCGGTACGACCAGAGCTCGTGGTCGCGTGCGTCGAACACCGCGGAGCGAAGCAGAGCCCGCCGGGCACACAGGTCAGGCGTTCCCGAGGTAGCCCGGTAGTAGTCGAGGGGGAAATCCGTCTTATGTCGCACTTGCCTGAAATGGGATTGCGGCCATCGCCATGCCATGTCCGACGATTCCCACATAGTCGAGGACACGTCAAGCGATTCCGCACTATCGGTCCGCTATGACCGCAGCATATGTCGGAAATGCGCAATTTCTAGCGATGCAGGAACACGTTTGTTGCCCAATGGTTCTCATGGGTCCCGAGTGGTGTCAGTGACATCGCCAGGCGTATCGTGGCCAAGCAATCACTCTAAGTAGTATCAGGTCTTGAGCGTAGGGGACCCATGGGCGTAGGCGACCGCGTTGCGTTTGGCGAGTACGTCCGCTCCAGGAGTCACGCGCTGCTGCGCGCTGCCCAGGCGCTGACGGGGAACCGCGCTGATGCCGAGGACCTGCTCCAGGTTACGCTGGTCAAGGCGTACCAGTCCTGGGAGAGGATCGACGATCCCGCCGCGCTCGACACTTACGTGCGGCGGGTGATGGTGAATACCCACATTTCCGGATGGCGGAGGAGGCGGGTTGACGAGTTCCCCACCGACGAGATTCCAGACGCTCCCAGCGCCGGGGACGCCACCAGTGAGAGCGACCTGCACGACGTGGTGCAACGTGCGATCGACAGGCTGCCGCGCCAGATGCGCGCCGCCGTCATGCTCAGGTTCTACGACGACATGACGGAGCCGGAAGTGGCGGCGGCGCTCGGAGTTTCGGTCGGGACGGTCAAGTCCACCGTGGCACGAGCGGTGGCCCGGCTCAGGAAAGACGCGGAACTCGGTGCTGACACCTGGCCACGCCCAGAAGGTTCGCCGTTAGATCTGTTCCCCCAGGGGGTGTAAATGCGCCACAGGTCCGTGGCACTATCACCTGAAGTGGCACTATCACCCGAAAAGGGAACCCTGGGAATCCAGGGATATAGCCCGGGGAACTCAAAGAGGAGGTGCGGGGGCGCCATGGACAGCACGATGATGGACTTCCCGCTCACGATCACGACGATCATGCGCTATGGCACTACGGTTTTCGGCGACAAGGAGGTCGTCACCGGCACTGGTGAGGAACTGCCAAGAAGGCGCAGCTACGCCGATGTCGGCGAGCGGGTCGCCCGGCTGGCGAACGCGCTGCGCGCGCTGGGCGTGGACGGCGACCAGCGGGTCGGCACGTTCATGTGGAACAACGCCGAGCACCTAGAGGCCTACCTGGCGATTCCGTCGATGGGCGCGGTCCTGCACACCCTGAACCTGCGCCTGTCCCCGGACCAGGTCGGCTATATCGCCACGCACGCGGGCGACTACGCGGTCATCGTGGACGCGTCGCTGATTCCGCTGTTCGCCGCCGTGCTGCCGCTTGCGGAGAACGTCAGGCACGTGATCGTCTCCGGCCCCGCCGACGAGGCGGCGCTGGCCAGCCTGGCCGGCAGCGGCCGCGAAGTGCACTCCTACGAGGACCTGCTCGCCGCCTCGTCAACGGACTTCAACTGGCCGGAGCTCGACGAGCGCTCGGCCGCCGCCATGTGCTACACCAGCGGCACCACCGGCCTGCCGAAGGGCGTCGCCTACAGCCACCGGTCCACTTACCTGCACTCGACGGCGGTTACCGCGATGAACGGCCTCGGCGCCGGCGAGCATGACCGGATCATGCCGATCGTGCCGCAGTTCCACGCCAACGCCTGGGGACTGCCCTACGGTGCGATGATGTCCGGCGCCAACCTGGTGATGCCGGACCGGTTCATGACCCCGGCCGCGATCGTCAAGCTCATCGAGACCGAGCAGGTAACGGTGGGCGCGGGGGTGCCCACGATCTGGCAGGGCGTGCTCGCGTACCTGCGGACGACCGGCGGCGACATCTCGTCGCTGCGCACCCTGGTCTGCGGGGGCTCCGCGCTGCCGGAGGCGGTCATGCGGGCCTTCGCCGACGAGTTCGGCCTCACCATGACCCATGCGTGGGGGATGACCGAGCTATCGCCGCTCGGCTCGATTGCCCGCGAGCCCGCCGGTGTCACCGGTGAGGCGGTCTGGCCGTACCGGGCGTCGCAGGGTCGGCTGTTCTGCGGCGTCGAGGGCCGGCTCAGCGGAGACGACGGTCAGATCCTGCCATCGGACGGCAAGGCCGTCGGCGAGCTTGAGTGCCGCGGCCCGTGGATCACCGCGTCGTACTACAACGATCCGGCACCGGAGAAGTTCCACGACGGCTGGCTGCGCACCGGCGACGTGGGCACGCTCGATCCCGCCGGGTTCATCAGGCTCACCGACCGGGCCAAAGACGTGATCAAGTCGGGCGGCGAATGGATCTCCTCGATGGAGCTGGAGAACCTGATCATGGGTCACCCGGCGGTGGCTGAGGCGGCCGTGATCGGCGTGCCGGACGAGAGGTGGGGTGAGCGACCGCTCGCCGCCGTCGTTCTGCGCCCGGACGCCGGCCCCGTCACGCCCAGCGAACTGCGCGCCTACCTGGGCGAGCGGATCCCGCGCTGGCAACTGCCGGAGCGCTGGGCCTTTATCGACGAGGTACCCAAGACCTCGGTCGGCAAGTTCAAGAAGACAACCCTGCGAGAGCAGTACGCCGAAGGCACCCTGGACGTAACGAAGCTCGGCGCCATCCCGCACTGACCCCCGGCGAACCCGTCTGCGGAGCGCGCCAGCCGCGCTCCGCAGACGGGGCAGCGCTCGCCGCCCGGACAGGGCCGAAGGTTGCCGCGTAGCCGCAGCGGCGTCGCGGGGTTGTCGGCCGGGGTTACGCGCTCGCGATCGTGGCGGCGGGCATCACTGACTGGGCAGAGGGCCGGTGGTTTGCGGCGTAGCCGCAGCGGGGGTTCCGGGGGGCGTCCCCCCGGGGAGTTATCCGTCGCGAGCGGCGGGAAGGTGAGCGGAGCTCACCGAACAGGGGGTATCGAGCGGCGGAGGATCGGGGATTTGAACCCCGGATGGGATCACTCCCAAACCGCATTAGCAGTGCGGCGCCATAGACCTGACTAGGCGAATCCTCCATCACCGCGCGTCCGGCCTCGACCGGAAGGGTGCGGCGTCGATCAGCGTACCGGTAGCCGGCCGCAGGTGGCAAAGCGAACGACCACTCCGGCCCGGTGACAGCGCCTGGGCGCGAGCCGCCGGGAGCCCCCGGTTGGCGCCCGGCCGTGCTGCAACCCCGCCGGTATCGCCGTTCCTCTTCTCGTGCCATGCCGCGTGTGTTCGCTTTGAGCGCAGATGTCGCGCCGCCGTGGCTTTTCCAGGGCCGCGAACGGCCGACTTGGCAAATGACCTAAGCTGCTACTAGCAGGCGGAAAGCCTTCATAAGCTCCTGGCCACCGGTCACCACCCCTGACCGGTGGCCAGGTTTGCGTTCGCCGCGCTATTGCGCGCGGCTCCTTGCTCGATGACGCTAGAGAAATGGACTGGGTCGTCTCCGGCCGGTTCCCGTAACCGCAGGGTAAGGGGTACTCTCTCCCGATCTGACACTGCGGTACCGTCTTGGGGACATCGCCAGGGCTAAGGAGGGTTCATGCGGGCATCGGGTGGCTGGGTAACCGTTGGCATCGACAACGGTGGCACGGCGAACAACGCGACGGTCCTTGATTCCGAGGGCAGGTTCCTTGTCACGGAGATGGCCGAGTTGCCCAGCCTGGTGCGAGAAGGGCCAGATAAGGCCATCGCCGCGCTCGTCGACTCCTGCGACAAGGTACTCGCGATGACCGGGATCCCGAGGGAAGACGTGCGGGCGGTTGGCCTTGACACGCCGGGCCCGGCGAGTGCGGACGGCGTGCTTGCCACTGGTGGTGCGACCAACTTCGGACATCCGGATTGGTCCAGGTTCAACATCAGGGCCGCCCTGGAGGAGCGGCTCGGCATTCCGGTGCTGTACAACAACGACGGTAATGCGGCCGCCCTCTACGCTCACTATGTCCGCCATGGCGCGGACGCCCTGGTCCGCAGTTCGGTTTCCGCGATTGTCGGCACCGGCTTCGGTGGCGGCGTGATCCAAGACGGGCGGATCGTAAAGGGCGCGGCCGGGATGGCCGGCGAACTCGGTCATATGCCGATCCCCGTGGCCACCCTGCTTGAGCCGGATCAGCCGATGCCGTCCTGCGCCTGCGGGCAGTACGCCGACGCGGAGTCAGTCGCCTCACTGACCGGGATAACCAGGAACTTGCTGCCTTACTGGCTGACCAGGTACCCCGGCCACGAACTCGCCGACGTCGACATCGTGAAGGGCGCGAAGCTGGTACGCGGTTACGCCGAGCGCGGTGACGAGATGGCACTGCAGATCTTCCGCCAGCAGGCGATGGCCATGGGGCGGGTCTTCTCCATCGCGGCCAAGTTCACCGACCCGCACACCTACTTCATCGGTGGCGGCGTGATCGAGGCGGCACCGCACTTCCGTGACTGGTTCGTGGCCACGGTCAAGGAGCACACCGCGTTCTACGTCGAGCAGGCGGAACTAGCCGAGATCACGCTCGTGCCCGACCTGGACATGGCGGGCGCCCGCGGGTCCGCTATCGCGGCGGCGGAGTGGGTGCGGCACAGGTAGCCCCGGCCGCCGGCTGCGTGAAGACAAGAACGAGGCGCCCTATGCTGGCCATTTCAGCATATAGGGCGCCTGTTTTCCCGCGCTTAATTGCTAATCGTCACCCGAACCGGGGTCCTTGAAGATCAGGCCGCACACCTCGATGTAGAGCTGCTCCGGATAGGGCAGGTGTTCGATCCTCGGCCAGTCCTCGACCTTGGACGCTGACTCCACGATGAACGTGCCATATCCGAACAGGCGGCCTATCGCCGTCCGCTCGAACCGCATTTCGGTGACCTTGGTCAGCGGCATCATCTTCACCGTCTTCTTGAATACGCCTTCGGTGAGCAGAAGCCGTGCCGGGGTGACCACGAAATAATCTTCCAGCCACATGTAGACCCGGAAAAGCAGCCTGATAACCAGGACGAGCCACAGCAGCCAGACGACAATCAGAACGGTCCTGTCGAGGTGCACGACGGTAGAGAGCACGAACGCGAGCGCGAGCCCGGCGAGCGTCTCCCCCACCGGCCTAATCAGGACCGCGGGGTGATACCGAACGCTAATCACCCGCCGCTCATGCGGCAGGAGAACCCGGTAAACCGAGGCCGGGACCGTCTCGTTCGGAACGACCCTGATGCCCATTGCTAACCTCAGATCGAAGCCACGAAGTTCGACAGACCGTGCGCGGCGCTGGTCAGCAGGTTCCCGATGTTGTGCACCAGGTGCGCGGCATTTCCCGGCTCTTGGATGACCCACCAAACGATGAACGCGACGAGCAACCACTTGATGACATTACCGAGTTTCACTGCCGCCTCCCTGGAAGCGCAGACTGCTCCATCGTGCCAGTTCCTTAATCTTAGCCCGTAAGCCAGCTTGGATGGGGTTGTCCAAGCAGGTGCGGTTCTGGCCATGCCCGTCCGGCAGCAAGTATGCCCGCTACGCGCACGCACTACGCCTAAGCCTCAGGGAGAATGTACCGACCTATGGCGAAGTATGCCCACTCTCCGCGCACGATAGAAGCAGCCACGCCGGCATCCCCGGCGGCGGTATCTTCGTAACGTGGCGATGCCTGAGGTAAACGAGACAGACTTTGCGATCGCGGTCTTCCGCGAGGACGACGGGTGGGACGCCGACGTCCTGCCGGTGGCCGTGACCGATGACCTGAACGGGTTCATCCGGGTGCTGCGACAGCAGCCAAGCATCGCGGGCACGATAGGCCTCGCCGGGATCGACGACTACTTCTTCGTGGCGATCAGGGTGGTGGGCAACCAGGTTTCTGTGCTGCTGTCAGACATCGGCGCGGCACTCGACTACCCCCTGGCCGAGCAGGTGCTCGATTACCTTGAGATACCGGTGCCCGACGAGGATGACCTGGACCAGGTCCTCCCGGTTGGCGACCTGTCCATCTTCGCTGACCTGGGCCTCGATGAGATGGACCTGGCGGCTATCTGCAGCCGCCTCGACTTCGACTCAGACGACGACCCGTGGGACCACGTCGAGGACGCGGTGGAATCCATCGCCGTCCGGCTCGGATTCGGACCAGCCATGGAGCGAGCGCTCGACATCGCCCTCGGCGCCTGACTGAGTCCCGGCCACCGAGGGGGCGGGCGGATTGGTCACCGGATACGAGGCGACGTTCGAGCCCGCAATGCGGGCGGCGCTCGCCGAGGCGGAGGCCGCGGCCGTGACCGGGGACGTCCCGGTCGGCGCGGTCGTCCTTGACGGCACCGGGACAATCCTGGCGCACGGCAGGAACAGGCGCGAGGCGGACCATGACCCCACGGCGCACGCCGAACTCGACGCAATCAGGGCCGCGGCCCGCGCTCTGGGCGGATGGCGCCTCGACGGTCTGACGATGGTGGTGACACTTGAACCGTGCACGATGTGCGCGGGGGCGATCACCGCGGCCCGGCTGGACAGGCTCGTGTTCGGTGCGGCGGACCCCAGGGCCGGCGCGGTGGGTTCCCTGTGGGACGTCGTCCGCGATCAGCGGCTCTCCCCGGTCCCCGAAGTGATCGGTGGCGTCCTCGCGGACGAGTGCCTCACCGTGCTCACGAAGTTCTTCGCTGAACGCCGGTAGCCCGAGTCGTCGTTTAGGCCCAACGTCAGGTATGCTCACCGGCGGTGGAGTCGCCTAGTGGCCGAGGGCGCACGCCTCGAAAGCGTGTGAGGGGGCAACCTCTCCGTGGGTTCAAATCCCACCTCCACCGCCACCTGACCAGCAATGACATGAGGGCCAGCCGTCGTGTGCGGCTGGCCCTTTCTGTTGTCTTGTCTCAGTTCTAGTCCGCGCCGTGAACAGCGTTAGGGCGCTGACAGCAGCTAACTAGCTGCGTCTGCCTCAGTGAGCATCTCCATGGAGCAAAGGCAGCTCTCGGGGTGCAAGAGCGAGGTTCCGGCGCTGCCATCGTCAGCTCAGGCAGTCTGCGACGGAGCCTGGCCCGATAACTGGGCATCCATCATGCTAGACGGGGACGCTGCCGGTTGCGGCGGGGCGTACGCGATGATCCAGTTCATCAGCGGCAGCAGCAGGGCCGACAATTCGCGGCCGCGGTCGGTGAGGCTGTAGTCGACGTGCGGCGGAATGACCGGCCGCTGCTCTCGCAGCACCAGGCCGTCCGCTTCCAGGGTGCGCAGCGTCTGGGCGAGCATCTTCTCGCTGATGCCGCGCGCCCAGCGGCGCAGTTCCCCCCAGCGCATCGTCCCGCTGGACAGCGCGACCAGAATCAGGACGCCCCAGCGGCTGGTGATGTGATCCAGCAGCACCCGGGTCGGGCAATCCGGAGTGAATGCGTCGGGCCCGGCGTGCAGCTCCGCCAGCGCTGCCTCAATACTTACCTCCATGACAGTACCTTACTTCAAAGTGGGTACCAACAGAAAGGAAGGTGTGGCAGTTCTGGTCGGTTGTCACCGGCGACCGAAGCGGAATCCGAAAGGGAATCACCCATGCCACTCCTGATCACGGGCGCCACCGGCCATCTCGGCCGCCTGGTAGTTGAGCAGCTGCTAGCTGGAGGCGTGCCAGCCGGCGACATCATCGCGACCGGCCGGGCCACCGATAAAATCAAGGACCTAGCCGACCGGGGCGTGCAGGTACGCGCAATGGACTTCGGCGACCCGGCGGCGGTGCGCGCGGCTGTGGCCGGCGCGGACCGTATGCTGCTGGTCTCCGCGATGGAGCCGGGCGGCCGGGTGGCACAGCACCGCAACGTCATCGAGGCCGCGAGGGAGGCCGGCACCGGCCTCGTCGCCTATACCAGCATCGTCAACGCCGAAGCCACGACGATCCGCCTCGCCGCGGACCACCAGGCCACCGAGAAGCTGCTGCGCGACAGCGGCGTGCCGTACGTGCTACTCCGCAACAGCTGGTACCACGAGAACTACACCGCCCGGCTGCCGGCATTCCTGGCGCAGGGCATGGTGCCCGGCAGCGCCGGCGAGGGCCGGATCAGCGCCGCGGCGAGGGCGGACTACGCCGCCGCGGCGGTCCGGGTGCTGACCACGGACGGGCACGCCGGCCAGGCGTACGAACTCGGCAGCGACGATCCGTTCACGCTGGCGCAGCTTGCGGCCGAGATCAGCGCGCAGTCGGGGAAAGAGGTCCGGTACGTCGACCTGCCTGAGGCTGAGCACGCCAAGGCCCTCAAGGCACATGGCGTGCCCGAGCTAATGGCGGACATGCTCGCCGAGACCGACGCCGCCGTGGCCCACGGCATGCTTTACACCGCCAGCGGCAACCTCACCGCCCTGATCGGCCGGCCGGCCACCACGCTGAAGACAGCAGTCGACGCGGCCCTGCGCGCACTGGACGGGAACTAGCACTACCCCGTCGTCCCGACGCCGCCAGACGCGAGCACGCGGTCACGTGCACGCGCCCGGCCGGGCTCGGCATCAGCTAGACGCACACGCGAAGACGTGGGCGACGGTTCCGCGGCTGAAGACGGTGGTGCTGATCGGCTCCGACCTGGAATCAGGTGCCGGCGAATGACCGCATGATCCACCCGGATACCGAACGCCGGCTGGCCGAACGCATGAACTCGCCGAGCACGATCCAACTCGATGCGAGCCACGCCTCGCTGGCTTCGCAACCCAGCGCGATCGCTGATCTGATCGACCAGGCCGCCGCGAGGTTCAGTGCGTTGACCCGCTTGAAGGCGGGAAATCTTACCTAACGTAGCGAGCCGTGACTCTGGGTGCGCTATTCTCGCGGTCTGGCGTTGGTGTTGGCGGCGGCGCGTGGTGTCGGGGGTGGGGATGGTGGGTTGGCGCCGGGGGCGTTCGGCGGGGGTCGTGCTTGCGGCCGCCGGGGTGGCGGGAATGGCTGGGTGTACCGGGGGCGGGCATCCGGCTGCGACGGTGTCGGCGTCGGCCGCGGTTGCGTCTGGGTTCAGTGCGGCGCAGTTGCGGGCAGCGCTGCTGACGCGGGTCAACGGGGTGGCGGCGGCCATGTCGGCGAGCAGTGGCAGGTACGCCGCGCTGCCGGCCGCCAGCACGGACAGGCAGACCACCGGCAGCGTTCAGGTGATACCGGCCGCCTGCGCGAAGGCCGCGACGAAGGGGTTCGATCTGACCGCCCTGGCGGCCGCTCCCGCGGCCACCGTCACGTTCCGGGTGGGCGGCAACGCGGTCTCTGAGGTGCTTGTCGCGTCCACCGCCGCGTCCGGGTCGGCCGTGATCGCGGCACGCGTTCCGACGGAGTGCGCGCGCTACGAGGAGAAGGCGGCAGGAAAGACCCTTAAGTACGTCCTCACGGAAGAGGCGGTCACCGGGATCGGTCAGCAGGCCCGGGCTCTCAACACATATCCGGACGGCGCCACCTCGGACAACCTGTGGTCGCTCATCTACCGGGGCAAGGGCTTCATCGGCACGGTGACCGTGGTCGGCCCCAACGCTTCCGAGCTGGCCGTCCGCGAGCTCGGCGAGCAGGCTTACGCCTTCGCCGCCAAGACGCTGGCCTAATCTAAAGGCATGAGTGTCCAATCTCCCAGGTTCCGCCCGGTGCTCGCCACCGTGCCCGCTTACAAGCCTGGCAAGGCGCCGTCCGCCGTCCTGGGCCAAGCGCACAAGCTGTCCTCCAACGAGTCACCGTACGGACCGCTGCCGTCGGTGGTCGAGGTAATCGCGGAGGCCGCGAGCGGGGTCAACCGCTATCCCGACAATGGCGCCGAGGCACTCATAGGCGCGATCGCCGAGCGGTTCGACGTTCCGGCCGAGCACGTCGCGGTCGGCTGCGGGTCCGTGGGAGTCCTCAAGCAGCTCATGGAGGCCGCGCACGACCCCGGCGACGAGGTTCTCTACGCCTGGCGCTCGTTCGAGGCCTATCCGCCTCTCGCGGACCTGGTCAGCGCCAGGTCGGTGAGGGTGCCGCTCAGCGAGGAGACGCACGACCTGGCGGCCATGGCCAAAGCGATAACCCCGCGCACCAGGCTCATCCTGGTCTGCAACCCCAACAACCCCACGGGCACGGTCGTCCGCGAGCAGGAGCTCGTCAATTTCCTTGATCAGGTCCCTGGTGACTGCCTGGTCGTCCTCGACGAGGCCTACCGCGAGTACATCCGCGACCCGCAGGTCCCCGACGGCACCGACCTGTACCGGGATCGCCCCAACGTAGCCGTGCTGCGCACCTTCTCCAAGGCCTACGGCCTGGCCGGCCTCCGGGTGGGCTTCCTCATCGGCCACGAACAGGTCGCCGAGGCGGTTCGGAAGACGATGTTGCCCTTCACGGTCAACTCGGTGGCGCAAGCCGCCGCAATCGCTTCACTGAACGCCGAGAACGAGCTGCTAGACCGGGTTGAGACGGTCGTCAAGGAGCGCCACCGGGTAAGCGAGGCGCTTAAGGCAGACGGCTGGACAGTCCCCGTGACAGAAGCCAACTTCGTCTGGCTACGCCTGGGGGACCACACGATCGACTTCGCCCAGGCGTGCGACGCGGCGGGCATCTCCGTCCGCCCCTTCGCCGGCGAAGGGGCACGCGTCTCGATCGGCACGGAAGCCGCAAACGACGCCTTCCTTGCGGTAGCAAGCGCCTTTCCGCACAAGGCATAGCCAGAAGGCCGGGTAGGGGTGATTTCCTTACCGGGCAGACTGCCGCTGCCCGGTAAGGAACGCAAGCGTGCTACGCCAGAGCGAATTCCACCTCGTGCGCCTCGGCGCTGACGTCAGCGCCCAGAGCGCGCAGCCGCTCGTCGATTGACGCGTGCCCGCGGTCGATGAGGTACCCGGACGAGATCACCGTCTCGCCCTCGGCGGCGAGCCCCGCCAGGATAAGCGCCGCACCACCGCGCAGGTCATGCGCCACGACCTCGGTGCCGTGCAGCACGGACGGACCGTGCACGATAGCGACGTTGTTGTCGATCTCGACCTTGGCGCCCATCTTGTTCAGTTCGGGTACCAGCGTGTACCGGCCGTCGAAGATGGTCTCGCGGATGTAGCTAGCCCCCTCGGCCAGGGTGGCGACCGCCATGATCGGCGACTGGAGGTCGGTGGCGTACCCCGGGTACGGGCTGGTGATCACGTTGATTGGGCGCAGCGGCTTCTCCCGGCGCACCTGAAGCACCGCGCCGTTCGTCGCGAATTCCACGCCCATCTGCTCGAGCTTCCAGCGGACCACACCGAAGTGATCCAGGTTGGCGCCGACCAGGTTGATCTCGCCGCCCGCCGCGGCGGCGGCCATGGCGAATACCCCGGCGTCGATCCGGTCCGGCATCACTGTGTGCTCGACGGCCGTGAGCCCGGACACGCCGTGCACGGTGATGAACCCGGTGCCGCCGCCGCTGATCTCCGCGCCCATCTTGGTGAGGAACGCGATCATGTCGAGAACCTCGGGCTCTTGCGCGGTGTTGTCGATGATCGTCGTGCCGGGCGCGAGCGACGCGGCCATCATCAGGTTCTCGGTGCCGGTGTGCGACGGGGTGTCCAGGTACAGGTGCGCGCCGCGCAGGCCGTCGCGGGCGGTGATGCGGATGACCGCCTCGCCCTCGTCCACCGTTGCGCCGAGCCGCGCGAAGCCGCGGTAATGGAAGTCGAGGTTCCTGCTGCCCAGGTTGCAGCCGCCGATACCCTCGATGACCGCCTCGCCGAACCTGTGCAGCAGCGCGGGCACGAACAGCACCGAGCCGCGGAAGCGCCGGGCGATCTCAGCGGGCAGCACAGGCGAGGTCAGGGTGGAGGCGTCCACTACCAGGGTCCGCTCCGCCTCGTGGAATTCCACTCGGGCACCTATCACCTGCGCAAGTTCGACCGCGCGGCGCACATCCTCAATCGGCGGGACGTTACGCAGGACGGTCCGGCCCTTGTCCGTCAGCAGTGCCGCGGCGATCATCTTCAGGGCGGCGTTCTTCGCGCCCTGAACGAAGACCGTGCCCCGCAGGGGCGCGCCGCCACGCACGCGGTAGCGGATCTCGGTGCCCTTGGTCATGTGGATGCAGCTCCTGTCCGAGGGAAAACTACGAGAACGGCGTGCTCTGCGAGCACACCCGTGCGAACGCCTGTCCAGTATGCCATCCGGTGCGGATGGTCAGGCGAGGCTTGCGAGTCGGTCGAAGACGTGTCCGAGGCGGGCGACATAGTTCTCGGCGCGGAATGCCCGGTCGAGGGCAAGCTCATCGAGTACCATGTTCCGATTCTTACCCTGAGTAATCAAAGAATCACGGAACGGGGTCTGCGTGTCCCAGGTCTCCATGGCGGCGGCCTGGACAAGCGCATACGCGTCTTCCCGTGACATGCCGCTTGACACCAGCTCAAGCAGGACCGATGAGGAGTAGAGGAGGCCGTGCGTGATGTCCATGTTGGCCCGCATCCTGGCGGCGTCCACGACCAGGCCCTCGACCAGGCCGGTAGTCAGATGCAGCAGGTAATCCGTCGCGATCGCGGCGTCGGGCAGCGCGATCCGCTCCACGCTCGAGTGTGAGATGTCCCGCTCATGCCAGAGCGGTATGCCCTCGGTGACGGGGGTCACATACGAGCGGATCACCCGGGCGAGTCCGCAGATCCGCTCGGAACGGATCGGGTTCCTCTTGTGCGGCATCGCGGACGAGCCCTTCTGCCCGGTCCTGAAGGGCTCGGCGAGTTCGCGTACCTCCGTCCGCTGCCCGTGCCGCACCTCAAGCGCGATCGCCTCGCAGACCGTGGCGAGCACCGCGAGCGCCGATACCCACTCGGCGATGCCGTCCCGCATCACGACCTGGGTCGCGACGTCGGCCGCGCGCAGCCCGAGCGCGGGCATCACCTCCGCCTCGACCGCCGGGTCGATGTTCGAGTAGCTTCCGACCGGTCCCGACAGCTTGCCGACCGCAACCGCCTCGCGAGCGCGTCGCACCCGGTCCCTGGACCTGGCCGCGGCGAACGCGAAGTCGGCCACCCGGTGCCCCCACACATCGGGCTCGGCGTGGATACCGTGCGTCCGCCCGGAACGCAGCGTGTCGCGGTGCGCGAGCCCGTGGTCACGCAGCACGGCGACCAGCCCGTCGGCCTTCGCGAGAATGAGGTCGGTCGCCTCGGCAAGCTGCACCGCGAGCGCGGTGTCGAGCAGATCGGAGGAAGTCATCCCGTAGTGAACCCAGGCGGCGGCCGACCGCGGTTCCGTGTTGTCCGCCCACGCGGTGAGGAACGCGATCACGTCATGATCGGTCACCGCCTCGACCTCGGCCACCGCCTCCGGGGTGGGCGGAGGCGCGGCGCGAACCGGACCGACCGCATCGGCAGGCACCGTCCCCGCCCGCGCGTGAGCCTCAAGCACCATGGTCTCCACCCGGCACCAGAGCTCGTACTTGTGGGCCTCGGACCAGATACGGCCCATCTCCGGCAGCGTGTACCTGTCGATCATGCTTCAACGGTATCGTGCCCGGTTCCCTTTCCACAGCCAGCGCACCCGCCACCCGCGCGGTGAGCAGCACGATCCGAGCGACGGCCGACACCCCTGCCGAGCGGCCACGCGAGGAGAGCACCGGCCGCAGCCAGTGCCCCGTCGGGGCACCGGCTCTCCCGGCGACGTCATTTCCGACGGATACCGTGCCCGGAGAGCGATTCCGCTTACGCGTATGGAGACTGCGGCCGCTTAGCGTGGAAACTTTGCGTTACGTGGAAATTCCGCGTGCTTGAGAGACGCTTTCTTTCCACTCGGCGCGGAAGTTCCACGTAAATCTCCGCCTGGCGCCGGGCTGCTCGGACCATCTGTCACCTGGTTCTCCTAGGCATCGCCGGCGGCGCGCTCGGCGATGTCACGGCGATACCAGGCGCCGCGGAATTCCACGGATTCCGCGACGGCGTACGCGGCGGCGCGGGCGGAGGAGAGGTCCGGGCCCGAGCCGACGGCATTGAGCACCCGCCCGCCCGATGTCACCAGGTCGGAACCGCTGACGGCGGTGCCCGCGTGCAGCAGGTAGCCGTCAGTTCCCCCCCGGAGATCCTTCAGCGTGATCACGTCGCCCCTGGCCGGGGCTTCGGGGTAGCCCATGGCCGCGATCACCACGGTGACGGCCGCGCCGGGGTGCCAGGTGAGCGCCGGGACGCCGCTGAGGTCGCCGACCGCCGAGGCATGAAGCAGCCCGGCAAGAGGAGTCGCGATCCGGTCAAGCACGACCTGCGTCTCCGGGTCACCGAACCGCGCGTTAAACTCGACGACCTTGATGCCCCTGGAGGTCAGCGCCAGCCCGGCATAGAGCAGGCCCCGGTACGGGGTCCCGCGCCGGGCC
>Ga0335074_10004390_pt1 | contig 19437 bp, 17 predicted proteins | sample Lox_Sample_23_FD_206715 | JGI IMG/M metagenome (GOLD analysis project Ga0335074, IMG submission 206715) | Soil microbial communities from Loxahatchee National Wildlife Refuge, Florida, United States - Lox_Sample_2.3 | ecosystem: Environmental > Terrestrial > Soil > Wetlands | place: USA... | reverse complement strand
CCGCCGAGCGTGGTTGCAGGCCGCCAGGCTGTCCAGCGGGAGGGGAACCGGGGCGGTGGCAGGAAACCAGGTCAGCGAGAACGATCGCCGCGTGTTGGGGCCGACCTCGAAGGAAGCCACGGTGGTCTGACCTTTTCCCACGAGCGGGACGGGACTGTGGAACAGCAGGCCATCGCTGCCTGCCACCATCAACAGCCCGTCACCGGTGGCGGTAACCCAGGGCGTGACCGAACCGTACTCAAACCGCACGATCAGCTCCATCGCCATGTCGACCGTGCCCTCGCGCCCCTCCACGATGCGATGAATGGTCGGGTCCGGATGCTGGGGCGGCATGAAATCCATCACGGCCACGCGACCGGTCGATGTCTCGAACACCGTCTCAAGGACCAGCGTCTCGGGTTCGTAGCGGCGGGACACCGCGGTGACCTCGTCCTTGGGGGCCATCAGCCAGCGGCCGTTATCCTTGGTCCCCAGCAAGGCGGCGAAGGCCGCCCCGGAGTCGATCCGGGGAGCGCACCACCAGTCAATGGAGCCCGAACGGTCTACCAGCCCTACCGTTCTGGTGTCACCGATGATCGCGTAGTCCTCGATCCTGGCTGGCATCGGCTTCTCCTGCCTCGAGGCGGCCGTTCATGCTCCCGTGGCGGGGACCGTGGCGATCATGAGGGCCTTGATCGTGTGCATCCGGTTCTCCGCCTGGTCGAATACCACCGAGGCGGGTGACTCGAAGACCTCGTCGGTGACCTCCAGGGCGTCCAGCCCGCGCTTGGCGTAGATCCGCTGGCCGATTTCGGTGTCGCGGTTGTGCAGGGCGGGCAGGCAGTGCATGAACTTGACCGCCGGGTTGCCGGTGGCCTTCATCACGGTCGCGTTCACCTGGTAGGGGAGAAGCTGGTCGATCCGGGTGCCCCACTGGTCTTCCGGCTCGCCCAGCGACAGCCACACGTCGGTATAGAGGAAGTCCGCCCCGGCCACGCCCGCGTGGACGTCGTCGGTGACCGCCAGCCTGGCCCCTGATCCGGCGGCTAGCCCCGCCGCGATGCCGCGCACCTCCGCCGACGGCTGGAGCGCCGCCGGGGCGCAGATGCGGGCGTCCATGCCGAGCGTGGCCCCGGTCACCAGCAGCGAGTTCGCCGTGTTGTTCCGGCCGTCCCCCAGGTAGCAGAAGGCGGTTTCCGCCAGCGGCTTGCTTGAATGGTCGGTCATGGTCAGGATGTCGGCCAGCATCTGGGTCGGGTGCCAGGCCTCGGTGAGCCCGTTCCAGACCGGCACTCCGGCCCACTCGCCGAGGATCTCCACGGATTCCTGGGCGTTCCCGCGGAATTCGATGGCGTCGAACATGCGGCCGAGCACGCGGGCCGTGTCCTTCACCGACTCCTTGTGGCCCAGCTGGGATTCCCCCGGGCCGAGGTAGGTGACCTGCCCGCCCTCGTCGTGGGCGCCGACCTCGAACGCGGACCGGGTCCGGGTGGAGGTCTCCTCGAAGATCAGGGCGATGTTGCGGCCGGCCAGGCGCTTCCCGGTCACGCCCCGGCGCTTGTCCGCGCGCAGTTGCCTGGCCAGGTCGACGAGGTAGAGGAACTCTTCGGCGTTGAGGTCGGTTTCCTTCAGCAGGCTGCGTCCGCGCAGGTCCATCAGATGCTCCTCGGGTTTACTAGGCGGGATCGCGCTCGATCGGGCAGGTCATGCAGCGGGGGCCGCCGCGCCCGCGGCCGAGTTCGCTGCCGGGCACGTCGAGCACCTCGATGCCGTGCTTGCGCAGCATGGTGTTGGTGGTGGCGTTGCGGTCGTACCCGAGGATCACGCCGGGGGCGACCGCCAGGTAGTTGTTGCCGTCGTCCCACTGCTCGCGCTCGGCGGCCCGGATGTCCTCGTCGGTGACCAGCACGGTGACCGCGTCGACGCCGATCGCCTCGGCGAGGGCGTCCCACAAGCTGGGGTTGTGGGTGACCTTCAGGCCGTCGCCGGAGTCGTCCGGGGTGATGGTCCACGATCGCCAGTGGCGGTCGATGTAGGGGTACAGCACGAACGTCGTGCGGTCGATCATGGTCATCAGCGTGTCGAGGTGCATGGTCGCGTGCGACTTGGGGATCTCGACGGTGATTACGGTGCGGGCCTGGCCGGACTCGAACAGGGCGCGGGAGAGGATTTCCGCCGCCATCGGCGTGGTCCGCTCGCCCATGCCGATCAGGGCCGCGCCGTGCCCGAGGACGTGGACGTCGCCGCCCTCGACGCTGGCCGGCAGGTGATCGGCGTCGTCGCCGCCGTAGTACCTGATGAAGTCGGCTCCGGTGAACATGGGGTGGTACTCGTACATGGCGCGGATGTGCAGGTGCTCCCGCTGCCGGGCGGGCTTGGCCATCGGGTTCATCGAGACCCCGCCGTAGACCCAGGCGGAGTTGTCCCGGGTGAACAGGTGGTTGGGCAGCGGCGGGAGCAGGAAGTCGTCGGCCCGCAGCATGTCCCATTTCAGGCTCTTGGCCCGCAGCGGGCGCAGGTCGGCCTTCAGCACACCGCCGACGAGGTACTCGGCCAGCCGGGGCCCGTCCAGGTCATCGAACAGCTCGCGGAGCGGGCCGACGAGCGTCGGGCCCAGGACCTCGGGGGTGCACAGGCGGTCCAGCACGAACGCCCGGCCCTCCGGCAGCTCCAGCGTCTCGGCCAGCAGCTGCCCGAAGTAGTGCACCTGCACGCCGTGGTCGCGGAGGATCTCGGCGAACACGTCGTGTTCTTCCTTGGCCTTCGCGGCCCACAGCACGTCGTCGAACAGCAGGTCGCCGATGTTCTGCGGGGTGAGCCGGGACAGCTCCAGGCCCGGCCGGTGAATGATGGCCTGCCGGAGCTGGCCCACCTCTGACTGCACGTTGAAGGTCATGACTGTCCCTCCGGGTTCTCGCCGCTGGGTACCGCGGCCGCTAGGTCGGTTGGCGCCGGGATCTGGCCGAGGTTTTCGCGGCGGGCCCGGATGAAGGCGTAAAGGATGATCCCGACCAGCACGACGACCATGGCCTGGTACACCGCCGAGTAGCCGGCGGCGAACGCGACCCACAGCGAGAACAGCGCCGCCGCCACGCTGATGGACAGATCCCGGGTCAGCAGCCAGCCGTTTACTGGCCGGCGGCGGGACACCAGGTAGGTGAGCTGGGCGCAGGCCGAGAACAGGTACGGGATGGCCACGGTGACCACGGTCAGGTTGACCAGGTACGTGAACACCGTCAGCCCGGAACTGGTGGTGTAGCGCCACAGCATCAGCAGCGACGGCAGCGCCGCCGCGATCACGATGCCGAACCAGGCGTTGCCCCGGCGGTCGGTCCAGGCGAACTGCTGCGGGAACAGGCCGTCGGCGGCCGGCGCGCGCGACACCTCGGCGGTGACCAACGTCCAGCCGATGAGCGCCCCGAAGCCGGAGGTGGCGGCCAGGGCGGCGACCAGCTTCCCGGCCCAGGCGCTGTGCGGGAAGATCGTCTGGAACGCGTTGACGAACGGCGCGCCGTTGTTCACCAGCGCGTGGTGGGCGACCAGGCCCATGACCGCGGCCGACACGGCCAGGTACACGATCGCGGCGGCGCCGGTGCCCAGCAGCGAGGCGCGGCCGACGTTGCGGGTCGGGTCCTTCACCCGCTTGGCGGTGATGGCCGCCGTTTCCACGCCGATGAACGAGAATAGGGCCACTCCGGCGGCGATCCCGATCGCCGAGTACAGGCTGCCGCCCGAGGCGTTGAACGCGCCGAAGTTGGCCTTGGTGACAAAGAACCAGCCCACCACGGCGACGAACAGCAGCGGCAGGTACTTCAGCACCACGGTGAGGTTCTGGATCCAGGCCGTCTGCCTGAGCCCGGCCAGGTTGATCGCCGCCGGAATCCACAACCCGACCAGGGCGATCCCCCAGTTCGCCAGGCCCGACGGGTTGATGCCGAACAGGGCGTCGACGTAGAACACCCAGGACGAGACGATGGCCGCGTTGCCCGCCCACGCCTGAATCCAGTAGCACCAGCCGGTCAGGTACCCGGCGAAGTCACCGAACTCGTGCCGGGCGTACGCATAGAGGCCGCCGTCGGCGTTCGGGACCCGCCTGGTCAGCTGGCCGAACAAGACCGCCAGCACCAGCGCGCCCACCGCGATCACCGCGAGCACGGCCAGCGAGACGGTGCCCGCGCCCGCGAGCACGGCCGGCATCGTGAACACCCCGGCCCCGATGACGGTGCCGATGACCAGCCCGGTCGCCGACGTCAGGCCCAGCGCGCCGGGATCCTTCGTCGGCGACTGCGCCGGTTCTCCGTGCAGCCCACCCGGCGGGCGGGCACTGACAGCGCTGGACATGGATTCCTCCTCCCGGGGCGGCCGGCCGGGTCGTCCCGCAGTACGCCAAGGTGGGTGCTGGCATCCACCCTCGCGTTCCCGGCGGTCGGTTCGCGCCCGGGGAAGACCCTGGTCGCCACACCGGGCCTGCGGTAGGCCGCCCAGGGTGCCACCGGGTTCATCATGGTCGACCGGTACCTGCTCACCGCGCCCGGGGTTGGCCCGGGGTGTCACCCGGGCGCGACGGAGAGCGGCACGGGGCGAGAGTAGGTGTGGGTACCAACTGCCAGGTCGGCACCAATCCCGAGGAAGGAGCGGTGGCATGAACGAAACCTGCGACCGGTGCGGGCCCTCCGCCGAAGCGATGTACCGCGTCTACCGAGACCGCGAGCTCTTCCTGTGCGGGCACTGCATGAACCGGCTCTGGGAGGCGCTCTGCGGGAAGGGCTGGGTCATCTGGCCGCTCGGCAAGCATGAGCTGAGGCCGATCCGCGCGTCCCGGCCCAGGACATCAGGGGATAGCCCGAAGGTGTCCGTGGCACCGCGGACCGGCGAAGGACAGACGTTATGGGAACCACCGCAGACGCGCCGTCGGACGTGCCGCAGGACACGGGGCAGGCGGCCCCATCGAAGGGAAGGTGGCCGCGCCTCATCAAGGACCTCCGCCGGCGGTTGGGCAGGGCTTCGGCTGTGGAGGGGCCGCTCGGCCTGCTAGCGGTGGAGGAGGAACAGCTGGTCGCCGACCGTCACCTCATGACCGACGAGGAGGCCTGGCTCGGGAAGCGGTCAGTGACCGGCGCTCTGGCCGCCGTCGATATGCAGGATCTCTCCGGTGATGAACGGCGACGCCTCGAGGAACAAGATGCCGCCCACCACGTCGCTGACCTGGCCGACGTGCCCGAGCGGAGGAAGACGGTCACCGAGTCCCTCGTAGCTTTCCGCCGGGTACGCCGGCGTCTGGATAATGCCCGGCGAGACCGCGTTGACCCGGATACCGCGGGAGGCGTACTCGACGGCCAGCGACCGGGTGGCGGCGGCCAGGCCGCCCTTGGTGAGCGCGGTCAGGGCCGAGGGCGCGCTGGAGTTCGCGTATTCCGCGATCGTGGCCGAGACGTTGACCACGTGGCCGCCGTGCTGTTTGAGCATCTCGGCGATGGCCCGCTGGGTCAGCCAGAAGAATCCGCCGAGGTTGACGCCAACGATCCGGGCGTAGTCCTCGGCGGTGTACTCGGTGAACGGCTTGGAGACGAAGACCCCGGCGTTGTTGATGAGCGTGTCGATCCGGCCGAAGCGTCCGAGTGCCCCGCTGATGATCCGGTCGGCGGTGGCGGGGTCGGCGACGTCGCCGTCGATGGTGAGCACGTCGGGGTCGCCGGCCGGTTTCATGGTGCGGGCGGCGGCCACCACGTGCCAGCCCTGCCGGCGGTAGGCCGCGACCAGGCCCGCGCCGATGCCCTGGGAACCGCCGGTGATGACGGCGACCTTCTGGCTGGCCTGGTTCATGGCGGCGATCCGGCCGCGGCGGGCTGCTGAGCGGCGGTGATCTGGCCGGCCAGCGCCTTGAGCGCGTCGACGTAGATCTCCGAGAAGGTGGGGAAGGGCTGGATGACGTCGCGCAGGACCCGCAGCGGCACGCCAGCCCGGACGGCCAGCGTGGCCTGCTGCATCCACTCGCCAGCCTCGGGGCCGAGCGCGTAGCCGCCGGTGAGCCGCTCGCCGTCGCTGACCAGGGTCAGGAAGCCGTTGGACTGGACGTGGGTGTAGGTGGCCGTCTTGGCCACCTGGGAGAGCGGGACGGTAGCGCTGAACCGGTCTTGCGCGGCGCCGACGGAAGCCGCTTGCGGGTCGGTGTAGACCACGTCCGGAATAGCCTGGTAGTGGGCCTCGCGGGACTCGCCGAGAATGTTCGAGGCGACGACCTCGCCCTGGTACTTGCCGACGTGGGTCAGCTGCCGAACGCCGGTGACATCGCCGACCGCCCACAGCCGGTCCCCGGCACGCAGGTGGGTGTCGACCACGATGCCGTGCGGTCCAGCCTGGGCGCCGACCGTTTCCAGACCCTCTGGTAGGCGCGCGCGCCGGCCGGTGGCGACCAGGATGTGGTCGCCGCGTACCTGGCGGCCGTCGCCGAGGGTCAGCACGTAGTCCGGGCCGTCGCGCCCCGCGGCGGTCGCCTGCACACCGAGGATGAGCTCGATGCCGTCGTGCTTCAGGCACTCGCCGAGCGCCACGCCCAGCGGCGCTGGCTCGCGGATGAGCACGTGCGCGGCCGCCTCGACCAGGATCACCTCGCCGCCCAGGCGGCGCACGGCCTGTGCCATCTCGGCGCCGACCGGGCCACCGCCGAGTATGAGCAGGCGCCGGGGGACGGCCTTCATGCCGGTCACTTCCCGGTTGGTCCAGGCCCCTTCGAGCTCACGCAGCCCCGGGACGGGCGGTGTGACCGGGTCAGAACCGGTCGCCACGACCACGTGCCGGGCGGTGTGACGCACGCCGTCGACCTCGACCGCGCCCGGCCCGGCGAGCCTGCCTGTCCCGCGCAGCAGGTCGATGCCCTTTCCCGCCAGCCAGCGCTGTTGCCCGGCGTCGGAGTAGTCCGAGACCATGTAGTCACGCCAGGCCAGCGCCGCCGCTACGTTTACCGCTGCGCTGGCGCCGACGTCGCGCGCGCCCTGAACCGCCTCGCCGGGTCGCAGCAGCGTCTTGGACGGGATGCACGCCCAGTAGGAGCACTCGCCACCGGCGAGTTCGCGCTCGACCACGGCCACGCGCAGGCCGCCGTCGGCCAGGGCCCCGGCGCAGTGCTCGCCAGGTGAGCCGGCGCCCACCACGATCACGTCGTAGTCCGGAGCCTCGTCCGTCGCTGGCCTGGATGTCTCCACGGTGGCTCCTGTCGGTCATGTCCGAGCGTGCGTCGGCCCTTGTCTTTCCATCCTCGTGGCTCAGGGCGGCCGTCGCGCCCGTGGGATACCCCGGCCGGTGCCCTGGTTCCGGTCGCCCTAGGTGAATATCCCGGCGCCCGGGAGGCCTGACCTGCTATGTGCATTTAGCCGAACGACGTCCGCGCTGCGCCTCGTTAACCGCGTGGCCTGCGCGGCGGCAGGCAGCGTCTCACGGAGCTGCCGGCGGGAGGTGATGCCGAGTTTGCCGCAGATCTTGTGCAGGTGCCATTCCACGGTGCGCGCACTGAGGAACAGCTCGGCACCGATCTCCCGGTTGGTCTTCCCGTCCTTGGCGCGCATGGCGATCTGCCTCTCCTGCGGGGTCAGGTCCCGGTCGGTCCCGGGCACTCGCCTGCGCGCGGTCTCGCCGGTGGCCAGCAGCTCCAGGCGGGCGCGCTCGGCGAACCCGGCCGCCCCCATCGCGCCTAGCATCTCCTCGGCGCGGCGAAGCTGCACACGGGAGTCGGTCCGGCGGTTCTCGCGGCGGAGCCACTCTCCGTAGAGCAGGTGCGCGCGAGCCAGGTCGACCCGGGCCCGCGACCGGCCGAGGTGGTCGATAGCCTCCTGGTAGAGGTCCTCCTGATCGCTCAGCAGGGCCTGCGAACGAGCCCGGACGCCGAGCGCCCAGTCGGTGCCCGCGGCCTCGGCGATGCGCGACAGGGAGCGCATAACCCCTTCGGCGCGCCCGGGCTGCCCGCACCGGGTCGCCGCCTCGACCAGTTCGGCCATCGGGCATCCGGCTACCACGGGCGGTCCGGGGTGCCCGACGGCGTCCTCGGCCGCGGATAGGGCCTGCGCGTACCGGCCCAGGCCGTTGTACAGCACGGCGGCGGCCAATTTCGCCGCGGCCACCCCCAGGCCTTCGCCGCGCAGTGCGGCGTCCCGCCCGGTGCTGTTGATCAGGGCCAGCGCCGGGCCCTCCAGACCGCGCAGACCCGCGAGGCCCAGGGCGCCGTACGGGGCGGTCCTGATGCCGATGGCTTCGGCCACCGCCTGCGCTTCGGAGGCCAGCGAGTCTGCCGTGGCTAGATCACCAGCCAGCAAACGCACGCAGCTGAGCGCGTTGAGGGCTGACGGCAGGTCGCTGAGGGCTCCCTCGGTGCGGGCCAGCCCCACGTACCGGCTGGCGAGCGCGTCCGCCGCGCGGTCATCCCACAGGTGCAGCGCTCCGACGTAGGCCAGCGGCAGCAGGCTGAGCTCTGCCGCGGCGGTGATCTCGCCGGTCAAGCCGCGGATAGCGCGGCGCAGGAGCGGCGCCCCCACCGTAAGTTCGCCGGTGAGGCTAGCCGCCAGCCCGGCCAGGAGAGCGCCGGGTGACCCCGGGCCGTCCCGATCTGACGACCCGTCTTCCGCCGCGCGCGCCACGTCAGCCATCGTCGCGCCGGGAGCCGCTAGGCTTCCGGCGGACAGCGCGGCGCGGATCGCCTCCAGGTAAGCCATCCGCGACTGTGCGCCGTCACATCGGCTCAGCCGTCGTGCGGCGTCAAGGAGCAGCTGAGCCGCGTCGCCGCCGTGGTCCACGGTGAACGCGAGCCTGGCGCTCACGAGGTCGGCGCGCGCTTGCCCGTGATCGTCCAGCGTGTCGGCCTCCGTCAGGTCGAGCAGCTTCGCCGCGGCGCCCGGTTCGCCCGCCGCAAGCATGACCGATGCGGCGGTGAGGGTTCTTTCGGCCCGGCGCGCCGGATCCGGCGTCGCGGTGGCCGCGCGTTCGAGGAACGCGGCTGCGGCGGCGAGGCCGCCGCGCGCCCTGGCGCGGCCTGATGTGCGTTCCAGTTCGGTGGCCACGTCCTCGTCCAGTCCGGTCAGCGCCTTGGCCTGGTGCCAGGCCCGGCGATCGGGATCAGCACGGGGATCAGTGACCTGCGCTAGTGCGCGATGCGCCGATCGGCGCTCCCGCAGGCGGGCGGCCCGGTAGGCGGTTGACCGGACCGCGTGATCCCGGAAGACGACCCGGCCGCCGAACGTGATCAAGCCGGCCTCGGCCGCGGGGACCGCGGCCTCACTGGCGATCCCTAGCTGGGCGGCCGACTGCCACAGCAGGGCCGGGTCGCCGGTGGGGTCAGCCGCGGCGAGGAGCAGCAGCTGGCGGGTCTCGGGAGGCAGCTCGCTCACCTCCGCGAACAGGGTCTCGGGCATGCCGCCGGGCAGTACATCGGGGAGGCCGAGGCCACCGGCCAGCTGAGCGGGCGACACCTGGTGCAGCAGGCCAAGCAGCGCTCCCGGAATCCCGCGCGCTTCGGCGAGGATCTGATCCCGTACCCGGTCATCAATGGGGCACCGCACGATGGTGGCCAGCAGGTCGCGGGCGTCCGCGTCGCGCAACCCGCCCAGCGGCATCGCGGGCAGGTCCTCCAGATCCCTGACCGGCTGGCGCACGGCGAACAGCAGCAGCAGCGGTTCGGTGGTCAGCCGGCGCGCCGCGAACCCGAGAGCACTGCGTGACGCCTGGTCCAGCCAGTGCGCGTCGTCGATCACGCAGAGAAGCGGATGGTCGCCCGCCGACTCCGCCAGCAGGCCGAGTACCGCCAGGCCAGCCAGGAAGCGATCCGGACCGGGACCTGCCCGCAGCCCGAACGCGATCTCAAGCGTCTCACGCTGGGGGCCGGGCAGCCGGCCGAGCAGATCGAGCATCGTCCCGCACAGCCGGTGCAGCCCGCCGAAGGCCAGCTCGGTCTCCGGCTCTGCGCCCGACGCCCGGACGACCCGGAGGCCGGTGCCCAGCGCGGCCGTGAAGTCCAGCAGCGCGGTCTTTCCGGTACCCGGCCCGCCGTGCACGACCATGACGCCGCTGCCCCCGGCCCGCACGTCGTCTACCAATGTGGCCAGCCGCCCGCACTCCGCCTGACGCCCGTGCAGCCTGGGATTGTCCGTATTCACCGACATGACAACAGGCTGCCGGGCGTGTGCGCCGCAGCCAATTGAGCGCCCCTCAGCCTGCGCCTCGGGGTTTCCGCGCTTCGACATGGGGTTAACCCCACCCCGGGGTATGGCTACCCCACATCGCGGAGATCCCTACCCAGTTGTGGGTGTTAGGCTTCGCTCAGACTAGGCAAGAAGGTTGGCCATGACGATCCCTGCGTCGCAAGATCCCAGCCTCGGGTTCCTCCCTGGCGATCACGTGTGCGCCTTCTACAGCGGCAGCCGGAATGTCCTGGACGACATCGTCGTCGATTACGTCACGAAGGGCCTGGCGGCGGGGAACAAGGTCTTCTGCATGGTGGACCAGCCGTCGGCCGTGCAGAGCAGGATTCTTCCCGAGCTCGTCGCGAGAGACGGCATGCTGAATATCCTCACCGAGGATGAGGCGTACATGCCGGATGGCCATTTCTCCAAGGACACGTTCATCCGGAACATGCAGGCCATGGTCATCGAGGCGTTCGCTCACGGGTACGAGGGCTTCCGGGGTGTCGGGGACGAGAGCTTCCTTATCCGGAACGGCGTTGACATCGGGGAATGGTTCGCCGCGGAATCTGAACTCAATAGGATCGTCCCTGACTATCCGCGCCTGTTTTTCTGCCTCTACGATCTCGACCAGTTCGACGGCAGCACGATCATGCGCGTGCTGAGGACGCATCCGCGGGTCTACGTCAATGGCATCCTCATCGACAACCCGCACTACCAGGCTGACCAGGTCCCCGGGTAGCCGATGGCGTCGGCGGAGCACCACGACCGCGGTGCTGATGACCTACCAGACATGAGCCAGGTTCTATCGTCGGTCAACTCGGTGTTCAGCCTGTCGCTCATCTTGGCCCAGGCGTCTTCTCCGGCCCAGGCCATGCGCCTGGTCACCACGGCGGTTCCGTCGATCGCCGCGTCCCACAGCGCCGTAGCCTGGCATCCAAGCACGTCGGGGGAGTATTACGAGCAGGCTCCTGAGGACGTCGGCCGTCTCCTGACCGGGCTGACGGGAGTCGCCCGGCTCGACGTGGCAGGCTCCTCTGCTTGCTGGGCGTTCCCGATCAGCTCGCCGCTCGCGCGCGAGCAGGTCTTCTTGATCGTCACCGGCCGCGAGGACCCGTCCGCTCAGGAGACGTTCCTCTTGTCGGTCCTCGCGCAACTATGCGGCGCCGTCATCGCCAGTCTGTACAGCGTTTCCGAGGCCGAACTGCGCGGCCAGGCCGACCGGGAACGTGAGGTCGCCGAGGCGCGGGCGGGCGTGCTCGCCACCAGCGAGGCGCGGCAGCGCGCCATCCTCGAGGCGGCTCTCGACGCGGTCATCAGCATCGACCAGAACGCCCGGGTGACGTACGTGAACAGCGCGTTCGAGCGGACCTTCGGCTACCGGGCCGCGGAGGTGATCGGCCGCGACCTCGCGGAGACGATCGTGCCACCGTCGCTGCGGGAGGCCCACCGGCGCGGCCTGGCCCGCCACCTGGAAACCGGTCAGGTCACCATCCTGAATCGCCGGATCGAGATGCCGGCGATGCGCGCCGACGGTACCGAGTTTCCGGCCGAGGTGGCCGTCACCTATACCGGTGAGCCCGGACAGCCGGCGTTCACCGGCTACGTGCGCGACATCACCGACCGCCAGCGTGCGGAACAGGAGCTCATCGCCTCGCGGGCCCGCCTGGTGGCCGCCTCCGACGCCGCGCGCCAGCGCGTGACCAGGGACCTGCACGACGGTGCCCAGCAGCGCCTGGTCGCCGCCCTCATCAGCCTGCAACTGGCCGAACAGCGCTGGGACTCCGCTCCGCAGCGGGCGCGAGAACTGGTGGGGCAGGCCCTGGACGACGCGCGCCTAGGGCTCGAGGACCTGCGCGCGCTGGCTGCGGGCCTGCATCCCGCGATCCTCACCCAGCACGGCCTGGCCGCGGCCGTCCGCGCCCTCGCCGACCGGCTGCCCATCCCCGTCGAGATCGACGTGCCTGGCCTCAGGCTGCCAGCGGCCATCGAGGCCGGCCTGTACTTTTTCTGTTCCGAAGCTCTGACCAACGTCGTCAAGCACGCGCGCGCCACCTGCGCCGGGATACAGCTCGAGGTTCCAGCTGAGAAGTGCGTCGTCGAGGTCTGGGACGACGGAATCGGCGGCGCGCGTCTCGGGCCGGAGACCAGCGGCCTCATCGGGCTGAGCGACCGAATCGTCGCGCTCGGCGGAACGCTCGACATCATCAGCCCGCCCTCGCGCGGGACGATGCTCCGGGCCGCCGTCCCGATCCCGCCGGCTACCGCGGGCCCGGTGCCGTTACCTGGCTCATCACCGCCAATGGTGGCCAAGCCGGCCGGCCGTGTAGCTTCAGACCGTGAGTCCTGCTCAGCGGGTGCGTGTCATCGTCGGCGAGGATCAGTCATTCGTTCGCGAGGGCATCGTCCGCGTCCTCGATGACGGGGATTTTGAGGTCGTCGGCACCGCGGCCGATGCGCGTGACCTCATCAGGCTGGCCGACGCGTACCGGCCGGACGTGGTCGTGGCCGACATCCAGATGCCCCCGGAGCACTCCGATGACGGGCTGCGGGCAGCACTGGCGATCCGTGCTGCCCATCCCGGTGTGGGTGTCCTGATCCTGTCCCAGTTCCTGGAGGACGCATACGCGCTCGCCCTGGTCGCCGACGGCGCGCAGGGCGTCGGCTACCTGCTGAAGGAGAAGGTGGGAGACCTCCGGATGTTCACCGACGCGGTGCGCCGCGTCGCCGAGGGCGGATCGGTGCTCGACCCCGACGTGGTCGCGCGCCTGGTGGGCCGCAAGCGGATGGCTGGACCGCTTGACCGCCTGACGCCCCGTGAACGGGAGGTCCTGGCGCTGATCGCCGAGGGCCGCTCCAACGTCGGCATCGCCCAGGAACTCGTCGTCACGGTAGCGGCCATCGAACGGCACGTGACCAGCATCTTCGACAAGCTCGGGCTGCATGCCTCGCCCGAGGACCACCGCCGGGTGCTCGCCGTGCTCAAGTACCTGCAGGCCTGAACAGGTCGCCCAGGTCGGTCGTGGCGAGCTCCTCCTTCGGGACGAACGCGTCGGCGGAGCATGCCCGGAGGATCTCGGCCGCCACGTTCCTGACGCCGGCAGAGGTCAGCACGATCCGGGCGGACGGGCAGGCTGCCGAGAGGGCTGCCGCCGTCGCGAAGCCATCTCGCCCCGGCAGGTTGATGTCCAGCAGTATTCCGTCCGGGCACTCCCTGATCGCGGCGGCCAGTGCCTGAGTCGCGTCCGTGGCCTGTCCCAGGACATCAAAGCCACGCTCGGCGAGCAACTCGGCCGCCAGGCCGAGGAAGCTCGCGTCGTCATCGACGATCAGGATCCGAACCGCCACATAGAGATGGTGCCCGGCGACCGGCCCTATCGCTGTAGGGCTAACCCGAGGATGTCACGCCCTGGGTCCGCGCCCGGGATTGTCACTGGCGCGACGCGGGACCCGGAAGCGCAACCATGAAGCCATGCCCGACACGCCGCGACCGCCCCGCCAGCCATCGCCCCGCCGGCTGTTCGCCGTCTCCATCGCGGCCGCCGTGGTCGGCTTCACCCTGACGCTCTCGTTCGGCTTCGCCGATCACGCTCCCGCACCGCACGGCGTTCGGGTCGCCGTGGCCGCACCGGCGGGGGTCGTGCAGGGGCTGGCCGCCGGGCTCGCGCACGCGGCACCAGGCGGCTTCGCCGTCGTGGCCGCACCGTCCGCGCGCGCCGTGATCGACAGCGTCCGCTCGCAGTCGGCGGCCGGCGGCCTGGTCACCGGCGCGACCGGTCCCGTGACGATCGTGACGGCGGGCGCGGCGGGACTGAGCCAGCAGCAGGCGATCACGGCGGCGCTCACGGCCGCAGTGACCGCGCTCCACCGCCAGGCCCGCTCCCTCGACGTCGCGCCACTGTCGGCCGGTGACCGAGCGGGACTGTCCGTCTTCGTCTTTGAGCTCGGCCTCCTCCTCCCGAGCGTGATCGGGAGCATCGGCCTGTTCCTGCTCGGCAGGCGCTTCCGGGTGTGGTGGCGGGTCACCGCCGCGGTCCTGTTCGCCGTGCTGACCGCCTGCGGGAGCGTGCTCGTGCTCGACCCGATCTTCGGCGCCCTGACCGGCGCGAGCGCAGCGCTGATCGGCGTTGGCTTCCTCGGCTCGCTGACGTTCGTGGCCTTCGTCGCCGCCTGCCAGGCGGTCACCGGGCTGCCGGGCACCGGCCTGGCTGCGCTCGCCTTCGTCGTCATCGGGAACGCCGTGTCCGGCGGGACGGTACCGTTCGCGTTTCTGCCCGATGGCTTCCGCCAGGTGGCGCCCTGGCTCCCCAACGGCGCCGTGGTGTCCGCCGCGCGCGACGTGGTCTACCTCCCCGGCAGCAACCTGGGCCATCCGCTGCTCGTCCTCGGGATCTGGCTGGCCGGATCCCTGGCCGTGCTGGCCTGCGTGGACCTGCTGCAACTGGCCGAACGCCGCCGCGCACCGGAACGGGAGGCCGAGATCTATGCGACGCCCGGCACGACCCACCTGCGGCGGCGGCTCGCACACGCTAGCCACGAGGGCCTCTCCGCTAGCCACCGGGGCTTGGACTAGCCACCTGGGGGACTCGATCGCACCTGGGTAACCGCGACGGCGTCAGGGAGGCGGTCACCCGACCGCGGACCATGAGGAGCGAGATCTCGCTGCGGTCGCCGCGGGCGATGGGCGAATTCATCATCGCCGCCGCCGACGCGTTCGGGCTCGAGCACCCGCACGTGGTCCCTGACCGGGGCGCAGGCCAGGGATTCCCACGGGGGTGATCGCGTGCCTGGCATGCGACCGTTACGCCATAGGGATCCGTGAGAGGCCTTCCACAGCGGTGCGGCGGCCCGGCCTCCCGGCAAGACGGTCCTCATCGTCCGCTGACCTGCCCAGCAGATCTCCCAAGGGCACCCGCTGGCCAGCGGGTGCGGAAATGAGGGATGCTTGGTTTCATGACCGTGGTCTCCGGAGGGAGTCGCGCGGGGGCACGGAGGAGGCGGGATAGGTATGGCCAGTGACGAGGACCTGCTGATCGAGGCGGCGCGCCGGGAGCGCAGGAACCGCCGGTCCGGCCGCAACCTGCTACTCGCCCTGGCCGGGGCGGCGGTCTGTGCCGCTCTCGGCTGGGTGCTGATCTTCCGGGTACGCGCGTTCCTCGGGGGGATCCCGTTCTTGCCCCTCGGCACCGTGACCAGAGGGCTCCTGATCGTCGGCATCATCGCCTTCGTCGTGGCCGGCCTGATCGTCGTGGGCGGCGTGCTGATGGCCAATCCCCGCAAGCGCTGGGGCGAACCGCTGGTCGGCGGCTGCCCGCGTTGTGGCAACTGGACCCTCCGCCAGGGGACGGTGGCGCCCGCCGGGCACGGTGCTAAGGGTGTCGTAATCCTCTGCGACACCAAGGGCTGCGCCCATGCCAGCGCCACCGTCACCACCGCCAGTCACGCCAGGTAGCGCCGGACTCTAGCTGATCAGCGCAGCGACCTGAACGAAGCGCGCATTTCGGCGGCGAACAGGTCCGGCTGCTCCCAGGCGGCGAAGTGGCCGCCCCGGTCGAGCCTGTTGTAGTGGATGAGGTTGTGCGGGTACGCGCTCGGCCCAGCTGCGGGGGGCTTGGTAGAGCTCGTCAGGGAAGACGCTGATGGCGAACGGGATCGTGATGGGCTTGGCGTCGAAGAACTGTGCCTTGTTCTCCCAGTACAGCCGCGCTGTCGAGATCCCGGTATTGGTCAGCCAGTACAAGGTGATCGCGGGTGGGGCGTGCGCGTCGCGCCCGTGACTTCCCCCGGCATTGCCCCGCCAGGGGTTTCCACGGGGGTGATCGTGCGCTTTCGCGTGCGATGGTTATGGCGTTACGTAGACAGGCTGCAACGGAGATACCGACATGCCGAGCCAGGCCATGCAGGACTCGATCAGCGCCCTCAGGGACCGGCAGAGGGCCGGTGCCGGCCAGGCCCCGCCGACCCTGGACGAGCGCCGCGCCACCTTCACCCCGGGGGACCGCCTTCATCCGGTGCCCGACGACGTGCTGGTGACGGGGGTGGACGCGGGCGGGGTGCCAGCCCACTGGCTGGCCGCCCCCGGAGCGGACACCGGCCGGGTCCTCCTGTTCCTGCACGGCGGAGGTTACGAGCTCGGGTCGGTGCGCAGCGACGGCGAGCTGGCCGCCCGGCTGGGACGGGCCAGCGGGATGCGGGTGCTGTTCCCCGAGTATCGCCTGGCCCCCGAGCATCCCTTCCCCGCCGCCGTCGACGACGTTCTCGCCGCCTGGCGCTGGCTCCGCGCCGACCAGGACCTGAGCGCGACATCGCTGGCGGTCGCCGGCGACTCGGCCGGCGGAGGCCTCGCCGTCGCCCTCCTCGTGGCCACGCGTGACGCTGGGGAGGCATTGCCCGCGGCGGCCGTACTGATGTCCCCGACGGTGGATCTGACCAGCTCGGGAGCCTCGATGACCGAGCGCGCCGATCAGGATCCGATCTCCACCCCCGCCATGCTCCGTCAGTTCGCCGCCGATTACCTGGCCGGGGCTGACCCTAAGACACCCCTGGCGTCGCCGCTGTTCGCCCCGCTGGCCGGGCTCCCGCCGCTGCTCATCCAGGTGGGCACGGCCGACCTGCTGCTCAGCGATTCCGAACGCCTGGCCGTAGCGGCAACCCGGGCCGGGGTCGACGTCACCGTGGAGATCGGGGAGGGCCTGCCCCACGTCTACCAGCTCCTGCTCGGCACCCCCGAGGCAGCCGAGGCTACCGAGCACATCGGCAAGTTCCTGCGGGCCCGGGTTCACTAACCAGCTATGAGAGGCTGATCCGATGCGTCCTGACATCAGACCTGGCGGCACCTTCCCCGACTACTCTCTCCCGGACCACACGGGCACGGTACGCACGCTCAGCGAGCTTCAGGGCCGCGATCCGCTGATCCTCACCCTGGCGCGCGGCAACTACTGCCCCAAAGAGCACCAGCAGCACCTGGAGCTGGCGGCCAACTACCCGAAGATCGCGGTGGCCTACACCCAGATGGCCACCATTGCCACCGACGACCACCACACCCTGCAGGAGTTCCGCGCGTCGGTGGGCGCCCAGTGGACCTTCCTGTCCGACCCCGGCCGGACCGTCCAGCAGGACCTCGACATCGCCGAGTACACCGACCCCGAGCACAACCCGATGATCCCGCACACGCTGGTGCTCAAGCCGGGGCTGGTCGTTCACAGCGTCTACAACGGCTACTGGTTCTGGGGCCGGCCGTCGTTCTACGACCTGTGGCACGACCTGCGCGCCGCCACCAGCGAGATCCGCCCGGACTGGGATCTGAGCACCCCGGGGCTCCGCGAGGCCTGGGACGCGGGCGACTACTCGCACTTCCACGGCTGGGACCGGAAGTCCCCCGGGTCGATGCCCACCTCGTATGTCGAACCGGGCCAGGCGTGACCGCGATGCGCACACCGGTGTGCCAGCTGCTCGGGATTGACCAGCCGATCGTTCTGGCGGCCATGGTTTCGGTTCCCCGGCTGGCCGCGGCGGTCTCGAACGCCGGCGCGCTCGGCATGCTGACGTTGACATGGTCAGAAGACGTCCGCGCGGTGGTTCGGGAAACGGCGGCGCTGACCTCGCGGCCGTTCTGCGGCAACCTCGTTCTCACCGAAGACCGTCATCAGCGCCTGGAGGCGGCCCTCGACGCCGGCTTGCGGATCGTGTCATTTTTCATGGGTGATCCCGGCGGCTACGTCAAGCAGGTCCACGACGCCGGGGGCATCGTCCTGCACACGGTCGGCTCTGCCGAGGAAGCCCGGCGGGCGGTCGCGTCCGGCGTGGACGTGGTCGTCGCGCAGGGCTGGGAGGCCGGCGGGCACGTGGGGAGTACCATCGCGACCCTGCCGCTGGTGCCCGCCGTGGTGGACGCGGTGACGCCGGTGCCGGTGATCGCGGCGGGCGGGATCGGTGATGCTCGCGGGGTCGCCGCGGTGCTCGCCCTGGGCGCCCAGGCCGCGTGGCTGGGCACGCGGTTCCTGCTGGCCGAGGAGATGCCGATCCACGAGGACTACCGGCGAGCGCTGATCGCCGCGGCCGAGACGGACGCGCAGTGGTACCCCAACCTGTACGACGTCGGGTGGCCCGATTCCCCCCACCGGGCCCTCCGCAACTCAACGGCCAGGGCGTGGGAGGCCGCGGGCCGTCCTCCGGACGACCAGCGGCCCGGGTGGGGTGACGTGATCGCGCACTTCGCCTCCGGCGAGGCCATCGTTCGTTACGAGCCAGCGCCGCCGATGGTCGGGACCACCGGGGAGATCGAAGCGCTGTCGATGTGGGCCGGGCAGAGCGTCGCGCTCGCAAGACAGCCGCAGCCGGCGGCGGACATCGTGGCCGAGCTCACCTCCCGCCTGTAAGGAGGCTCGACCGGTTCAGGCTGCGGAGGTCAGGAGGGTGCCTCGTAGCAGGACAGCACCGTATCCCCGCCCGGCCCCAGGAACTGCACCGTCAGGACCTCCTGGCCGGGAAAGCCCGAGAACGGGTCGGGCGCCCGCACGAAACGGACCCCGGTAACCTCATCGACCCGCACGTCCATAACCCACTTCGACGCATCGTCGCCGAGTTCGACGTGCCACCAGCGCCGGTCGGCCGTTCCGCGGAACACCGGTACTGTCGCTCCGGTCAGCTGGTTTCGTAGCTGGTGCCGCAGCAGGCAACGTTCGCCGCTTGGGTGCGGCCGGGAAACTTGTTTGGTGGTGTCGGCCCGCGGTCTGGGTTGGGATGGCAGGTCAGCCCAGGCGCCCGGTGGCGCGCAGGACGCGCAGGGTGTTCAGCGTGATCATCTCGTTCGGCCCGGCCTGACCCCAGTCGACTACCTCGGCGTTCCATGCCTTCAGGCCGCGGCTGCCGTCCGGGCCGCTCCCGGCTGGCTTCCACCAGCGGCCGCCCGCGGACCAGGTCCCGTCGGCCGACCGCAGCCCGGCCAGCAGGTCGGTCGCGTCCTGCAGCCGGTCATCGGCCGCATGCCCGAGCCGCGTCATGATCAGCGACCCCTGCAGGATGTCGTAATGCCAGTAGGGCGGGTAGTGCAGCGTGAGCCAGTTCGTGTTGATCGGCCGGCCGGTCGACAACGACCGGAACATCCGGTGTGACAGGAACAGCTCGGCAGCCCGGTCGGCGGCCTCCCGCGCGCCGCGGTGCCCGGTTGCGCTGGCGTATTCGTGCAGCCCCCAGGCAGGCGGCAGCGACTCGTGAAAAGACGAGCGCCGCCCGGTGGCGTCCGGGTCGCAGTTCCAGCCGCCGTCGGGCCACTGCCAGCCGATCAGGGACTCGG
>Ga0335074_10004389_pt1 | contig 19437 bp, 17 predicted proteins | sample Lox_Sample_23_FD_206715 | JGI IMG/M metagenome (GOLD analysis project Ga0335074, IMG submission 206715) | Soil microbial communities from Loxahatchee National Wildlife Refuge, Florida, United States - Lox_Sample_2.3 | ecosystem: Environmental > Terrestrial > Soil > Wetlands | place: USA... | reverse complement strand
CGTACGGGAGGAGCGCGCTGGCGAATGCCTGCCGGGCCGTCTCGGTGTCGTCATCGACGCAGACCCGGACGGAGGCGGCGAGCGTCACCTCGGCCGGATCGCGGCCCGCGCGCTGCGCTCCGTCAGCGATGAGCTCACGCGTCTGCCTGACACTGCCAGGCGTGCACCAGCTCAGGTAGACGCCGTCCGCCAGCTCCCCGCCCAGCCTGATCATCTGCGGGCCGGCCGCCCCCAGGTAGACCGGAGCTGGCGCGACTGGTCCGGGAAGCCGCGCCGCTGTGTAGCTGATGCCGGAGCCGTCCCAGGTCACGCTGTGCCCGGCAAGGAGGCCGCGGATTGTGGTGAGGTACGCGCGTACCAGTGCCAGCGACGACCGCTCGGCGATACCCCAGGTGCGCCGGTAACCGGCCTCGTAGGAACTGCCGGCGCCGATGCCCAGAACGAAGCGGCCGCCGGTGAGGCGGCTCAGTGCGGCGGCCCGGACCGCCAGGCTGACCGGTGCGTCCTGGCCGGCCGGCACCACGCCGATCGCCGTGCCCATACCGCCCGGCCGCGCGCTCCGGGACGCGGCCCAGCGCAGCGCGCAGGTCTGGAACGGATCCCCGATGCTCCCGATCCAGACACGGCCGTAGCCGAGGCGAGCCGCGTCGGCCACAACCCGGGCTTCGTCGTCGAAGGTCAGGTCCGTGGCGTCAAGCCCGGCGTCAATCTGCATGCGTCGCTCCCCGGCGCCCTGGGCGGACTGCTACAGGTCCTTGAGGGCCGACTTCATCAGCCCTGCGGAGTCGTCGAGCGAGAGCGCGGCTGCCTGCAGGTGATGGAAGACCACGCCGTACCGCTGGACCTCAGCGATGTCCTCGATCCACAGCACACCCGTCTGGTATCCGATGCTCACGACATCCGGGTCAGCCGGATCCGGGAAGCACAGGATGACGAAGGGCAGGCCCATCGAGACATAGGCGCCGCTGCCGAACGGGATCAACTGCATGAACGTGGTCTTTGCCGCCGACAGTTCGATCAGGTGCTCGATCTGCTGCCGCATGATCTCCCGGCCACCGACGTGACGGCGCAGCACAGCCTCGTCCAGAACGACCCACATCTTCTGCGGGCTGGCCAGGGCGAGGCGCTGACGCTCCATCAGCATGTCAGTCATCCGGTCCGGAGGGCCCGGATACCGGCCGGCGCCCGCCCGGCCGCCGGTAATAATCGAGTACGCGTAATCCCTGGTCTGCAGCAGTGTCGGGATGCGGGCCGGGTTGTACTGCCGGATCTCTGCCGCTTCGCTTTCCATGCCGAGGTAGGTCGCAAGGTGCGGCTCCACGCTGTCGCCGTAGCCCTGCCACCAGCCCTTCTGCCGGGATTCGCGGGCCAGCTCGATAAGCCTGGCGTGCTCGTCCGCCGGCACGCCGTAGATACGGAGCAGATCGCGGACGTCCCGCGGCGACACTGACACCCGGCCAGTCTCGATGCGGCTGATCTTCGATGCCGAGCACTCCAGGCGCGCTGCGGTTTCCTCGCAGGTCAGGTGTGCGGCTTCGCGCAGGCGTCGTAACTCAGCGGCGAGACGCCGACGGCGGACCATGCCTTCGGACAATAACGTAGTCGCCGCGTTACGGGGGCACTGTTGCGATCGGCTAAGGTCCGGCTGCCTCACACGCTGCTCAGGACGAGCGCTGGCACACGAAGACGAATTCGCACCCCGGCCGGTCCGGCGCGCCGACCACCGCATCGAGTTCGTAGCCGGCCTCGGCCAGCGACTCGCAGATCGCATCGCGGTCACGGAACCGCAGGGTGGAATCCGAGGTGATCACCGTGCCGTCAGCCTCGAACGCGACATGTGAGCGAAAGGAGACAAGCTCCCCGCTGACACCTGTCAGCTCATGCCAGGACTGAACGACACCGACTCCAGGAATGTCAGTACGGCTGAAGCTGCGCTCGCGCGTCCATCCCAGCCATGCCTGCTGCGCCGGGTCACGAGTCTCGAATACGAGCCGGCCGCCCGGCCGCAGCGCCGCGTGCATGCCGCTCAGACTGGCAGCCCAGTCCGCATCGGTCAGGAACACCTGCGCCACGTTGGCCGTCATCGTCACCAGGTCTACCTGCAAGCGGGGCAGGGTAGTGGCGTCCCCGTGGACCCAGCGCACCGCTTCAGCGCCTGGTTTGGCACGCGCGACATCCAGCGATGCAGCCGCCGGGTCGACGCCGATCACCTGCAGGCCATGGCCGGCCAGCATGCACGCGAACGTGCCCGTCCCGCAGCCAACATCCAGCACGCTGTGCGCGCCGAAGTCTGCTGCCATGGCTGCGTAGATCTCGAGGTCGCTGCGATCTGGGTCCAGCGCGTCGTAGATGCGCGCGAGCCGCGGATTCTCGAAGATCGCATCAGGCACCTGCGCAGCCTAGCCGCGGCCGGCCGGAGGCGAGGTCAGGCTGTCAGTCCGGGCAGCCTCCCGGGGCTTACCCGAGCATTCCCGTTCCCGAGCCCCGCTGTCGGCAGCGTGCGGCAGACTCGTCGGCATGATCGGTGCGGACGCCAAGGCTGACCTGCACCGCTACCTGCAGGCAGCCAGGGAAGCGCTGGTGTGGAAGCTCGACGGGCTTGCCGAGTACGACATCCGGCGCCCGCTGACGCCGACTGGCACGAACCTGCTGGGGCTGGTTAAGCATCTGGCCGGCGTCGAGCTCTGGTACCTCGGCGATGCTTTCGGGCGGCCGCCAGCGGAGCGGCCGTGGACTCCGGATGACGCCAGGGACAACGCGGACTTCTGGGCCAGGGCCGACGAGTCCCGCAGTCACGTCATCGGCATGTACCGCGGCGCCTGGGCGCATGCCGACCGGACGATTGAGGCCCTGGACCTCGATGCCGTCGGCCAGGTGCCGTGGTGGCCAGCCGGCCGGCAGCAGGTGACCCTCCACCTGATCCTGGTGCACGTACTCGCTGAGACCAGCCGTCATGCCGGGCAGGCAGACATCGTCCGCGAGCTTATTGACGGCGTGGCCGGACTCGAAGCTAACGACGATAACCTGCGCAAACATGACGACATGTCGTGGCAAAGCTACCGCGAGCAGGTTGAGCGAGTCGCACGGCAGGCCGGATCACAAGGCGCGGCCGAGTCTTAGGAGTCAGCCACATGATGTGGCCGGACAGTATTGCGCGCGACGAGTCTCTCTGCTGGCGCTACCTTGGGCCGGTGGCAACGGTCTACGAGTGGCGTGGCGCGTTCACCAACCCGGAAGTCAACGCGCTGCACGCCGAGGCATTCGGCACCAGAGTGTTCGATGAGTCGGAATGGGACTGGGTGGGACTCGTCCACCGCCATAGCCTCGGCTGGGTGGTTGCCCGCGAGGGCCTCGAGCTCGTTGGCTTCGTGAACGTGCTGTGGGACGGTCTGGTCCACGCCTGGCTGCAAGACACGATGGTGGCTGTCAGCGCCCGCGGGCGCGGGGTGGGCACCGGCGTTGTCGCCCTCGCTCGTGACGGCGCCAGGGCGGCAGGATGCGAGTATCTGCATGTCGACTTCGACGACCATCTGCGCCCGTTCTACCTCGGCGCATGCGGTTTTGCGCCGGCGAATGCAGGGCTGCTGACCCTCGACTGAGCTCTTCGCAGCGCCGTGGAGGAGACGAGTTATGCGGTAGCGTGGGCGCGGTCGCCGGGGCGGTGGCCGGGAAGGGGACCTGGCTGTGCCGCGTTACCGGCGGGTGGTTATCAAGCTGAGCGGCGAGGCACTCGCCGGATCTGCGGGCTCCGGTGTGGACCCGGCCAGCCTGGCGCAGGTGGCCACCGAGGTGCTGGCAGTTCACGATCTGGGCGTCCAGGCTGCGGTGGTCGTGGGCGGCGGAAACTACTTCCGCGGCCGGATGGCCGATGGCTGGGGCATAAGCCGGGCTGAGGCAGACAACATCGGGATGCTCGGCACGGTGATGAATGCGCTGATGCTGCGGGGAGTGCTCACTGCCAGGACTGAGACCGATGTCCGGGTGATGACCGCCATACCGATGCAGAGCGTGGCGGAGCCGTTCATCAGGCTGCGGGCGATCCGCCACCTGGAGCAGGGCCTCATCGTGGTTCTGGCTGGCGGCATCGGTCAGCCTTACGTGACCACCGACTACCCGGCGGTGCAGCGTGCGCTGGAACTGGAGGCCGATGCCGTTCTGGTGGCCAAGCGCGGGGTGGACGGGGTGTATGACAGCGATCCGCATGAGAACCCGGCCGCGGTGCGTTATTCCGAGCTGACGTATGACGGGGCCCTGGCCGCAGGCGTGCGTGTCATGGACACCAGCGCGCTGGTTCTCGCCAATGAGCAGGCTCTCATCATGCATGTGTTCGACGTGGCTGCGCCTGGCGTGATGCGGCGCATCTGCGAAGGCGCGGACCTGGGCACCCGGATTACGGCCAAGCCCTAGTGGCGGCCTGCTGCCTGATGGCTTGCCAGGGCAGCAGAAAGGCCAGCCACAAGATCGTGACCGGCCTCCGGGCTGGAGCAGCGGACAGGCACCAACACCCCTCCACTTTCAATCTATAGCGCACCCCGGGGCTTGCCGCAAGACCCGGGTCGTGCCGCATAATCGCTGGTCGTGACTCCCCGGACCAGCGCGTTTGATCTTCCCGGCCGCCTCTCGGCCAAGGCGGAACCGAGGCTGATCGGCGCCGACGAACGGCACTTCGCTGCCATCAGCGAGAGCCTCGAGCAATCAGTTGCGGACCTCTCCGGCCGCCTCGACGCCGAGCGGCAGGCACCTGGCGGCATCGGCCAGAAGGCGCTGGAACGGGACCTCGAGATCCACCGGCTTGCCGCTCGCCTGCGTGTCCTGCGGCGGTACGGCCTGGACCTCTGCCTCGGGCACATGGTCAGCGCGGGCACTCCCGAACCCGTGTACGTCGGACGCCTCGGCCTCACCGACGTAGCCGGCCGCAGGCTGATGGTCGACTGGCGCTCCCGCGCGGCCGAGCCGTTCTTCGGTGCCACCCATGCCAATCCGATGGGCCTGGTCAGCCGGCGCAGGTACCGGTGGACCCGCGGCCGGATCAGCGACTACTGGGATGAGGTTTTCACCCCGGACGGATTCGAGGGGCATGCCGCTGCCCTCGACGACCAGTCGGCCTTCATCGCCAGTCTTGGCAGCAGCCGGTCAGCCCGGATGCGAGACGTGCTCGGTACCATCCAGGCCGACCAGGATTCCATCATCCGTGCCGGATCCCGCGGTGCTCTCGTTGTGGATGGCGGTCCGGGTACTGGCAAGACTGTCGTCGCTCTGCACCGTTCTGCTTACCTGGTCTATTCCGACCCCCGCCTCGGTCATCATCGGGGCGGCGTGCTGTTCGTCGGACCACACCAGCCCTATCTGGCCTACGTCTCCAACGTGCTCCCCAGCCTTGGCGAGGAGGGCGTGCAGACGTGCACCCTGCGGGATCTTGTCGCCGAGGGAGCCTCAGCAGGGACCGAGGCCGACCCGAACGCGGCCCGCCTGAAGTCGTCCGCCAGCATGGTCAGGGCGATCGAGCCAGCCGTCAGGTTCTACGAGAATCCGCCTTCGGCGGGAATGACGATCGAGACCCACTGGTCTGACATCTGGCTCAGCCCGGACGACTGGGCCGAGGCATTCGGGGCTGCAGACCCCGGCACGCCGCATAACGAGGCGCGCGATCAGATCTTTGACGAGCTTGTCGCGATCCTGACGGACAAGCAGGACAACGACGTGCCGGCCGACCTGTTCCGCAAGTCCTTGCTGCAGAACAGGGAGCTGATGACAGCCCTTTACCGGGCGTGGCCCGTGCTTGAGGCGGCTGACCTCGTCGGCGACCTCTGGTCGGTGCCCGCTTACCTGCGCATGTGCGCACCCTGGCTGAGCCGCGATGAGGTGCGGCAACTGCAGCGCCGGGACGCGGAGGCCTGGACGGTGTCCGACCTGCCGCTGCTGGACGCAGCCCGGCAACGGCTTGGCGACCCGAAGGCGTCGCAGCGCAGGCGCCGGCACGCCGCGATCGTCGCGGCCGAACGCGAACAGATGGCCCGCGTCCTGGACAATCTCGGCGGGGCAGCCGACGACGAGTACGGCTTCGGCCTGGTGACGATGCTGCGCGGCGAGGACTTCCAGGACGCCCTGGTCGACCTCTCGGCGGTGCCGAGTCGTGACCCCGACCTTCTGGCTGGCCCGTTTGCCCACATCGTGGTCGACGAGGCACAGGAGCTGACCGACGCCGAGTGGCAGATGCTGCTGGTCCGCTGCCCATCCCAGAGCTTCACCATTGTCGGCGACCGCGCCCAGGCCAGGCACGGGTTCACGGAGTCCTGGCAGGAACGGCTCGAGCGGGTCGGGCTCGGCCAGGTCAGTCTGTCTGCGCTTCGGATCAACTACCGGACGCCGGAGGAGGTCATGGCGGAGGCTGAGCCGGTGATCCGCGCCGTGCTCCCGGACGCCAATGTGCCAATCTCGATCCGGGCCAGCGGCACGCCCGTCGCGCACGGACCCGTTTCAGATCTTGCCTCGATTCTCGACGGGTGGCTCGCGACGAACGCCGAAGGGATCGCGTGCGTCATCGGCGATCCGTCCTTCCGGGCGGCACCCCGGGTCCGGTCGCTGACCCCCGAGCTCGCGAAGGGACTCGAGTTCCACCTGGTCATCCTCATCGATCCGGAGTCGTTCGGCACGGCCATCGAGGGAGCGGTCGACCGGTATGTGGCGATGACCAGGGCGACTCAGCAACTCGTCGTCCTCACAAGCTCCTGATCCCGGCCCGGCCCGGCGCCTCCCGCCGCCTGCCCGGCGGCAGAGCCGCTATCCCGCGGCCGCCGAGACCTCGACCCGGTCGATGGCCGGGTCGGGCTTCTCGCCGAGGTACTCGATCCAGGCCTGCTTGACGCACGGGTAGTGCTTGGCTGCCTCGACGAGGTTCATGAAGTTGACGACATTTGAGTCGAATCGAGCCTGCATCTCCGGATCGACGAGCTGCCCCTCGGCGCTGATGCCAAGGTGCGCCTGGGCCAGGGAGAACATGTCGGGGTACACCCGGGCGCCGAGGTGCTCGAGCGGAATGCGCAGCGCCCACAGCCCCCGGTTTCCGCCCGCCATCGACGGCGACGCCGACAGCAGCAGTGCGTGCCGCTCGTTGAAGGGCTGCGGGCGATGTCGTGAGGTCCAGTCGATCAGGTTCTTGAGGACGCCGGGCATCGATGCGTTGTACTCCGGCGATGCCACGATGAACCCGTCGACTTGCTCGAGCCGTCGGCGAAGCCGCTCGGCGCCCTCAGGTATCCCCTCGCCCGCCTCCACATCGCCGTCGTACGCGGGAACGTCGAACTCCCGCATGGGGGCCAGATCAGCCGCACCGCCGTTACTGCGCACGCACTCAGCCGCGAGCGCAGCCAGCCGGGCATTAAGAGATTCCTGCCGCAGCGACGCGGCGAAAACCAGGATCCGGATCGGAGAGCGCTGCGTCACCGTCACGGTCGGCCCCTTCCGTCGACAACTCGACTGCCGGACATGAGCGAGCATCATACGCGGGACCTGGCCGGCACCACTGACGCGGCGAGGCGGCGGCGCGGTGGGCATGCGTCGTCAGAAAGCTGGCCAGCGCATCGCCTCAAGGCGGCATCAGGGACTTGCGTCATGACGTGACACCGGCATATCTTCTCGATGTATCAATCCGATACATCGCCGCGACATGACGACACGATATGACCGGCTCGTCAGCGCGGCCTGATCCGTGGAGGCTGAAGATCCCGTGGAGACATCCGAGGACCACATCGCGCCTGCCGCCGGCACGCTGGGCGTCCTGACCGTGGGGCTCGGCGCCGTCGCGTCGACCTTTATCGCTGGCGTCGAGCTGATTCGGCGCGGCATCGCTGAGCCCATCGGCTCGCTCACTCAGATGGGCACCATCCGCCTCGGCAAACGGACTGATAACCGGGTGCCGCTCATTCGCGACTTCGTGCCCCTGGCCGGCATCGACCAGCTGGTCTTCGGTGCCTGGGATCCGATCTCAGACACGGCCTGCGAAGCTGCACTGAAGAGCGGCGTGCTCGACCGGCACGCCCACATCGAGCCGATCGCGGCTGAGCTCAAGGAGATCGAGCCGATGCCTGCGGTCTTCGACCGGAGCTACGTGCGGCGGCTTGACGGTGTCAACGTCAAGCCGGAAGCAAGCAAGCGAGACCTCGCCGAGGCCATTCGCGTGGACATCCGCAACTTCAGGGCAGCGCACTCCTGCGACCGCATGGTCGTTGTCTGGTGCGCATCCACCGAGATCTTTCTCGAGCCAGGTCCGGCTCACCAGGACCTGGACGCGCTCGAAGCCGCTATCGACGCTGACGACACGGCCGTCCCGCCGTCGATGCTGTATGCCTACGCGGCTCTCAAGGAGGGCGTGCCCTTCATCAACGGGGCGCCTAACCTCACCGTCGACGTGCCGGCGATGGCAGAGCTCGCCCACACGGCCGGCCTGCCGATCGCCGGCAAGGACTTCAAGTCTGGGCAGACGCTGATGAAGACCGTGCTGGCGCCGATGCTGAAGGCGCGCATGCTGGGGCTCCAGGGCTGGTACTCGACCAACATCCTGGGTAACCGCGACGGCGAGGTGCTGGACGACCCCGACAGCTTCCGCACCAAGGAGCAGAGCAAGCTCGGAGTGCTCGAGCACATACTGCAGCCGGGCCTCTATCCCCAGCTCTACGGCGACGTCCACCACAAGGTGCGGATCAGCTACTACCCGCCCCGCGGTGACAGCAAGGAGGGCTGGGACAACATCGACATCTTCGGCTGGCTCGGCTATCCGATGCAGATCAAGGTCGACTTCCTGTGCCGTGACTCGATCCTGGCGGCACCGCTTGTCCTTGACCTGGTGCTGTTCACGGACCTGGCCCAGCGAGCGGGGCTCACAGGCGTGCAGGAGTGGCTGTCGTTCTACTTCAAGGACCCGCAGCACGCGCCCGGCCTCTATCCCGAGCACGATCTGTTCATCCAGCAGACCAAGCTCAAGAACACCCTTCGCTGGCTGATGGGCGAGGAGCAGATCACCCACCTGGGTATCGAGTACTACCAGCACTGACGTCGTCAGCTATTTCCGTCAGCCCGGCGGGCTGCTCCAAACCTTCGGGTAGCCCGCCGGACAAGCCCTCCTGCCGCTAGCCGCCTAGCATGCTAGCATCCGCACATGACCCAGTCAGCAGCGAAACCCGAAGAGAGCGGCATGACGAAGGGCGGCCTTTGCCGCCTGAGGCCGATTGGCGGGCCGGCCGCTGGACGGGACTGAGGCTGTGGGCACACAGGCGGAGCACGCCCGCCGACAGGCTCCCACGAGCCTACGGGCCATATTCGCGGGACGCCGCGGGCGGCTGCTGACTGCGCTGCTGTTTGCTGAGTTCGGCGGAGCCGTTCAGAGCATTGCCTACTCGTCGGTGCTGCCGATAGCCGCGAGCGCCCTGCACGGTACAAGTCTGTACGGGGCGACACTCGCCGCCGGCTCGTTTAGCGTGATTCTCGTCCTGGCGATTGGTCCTGTGCCATTCGCGCGGCTTGGCCCTCTGGCTCTGCTAGGGACGGCGACGAGCCTTTACGTTCTGGGGACGGGTCTGTCAGTCGCCGCCGCGGCGATGCCGATGCTTCTTGCCGGCGTCGTCATCCGCGGCATAGCCGGAGGTCTGCTTGCCGGATTCGGCCTTTCCATTCTCGGCGGTCTGTTTCACGACCAGGAACGCGTCCGCGTCTACGGTCTGTTCGCCCTCATGTGGCTGCTGCCATCGATCGTTGGCCCAGTGGTGAACGCGGCTGTGACTATCGCCTGGGGCTGGCGATGGGCGCTCGCCTGGCCGGCCATCCTCGTCGTGATCGGCCGCGTTCTCATCGGGAAGCAGATCGATCTGGTTCCGTGGAAGCGCAGCACGGCCGCGCGTCTCTCCGTCATCTGGGCGACCGCCCTGCTATGCGGACTCATCGTGGCAACTTTTGCCACCTTGCCGAAGCACGGCGTCGGCATCATCTTGCTGGCCGCTGGGTGCCTGCTTGCCTCGACCGCCAGTCTGCACATCCTGCGCATCCAGGTCGGTCAACAGGGCGCACGGCTGGGCAGAGTCGTGCTCTTGTATTTGCTGTGCCTGTGCTACTTCGGCGGCAGTGGCATCATTTCCCTCGCTGTGATAACCGGCCTCCGCCACGGCATCGTTGCCGGGACTGGTGCCGTCGGCGCGGGCCTCGTCGCCTGGTCGGTCACCGGGTTCAAGACGGAGCTGGCCGACCGGTGGCTGCCGGCACCGCGGATTGTCGGCCTCGTTCTCGTCACCACCGGGTTGCTTCTCGCATTCCTGACGCAGGCCATCCTGGACGGCACAACCGCACTGGTAGTGCTGATCGCCGGCTGGTTCGTCGCCGGCGTCGGCATGGGCACCGCCTATCCGAGATTCTCGGCCTCAGCCATGGACGACCTGGCGCCGGACCGGGTGCTTCCAGTGGCAACCGCCGTCGAGTTCTCCGAAACCTCCGCAACTGCCGTTGCCGGATTCATCGGCGGCGGAACCTATTCACTCGCCCGATCGCTTGAACTGCCGGCGAGCAGCGCACTGAGCTGGGCATTTGCCCTTCTCACCATCTTCGGTGTGGCGTCAATCGCGCTGTGTCGACATCTCCTGCGCGGTTCGCCCGCTTGATATGCGCACGTCCTGGCGCTCGTCGTCTGGCGGGCCCGCGACAACAGATCAATGGCACCGGTCATTGCGCCAACGTACCGTCGTATGCCGTGCTGTCACGAGATGCTGCCTAGGCCCGCATCGCCTATGTGCACCCGCTGTCGACCATTTCCTGCGGCGGGCTGATGCCGAAGGACCAGCTGTTGATCTTCTGGGCCAGCTTGTAGGCACCGGTTTCGATCTGGTACGACGAGCCTCGGCGCAAGTCCGAGCACATCGCTTGTACAACCTCGGTCGGTGAGGCATCAGCGCCGAGCCTGAGAACCCGCAGGTCCTTCTTCCGGTAGAACGCCAGCACGGGCGGGTTGGCCTGCCCGTCGGCGCAGAACAGCGGACCTGCGGTGCCGTCGGCTCCGTACGTGATCCGCGGGCATGACGAGTAGGTCTTGATAAGGTCCGAAACTCCGCTCCTGATGACGCCGCCGCTCACCGTGTACTTGTCCACGTAAATCTGCACGGCGTCCGTTGTGTCGAAGGCGCGGAAGCGGACCGTAACTGCGTCGCCGACGGCGGTCATGTCGATGATGACATCGTGACCGGTGTGCAGGAATCCAGCCTTCATGGTGGCGAAGGACTGGCCCAGGTTCTTGCCGCCAAGCTCCCAGACCCTCGGCCAGTCATGGTGATTGATCGCGGCGAAGTACGCCTGCACGACCGCACGCGGCCCTGGATCCGCGCTTGCGGCTGTCCCGCCCCTATCCGACGAGCCGGCTGCAGGCGGCTTGCCGCTGCCCGAGCTGTGAACAACCAGAAAGGCTCCGATGCCCGCGACCAAGGCGATCGCGACGCACAGCGCCATCCATGGCAACTGCCGGCGGCGCCGGGTCGTGCCCGCTCCCGAGCCACCGTTCTGCATCGCCAGGGCGGCTCCGGCCGGCGGCCCGCCGCTGTGCGATACCGGCCGATGGTCGGAGAGATCCCTTGGCGAGTAACTAGCCCGCACAGGCTCAGGCGGGCCGACGCTCGCCGGCATGACATCGCGGGGCCGCGGCTGCGCGATGCCGAGCGACATCATCATCGAAATGAGCTGGCCGGGGCTGGGCCGCTCGGCAGGGTTCTTGCGCAGGCACGCGCTGACCACTTCGTGCACCGCGCCCGAGAGGCCGGCCAGGGCGGGCTCGGCGTGGACAACCCGGTAGAGCAGTGCTGACGACGCGCCGGTCCCGAACGGTTCCGTGCCAGTCGCGGCGAATGCCAGGACGGCGCCCAGGCTGAACACGTCGCTCGCCGCGCCGACCTCACGGCCGTCTGCCTGCTCAGGCGACATGAAGCCGGGAGACCCGAATACCATCCCGCTCTGCGTGAGGGAGCTTTCCTCGGCGGCCCTGGAGATGCCGAAATCGATGATCCTCGGGCCGTCGCTGGCCAGCAGGACGTTAGACATCCCAGGAGCTTGAATGTCAAGCGGCAGCCTTGATTTCCTGGCTGGCGTATTCGGGCCAGGCGATGGCTTCGTCGTAGGAGGTGCGGTTCTTGAGGCAGCCATGCAGGATGCCGACGAGCCGGTTGGCAAGCTTGCGGAGGGCGGCGCGGTGGCCTGCTCCGGCGGCCCGGTGGGCGTCGTAGCAGGCGCGGGCACCAGGCGAGGCGGTCAGGGCGGCGAAGGCCTGGCCGTCGAGGGCGTCGCGGAGCCGGTCGTTGTGCACGTACCGGGCCATGACGGTCTTCTTCTTCCCGGACTGGCGTGTGATCGGGCTGGTGGCCGCGTAGTTCTTGCGGGCCTTCGCCGAGGCGTAACGATGCGGGTCGTCGCCGAACTCTGCGAGCACCCGGGCCCCGAGGACTGGTCCCAGGCCAGGCTGGGACAAGATGATCTCAGCGTCCGGGTGCACCCGAAAATGCTCGCTCACCTGGCCTTCGAGCACAGCGATCTGCCCGCTGAGGGTGGTGATCACCGCGGTCAGCGACCGGACCACCGCGGCGCACGCGGCGGTGACCTGCGGCGGCTGGGCCAGCTGCGGGGCGCGCAGCGCGGTCTTGATGGCGGCGGTCTTGTCCGCCCGGTTCCGGCGGCGGGCACGCCTGAGCGCGGCGTCGATCTGCGCGGTGCTCAGCTTCGCCGCCGACGCCGGGTCGGGGGCTTTGGCCAGCAACTCCAGGGCGTCAGGGGCGTCCAGGTCGTCGAACGCCGACAGCGCGGCGGGGAAGAAGTCCAGCAGCTGATGACGCAGCCGCTGGACGTGACGGGTCCGCTCCCAGATCAGCGTCTTATGCGCCCTGGCCACGACCTTGACCGCCTGCGCGCCGTCGCTGTCGCCGGCCACCGGCCGCAGCTGATGCGAATCAGTGCGCACCATGTCCGCCAGCATGTGCGCGTCGCTGGTATCGCTCTTGGCGCCCGACACCCCATGCCGTTCCCGGTACCGGGCCGCCTGCAGCGGGTTGATCCCGAACACCACATACCCGGCCGCGACCAGCGCCTGCACCCACAGGCCCCGGTCGGTCTCGATCCCGACCGCCACCTCCGCATCGTCGGCGTCGCCGAGCTGCCCGCCGATCATCGCGTGCAGCCGCGCCATCCCCGCCGCGCCCTCGGGCAGCCGGGCCCTGGCCAGCACCCGCCCCGCGGCATCCATCAGCTCGACGTCATGATGTTCCTCCGACCAGTCATCGCCCAGAAAAAGCACGCGCTCTCCCATCCTCGGCACCACAACCATCAGGCAGCCCGCGGGAGAACCATCAGCGACCTAATAAACAAGTGCTCACGCCGACCTGGCGGGCACGACATCCCAGCAGCGATCTACTCTCCCGGCCACCGGCAGGGGCACGATCTAACGCTGGGGCTTCCCAAAAGAGCCCGGGAGGCAACAGTGCTCACCTGCCGGCGGCTACCGGACCCGAGTCTGCCGCACGGCCGACCCGTTAACTCTTATTAGGGAGGATGCGTGCCAGATACTGCGGGCCGGGCGGCTGTCCTCTGTCCGGTACGTGCCGGCTTTCCCCTCGCCGCGGACTGAGCGGGTCTCCCCGGGTCACCTGGTGGCCGTCGCGGCCGCGGCGGACGCCCCTCTGGCGGTTGTCTGGCGGTGGTATGACGCTGTCGTGCTCGGCGCCGGGGGTGATCTTGTCCGGCTCTGGGAGCCAGCGCACGGCGAAGTTGCTGCGCATCCCCGCCGCACCTCGGGCCGCTGGCAGCCGGGAACCAGGGCTTATCTGTCGGCCGGCCTGCCGGGTGCCGACTGGTGGGTCGCCGGCGCCGCTGTGACGAAGGCAGAGGATGCCGATGTCGAACTGGCCGAGGTCGGGCGCTTCTGCACCGAGCATGGCCTCTGGCCGACCCCGGCCTGACTGATCTGGTAAGCCTGCCGGTCGGGCTAGGTCTGGCGGCGCGACCCGGGCGGACCTGCGGCGATCCGGTCACGAAAGGTCTCGGCAGCGTCCCAGCGGGTCTCCAGCCACCAGGTACAGCCAGCACCGGCCCACTCCGCGACCGCGCCGGAAGCGGCTGCGGGATCGTCGGTCGGCGTCTCGCCGTCGGCTATGACGTCGAACCCCGTCGGCGCTCCCTGCTCGCTCAGCCAGGCGCGGACCGCCGCGGCATCCGCCGGACCCGGCTCGCCGGACCTGTACTGGGGGATCACCCCGTCGCAGCGGAGCGCGCGGCGCATCGACTTCAGGGCCGGCCAGACCCCTACCACCCAGATCGGGATCCGTTCTTGTACTGGCTGAGCGGCCGTGGAGAGATCGAGCCTGCCAGTCTGGTAGCGATAGTGCTGACCGTGGAAGCTACGGCCGCCATCCCATAGGGTCCGGATGAGATCAATACCCTCATCGAGCAGCTCAGCCCTGCCCCGCAAGTCAGTAACCTCGCCGGTATCCGGCAGGTCGGTGTCGGTCGCGCCCACGCCGACGGCAAGGATGGCCCGGCCGTCCGATAGCTGGTCGAGCGCAGCGACCTGGCTGGCCACCTTCCACGGGCGGCGCCAGGGCAGCGGGGTCAGCATGGTGCCGAGCCTGACCCGGTTCGTCCTGGCCGCCATGGCAGCCAGCATGGTCCAGGCATCCGGCCCGTAAGCCGCCTCCCAGACGAAAACCCCGTCCCACCCGGTGTCCTCGGCCAGCAGCCCCAGCTCAAGCTGCTCAGCCGCCGGTCCGCCTGGGATGACTGCTCCGTAGCGCATGCCGCCTCCGGTCATGGCAGCGTCCTACCACGACCCGCTGACAGTCCGTCCGCGGCGGTAGCCGACGGTTCTGCTGCCGGCGAGGCAGTGGGGCCGGCTACGATCTGTACATCATGACTCGCGGCCTGCTCCTTCCTGGCCGCGGCGAGGTCTGGTAGCCAGCCGGTCGGCACCTCGCCGCGGGTGGTCTTGCTGCGCCGACCTGGTCCGCTCGGTTAGCGCCTCCCGGAGCGTTCCGCCTGGGAGCAGACTCGTCAGGAGCAGAGCACCGTCATGAGCAATCCACCCATGCAGCGTCCGTCCGGTATGCCGTGTCACCGCTACCGCCCGTTCCCCGCGGTTGGTCTTCCCGACCGCCAGTGGCCGTCCCGCACCGTTACTGCCGCGCCGCGCTGGCTGTCGACCGACCTGCGGGACGGTAACCAGGCCCTGATCGACCCGATGAACGCCGCCCGCAAGCAGGCGATGTTCGACCTGCTGGTGAGGATGGGCTACAAGGAGATCGAGGTCGGCTTCCCGGCCGCCAGCCAGACCGACTTCGACTTCATCCGCAGTCTCATCGAGAGCGATGCCATCCCCGATGACGTCCGCATCTCGGTGCTCACCCAGGCCAGGGACGAGCTGATCGACCGGACCGTTCAGTCCCTGGCCGGCGCCCGGCTGGCCACGGTCCACATGTACAACGCAGCCGCCCCGCTGTTCCGCAACGTGGTGTTCGGCTGGCGGGGCGACGGCCGGGATGAGTGCAAGGCGGTCGCTGTCGAGGGCACGCGGGCGGTCATGAAGTACGCCGAGGAGTACCTGCCCGCCACTGACTTCGGGTACGAGTACTCGCCGGAGATCTTCATGGACACCGAGCTGGACTTCGCGCTGGACATCTGCGAGGCCGTGATGGATGTCTGGCAGCCTGGCCCCAGCCGGGAGATCGTCCTGAACCTGCCCTGCACCGTCGAGCGGTCAACGCCGAACGTCTACGCCGACCAGATCGAGTGGATGAGCCGGAACCTCTCCCGGCGCGAGCACATCGCGCTGTCGGTGCACACCCACAACGACCGTGGCACGGCCACTGCCGACGCCGAGCTCGCCGTGCTGGCCGGCGCGGAGCGGGTCGAGGGCTGCCTGTTCGGCAACGGCGAGCGGTCAGGCAACGTCGACTTGATCACGCTCGGCCTGAACCTGTACAGCCAGGGCATTGACCCGATGATCAACTTCAGCGACATCGACGAGATCCGCCGCACGGTCGAGTACTGCAACGGGATCGGGGTGCACGAGCGGCACCCGTACGCCGGTGACCTGGTCTACACCTCGTTCTCCGGCTCGCACCAGGACGCGATCAAGAAGGGCTTCGACGACCTGGAGCGGCGCGCCGCGGCGGCCGGCCGGTCCGTCAGCGAGCTCCCGTGGAGCATGCCGTACCTGCCCATCGATCCCAGGGATGTCGGCCGCACATACGAGGCCGTCATCCGGGTGAACTCGCAGTCCGGCAAGGGCGGCGTCGCCTACATCATGAAGGCTGACCACCATCTCGACCTGCCGCGACGGCTCCAGATCGAGTTCAGCCAGGTGATCCAGCGCCACACCGACAGCGAGGGCGGCGAGGTAGAGCCCGCGCAGATGTGGCAGATCTTCGCCGCCGAGTACCTGGAGCCGGGCGCTTTCGAGCTGGTCAGCTACACCGCCTCCAGTGAGGGCGGCACCGAGCGAGTGGACTGCGTCGTTCGCGCGTACGGCGAGGACTATGAGCTGTGGGGCATCGGCAACGGCCCGATCGCGGCGTTCTGTGCTGCCGTTTCTGAGGTCGACCTGGGCCTCGGCGGAGTCGGCGTCCGCGTGCTGGACTACGCCGAGCACGCGCTCACCGCAGGCCGTGACGCTGAGGCGGCCGCCTATCTGGAGATCGAGGTCGGCGACCAGGTGCTGTGGGGGGTCGGCATCAGCTCGTCCATCGTGCGAGCCTCGGTCGAGGGCGTTATCAGCGCGCTCAACCGGGCGGCGCGGGCACGGACCCAGTAGCGCAGAGCTCACTGAGATCAATGCCGAGGCTGGCATGCAGGGCCTGCCTGCCAGCCTCGGTAACGGTCAGGCCGCGCCCTGATCCGGCGCGCCGAACCCACTTCCGGTCGAGCAGCGCCGTCGCAAGTCCGGCGCCGACGGCGCCGGCCAGATGCATGCGTCGCTGCGTCCAGTCCAGGCAGGTGCGGGCGAAGACCCGGCGCGCCCGCCGGCACGCTCCGACGTCCACGCCGATTGCCCGGAGCTCGCCTGCTCCGATCCCGGTGACCTCGAGATCCTGGCCGCGAGCCAGGTCACCTCTGCTGATCAGCCAGCTGCGGTCGACCATCGCATCGAGCACGGCCACGCCGACGACCCCGGCCAGGTGGTCGTAGCAGAGCCGGGCGACCCGCAGCGACGCAGCGGCGGACGACTGGCGCAGCGAGCGGGCCGGAGCAGCCGGGCAGATGCGGCCCAGCGCCTCCAGTGCCTCGGCGATGTCCGGTCCGGCCAGCTGGTAATAGCGGTGCCGGCCGGCTGCTGTGACCGTGACGAGGCCACCGCTGACGAGCGCGGACAGGTGCTCGCTGATCGTCGGAGCAGTTACTCCTGCCAGGGTGGCGAGCTGACCGGCCGGCAGCGCCCGTCCCTCGAGCAGCGCATCGATGACTGTCGCGCGCGCTGGATTGGCCAGCAGCCGGCCAACGCCCGCAAAATCCGTCGCCACAGCCCGAGGCTACTGCGCGGAAATTTCGGCGCTCGCCGAAGTGTCGCTGCGGCCGCGCTCGCAGCCGACGACCCCCAGCCACTGAGGGCTGGCGTCCAGTGCAGCATGCGGACGGGCTTGACGATTCAGATGAACGCTCTTTTAATTCTTAGCATGAGTGCGCCTGACACCGCTGCCTCGCTGACCGGAGGCGCGCTGTGAGGCTGCAGATCAACCCTGAGCTGTGCCAGGGCCACGGGCGCTGTTACGACCTGGTCCCCGATCTCTTCGGCGAGGACGACGAGGGATACGGCCGGGTTCTCGGCGACGGTGTCGTTCCGGCCGACACCGAGCGTGCGGCGCGACTGGCGGTCGCGAACTGCCCGGAACGGGCGATCACGCTCGTTGAGGAGGACTGAGATGGCGGTCGACGAGCGGTTCGCCAAGGACTTCAGGGAAGCCGAGGGGGAACGCCGGCTCGGCGCGCGCAACGAGGTCATCACCGGCCCGGTCGCTGACTGGAGCACGGACTTCTCGCACCTTGAGCCAGAGTGGGCGGCCGACCCCTATCCGATCCAGGATGACCTCCGCCAGCGCTGCCCGATCGCGCACACCGGCCGGTTCGGCGGCGGCTGGCTCCCGACCCGGTATGAGGACGTCTCTGCGATCGCGTATGACACCGAGCGGTTCTCGTCGCGCGCCATCATCATGAGCAACTTCCGGCCGCCACGCGAGATCGCGCCGATCGGCGGATCGCCGCCGATCTCCTCTGACCCGCCGTTCCACCACGATGCCCGCAAGCTCCTGCTGCCGGCTTTCACCAAGACTGCAGTGAGCAGGCAGGAGGCCGCGACCAGGGCGTTCTGTCATTCGCTGATCGACGCGTTTGGCGACAGCGACGTTGTCGATGCAGCACATGACTACGCGCAGCACATCCCGATGCGGGTGATCGCCGACATGCTTGGCTTCCCGCCGGAGGACAGCCCCCGGTTCCGCGTGTTCGTCGAGAACACGCTCGAGGGCGTCAATCTCCCGACGGAGCAGCGGATCGAGCGCATGAGCGCGCTATTCGACTACCTGCTGGCCCAGGTGCACGACCATCTGGACAACCCGCGCGAGGACCTGACCAGCTACCTCATCAACGCCGAGCTCTACGGTCGCAAGCTCGAGCCCGGGCACGTCGTCGGCACGATGGCCCTGCTGCTCATCGCCGGCATCGACACGACCTGGAGCGCGATCGGCTCCTCCCTGTGGCACCTGGCCAGGAAACCGGCCGACCGCGAGCGGCTGGTCGCTGAGCCACGCCTGCTGCCGGTGGCGATGGAGGAGTTCCTCCGCGCCTATGCTCCGGTCACGATGGCGCGGCTGGTCCGCGAGGACATGCACTGGCGCGGTGCGGACATGAAGGCCGACGACTGGATCCTGCTGTCGTTCCCGGCCGCCAACCGCGATCCCGAGCAGTTCGACCGGGCCAGCGAGGTCGTCATCGACCGCGAGGTTAACCGGCACGCGGCGTTCGGCCTCGGGATCCACCGCTGCGTCGGTTCGCATCTTGCGCGGATGGAACTGCGAGTGGCGCTCGAGGTGTGGCTGGAGCGCATCCCGCAGTTCGGCCTCGCTGACCCGAACGCTGTGACCTGGTCGGCCGGTCAGATCCGGGGACCGCGCTCGCTGCCCCTGCAGATCGGCTGACACTGCAGATCAGCTAGCACCGCCCCGCGGGGCCTACCGGCGGTAGAAGGCTGTGCCGACGTCCGCCACCTGACTGTCGATCTCATCCGGCTCGCTCTCGCCGGGGAAGGTCACATCGATAGGGAAGCCGGCGTCCTGGCCTGCCGCCTGCCACGCTGCCCGCTCGACCGCGGCAATGACGATGTCCCGCGACTCCGGGTCGTCCGGACTATCGAGCGTCACCGCGATCAGCAGGCCCTCGCCG
>Ga0335074_10004388_pt1 | contig 19441 bp, 15 predicted proteins | sample Lox_Sample_23_FD_206715 | JGI IMG/M metagenome (GOLD analysis project Ga0335074, IMG submission 206715) | Soil microbial communities from Loxahatchee National Wildlife Refuge, Florida, United States - Lox_Sample_2.3 | ecosystem: Environmental > Terrestrial > Soil > Wetlands | place: USA... | reverse complement strand
TTGCCCATTGGTTCAGCGACTACCAGCGTTCAAGGCTGCTCCATTGATTGCGTGGGATAGGGCCCGTTAGCCGGGCTCGCTAACGCAGAGGGGGGCGACTGCTCTTAGCTTCGGGGCCGCCACCCATCAGGTCTCTTCTTCGCGATCCGGGCGAAGAGGGATCTTTGATGCAGCCGCGTACCTTTCGGCCACACCCTCAGCTTCCACCCGGTAGGGGGTGTAACCGGCGGCCACCTCTTCTACGACGAGATCCGAGAAGACAATCGAAATTTCGTGCGCGTTGGCCTCGATGCAGACCTCTTGAAAGTCAATCCCGGCCGCGTCGGACCACTGCTGAGCGCGGGAAGAGGGACTGACGAGAGATCCGCCCGGATAGGCCACCTGACCAGCCACTCCCCAGACATATCCAGTCGCGTCTCGGGTCACCGTGGTCGTTCTCGTGAGTGCGTCGTCGACGGAGCGAGCCCAGGTTTCGGGAGCCGCTCGGCTGCGGGTATGGACTTCCGGGCACAACCGGAAGAGGAACCGCAGGTGCCGCGGTATGAGCCCGTACTTGGGATTGGGATCAACGGGCTGGAAAACGAAAACCTCGTAGTCGCGCATGTACGCGGTGAACCCGTGAAACGTGATCTGGCTGTCGAACAGCTCGGCCAGCTGCGCGGTGAGGTCCGGTGCCACGGGCGCTGACGCTACCGAAGGCACAGCTCGCTGGCGACGACTTCTGGGCTTCCGCCGCTGAGTTAGCGGGAACCCCGGTCCCGGCGCTACTCCCGGCGCTCCCGGGCTCGGGGGGTCCGGCCAGGTCACTCCCCGTCACGTAGCCAGCGCCAGACCGCCGCCCACCAGGTAGAGAGCAGAAATCTGGAAATTCTTGCCCGAGGCCTTGACTTCGTGTCGCGATCGAGCGATGGATATCGGTCCCAAATGGGGCACGCTTGCTCGGCCGTCGCAGGGCCACCCATGGCTATCCAACCCGATTCGCACCCTGATGAGCGCGCCGCGCCCTCGGGGCGATGCCGGTCACGCCGGAATTCCCAGCTGAGACTCGCCACCGCCCGCTACGTCGGACTCGACCAGCCGCACGAGGACGCCGCCCTTTCCGCCCTGGCGGAGCTACTGGCCACCTACACAGACCCCGACGACGTGGAGGTGGCTTGACCAGCACATCTGTCGGAGGTGTCCTCCACCTGTCCACGTCCCGCACCCAAGGAGCCCGCCCGTGAGAGTCGCCACCTACACCCGGATCTCGACCGACGAGGACCACCAGCCCTACTCCCTCGAAGCCCAGGCCGAACGCCTCGGCGCCTACGTGAAGAGCCAGGACGGCTGGGAGCTCACCCGGCGATTCACTGACCAGGCCTCGGGGGCGTCGACCGAGCGACCGGGCTTGCAACGTGCCCTGGCCGAGGCCCGGGCCGGCCGCTTCGACCTCCTGCTCGTCTACCGGGTCGACCGGTTCTCCCGATCGGTGCGCGGCCTCGCCCAGCTCCTGGAAGACCTCGACGCCACTGGAGTCGCCTTCCGCTCCGCAACCGAGCCCTTCGACACCACGACGCCGGCGGGACGGATGATGGTCCAGATGCTCGGCGTCTTCGCCGAGTTCGAGCGGGCCACCATCGTGGACCGGGTGATCGCCGGCATGGAGCGAAAGGCGGCTCGCGGCGCCTGGTGCGGAGGGTCGCGGCCGTTCGGCTACGACGTCGACCCCGCCACCGGGTTCTTGGCGCCCAAGGCGGACGAGGCTCCGCTCGTGCCGGTCATGTTCGACCGCTACGTGCACGGCCGAGAGGGCGCTCGCGCGTTGGCGGTCTGGCTCAACGAGTCCGGACATCGCACGAAGGCCGGTCGACCCTGGAGCCACACGGCCGTCCTCACGGTGCTGCGCAACCCGGTCTACATCGGAAAGGTCTTCTTCCGAGAGGCCCTCCACGACGGTCCGCACGAGCACCTCGTCGACGAGAAGCTCTTCGAACGGGTCCAGGCGCTGCTTTCCGAACGAGGCGAGGACTACTCCAAGCGCGCCTCGGCCACGTCACCGTTCCTCTTGCTGGACTGGTCGTCTGTGCCCGTTGCGGCAAGCACTTCGTCGGGACCTCGGCGGTGGGCAACCGCTACCGATACCGCTACTACACGTGCTTCTCCCGTCAGCGTTACGGGACCAAGTATTGCGGCTGCCAGCGGAGGAACTGGACGCTGCCATCCTCGACTCGCTGCTCCACGTCTACGAGCGCACCGACCTCTTCGACAAGGCCGTTTCGGCCACCCGACGCCGGGCGCGCTCCCAGCAAGGGAACCACGACAAGGAACTCGCCGTCATCGACGCCGGGATCACCAAGGCCGAGGACGCGATCGAGCGCTACCTCTCGGCGTTCGAGGCCGGCACGCTGTCGGAGACTCAATGCGGCAAGCGCCTGGAGCAGCTCGCCGCGAAGGTGAGCGAGCTACGCGCCCGACGCGAGGAACTGGTCGTCGCCATCGAGCAGGTGGCCCTCAAGGCGCCTGACGCCGACGAGCTCGCTTCGACGCGGCGCCAAATCGAAAAGGGCCTGAAGACCGGTTCCGTGCCAGCCCGGAAGGCGCTCCTCCAGGCGCTCGTCCACGAGATCCGCGTCGAGGGTCGCGACCACGTCGTACCGTGGTTCCGCGTGCCAGGCGGCGCGGACCCGAAGGTTCGCGCCCTGGCGCGATCGGCGCCCCCGGCAAGACTCGAACTTGCGACGCACGGTTTAGGAAACCGACGCTCTATCCCCTGAGCTACGGGGGCTTGTGCGCTGAAATGCTACCCTGTTCCCGCCTCCGCGTCGTAGAAGGCGGGGACATTGCGTCCAGATCGCTGTCGGTCGGCTGCCCGTACCTGCCGATCGACTAATTGGTCCTCGCGTCTGTTCCTCGCTGCTCGGGCGGGCATGCCTCAGCGGCCGAGGACCTTGTTTGGGTCGTAGAGCACCACGGTGCCGGCGACCATGTCGTGCAGGGTCTTCCGCTGCGCGCCGGCAAGCATCATGATGAACGAAATAAGCAGAGTGATCACGCTGAGAATGCCGTCTACGAGCCTGCCGACGATTTCTCGCAGTGCCATCCACCACCAGGTTGCGACACGACCGGTCTCGGGGCGCCAGCAGCGCATGCCCAGTACCTGTAGCGCCGGGGTCTGCCCGCGGCCCCAAATGATGGCTCCCCAGATGAGGTAGCCGATACCGAGGGTGATGATCGACAGAGGTATCGCGAGGAACCAGGCTCCGATGCGCCGCGCCCCGCTCGCCAATTGGGTGCCGTTGGGTAGGAACAACCCGCTCGCGGGGTCCCGGTACATCCCGGGGGGCGCTTGGGCCGCGAAACCCTGCGGTGCGAGGCCTGGAGGTGGCCCGTACCCAGCGGCGTAGGGCGACGGGCCAGGCTGGGAGCCGCCGGGCCCAGGTTGCTGCCAAGTGCTGCCTTGCTGAGGGCCCCAGGCAGGAGGCGGCGGCGGTGGGCCCTGGCCCTGAGGTGGGCCCTGGCCCTGAGGTTGTCCCCAACCCTGTGGAGCCGACATATCCAGACCCCTCCCTTGCCCAGGTCGATTTTGCTCATCGTAGCCTGCCTCAAGTGCTGCTTGCCCGGCCCCAGGCGCCAGCTGTCTCCTTGCTCGCCAAATGGCGACAATTCTGGTGCCAGTTTCTAGGCTGAGCGGCTGGGGGCGCACTATCCGAGCAGGTGGTGGCGGGCGATCTGGGCGCGCAACCGGTCAAGGGTGCGGGTGCATGTTGCATTGGCCGAGATGCGTTGCACGGCTCTATGGAGGACCCCGTTGAGCTGCTCGTAGACCACCAGCTCGCCCTCGTCGACGGCCGAGCGCATCCTGGCGGGCATCTGTTGGAGCTCGAGGATGTCGCCGGGTTGGCGCGCTCGGCCGCTCGGGCGACCGCCAGGCTCTCGAGCGCCATACGGACCTCCACGATCTCGAGCGCCTCCTCCAACGGGACCACCGGGCCCTGGCACCCTTGTCGTGCTGGGTCTCGACGAGACCGTCGGCGGCGAGCTCCCGCAACGCGGCGCGGACTACAATGCGGATCGCCGCATGCTGCTCGCAGAGCTCGGGCTCGATCAGCCGCTGCCCGGGCGCATAGGCGTTTGTGAGGATTGCCTCCCGGACACCGCGCACCACGTCCCCCGGGTCGCCCGCGCTGCGCCGCGACCCATGAGGTGCGTCCACGGGAACAGTCTCTGTCACGGCGGCTCGGACATTAGTTGGCCCGACCAATTGTTGCACTTATCGTTGATACTTTTGTTGCCAGATGCCACGGTTCAGTCGTCGTAGCCGCTGGCCCGAAGCTTCGAGGCGCCCGCGGCCAACAGCGCTGCCCCCAGGATTTCGTCGCACTGGCGAAGCAGCTCGGCATGTCGGTCACGCCGTTCAACGGCTCGGGTAAGCCAACACAATGGGTAGGGGGAGCCAAGACGCCACATCGGCGAAGGACGCGGCCGTCGTCCCCATTTGCGGCATCGTCCGGGGCGCTATCGGGCCGCAGCTCGCCGCCGCCTGCACGCGGATCCTTAGAGATGGCGGCAGCGTGCGATCTCTTGGGTGAACTCGAGACGCCCTGTTCCGTCGCGGCCGCAAGCGAGAAGTGGCTCCGGCTGCTCGATGCCGAGAATGTGGGTAGGTAAAGGCGAGTGGGTGAACAAGGTGAGCAGATGAAAAGGACGGCACCACCGTTCCGCGCAGACCACGTCGGCAGCTTGCTCCGGCCACCGGCGCTGCTCGAGGCCAGGGCAGGATTTGCGGCGGGGACGCTCAGCGCGGCCCGCCTGAGAGAGGTCGAGGACGCGGCCATCCGGGAGGTCGTTGCCCTCCAGGAGGAGATCGGCCTCCCGTCCGCGACTGACGGCGAGTTCCGCCGGACCTCATGGCATATGGATTTCATTTACCGGTTGGGCGGCGTCACCCGGAGCGACGAGCAATTGCAGGTCGCCTTCAAGAACAGCGAAGGTTCGACATATTTCAGCTCGGCCGCGCTCAAGATCTCAGGCAAGGTCCATCTCGAGGAAACGATATTTGGTGACGCCTTTGCATTTTTGAAGTCGGTCACCACGACCGCCGTCCCGAAGCTCACCATCCCCTCCCCGAGCATGGTGCACTACCGCGGGGGGCCGGCAGCCATAGACCCGGCAGTGTACGGGGGCATCGACGAATTTTGGGATGACCTGAGCGCCGCCTACGCAGAGGAGATCCGCAGGCTCGGCGAGCTCGGCTGCACGTACCTGCAACTCGACGACACCTCTCTCGCCTACCTGAACGACCCTGCCCAGCGCGAGATGATCACGGCGCGCGGTGAAGATGCACAACACCAGCACCTCCGCTACATCAAGCAGATCAACGCCGCTCTGTCCGCCAAGCCGCCGGACATGGCGGTCACCACCCATTCCTGCCGTGGCAATTTCCAGTCCTATTGGGCGGCCGAAGGAGGCTACGAATTCGTGGCGGAGGCGCTTTTCAACGAGCTCGACGTCGACGGCTTCTTCCTCGAGTACGACGATGCCCGCTCGGGCGATTTCAAGCCCCTACGCTTCGTCCCCAAAGGAAAGATGGTGGTCCTCGGCCTCGTCACGACCAAGCGAGGCGACCTCGAAAGCAAGGACAACTTGAAGCGCAGGGTCGACGAGGCGAGCAAGTACGTGCCGCTCGAGCAGATCTGCCTCTCGCCACAGTGCGGCTTTTCGTCCACTGTCGAAGGCAACCGCCTCAGTTTCGACGACGAAGTGGCCAAGCTCCGCCTCATAGTCGGGACGGCCCAAGAGATCTGGGGCTGACAGGCGCTCGCACCGGCCTCCCGGGCCAGCACTAGGCAGGGCATCGTGCGTGATCTTCCAGCCAGGCAGCACACAAGGGCCCGAGAGGGGCTAAACTTGTGTACTAGTACCCGGTGCGGCCTGGCGGGCTTCGTCGGTTTATCGAAAGAAGGGCTGTCTCGTGAGCATCGCAGCATGGACGGTAGCTGCCATTTTCGGAGGCGCGTTGTTGGGTTTCACGACCTACGCCTTCATAATTGGAGTCGTTGGAGCAATCAGCGGAGGGCGCTTCGAACGCTGCCCGAGATGCCACCGCCATGGCCTGGCAGTTTCCGCTCCTCTCCACGCCGACGGGTGCCCACCGCTGTCTTTTGCGGAGCGGGTACGCCAGGCCGGAGCGGTATGGTCCCGCACTCTCCACCTCGGTCATCATTGACCCGGGCCGAGCCGGCCAATATTGCTCGCACCGACCGGTGCAGCTTGGTCGTTACCGCAAGCGCTACCTACGACACCCGTGTCGAACCCGAACAGAAAGCCTCCCAGCGCAGCCAGCACGGCGATCCAAGCCAAGAAACGGTCCTCTCGCTGTCCTAACTGTTTAAGGAGGCTGATCACTGGCTCGCCGTCCATTCTGGAGAGCCGGCACGCCCTGCGCCACCGTCACTTGCTCCATTGCGCTCCAGGCATGGCACCAGCGTTTGACGGCGTGGGCAACTTATGTGGCGCATGACTATCGAAGCCAAAGAACCCCTCGGTGCAACCACTCCGAGGGGTCTTTGCCAGAGTGCTTCACCGGCCCTGCCGACTGTCTGACGGAGCACGCGAAACCTCGGCTTCGTATGCGGGACCAGCTAGGCAGCGGGCCGTTATATCCTTCCTTGGGTTATGGTCCTTCGGGATTATCTATACCGCGACGCGTACGCGTACGAAACCTTCCCTGGGCCAGTTTGGACGCACTGGCCCCACGTGGCCCCTCAGTGCTTCATCCCTCGCGCGACGAGCCGTCGCCTCGCACCACGCCTTGTCCATGAGAGGGCGCCAGGAGTATCACCCGCTCACCCACGTCCAGAGCCGCGGCCGGACGCGAGGCGCCATGCTTGCCGGTGACGGCCACCGGGATCCAGCCGGCAGGCCAGGGGATCTCCGACATCGTCGCACCCAGCAATTGAGACCCTGGCCGGACCTGCACCTCCATTACGTCGAAGCCAGACAGCGGGGCGGTCGGACGGCGGACAGCTTTCCCGTTGGCGGCCGCGATCCCACGCCGGGCTTCCTGTCGCTCGGAGCTGACACGGTCTGCGACGGCGTTCAGCATGTCCTGGCGCGTCAGCCAACCTTCGAGGTGGTCCCCGTCCGGGCTCAGGACGGGGAGGCCGTCACGGCCGTACAGGGCGATCTGGCGGAGCGCTTGCGCAAGCACTTCGTCGGAAAAAAGGCCTTGGGCGGGGCCGAGGTCGGCCGCCGTTACTCCCTGGACCTGCCGCGGGCCACCGTCAAGCGTGCCCGTGTCGTCCTCGGCACCTGGCGAGCGAAGCGCGATCGGCTGGCCATCGGCGCCAGTAAGGGGTCGCATGACATCGGCCACCGTCAGCACGTGCAGGGCGCTTTCGGGCTTGGGACGCTCGATATCGATACCCCGGCGTAGGAGCTTGGTTGTGTAAATGCTGCCGTAAGTGAGCTGTTTCGAAACGGCAACGGCAATGCCACATGCCAGGACGACCGGCAACGTCAGTGTGAAGTTGCCGGTCATCTCGAGCACGCTTGCTATTGCTGTCAGAGGCGCCTGGGCGGTCCCGCTAAATACTGCTCCCATGGCAATAACGCCAAAAATGGCGGGTGAGCTCACCACTGGCCCGAAGAGGTCCTTCACAGCCAGGCCAAAAGCCATCCCCGCCATGGCGCCGGTGAACAGCGACGGTGCAAAAACCCCTCCCGACCCTCCTATGGACAGCGTGAGGCTGGCCGCTGCGACCTTGCCCACCATCAGTGCGACCAGCAACCACAACACGACGTGGCCGGCGATCGCCTTGTCCATCACGGGGTAACCGACCCCGTACATCTGTGGCAGCACCAACAACAGCGCGCCGAGGGCAAGACCGCCGACAGCCGGCCTGGCCCACTCCGGCCGGCCCTTCCAAAGGCTGTCCACACGGTCCTCGAGGCCGTAAAGGAATGTTTTGAAACCGAAGCCGATCAACCCTGCCGCCAGCCCGAGCGCAGCTACGAGGATGTAGGCGTAGTCGTTACCGATCACGAGGTCATGTGGCACACCGCTGAAGAAGGGCGCCGACCCAAAGAAGGCCCTGCTCACCAGGTCGGCGCTGACAGCGGAAATGCTGGTGGCGACCAGGGCGTCCAGGGAGAACTCGCGCAGGACTATCTCGAAACCGAAAAACAGCCCGGTTATGGGCGCGTTGAAGGTTGCAGCGATGCCTCCTGCTGCCCCGCATGCAACGATCACCCTGAGCTTTGTCTCGGAGACCCGTACGACCTGCCCCAGCGTGGAGGCAAGTGCCGAGCCGATCTGTACGATCGGCCCCTCCCGCCCGACCGATCCTCCGGTGCCGATGCAGAGCGCTGACGCCAACGCCTTCACGATGCTGACCTGCGGACGGATCCGGCCCCCGTTTTCGGCCACGGCAAGCATCACTTCGGGTACCCCATGGCCTCGGGCTTCGCGGGCGAACCGTTGGACCAGCGGGCCGTAAAGCAGACCTCCGAGGACGGGCACGACAAGCAGGAACCAAGGGCCGAGCCAACGAAGGTGCGCGCTGGCGACCCTCCCCTGCTGCCCGAACTGCTCGTGGCCGGTCGCCAGCCAGGTGAAGGCGAAGATCAGCCAGCGGAACCCTACTGCCCCGAGGCCCGCGAAGGCACCTATGACGAGGGCAAGGCTGACGAGGCCCAAGCGGGACGACCTCAACCACCCAAGAGCCTGGCGCCCAGCGACCGCTCTTTCGTTCGCCGTGTCCTCAGCCATGTTTTGCCTTCAATGGCGCCACCGGCAGGTCCAAGTGCCAGCCGAGCGACCACTCACGCTCGGGCACCTCACCCGCCGCGCTCGCGAAGGCTCGTAAAGCAGCCAGCACCGGGCGGCGGTCCTCGTCCGGGAGCCGTTCGAGGATCGTCGCAAGTTGGGCTCTCCTCCGGCGGGTGACCTCAGTCACCAGGTCCCGGCCCGAAGGCGCCAGGCTGACCCGTACAGCTCGCCGGTCCGCCGTGGCCCTCCTCCGCAACACCAGGCCCTTGCGGACTAGCCGGTCGCACATCCGGGTCGCCGTAGAAGGGTCCACTCCGAGACCGTTGGCCAGGTCGGCGAGCCGCTGAGGCCCGCTGGCAGCCAGCTCGACCAGGACGCGGTACTGCACAAGCGTCACGTCATCGGCCACGTCGACAAGAGAACGGGCGGCTACAGCGACCAGCGCTCGGCTGGCACCGAGGACGGCGTCCAGGAGGGCCTCGAAGCCCGTCTCGTCTCGTAGCGTCCCACTACCTGCTATAGCCATCTAATGCATAGTACCGCTTTTGCAGTAGACAACGAATGTGCTGGTCAAGCAACAGGGAAGCCCAATAGTGCGACGAGCGGGGGCCTGCGAAATCAGCGGCTTTTGGCGGCACTTCGGCCCTCGGCGTGCTCGTCGCAGCACAGCGGGACTTTCCCGCCAACGCCCATTTAGACTCGCCTGGCGCTAGGCTCCCCCACGATGGCTCGGGTCGTCACAGGCCAACCTTACGAAGGCTTTTTGGCGAGACTTTCCGCTGCCGCAACCACCTTGGCGGGCGGCGAAGTAGAGATGGACACGCTACTCGTCGACCTGGTCGCGCGGGCAAAAGCAGCGACCGATGCAGACACGGCCGCTATCTTGCTGCTCGAAGAAAGCGGCAAGTCCCTGGTGGCGCGTGCCGCTATTGGCCTCGAAGAGGAGGTCAGCCAAGGCACGCGGGTCCCGGTTGGGAAGGGGTTCGCGGGGCGGGTCGCGGCAGAGCGCCAGCCGGTCATACTCGGCAACGTTGACATGGGCAACGTCGTAAACCCGATCCTGCCTGCCAAGGGTCTCCGCACAATGCTTGGCGTACCTCTCATCAGCGATGGGGCGCTGATCGGGGTCCTGCACGTGGGCAGCCTGACTGGCAGGCGCTTCACTCAGGTAGACGTACAAATGCTCAACGCGGTCGCGACCGAGATAGCAGGCGAAATCCAAGCCCGCATGCTGGTAGTCGAGAGAGCAGCCGCCGAACTGCTCGAGCGCAGCCTGATGCCGTCGGAGCTCCCGAGATGCCCGGGCCTCGACCTCGCAGCTCGCTACGTACCAGCTGACCGGGGCGTAGGGGGCGACTGGTACGACGTGTTCGTGCTCCCCGACGACGAGCTTTGGGTAGTCATAGGAGATGTGGCCGGCCACGGCCTCTACGGGGCGACCATGATGGGCCGCGCCCGCACGACTCTCCGCGCATACGCGCTTTTGGGTGGCACACCCAGCGAAGTGATCGAGCGGACCGACCGCAAACTTGAGTATTTCGAGCCCGGCGTGCTCGTGACCGCGGTCGCGGCAAGCTCGAGGCCGCCCTATGACACCTTCAAGGTCTGCACCGCTGGCCACCCAGCGCCTTTGACCGTGACCGAGGAGGGGGCACGCTTGTTGGCGCTCGAGCCGGGCCTTCCGATCGGTGTCGCTCCGGGCTGTTCAAGAACGTGGCAGGAGGTCCCGGTCCGACAGCTCGAACTACTGGTGTTCTACACCGACGGGCTGGTTGAACGCCGTGGAGAGAACATCGACGACGGTTTGGCGCGTCTCGCCCGCTCGGCTAGCGCGGACACGGCTGACGCTGTCTGCGCGGGGATCATGCAAGCACTCATCGGGCGCAGGGCCGCTCTTGACGACGTTGCCCTGGTGGCAGTGCGCCGGATCCCATGAGGTGCGCTAGGCAACTTTGACGACGTCCGAGCTGCCGATCTCCTGGCCGTCGCCGCCCAGAGCCACTACCTGGAAGTAAGGACCGTTGCTTTGCACGGCGATAGAGGTCTCGAAACCTGCCCAAGCCGCCATAGCGACCTCTGAAAGCTGTGCAGCGCTCGGGCCGGCAAGCACCCTCCAGGCCCTGGCCTCGGTAGAGCCGTTCCAGCTGACGTAGAGCGATGAGCCACCCGGCGGGTTGGTGCCGACGACAACGGCAGGTTTGCTTTGGGGAGTAATGACCAACGGTGCCATGAAGGCTCTGTAGGACTCGACGTTCGTCGGGAAACGCCCATCGACCAATAGCTCACCGTCGGGGGAAAACCTCGAGAAGTACGGCTCGGCCCCCCACCCGACGAAGGCGGTGCCGTCGGCGAGGAGTTGCACGCTGCCCTGGTTGGGCGCAAGGAGGCGTGCCGGGTGGACGAATGCCTTATCCAGGGTACAGGTCATTTTTTGCTGGTCCAATTGGAGCACCAAGCCGCGTGACTGGGGCTCCTTGGGCGGCGACGACCCGTCGTCAAAAAGGCTGACCCGTCCGCCTTCCTGCCAGCGGGCGTCGTGCTGCCAGTAGAAACGGCTCCCCGGGCCCATCTCGAAATCCGACGTCTTGCCGCCGAGCCGCCATATCACCTTGCCCGTCGACCTGGCGACTTTGTAGATCGCGCAAGTGTTCCGGCTCGAGATCAGCAGTTCGCCGTCGGGCGTCAGGGAGATCGAATTGATGTGGAAGTAGTCGAACGGGTTCTTCTGCGTCCCACCGTAAAACGCTTGGTAGGTGGCCGAGACCGGTACGGCGCTCAAGCTGTCCCAACGGTGCAGGGCCCGCCCGGTGGCAACGTCTACCTCGAAAGCGACGGCATTGTAGACGTACCCTTTACGCGGCCCTCCGACGGTGGACAGGTCTGCGGGTACGGTCTCGTACGCGGTGAGGAGCGCAGTGCCCTCACCCGTCAGGTTGAGCTCATGCAGGTCTGGCTGCAGGCCGTCGATTTCTCTGATCCGGGTCACGACGTTCAACGACATGTCGGCGACCACCGCCTCCCCATAGCCGGTGCCGTTGACGACGTCACCCTCCCACCATGTGAGGACGGGCTTGGCTCCGAGGCTCTGGCACTGGAGGTCAAAGGGGGCCTTGGAGGTGGGGAGGAACCATCGAAGTTCCCCGTCCTCGTCGAGGACCATAAGGCCGGCCTGCCCAGGCCCTCCGCTCCCGTAGCCCCTCGGCGAGACCAGCACGTACATATCTCCTTCGAGGGTGCCTCGGCCCACCGCGGCCCTCGCCCGGGTCACCTTCACCCGGGGAGGCTGCAGGTCCGGCCGCGTATAGAAGCTGTAGACCTCGCTCAAGTCCTCCTGCGGAGCCTCAGGGGAAGGGCCCGCCGCGCCATGCGCCGTAGTCGTCGTCGAGGCGGCGGGATTGTGCCTGCTGTCAACCGGCCACTCATAACCCACGGCCCCGGCTGCCCCGAGGGCAAGTGCCCCGGCACCGGCCCGGAGCCCTTGGACGAGGAACTGCCGTCTGTTGATCCCTGAGGTGCCGCCCCCAGGAGCGTCCCGCCAAGATCCGCTCACACACCCAATGTCCCCGCACAATGTGGTGGCAAGGTGAAGACAGTGTGAGAACTCAGTGACAACAGTCCCCGAGGGGACCGAGCCGGTCGGCGTGCGGCATATGGGAAGCCGGCGTTCACTGCATGATTTGAGCCGTCTTTTAACGCTCACTAAAGTGACGGCCTCAGTCGCAGGGACGAGGGAAAAAAAGGGCCATAAGTGCCGCGCACGCCAAGGGAAGGGCCCCGCAGGCCCACTATCGCCGACATTGCCGAACGCGCCGGTGTTTCTAAAGTCTCGGTTTCGTACGCCCTAAATGGCAATCCCGGGCTCTCCGAAGCAACTCGCTCGCGCATATTGCAGGTGGCGAAAGAAATAGGCTGGCAGCCCAACCGGGCGGCCCGCGCGCTCTCGGCGGCCAGGTCCGGGGCTTGCGGTCTGGCTTTCGCCAGGCCCGCCCGGACGCTCGCGTACGAACCGTTTTTCAACAAGCTCCTGGCCGGCATCGAGGCAGCACTGTCGGCGCAGGACGTCGCCCTGATGATCCAGATCGTCGAAGACACCGACGCGGAAGCGGCCATGCTCAGGCGGTGGTGGGCCGAGCGCCGGGTCGACGGGGTCCTCCTGGTGGACTTGCGTACCGACGACCCAAGGGTTGCGACCGTAGAAGAGCTCAAACTGCCGGCTGTGATCATCGGGGGGCCGGGCCACACAGGCTCGCTGCCCTTTTTCCCGGGCAACGACGCCGGAGGCATGCACCTGATCGTCGAGCACTTGACCTCGCTCGGCCACCGCCGTATCGACCGTGTCGCCGGTTCCGCCAACTTCGCCGCTGTGCAGGTGCGCTCGAGGATATTCAAGCGGCTCCTCACCAGGGCTGGCGCGGTCGGCCGCGTGGTGGGTGCCGATTTCACGAGCTTGGGCGGGGAGGCGGCGACGCGCAAGCTGCTCGAACTCGCCGAGCCGCCGACCGCCGTCGTGTACGACAACGACATAATGGCTGTCGCGGGGCTCGGCGTGGCCCAGGAGATGGGGGCACGCGTCCCTGAGGACCTCTCGATAGTTTCCTTCGAGGACTCGATCCTCTGCGAGGTCGTGCGCCCGTCGGTGACCGCAACGGTGAGGGACGTCGAGGCCTTCGGTGCGGTGGCAGCTCGCGCCCTCATCGAGGTCATAGAAGGCCGAGAGGTAACTCCGCACGGCCCACAAACGTCCTCCCTGGTCGCCAGGCGCAGCTCGTCGCGGCCAGGGCGCTAACGCGCTCCCGGGCATGCCTGCCCCTTCGGGGCGCAGCTCGACTTGACTGTCCCGCCCCTTGTGCTTATTCTTTCTCCCGCTGGTCCTTAACCGGTTCAGCACGAGGTGGATGGGGATAGGTGGCAGAGGACGAACGGGGGCCTAAACCGGTGGCCGTGCCTTACGCGCCCGGCCTGCTGCCGCTCCCCAAACGCGTCCCTCCACCGGCGCTGGGTCGCGGCGCCCGAGACAAGGAGCATCGACAATGGTGATCAAAAAGAAGAAGGGGGTTACCCGCTTGGCTGCCCTGGCAGTATCGGCCGCCCTCGTGGTCCCACTTCTCAGCAGCACCGCCGGCAGCGCAGGCGCCAGCGGCGTAACTAGTTTCCCCCGTAACGAAACCCTCTACACCAGCGGGACTTCTTACGGGGCGCCCACCAATTTCAACCCCCTCGACGTGGGCAGCCGCCAAATGGGCACGCTGGGGCTCGTTTATGAGCCGCTCTTCCTTTACGACCCGATCCACGGCAAGTTCATCCCGTGGCTGGCGACGTCCGGGAGCTGGACAAATGCCACCACTTACACTATTGACGTCCGCAACGGCGTGACGTGGAGCAACGGTACGGCCCTGACCGGCGCCGACGTGGCCTACACCATCAACCTCGCCAAGACCAACCCCGGCGTGGGCTACAGCTCGCTCGTACCCGAAGGACTTATCGGCGCTACTGCGAGCGGCAACACCGTCACCGTAACCTTCAAGTCCCCGGCGCCCTACGCCGCCTGGCAGTACTTCCTGTGGAACAACCCCATCCTGCCGCAATCGATCTGGTCAGCACTGTCGAGCACCGAGCAGTTGACTGGGGCAAACCTCACCCCGATCGGGAGCGGGCCGATGACCCTCGTCGCCACCAATACCACGGGTGGGGCCGCCGGTCTCGGCGAGCAGTGCTACCAGGACAACCCCAATTGGTGGGCCATAAAAGACCTCGGCCTGTCCTTCAAGTTCAAGTACCTCTGCGACGCGGTCAACGGCTCCAACTCGGTCGAGCTGTCGGCGTTGCTCAGTGGCAACCTGGACTGGAGCAACAACTTCCTCCCGGGGATCAACAGCCTGATGGTCACCGGGGGTGACACCTTCCTCAAGACCTATTACCCCAAGACCCCCTACATGCTGTCAGCCAACACCACGTGGCTCGAGCTCAACACCGCCAAAGCCCCGATGAGCAACCTTAATTTCCGCAAGGCCGTCGCCTACGGGGTCAACCCGCAAGCGATCGTCACGGGTGACTACGACGGCATCGTGGCACCGGCCAACCCGACGGGGTTGCTGCCCAACCTCGACAGCTACATCGACCAGAGCGTGGTCAAGCAGTACGGGTACAGCTACAACCCGGCCCTCGCCAAAAAGTACCTGGCGGAGTCCGGCTACAAAGGCCAGACGCTCAGCCTGATGGTGCCGACGGGCTGGAGCGACTGGGTTGCAGCCGTCCAGATCATCGCCACCGAGCTCGAGTCGATCGGGATCCACATAAGCCTCATCTACCCGGAGGCCAACACCAAGACGTCCGACGAGGACAGCGGCAATTACGACATGTGCCTCGATAACAATGCCCAGGCCAGCTCGGACCCCTACAGCTACTTCGACCGGGTCTTCCAGCTGCCCATCGGCGGCAAGACCAACGAAGAGGCTGCCGGCCTCAACCTGGAACGCTTCAGCGACCCCGGTGCCTGGTCGACCTTGGAGCAGGCCGCCGTCACCAACCCCAACGACACTGCCAAGGTCAACGCGCTGTACGGCCAGCTCGAAGCGGACTTCCTCCAGAACCTGCCCGAGATCCCGCTTTGGTACAACGGCGCATGGTTCCAGGGCAACACCACTTACTGGACCAACTACCCCTCCTCGACCAACCCCGACGACCAGAACACCCCGGTCCTCTGGTTCAGTTGGCTGGGGGCAACCACGACGGTGTTCGCGCTGGCTGACCTCCGCCCGGCCCACTAAGGACCGGCCGCGGGCGGCTTAGCCGACCGAGCTTTTGGCTGGGGCCCGCCGCCTCTAGATTGAGGTGGTGGGCCCTTCGGCCTTTCGGGAGCTGTTTCGGAGACTTTGGTGAAACGCTATTTTGCCAGGAAAATCCTTACTTATGTGCTGGCATTTTGGTTCGGCGCCACGATCGACTGGGTGATCCCCCGGCTGATCCCGGGTGACCCGGTACAGGCCTACCTCCAGAGGTTCAGCGTCCAGGGCGCCGGGTCGCCCGGGACCTGGCAAGCGTTGTACAAGGTCTACTCGAAGGCTTTTGGCCTGAACGTGCCACTTTGGGACCAGTACTGGCATTTTTGGGACGGGCTCCTCCACGGCAATATGGGTGTTAGCCTCTACGAGTTCCCCGCCCCCGTCACTCGCATCGTGTGGGATGCGGCCCCCTACACGCTCGCCCTGCTGGTGCCTGCGATCGTGCTCAGCTACGTGCTCGGCAACCGGGTGGGAGCCATGGCGGCTCGCCGCAAAGCCCTCGACGACACGGTCCTGCCGGTCGCCTACCTCTTTCAGGCCTCCCCCTACCCATGGCTCGCCTTGGCCCTGGCCTTCTACCTCGGCGAGGTCGCCCACTGGTTCCCGATCTCGGGTGGGTACGCAGAAGGGCTCGTCCCGGGTGCCAACTGGACCTTCATCTGGAGCGCGGTACAACACTGGGTGCTGCCATTTTTCACAGTGTTCCTCGTCAGTTTCGGCGGCTGGGCGATCGGTATGCGCAGCCTCGTCATCTACGAGCTCGAAACGGACTACGCCCGCTACCTCCGTTCGCTCGGGGCCTCTCAACGCCTGGTGCGCCGGTACGCCTACCGAAACGCCGTGCTGCCCCAGCTGTCCGGCCTCGCGTTGGCGCTCGGGACGGTGATCGGGGGCAACATCGTCACCGAGATCGTCTTCGGGTACCCGGGCCTCGGGCACCTCATCTACCAGGCGATCAACGCCCAGGACTATTTCTTGTTGCAGGGCATCTTCTTGTTCATAATCATCGGCGTGTGCCTCGCCAACTTCGTCATCGACATCGTCTACGTGTTGGTTGACCCGAGGACGCGCCTCAGCATGCAAGGGGCGCCGGCGTGAGCGTCGGGACCACCCCTCCCACGACGGCGGGCACTGAGCCGGGTAGAGTCGCCACCGCTGCGGTAGCCGTCCCGGTTGGTAGCCGGCGCTGGGAGTTCATGTACTTCGCGCTCCGCAACAAAAAGCTCGTGCTAGGCCTGGGCATCGAGGTGGTCTTCGTCCTGGCAGCTATTTTTGGCCCCCTGGTAGCCCCGTACTCGGCGGCGAAGTTCGTGGCCCAGCCCAACCTCCACCCGTCTTTGAAGCACTTGCTCGGCACCACTTATTTCGGGGAGGATGTCTTTTCCCAGGTGCTTTTCGCCCTCCGTGACAGCTACCTCGTCGGGTTCCTCGGAGCCGCCTGCGCTGCGCTCATCGGCCTCGTGATCGGGTTCACCGCCGGCTGGAGAGGTGGCGTGGTCGACGAAGTTCTCCAGATGTTCACCAACATCGTCGTGATGATGCCGGCACTTGTGCTGTTGATCGTGATCGGGGCTTACCTGAAGCAGCACAGCGCCTTCTTCGAGGGTTGTTTCATCGGCGTCACGACCTGGCCCTGGGTGGCCCGGGCGGTGCGGGCACAAACCTTCACCCTGCGCTCGCGCGACTTCGTCGACCTGTCCCGCATGTCAGGCAAGCGCGGCCCGAGCATCGTGATCAAGGACATAGCGCCCAACATGGCGTCTTACCTGTTCTTAGTGTTCGTGCTCCTCTTTGGCAGCTCCATGCTCATCGCGGTGAGCTACGACTTCCTCGGGCTCGGGCCCACCAACTCGATCTCCCTCGGGGACATGATGTTCAACTCGCAGCAATGGAGCGCCCTCGTCCTGCACGTCTGGTGGTGGTTTATCCCGCCTGGCGCGGTAATGACCCTCATGGTGGCGGCGTTGCTCATCGCCAACGTAGGCCTCGACGAGGTCTTCAACCCGAAGTTGAGGGAGATGTGAGCCTCAGGGTCGAGGACCTGCGGGTCGCCTACCGGGCGCGGCGGGGCGAGATCCGGGCGGTGGACGGCGTGACATTTTCGATAGCCGACGGGGAGATCATGGGCTTGGCCGGGGAGTCCGGCTGCGGCAAGTCCACTCTCGGCAACAGCCTGATCTTCCTCGAGGAGCGCATGAAACATGTGGGCGGCGAGGTGTACCTCGACGGCAAGCTCCTCCCGATCGGTGACAACCGCGCCATGGGCCAGTTCCGCCTGCGCGAGGTTTCGATCATCCCGCAATATGCGATGAGCGCGCTCAACCCGACGAGGAAGATAGGCCGGATCATTTCCGACCTCCTCAAGTCGCGTGGCGTCAGGTACGCGAGCGTGCTCGAAGAGCTCGAAAGGCGCGTGGCCCTTGTCGGATTGCCGCCCGGCCTTCTCGACAAGTACTCCTTCGAGCTGTCCGGCGGGATGCGCCAAAGGGCGACGATGGTAATGTCTACGGTACTCAACCCTTCCCTGCTCGTCGCCGACGAAGTTACGTCCGCCCTCGATGTCTCCACCCAAAAAGCGGTGGCCGAGATGCTGACGGAGTTCCGCGACCGCCAGTTCGTGAAGAGCATGATCGTCATCACTCACGACCTGTCGGTCCTTGCCCAGATCGCCGACACCATCATGGTGATGTACGCAGGCAAACTGGCCGAGAAGGCCGATGCCGCCACCGTAATAGACGAGCCATTGCACCCCTACACCCAACTGTTGCTCGCATCCCTGCCCGAGGTGGGCATCCGCTACGACGAGGCTCCCCTTGTCGGTATCCCCGGCCGGCCACCCTCGCTCCTCAACCCGCCGGCCGGTTGCCGTTTCCGCGACCGCTGCCCTTTTGCGTTCGACAAGTGCTCGCAAGAGCCGCCGTTCCTCGAGTTGCAGCCGGGCCACCATGTGGCCTGCTGGAAGGCCGCGCAAGACGTTGGTCAAAAGGCCGCAAAACAGGTCCAAGGTGCCGCACCATGAGCATGCTCGAGGTCGACAGGCTTTCCAAGGTCTACAAGTCCGGCACGTTCGGGGGCGGCCTCGAGCCCGCGCTGAGGCAGGTCAGTTTCGATATCAGCTACGGAGAGGTCGTCTCGCTCATCGGGGAGAGCGGGAGCGGCAAATCGACGCTCGGCAAGATCATCCTCAGGCTCATACCGGCGTCCGCCGGGCGCCTCCTCTTCGAGGGCACCGACGTGACTACGTTGCCCAAATCGGGCCTGCACGATTACTACCGGCAAGTCCAGGGCGTGTTCCAGGACCCTTTTAGTTCTTACAACCCGCTTTACAAGGCCGACCGGGTTTTCGAGATGCTGCGCCAGGAGTACTTCGCGGCTTTTTCGCGGTCCGCTTGGCACGCCAAGCTCGAGGCCGCTCTCGAGGCAGTGGCTCTCAACCCGGCGGACGTGCTCAACAAGTTCCCCCACCAGCTCTCGGGCGGGCAGCTCCAACGCCTGTTGGTGGCCCGCGCCCTATTGCTGGAAGTCAAGCTGTTGGTGGCCGACGAGATCATAAGCATGCTTGACGCCTCGACCCGGGTCGACGTCTTGAACATGCTCGTCGGCCTCAAGCAAAAGGGCCTCGGGGTGCTGTTCATAACCCACGACCTCTCCCTTGGTAATTACATAAGCGACCGGACCATAATCCTGCGGAAGGGAGCAATCGTCGAGATGGGGGACACCGAGAAGGTCTTCGGCAACCCCAAGCACCCCTACACGCAACATCTCCTGACAGCGGTCCCCCAGCTGCACCGTAAGTGGCAGGGGCTCAACGGGAAAGACCGGCCGGGTGGGCACGATGGCAAAGCGGGCACCGCTGCTCCCAGAGCGCTTGCAGTAGATGCCGCCTCTGTACCGGGCGACGGGCCTGAGC
>Ga0335074_10004387_pt1 | contig 19441 bp, 16 predicted proteins | sample Lox_Sample_23_FD_206715 | JGI IMG/M metagenome (GOLD analysis project Ga0335074, IMG submission 206715) | Soil microbial communities from Loxahatchee National Wildlife Refuge, Florida, United States - Lox_Sample_2.3 | ecosystem: Environmental > Terrestrial > Soil > Wetlands | place: USA... | reverse complement strand
CGCCGAGCAGCGGCACGCCCGGCGTGACCAGCATCAGGTAGGCGCCCATGTCGGCGAGCAGGTCCACGGACAGGCCGCGGAGCCTGCCGTCGCGGTCGGCAGCGATCTTGATCCGCTGGATCTGGTCACGGCCGTGGTGCACGGCCAGGTTGCCCTCGCTGCGCGACTCGGTCCACTTCACCGGCCGGCCGAGCTTGCGGGCGATCAGGACGGTCAGGAATTCCTCCGCGGTGACCTGGAGCTTGGACCCGAACCCGCCGCCGACGTCAGGCGCCACCACCCGCAGCTTCTGCTCCGGGATGCCGAGGACCGCGGCCAGCAGGAACCGCAGCACGTGCGGGATCTGGGTGGCAGACCAGAGCGTGAACTCATCGCCCACCGGCTCGCACACCGTGGCCCGAGGCTCCATCGCGGAGGGGATCAGGCGCTGCTGCCGGTAGGTCCGCTCGATCACCACCGGCGCGTCGCGGAACGCCGCGTCCATGTCGCCGTTGACCAGGGGCCACACAAAGGACTTGTTTCCGGCCTCGTGCACCTTGGGCGAGCCTTCGGCCAGCGCCGCCTCCATGTCTAGCACGGCGGGAAGCGGCTCGTAGTCGACGTCGATCAGCTCCAGGGCGTCCGCCGCTGCGTACTTGTTGCGGGCGACCACGCAGGCCACGATCTCGCCAACGTAACGGACCTCGTCGGTGGCCATCGGCGGGTGGGCCGGGATGATGATGTCCGGGGTCACCGGCCAGGCGCACGGCAGGCTGCCCTGCTCGGCGGCGAAGTCCGCGCCGGAAAACGCCGCGATGACGCCGGGCGCGCCGCGGGCGGCGGACACGTCCACCGAGGTGATCCGCGCGTGTGCCATCGGGCTGCGCAGGAACGCGATGTGCAGCAGCCCGGGCAGCTGAATGTTGTCCGTCCAGCTGGTCTGCCCGGTCACGAGCCGGGCGTCTTCCTTACGGGTCCGCGCCCTGCCGATCTCGGTGACCGTCATGACGCCACCCCTTCCGACGCAGCGCGCAGTACGGCGCGGACGATGTTCTGGTAGCCGGTGCAGCGGCACAGGTTACCCTCCAGGCCCTCACGGACCTCGTGCTCGGTCGGGTGCGGATTCTCCCGCAGCAGGTCGGCGGCGGCCATGATCATGCCGGGCGTGCAGTACCCGCACTGCAGCGCGTGCTCCTCGTGGAAGGCCCGCTGCAGCGGATGCCATTCGCCGTCCGCGAGCCCCTGGATGGTGGTGATCTCCGCGCCGTCGGCCTGGACCGCGAGCACCGAGCAACTCTTCGCGGACATCCCGTTCAGCAGCACCGTGCAGGCGCCGCAGTTGGAGGTATCGCACCCGATGGGCGTACCCGTCCGCCCCGCCACCTCGCGCAGGTAATGCACGAGCAGCATGCGGGGCTCGACGTCATCGTCGTACCGCACGCCGTCGATAGTCATGCTGACCTTGGTCATCCGGCCTCCCTGGCTCCGTCGCCTGGAGCCAAACCTAGGACGCCTCCGAAGCGAACACCAGTCCCTCGCTCGCCCGCGCGTCTTGCCGCGCCGCTGGTGCATCGCACGATACGAACGCACGCTGGCGCTGCCTCACAGTCCGCCATCAGCGTTGGAACAGTGCGACTAGACCCTTAAGGACAGGCCGCCCCCGTAACCGCGGAACAGAAATCGCCGAAAAATTTTGGCTCGTCCGCAGCCAGACCAGGAGCCGGGCTAGGCAGCCCCGGCCGCGGTGCGTTCCTCGCACGCCCACGGCGAGCCGTAGTCGGTGAGCAGGTCAAGGAAGGGCCCGGCGGGCAGGGCCTCCGGCCCGAGCACGCCCGAGCCCGGCCAGGCACCGGAGTCGATCAGCTCGAGCGCCACCACCGGGTTGACCGCGGTCTGCCAGACCACCGCCTGCGAGCCGTACTCGGCCATCGACCAGGCGTTGTCGACCACGTGGTACAGGTAGACCTCGCGCGCCGCGCCATCGCGGCCCGTGCCGGTCACCCAGGTGCCCGCGCAGGTCAGCCCGCTCATCTTGTCCCCGAGCGTGGCCGGGTCCGGCAGGCACGCGGCCACGACGTCGCGCGGCGACACGCTCACCGCGCCGACCCGCACCGGGTCGGTGGCGTCCAGGCCCAGCTTGTGCAACGTGCGCAGCACCCCGATGAACTCCGCGCCGAGGCCGTACTTGAAGGTGACCCGCTGCGCGTCGATCCACCGGGGCATCAGCAGCACCTCCTCGTGCTCCACGTTCACGCACTCGACCGGGCCGATGCCGGCCGGGAACGTGAAGACCTCGGGCTCGCTGAACGGCTCGGTGGTAAACCAGCCGCGGCCGCGTTCCCAGACCACCGGCGGGTTCAGGCACTCCTCGATCGTGGTCCAGATGGAGAACGTGGGGGCGAAGTCATAGCCTGCGACCTCGAGGTTGGCGCCGTCCCGAACGCCGAGCTCGGTGATCTCGCTGAACAGCTCATCGGCGGCGTATCTCGCGAACACGTCGGAAAGACCCGGCTCCACCCCGATCCCGACCAGCGCGAGCTTTCCCGAGTGCTCCCACTCCGGCGCCATCGCGAACTGGTCGTCGCCGAGCTTGACCCCGGTCCTGCTGTACGGCGCGTCGGCATCGGGATGGGACAGCGACATCGCCATGTCCAGGTAGTGGGTCCCCGCCCGCAGCGCCGCGCGGAACAACGGCATCACGAAGCGCGGGTCGGTCGCGTTCATGAGCACGTCGCAGCGGTGCTGCGTGAGCAGGTCCACCACGGCGTGCTCGTCGCGGGCGTCCAGTTGCACGGCCTCGTACCCGTCGCGGGCGGAGGCGGCACGCTGTGCCCGGCTCAGGTCGTAGTCGGCGATGAGGAGTTCGGCGAACGGGCGCCGGGCGGCGATCCTGGCCAGCGCCGTTCCCACCCCGCCCGCCCCCACTAGGAGTATGCGCATGGCTCCGGTCCTTTCCTGTACGACGGTCGACCAACGAGACCAGTTGTCGCCGCCATGTTACACAACTGAAATCGTTGCTAACTAGTGCAATATGTGCTAGAACCGTAGTGCAGCCTGCATGATCAGCCGTTTTGCTATCCCCGTTCTAACATCGTGCTAACGGGCGACGCTCCAGGCTGAACGCTCCGGCGACCGGCTCACTGGCAGGAGGGCGACGATGGCCACTACGGAACAGGTCCCGATGGAGCAGGCCGAGGAAAAGGGCCTGAAAGCGGGCGCCCTGGGCCTCGTCTCCAGCATCGTCATGGGGGTAGCCTCGACGGCGCCCGCCTACAGCCTCGCCGCGACGCTGTTCTTCGTGGTGGCGGTCGTCGGCCTTAAGTCGCCGTCGGTCGCGGTGCTGGCCTTCATCCCGATGCTGCTGTGCTCGATTGGCTACAGCGAGATGAACAAGGCCGACCCGGACTGCGGGACGACGTTCACCTGGGGGGCGCGGGCGTTCGGGCCGAAGACCGGCTGGGCGGGCGGCTGGGCCATCGTGGCGGCCGACATCCTGGTCATGGCCAGCCTGGCCCAGGTCGCCGGGCAGTACGTGTTCCTGCTGTTCGGCGCGGATGGCATCGGCGAGAACGCCACCAGCGGCTACGTGCTGCTGGTCGGGATCGGCTGGATCGTCGCGATGGCCTACATCTGCTACCGGGGGATCGAGGTCTCGGCCTGGTTCCAGCGCATCCTGCTGACCGTCGAGGTCATCATGCTGCTCGTCCTGTCGATCGTCGCACTGGTCCGGGTGGGCAACGGGCACCACCCGAAGAGCTCGGTCACGCCGAGTTTCGGCTGGCTGTTGCCGACCCATATCACCCTTGCCGCGTTCATCAGCGGCCTGATCCTGATGCTGTTCATCTACTGGGGCTGGGACACCGCGGTCTCGGTCAACGAGGAGACCAAGGACAAGAACAAGACCCCTGGCCAGGCGGCCATCATCTCGACGGTCTTGCTGCTGGTCACCTACGCGATCGTGATCTTCGCGGTGCAGGCGTTCGCCGGCGCCGGCTCGTCGGGGATCGGCCTGAGCAACCCGGCCCACGAGTTCGATGACCTGTCCGTCCTGGGCAGCGCCATCTTCGGCGGCGGCGGCCTCGGCACCTTCCTGTCCCGGCTGCTGATCCTCATGGTGCTGACCTCGGCCTCGGCCTCCACCCAGACCACGATCCTGCCCACCGCCCGCACCACCTTGTCGATGGCGACCTACAAGGCCATCCCGGAGTCGTTCGCCAAGATCCACCCGAGGTACCTGACGCCGACCGTGTCCACCATCGTGATGGCTGTGATCTCGATCATCCTGTACATCCCCATGAACTACTTCTCGGGCGGCAACACGATCGGCGACGCGGTCACCGCGATCGGGCTGTACATCGCCTTTTACTACGGGCTCACCGCCTTCTCCTGCGTCTGGTACTACCGGAAGACGCTGTTCAGCAGCGCCAGGAACCTGTGGATGCGCGGGATCCTGCCGTTGCTCGGCGGCCTGATCATGTACGCGGCCGGCATCTACAGCGTGCAAAGCGACTGGGTGGCGAGCAACAGCTACACGAGCTGGACCGTACCCGGCATACGCTGGCACATCGGCGGGATCTTCCTGATCGCCCTGGGGGCCGCGATCGTGGGGCTGCTCGGCGGAATCTACATGCGGGTGACCGCGCCGGCCTATTTCAAGAGGCAGACCCTGACCAGGACGACCCCGACCCTGGTTCCCGAGGAGTAGCGCACCGCTCCCGCGTCGTGCGCGCCGGGGCCGTGCAGCGGCCCCGGCTAGGATGGCGGGCGTGCTCGACGACGCAGAGATTGCCCGGGTCCTTTCCATCACCGCCCATCCCGATGACGTCGACTTCGGTGCCGCGGGCACGATCGCCCGGTGGACCGATGCGGGCGTCGAGGTCATCTACTGCGTGGTGACCGACGGCGACGCGGGCGGGCAGGACGAGGACTTCCCGCGCGCGGAGGTGCCCGCCCTGCGCCGCGCCGAGCAGGTCGCCGCGGCCAAGTGCGTCGGCGTGCACGACGTCCGGTTCCTCGGCTACCCGGACGGCCGGGTGGAGGCCACGCTGGACCTGCGCAGGGACCTGGCCAGGGTGATCAGGCAGGTCCGCCCCGACCGCGTGGTCTGCCCGAGTCCGGAGCGGAACTACGCCCAGACCGGGGTCAGCCACCCCGACCACCGTGCCGTCGGCTCGGCGGCCCTGGATGCCGTGTACCCCGATGCCCGCAACCCCTTCGCGTTCCCGGAGCTGCGCAACCGCGAGGGCCTGGCCCCGTGGACGGTCCGCGAGGTCTGGATCCCCGGATCCCCGTCGCCCGACCACTTCGTCGACGTGACCGATACGTTCGGCCGGAAGCTCGCCGCCCTCCGCGCGCACGTCAGCCAGACCGGTCACATGGACGACCTCGAGGAGCGGCTCAGGGCGAGGCTCACCCGCGCCGCCGGGCTCGGCGGTCTGGAGGAGGGCCGCCTAGCGGAGTCCTTCCAGGTTCTCCAGACCGGCTGAGGTCAGAGCTCGGAGAGGATCTTGTCCAGGGTCTTGGCGGTGCTCGTCGCGCCGTCGGCCTGCAGGCAGAGCTGCTCCATGACCTCGAGGTAGCTGTCCACCTCGGTCGGCTTGTCCAGGTAGAGCGCGCTGGTCAGCTGCTCGATGTACACCACGTCGTTCAGGTCGGGCTCGGCGAACCGCAGGATGGTGAACGGGCCGCCCATGGCCGAGTGCGGACCGGCGTGGAACGGCAGGATCTGCAGCGTTATCGCGGGGCGTTCGGCCATGTCCATCAGGTGCTTGATCTGCTCGCGGACGACGTCGGTGCCGCCGACGGGACGGCGCAGCGCGCCCTCGTCGACCACGGCCCACAGCTGCGGCGGGTTCGGGCTGGACAGGATCGCCTGCCGGCTGGTCCGCAGCTCGGCCCGCCGGGCGATCTCCTGCTCGCCGACCGCCGAGCCTTGCCGGATCAGGGCTCGCGCGTACCGTTCGGTCTGCAGGAGCCCGGGAACGAACTGGACCTCGTACGTACGGATGATCGAGGCGGCGGCCTCCAGGCCCACGTAAGCCTCTAGCCAGGCCGGGAGGACGTCGGAGTAGGCGTGCCACCAGCCCGGGGTGTTCGCCTCCCTGGCCAGGTTCAGCAGCGCGGCGCGTTCCTCGGGGTCGGTAACCCCGTAGAGGGTGAGCAGGTCAGCCACGTCACGGTCCTTGAACCCGACCCGGCCGTGTTCCAGCCGGCTGATCTTGGAGTGCGACCCCCGGATGGATTCTGCGGCCTGCTCCGCGCTGATCCCGCGTGATTCACGGAGGCGGCGCAGCTGCCCCCCGAGTACCAGGCGCTGGACGGTCGGTCCACTCGCGCGCGTGCCGAAAAAGCTGGGAGGTACATCCCAGGCCGAGTCTTCCGATGAGACCATCGGCGCTCCTCGCATCCTCACACCCAGATCCTGGCGGGGTGTGGACCAGTCTCCCACGTGATCTCACGCTTGCGAAAGAGGGATCCGTGACAATTCAACCGAAGTCCTGATCTCTCCGTGTTCACATCGCTCGCGAGGGTCTCGTTTGCCAGGCTATTGCTGCCGTTTCACCGCGGGCTTGCCGGTAGCGCTGCTACTGGCGGGTCAGCTGGGCCGCCTCGACGATTACGTGATCGAATTCGCCGTCTTTGGCACCGGCTAGGAACGCGGTGATCTCCGCCTGAGTGTAGAGCAGGACGGGCCCGACCGGGAAACGCGAGTTCCGCATGGCGATCTCGCCGCTGGGTAGCGCGGCCAGTTCCACACACGCGCCGTTCGGATTGCTGTGCTGGCTCTTCAGCCAGCGGACGTCCCCGAGCTCGCCCGCCGGCATGCCGTTGTACATGATGACCATTTGGTTCCCTTTCGGCCAGGTTCAACCTAGGCGAGGCCCGCTCGGTCCACTCGCTGTAGTCTTCAGTTAGCAACTAGTAAGCAAGTGCCTCGTGCGATCCGCCTGTCTACTGGCCCCCGTGTGCCTCTACGGAGAACTGTGCACAGTGCGAATGAACGTGCATCTGGTCTTGCATTTGCACAATATATCAGGCAGCATGACTCTGAGCACGCGGTTAGACATGGTGAAGGGCGGCAGGTTTCGCCCGATGACATGCAGGAAGCGGTGGCATTGGCGCATCTCAGTGTCGCTACCGGTAGCGGGGATGACGACGAAGACGTAGGCGTCCCCTGGCCCCCTGCTCCCAACGGCATGCCGCGGCTGCTTCCCGTTCCCTCGGCCTGGTGGGAGACCCCGGCCGTGACGACGAGGGCCCTGTCCGCCCGGCCGGAGGAGGCCAGGACCGCCCGCCGTTTCGTCAGGGAACTGCTGACGTGCTGGGGCCTTGAGGCGCTGGCGGACGACGCCGAGATGATCGTCGACGAGCTAGTCGTGAACGCTGTCCTGCACGGCACGCGGGCGGGCCCCGGCCGCGGCAGCCCGGGAGCCTCGATGACGGTGCTGCGCCTGTGCATGCTCAGGCGGGCGGGCGAGGTCATGCTGGCGGTCGTCGATCCCGGTAACGAGACGCCGATTCCCCGGCAGCCCGACTGGTCCGGGGAAAGCGGCCGCGGGCTGCAGATCGTCGCGGCGCTGAGCCACGTGTGGGGTTGGAGCCCGATCGCCGGTCACGGCAAGGCGGTCTGGGCCGTCCTACGCGATCCCTGATACCGGCGATTCGGCCGTGCTGAGCATGACGTGCTCGACCAGGGCGATCAGGACCTCCTTGGCCGATTCCCTGTTCCGCGCGTCGCAGGGGATGACCGGTTGCCCGGGCTCAAGGTCCAGGGCGGACCTGACGTCTGCCGGGTCGTACCGGTAGGCACCGTCGAAGCAGTTCAGCGCGACGATGAACGGAATGTCCCTGCGCTCGAAGTAGTCGATCGCGGGAAAACTGTCGGCGAGCCGCCGGGTGTCGGCCAGCACCACCGCGCCGAGCGCTCCGATGGCGAGCTCATCCCACATGAACCAGAACCGCTGCTGGCCCGGGGTGCCGAACAGGTACAGCACCAGATCGCTGTGCAGGCTGATCCGGCCGAAGTCCATCGCGACCGTGGTCGTCGTCTTGCCCTCGATGCCCTCGGTGCTGTCTGTGCCCAGGCTGTCCTCGGTCAGCAGCGCCTCGGTGCGCAGCGGCCTGATCTCGCTCACGGCCCCGACCAGCGTGGTCTTGCCTACCCCGAAGCCTCCCGCCAGGAGGATCTTGATGGCGCGGTACTGGCGTGTACTCCCGGGGGCCACCACCGCGGGGTCAGAGACCGCGTAGTCCATTGAGCACCTCCCTGAGAGTGCGCGTATCGATCCGCTCCGCCATGACGGCCGGTGTCCTGATGGCCACGAGGCCAAGTTCCCTGAGGTCGGCAAGGATGATGCGGACGACACCGAGCGGGAGGTCGACGTCGGAGGCGATGTCGGCGACGGTGGTGGGCGTTCGGGCGAGTTGCAGCACGTTGATGTGCTCAGGCGCCAGGAAGGAGGGATCGGCGACCGCGCGCGTCGCCATCACGGTCGCGACGAGATCGAAGGACTCGCCGGCGTGCCGGGTCCGGCCCTGGGTCAGCGCGTACGGCCGGACCACCGGGCCTGCGTCGGCGTCCAGCCACCGTTCATCGTTGGATGGCATGATGATGCTCTTCGTCCCGGCCGGATAGGGCAGCCGCGCGCCTCTGGACGCGGACGTGCTCACCCGACCGCTTGACCATGATAGCCATCTCGTAGGCCACCAGGCCGAGGTCCGCGTCCGGCCCGGCGATGACGGCCAGGCACGTCCCGCTCCCCGCGGCGGTCACCAGCAGGAATCCCGAGTCCATCTCGATGACCGTCTGCCGCACCTGGCCGCCGCCGAAGTGGCGTCCGGCGCCGCGGGCCAGCGACACCAGGCCCGCGGCCAGCGCGGCGAGGTGCTCCGCGTCGTCCCGTTCCAGCGTGGCCGACGCGCCGAGCGCCATGCCGTCGGATGACAAGACGACGGCCCTAGCGGTCTGGCCGATCCGCCGGACGAGCTCGTCGAGCAGCCCGTCCAGTTGGGCCCGGTGTCCCGGCGCGCCCGCATCAGGTTCCATCGGACTCCCCGCCTATAGTCGGTGCCGCCGGTGGTTCGGCAGGACCCTGGCCGGCCGCACGCTGTGCCCGGCCGTCCTCCCAGTCGCGCTGGAGCGCCGACATGGTCTGGCGGATCTCCGCGGGCGTCGGTCCGCCGGTCAGGCTCGCGGCCGCGGTGACCGACGTCAGGCTGCGCGGCGGATCGGCGCGAAGCTGGGGAGCCAGGTTCGCCTGCCTGACCCGGCGCGGGAGCCCCGTCGGGTCGCCGTTACCACTTTGCTCGCTGAGCACGGGAAGCGGCCCGGTCTGGCGCGATACCTCCCACGGCGGACCGGGCGCGTTCGGGGTCCTGGGCGAGGCCACCGGGATCATCGGGGTGGCCGGAGGCGCGGTGGCAGCGGAGCCGGCGCGACCACGGGAGCCGACCGACGCCGGGGGGCTGGTCCACCCGGGGAACGGCACCGGTTCGCTCGGGTTGCGCGGGACGCCCGCCCCCGGGGGCGCCGCGGCACCCGCGTGACCCTGGTACGCGGGCTCCCCGGCTGGGGGAGGCGGTGTCTCGCCGGCGCGGGGAGGCGGCGTCTCGCCGGCGCCCTGGGATCGGCGCAGCGGCGCGAACACGTCGAAGGGGGCAGGCCCGGTCCCGCTGGGTGCCGCGGACCCGACGCCTGCGGGCACATCCGCGCCCGCCAGGCCCTCCGGGCGGGCGGCCGCAGGTCCCGCCCCGCGCGGCTGGCCTTCGGCCGGGTTCGACGCTGACCGCCGCAGCGGCCCCGAGATGCGAACCCCCGGAGCCCGCGGGAGCTCGGCGGCTCCGCCCGGCTCGCTCACGCCGGCCAGCGCGGCGGGTTCGGCCGGCCCGGCCGGCGCGGCCGGCGCCGGTTGAGGCCCGCTGGCCGGCGGCGCCATGGTGATCGCGGCGGGCTGGCCGGGCAGTCCGGCCCGGAACGCCTCCTCGGTCACCACCAGGTGCTCGGGGATGAGCACGATGGCCCCGGTTCCCCCGTATGCAGAGGCCCGCAGCGTGACCCGGATGCCGTGCCGCTTGGCGAGCTGGCTGACCACGAACAGCCCGAGCTGCTCGCTGTCGGACGGGTTGAACTCCGGCGGGCTGGCCAGCCGCTCGTTGAGCTCGGCGAGCCGCTGCGGGTTCATCCCGAGCCCGCGGTCCTCCACCTCGATCGCGAACCCGCTGGCCACCGTGTCTCCCGACACGCGCACCGACGTGTAAGGCGGTGACATCGTGGCGGCGTTCTCGATGAGCTCGGCCAGCAGGTGGATCACGTCGGCGACGGCGGTGCCGGACAGCGCGGCCTGGCTCCTGGTCGCGACCGACACCCGCGCGTAGTCCTCGACCTCGGCGATGGCGCCGCGCATCACGTCGACCATCCGGACCGGGCTGCTCCAGCCCCGGCCCGACGGCGCGCCGGCCAGGATGACCAGGCCCTCGGCGTGGCGGCGCATGCGCGTGGTGAGGTGATCGAGCCGGAACAGGTCATCGAGGGCCTCGGGGTCGGTGGCCCGACGTTCCATCTGGTCGAGCAGGGCAAGCTGGCGGTGCAGCAGCGACTGGCTGCGCCGGGCCAGGCTGCGGAACACGTCGTTGACCCCGCGCCGGAGCCTGGCCTCGTCCACGGCGGCCTTGATGGCGGTCTGCTGGACCAGGTGGAAGGCCTGCCCGACCCGGCCGATCTCGTCCCGGCCGACGCGCAGCGGCGGCGCCTCGGCGGCGACGTCGACCTCCTCGCCCCGCCGCAGCCGGCCGATCACGTCCGGCAGCTGATTCTCGGCCAGGGCCAGGGCCGAACGCTCGAGCCCGCGCAGCCGGCGGATGATGCCGCGCCCGACCAGGGAGGTCACCAGGATGGTGACGAGCAGCCCGAGCAGGCCGGCCCCGCTGACCACGCCGACCTCGACCCACGCCGTATGCGTGGTCTGGTGATCGGCCGCGAGCAGCGCGTCGGCGGCGTTGACGCCGCCTTTGAAGTACTCGGTCAGCATCGTGCTGGTCAGCGCCTGCCAGGCGGCCGGGCTGATGCCCAGCCTGGCCATCGACGTGCCGTCGGCCATCGCCTGTTCGATCGCGGTGAGCTGCTGGCCGTCGCCCGGGGCCTGGCCGAGCTGCGCGTTGAACGCCGCCAGGTCGGCCGGGTCCAGGACCGAGTCCGCGTACCCCAGGTAGGCCTGCCGCTGGGCTGCCGCCTGGTTGAAGGCGCCGCGCGCGGCGAGCGACATCCGGTGCGCCGCGAGCGCCCCGGCCAGCAGCGCGTCTTCCTGCGAGAGCGCTTCCCTGGCCTGCGCGGTGGCGATGATCCCGAGGGACTGGGCTGCGCCGGGGACGTTCGTGGTCACGCTGCCGGCCTCGGCCAGGAACAGCCTGGGCTCGTCCGCGATGCCCTTGCTGTACCCGGTGAACGCGGCCAGCGGCGTCATCAGCCGGTGCCGGACGGCGCCGCGGAGGGTACCGAGCCGGCTGAGGTCCGCCGTGACGGCGCCGATCGCGGCCGCCTCGGTGCCGTCCTCGCTGCCGACCGTGGCCGAGGAGGACATCGCCTGCCTGAACACCTGCTCACCGCGGTCCGTGGCGGCGACCGCCGCTCCGTAGGCCTGGCTATCCGCGGCGGTCGGCCGGGACAAGTAGACCACCGCGGCCCGCCGCTCGTCCTGGAGCAGGCCGATGAAATTCGCGGCCGGCACGGCGGTCCCGGAGATCAGGTCGGGCGCCCGGTCGATGCTGACCGCGTTGTCGACCGTCGTCACCACCAGGTAGGCGAGCATTCCGATCATGGTGACGAGGGGGATGGCCACGAGGATGTAAATCCGGAGCCGAATGGACCGGCCACGCGATCCCATGACACTCCAACGTTTTCAAAGGGCGTCGGCTGCGTGGCCCCCCTCGCATCCAACTAAGGCCGAGGCGGCCAGAATAGCCCAGAACCGGCATCACCCGGAGCTGAAGACGATATATGCGCAGATCCGGCTGCGTTTCGGCACGCAGCTCCCGCCACCGTGCGATAACTCCAGGTGCCCCGATCGCTGCGCGTCGTGTGCCCGTTTTTGTCGCGGCGACCGCCTACGCTGTTACGGTGACCGACCTCGCCGTAGACGCCCTCCTCGACGGACTCAATCCGCAGCAGCGCGCTGCCGTCGTGCATGAGGGCAGCCCGCTGCTTATCGTGGCGGGCGCCGGGTCGGGGAAGACGCGGGTGCTGACGCACCGCATCGCGTATCTGCTCGCCGCCCGTGACGTGGCGCCGCACGAGATCATGGCGATCACGTTCACCAACAAGGCGGCCGGCGAGATGGCGTCGCGCGTCGCCGCCCTGGTGGGCCCGAGGTCCCGGGCCATGTGGGTGATGACGTTCCACTCCGCCTGCGTGCGCATCTTGCGCAAGGAGGCGAAGCGGTTCGGCTACCCGTCGTCGTTCTCCGTGTACGATCAGGCCGACTCGCAGCGCCTGATGGCGCTGACGTGCCGCGAGCTCGAGCTCGACGCCAAGCAGTACCCGCCGAAGACGCTGGCCGCCCAGGTGTCGAACCTGAAGAACGAGCTGATCGACCACGAGACGTTCGCCGCCCGCGCGCAGACCGCGCGCGACAAGGTACTGGCCGAGGCCTACGCCGAGTACCAGCGCCGCCTGCACGCGGCGGGCGCGATGGACTTCGACGATCTGATCATGGTCACCGTCAACATCTTCCAGGCCCTGCCCGAGGTGGCGGCCGAGTACCGCCGCAGGTTCCGGCACGTGCTCGTCGATGAGTACCAGGACACGAACCACGCACAGTACGTCCTGGTCAGGGAACTAGTGTCGGGTAGTGCTCCGCTCTTTTCTTCCCGAACGGGCGGTGCTGACACCCCCGAAGACGCCATTCCCCCCTCGGAGCTGTGCGTCGTCGGCGACGCGGACCAGTCCATCTACGCGTTCCGCGGCGCCACGATCCGCAACATCGTCGAGTTCGAGCAGGACTACCCCGACGCGAAGGTCATCCTGCTCGAGCAGAACTACCGGTCCACCCAGAACATCCTGGCCGCCGCCAACGCCGTGGTCTCGCAGAACAGGAGCAGGAAGCCGAAGAATCTCTGGTCAGACGCGGGCGCGGGCCCGCCGATCGTCGGGTACGTGGCCGACAACGAGCACGACGAGGCCGCGTTCGTGGCCGAGGAGGTGGACAGGCTCGCCGACTCCGGCGAGGCCATCCCGGGCGAGGTGGCCGTGTTCTACCGGACGAACGCTCAGTCGCGGGTCTTCGAGGAAGTGTTCATCAGGGTCGGGCTGCCCTACCGCGTGGTCGGCGGGGTCCGGTTCTACGAGCGCCGCGAGGTCCGCGATCTGCTCGCCTACCTGAGGCTGATCGCCAACCCCGCGGACGAGGTGTCGCTGCGGCGGGTGCTGAACGTGCCCAAGCGCGGCATCGGAGACCGGGCCGAGGAATACGTGGCCGCCTACGCGCAGCGGGAGCGGATCACCTTCGCGCAGGCGCTGGCCCGCCCGGGCAGCGTCCCCGGGATGGCGGCCAGGTCGGCCAGCGCGATCGGGGGGTTCAACGCGCTCATCGACGGCCTGCGGGAACTGGCCGAGACCAGCCCGGTCGCGGAGCTCGCCGAGGCCGTCCTCGACCGCACCGGGTACGTCGAAGCGCTGGAGTCCTCGTCTGACCTGCAAGACGCCAGCCGGGTGGAGAACCTGAAGGAACTGGTGTCGGTGGCCCGCGAGTTCGACGGCGCCCACGAGGGCGGGACGCTCGCGGAGTTCCTCGAGCAGGTGTCCCTGGTCGCCGACGCCGACGAGATCCCCGACGGCGAGGACCATGGCGGCCTGGTGACGATGATGACCCTGCACACGGCCAAGGGCCTGGAGTTCCCGGTGGTCTTCCTCACCGGGCTCGAGGAAGAGGTGTTCCCGCACCAGCGCTCGCTGAACAACCCCAAGGAGCTGGAAGAGGAGCGCAGGCTCGCCTACGTGGGCATCACCCGGGCGAAGCAGCGGCTGTACCTGACCCGCGCCCTGGCCAGGAACTGGTACGGCCGTCCGTCGTTCCACCGGCAGTCCAGGTTCCTCGGCGAGATACCCCCCGGCCTTATCGAGTGGCGCAGGGACGAGGCCGCGGCGACGCGGGCGCACGCGCCCGCCCAGGAGCGGATGGCGAGCAGGCCGGGTGCCAGGTCCCCGGGGAACCGGCTGGTCCCGTCGCTGTCGCCGGGGGATATGGTCACCCACGACAAGTTCGGGCTCGGCACGGTGGTGTCAACCGACGGCTACGGTGACCAGGCCGAGGCCAAGATCGACTTCGGCGGCGGCTACGGCGTCAAGCACCTGGTGCTCCGCTACGCCCCGCTGGAGAAGTTGTAGGGGCCTGGTCCGGGCGGCCACCCCTGGCGCGGGTCCGTGCGGGGCGGCCATTGCTGGCCTGGGCGCGGTCCGCCGCCCCACGATCCCTGGGTTCCCTGGCCGGGCGGTGGCGGGTTCCAGTAGTCGTCCAGGGTGGGCTGCGGGAGCGGCTGCGGCCGCTCCCGGTTCGCGGGCGGACCGGCCGATGCGCTCGGCGCCGGCGAACCGGGCCGCTGGCGCCGCCACAGCACCCAGCGGGCGGTGACCAGCACGATCGCCAGCACGGTGGCAAGCGCCATGGCGAAGAACCCGTTGGCGATCCACTGGGCCGCGTCGATGGCGAGCGCCGTCTTGGACGCGTCGGCGGAGTGGTCGTAGATGACCCCGGTCACCATCGCCGCGATCAGGTAGGAAAGCGCGGGAACCGGGATGATCAGCCGCCCGGCCTGGGGCCGCACGGTCACCGCCGCCGCCGCCGTCCCGATGAAGACGAAGATGCCGAGGATCGATCCCGGCTCCTTCCCCGTGAGCATGGTGGCGCTGGCCCCGAGCGCCGTGCTGGCGGCCACGATGGCCACCCCGAGGCCGCCGGACAGCGTGCCTCCCAGGGGCAGGCCCCGCAGGCCGCCGCCATCGCGAGGTGTCCGGGGCCCGCCCGACCCGCGCTGCGGCCGCGCAGCCTCGTTGCGCCCGGCGCTCTCCCGGCTGCCGCGCCGCCCCCGGTCGTCCCCCGGCATCCGGACGGGCTGCGTCGCGCCGGACTGCGCGGGCATCCGGCGCGTCGGCGCGTCGGCCCAGGGATCGCTGCCGCGCGTGGGAGAATTACCTGGGATCCGCCCGGTGCCGTCTCCGGGGTCGCGCCGCCGCGGATCGCGCGCCGAGGCCCGGGGGTCGTCATCGGGCACCCGCGGATCGCGGCCGGGTGGCCTGGCTCCAGGCTCGCCGCCGTATGGGCTGCTCGGGCGGGTGTCCCGCCACAGTGGGTTGCTCATATCTGTTCTTCGGATGTTAGCCGTTGAGCACGGGTAACGGGACTGGAAGGTAGGCTTCGACGGAAGGTAACGATTCAGACCTGGGACTCCCGAGGAAAATGCGATGGTTAGACCAGGTTCTCCGGCTCCGCTGTGGGGAGCGGCCGGAAAAGCTGGCTACGCCCTGAGCTGCGTCGCTGCCGCGCTGATCCTGGCCATCAGCGGCTTTACCTATTTCGTGGTGAACCAGGTAAGCAGCATCGGCGGCTCGCACGCCATCGCCAGCGGGCCGTCGCTCGGCGCCCAGAACATCCTGCTGATCGGCCTGGAGAGCCGCACCGACTGGGAAGGCAACATCCTGCCGAACGACGTGCTGGAGGCCCTGCACGCGTGCAACAGGCAGGAGATCGAGGACGGCTGCGGCGGCAACGACACGAACACGCTGATCCTGATCCACATCCCGGCGGGCGGCAAGAAGGCGGTCGGCTTCTCCATACCGCGCGACGACTGGGTCAACTTCGCCGACACGCTCGGGACGCAGCAGGTCGGCAAGATCGACCAGGCGTACGGCGTGTCGATGGCCGCCAAGGAGAGCGAGCTGGAGGCGCAGGACCCGGGCATCAGCCAGCAGCAGCTCGCCTTCGAGGGCAACGAGGCGGGCCGCGCGGCCACGGTGGCGACGGTGGAGGCGCTGACCGGCGTGCACATCGACCACTTCGCCGAACTCAACCTGGACGGCTTCTACGAGCTGGCGAAGGTCCTGGGGGGCGTGGAGGTGTGCCTCAACCACCCGGTCCCGTACGACCCCAACTCGGGGTTCTACGCCGCCCACGCCGGCCTGCAGCACCTGGACGCCAAGATGGCGCTGGCGTTCGTCCGCCAGCGTGACGGCCTGGCCAACGGAGACCTGGATCGTACCCACCGCCAGCAGGCGGTCCTCGACTCGGTGCTGCAGCAGCTGCGCGCCGACGGCGTGCTCAGCGACCTGACCAAGGTCTCGGCCCTGCTGTCGGTGGCCAAGCAGTACCTGATCACCGACGCCGGCTGGAACCTGCTCGACTTCATCACCCAGATGCGCAGCCTGACCAGCGGTAACCTCACGTTCTACACGCTGCCGATCGTGGGCTACCAGACCATCGACGGGCAGGACGCCAACGTGGTCGACCCCGCCTACATCCAGCAGCTCGTGCAGGATACGTTCTACCCGCCACAGCACTCGTCGCAACCGCGTCCGCAGCCCACCGTCACGGTGAGCCCGGCCCTGACCACGGTGGACGTCTACAACGGCGGTAACACCGCGGGCCTGGCCAAGCAGGTGTCTGCGGCCCTGGTCGGCGCCGGCTACACGGCCGGCCAGGTCGGCAACACCAGCCCGCTGACCACGACCGAGGTCCTGTACGGCACGGGTTCCGCGGCGAGCGCCGGCAAGATCGCCGCGCTGTTCAACGTGACCGCCAAGGCCAGTTCGGCGGTCGCGGCCGGCCGCGTGGAGGTCCTGCTCGGCGCGGACGCCACCCTGCCGACCGTCACGCCCGCGCCCACGCCGTCGACCTCGACGGCGGTGCCGACGCCACCCACCACCGGCCCGCAGGGCGGCGCGGTCCACGCGGAAAACGGCATCCCCTGCGTGAACTAGGCTGACGCCATGCGCAAGATCCGCGTGATCGTGGCCAAGGTCGGGCTCGACGGCCACGACCGGGGGGCCAAGGTCGTGGCCCGGGCGCTGCGCGACGCCGGGGTCGAGGTCATCTACACCGGGCTGCACCAGACGCCGGAGCAGATCGTGGCGGCCGCCATCCAGGAGGACGTGGACGCGGTCGGGCTGTCCATCCTGTCCGGGGCGCACATGACGCTGTTCGGCCGCGTTGTCGAGCTGCTGAAGGAAAGGGACGCCGCGGACATCGTGGTGTTCGGCGGCGGCATCATCCCCGACGCGGACATCGCGGAGCTGTCCCGGATGGGCGTGGCCAAGATCTTCACCCCCGGAGCGCCCACCACCGACATCGTCGCCTGGGTCCGCGCCGAGCTCGGCCACGAGGTCCCGGAGGGGCCCGAAGCCGCCGCGGCGAGCACGGCCTGATGCAGGCGACCCGGGACCCGGTCCGGCGACGGGCCGCCGTCTCCGGGCTGGGTCCCGGCACCCGGTCCGCCCCTTAAGGCCTGGTCACAATCTTCGCCCGAGCCAAGACGGCCGAGATATCCCTGTGCTGCCGCCAAGGTAAGGCAACCTCGTTCACGCGATACTAGATATTAAAGGATTCAGTTAATTCCGCAGGGTATCGGCTTAGCTTGGGGCTCGTTACGGGTCCTATTAGCGCCCGATAGATTCCTTCCGACCGCACCTCCGAAGTAAGCCTGCCTGACATAGGAGGAGTAGAAGGCGGCGTCCTTGAGGTATGCATCTCGCAGGATTGCTTTAACGAGATTCGCGTCCGCGAAATTCGCGAATGCAAAGTCGGCGCCAGTAAGGTTAGCTTGCCAGAGGCCCGCACCTTCCAGGTCTGTTCTAGTCCTTTTCACCGGGTTAGACGTATCATCAAAGGTGTTCGCCGAAAGAAGCATTGCGCTGTCGAGATCTGCATTGCGAAGGTTAGCTTGAAGCAAGTTTGCGCCATCAACATCTGCTTTAAACAGATCTGCACCGCTCAGGTCGGCCGACTGAAGATCGGCTCCAGATAGAATAGCCCCGACAAGGCATACATTGCTGAAATGAGCTGCGGACAGGTTGGCGCCCGTTAGGTTTGTCAGATTGAGATCAATGACTGCCCCGCCGTCGTGGACAGGATTGCGGGTGGCCAGTACCGTAAGAGCCGCTTGCACATCGGCCTCTGGCCGGTGTACCGGAAGACCCCTTAGCGAAGCCTGCTGCTGAATAGGCTTGTCCGGCAGCGCAGCGTGATCTTGAATGAATGTCGTGAGAATGTTAATAACAACGGGCTGTTCCGATGGGGCATCGCGCATGACTTGTTGCAGCAGGTCGATCCCGCCTACGCGGGCATCTACGCTCGGGGAGCCAAGATCTGTCACAGCGGCGCTATACCAGCCGGTCACCTGCGCCTGCTCGTTCAACACCAGCTGCTCATGCGAGTCGTTAAATGCCCTATACGTGAGGTACAGCGTGCCCGCTGTGCCGAGAAGTGCGACAGCAGCGGCGAGTGCTATTATTTTCTGCGGCCAGTCTCGCCGCTTCTTCGATGACTCGCCACCATTCTCGTTCGTTGATGACATCTCACCACACCCATTCAAGGAATTGCTGGTGATCTCGTAAGGACGCTTCGTTAATGTCAACCTCGTACTTCCGCCGTGCCGCTTCCACCTGGGCTCCATAGGTCCCCGACAGGCATCACCTAACCAGCGGCAGAATCTAGAGTGGCCTAACTATCCGCTTCTCCCTGATCGCCAGTATGACGCGGCGGAACTGAGTACGCGGCAGGTTGCGGCACTCAGCCGGGCGGAAACCTGCCCAGGGTCCTTGCCTCGGCGTCGGCCGCCGCGGGCTGCCGCGTTGTACGGCGAGTCGGCCGCATGACATCTACCTCGGTCGCGCCTCGACCCGAGCGAAACCCCTTGCACCTTTGAGTTGCACTTCACCCAGATCCTCTCGTCCGGTCCGTTCGAGGCATGCAGAACGGGGCAATCTGTGCGCAGTTCGCGATGGCAAGCGCCGTTCGGCAATGAATCTTGCCCATGTCGGGGTCTGAACTGGGTGCATCGCCATCAGAGAGGAAGGCGCCGTGGGCAAGCTCATCGTGACCGGGTTCGTGTTAGGGCGTTGGGGATGTTCTCCGGATCTGCCGGGCTAGCTGCGCCAGCTCGGCGTTGCCGCTGACGGCAGTGCCATCGGGGCCGACGGTGGTGTCTTCCAGGCCGATTCGGGTGGGCAGCCCGAGCGCGCCCGCGTGGGCGATCAGAGGCCAGCACGCTGGTCCTTCTCCGTGCAGCAGCCGGGGGAGCGTCGCGTTCAGCTCATCGAGACGGTGCAGGACTTCATCGGCGGCGGCGACCATAGGCGCCGCGCGGGTGCAGGTGCACCGCCTCCGCGCCAGCATCCACTGCGGCAGCGGCCGAGGCTGCCAGCTCCACCGGTGCCAGCGGCACAGCGGGGTGATCCTCGCGGCTGCGCCCGCCATTGAGG
>Ga0335074_10004386_pt1 | contig 19442 bp, 28 predicted proteins | sample Lox_Sample_23_FD_206715 | JGI IMG/M metagenome (GOLD analysis project Ga0335074, IMG submission 206715) | Soil microbial communities from Loxahatchee National Wildlife Refuge, Florida, United States - Lox_Sample_2.3 | ecosystem: Environmental > Terrestrial > Soil > Wetlands | place: USA... | reverse complement strand
GGAGCCTCCAGTCGTTGATCCTTTTAGTGGCATCAGCACAACTTCCGCGGACCCCGGGACGTCGGCCAACTTCATCCGCAAGAAACGGCTCAGAATCGGATCGCGCACCAAGCGTTCGGCCCGTCGCCTCTGGGCTTCCTCCTCACCCAATTCGGCAGCCCCACGAAGAAGCCGCTCTTGAATCTCTGCCTTCATCTCGATGCAGTCGAATTCTTTACTGGTTTCATGACGTAACAACCTCTCTCGGTGAATAGATCCTGGGGTTCCGGTATCCCGTGCACCGACGATGAGTTCAAGGCAAGAGCGAGATCGCCCACCCTTCTGGCAGCGCATCAAGGTAATTAGCGCGTCGCCGATTTGTCCCGTGAAACGTCAATCAACAGATGAATAGACGCTTAATCATTGGGCTCTGGCCACCGGTTGGTTGGGGATTGAACTGAGCGTTGTCGAATCGTCATAGACGATCATATTCGGGCGGCTCGACAGCGGGGATCTTCGCCATCACTTGCCGAAGCTTCTCATAGCTGCCTCGCGCCGCTTTCTCTTTCAGCCGCTCAAACTCAACAATGCGCTCTTCGAACGCTGAGGCGAACAACTCCTCCACGGAAACATTCTCCGCGGCAGCGATCTGCTTCGCGCTTTGGTACAGCTCTTCCGGAATTGTGATGGTCAGATTCATCTGTATCCTCCCACGGCGATCAGCATCTCTTTGGGGCTGATCGTCCGAATCCCAAACTGCTCGGCTCCGGGCTACCCCCGGCCGGCCCTTTTCTCCTCGGAGTTCAGAGCTTGGTGCAACAGCATTTTGAGGTACGTCTGGTACCGCAACCCCTTCTCGGCGGCGAGCGTTCTAGCTCGCGCGAGGTCATCTTCGGCCAGCCGGATAGTGATGGTTGGCGACGCCCCGGCTTGGCCGGCCCGCTCGCGGGCAACTCGCGCCACGGTTCCCTTGCCCAGTTTGCCCGCAGCTTTGGCCTGTTCGAAGCGGTCTGCGATAAGGTTCTGATTCTCCGCCCACCATTCGGCCTCTTGTGTCTCAGTCTTAAAGGGCCGCTGTTTCTTGGCCATATGGATCACCTCTTTCGTTCCTGGTAGTAAAACTGAATGAGCCGTTTGATCGGTTCGAACGCCGTCACAATGCGTACCCGGCCTTCGCGCCATGTGGTCACCACGAGAAGAACGCGGCCCTGCATTGTCGCACCGAGGTTGAGATAGCGCTCCTCCCCTTCGACGATCTCCATTCCAAGGTCCACCGGATCGTTGAGGACGACTTGTTCCGCCTCCTCCGGAAGAACGCTGTGACGAGCCACATGGCCCACATTCGCTTCGTCCCAATCGAACTCAATCTCGGGTCCAATCATGCTCCCTGCTCAGTGTACCTTATTTGTAGGTACAGTAAAACAGCATCCAACTGCCCGCCGCCACGGAAGGTTCGAATGCACCATAGATAATTTCGCACAATCGCGTGCTAGATTCGCCGTGTTCATTCTCTGGCCTTCATAGTTTCCTGCATATAATTGAACACCCGGACGGCCTGCTCGGGGTTCAGTCTCGCTTTCGGGTTGAAGCGTAGTTCACCGAGGATCTTCGCGTACTCGGCATTCCCAATCTTCCGCTGTGCTTCTCCGAATCGAAGCCGGAAGGCATCCAGCAAAGTCTTGTAGACCTCCTGTGCCTTTTCGAGACTCGGGATATTAGCTACCTCCTGGTACCCATGCCGCTCGAGAATTTCCTCGTATGCTAGTGCGCCCAAAACGCACCGGATGCTGCTGAACCGTGCAGCCATGTTCCGGTTCGTCAGGCCGTTGGCCGCGTCATTCCTGGCCGCCGTCCTATTTGTCCTTCCTTCTCGCGCTGGTGTACAGACTGGCGCCGTTACGCGATGGCGGCTGCCACCGCCATCTCTTGGACGATTGTCGGTCAAACCCTTGTACACGTCCATCCCGATTCCCAGGTAGCTGGCGCACTTCGACAGAGCGTCGGTGCAAGCGCCTTTGTATGCGTCACCGCGATCTGGATTGTCGTTGCCACCGAACTGCTCGATAGCAATCCCATACTTCGGGATCGCGAGCGTCGCTCGGACCACCACCATGCGGCCCGTCTCAACGACATCGTTGTCCACGCGCCAACCGTTGAGCCCGAACACATCATTTAAACGCTCTACAACGTAGATCACTTTGATTGCCGAGAGGCCAGGTTTTAGCAGATTGGGCGACACTGCTTCAGTGGGAAGAGGCTCCTTCAACTTCGTTTTCAACTCCTCAGGAAGCTCAATCGGCTCCCCGGAATTCTCGATGGGTTGCGGTAATTTTGACGCCGTTGGATGGTCTTGATCGACACCGTTTACTGATTGCATCTCCGCACTCCTTCCAGATCTAAAATCGCTTCCCGAATGCTCTAAACGACTGATCCAGCATGTCTTAGCATTTCTTCGGTTCTGTATTCGCCTTCGTTTGCGCGGTTTTTGAATCTGGGCTATGCTCAAGCTGCCATGAATCCGATCGTGGAGACATCCGTGGCGTCTGGCAGCAGCTCCGCCGAGCAAATGCCGGCTCGCGTGATCGAGCTCAAACCGGAACAATCGAAGCTTGTTTGCGTCGTCTCAAACGGCCGCGAGATCGCGCTCTCCCGCCTCGTCGGTGCGAATATACGAATCGGCGATGAGATCGTATCGGTCTCGACCGAGTCCGCGACTACAGACTCGGAGCTCTACATCCGCAAGCCATCGTTGCCCAAGACCGACGTCTACCAGGTCAAGGCAGGCTACGCCGCACTACCGAAGCAGGATCGGCGAGGCGAGCTTTTCGTGCGTGTTCAGGTCGTCGGCGGCCAACTTGGAATCAACACGGTACACATCCCCTGCCACGTGATTCGCGACTACTTCTTCGCCGCCAACCGCAGCGCCCCTTGGTCGTCCCAACCTTCTTTCTACTATCTCCTCCACCTGCCCGAAGACGTCACATCCAAAGAGTTGCGTCTCGGCTATCGGATCCGCCGCATCGAACTGCGGCAGGAGAATGCATCAAAAGCAGATCTGGCAACCATCGAGCGGGCCTACAACATGTTGGCTGATCCGGAGCTGCGCACAGTCTATAACGAACTGCGCCGAGATCCCACGATTCCAGTTCCATTCCCGTACTCGGGATTCGGCTCGCTGTTGCTACGTGGAGAGCGGGCCGCGGAGAACGGTGTCTTCTTCGCGAACCGGATTCTGGCCTTCATGCCCGAGCGCCGGCTCCGCAAGATTCCGGTGCCTCTCCGCAAACTCGACTATTTCGACGATTTTGCTATCCTGCGCGACCGGAACCGCAAACTTGAGGTGCTCATCGATCACCAGTTGCTCCCGATCCGATGGGATCCAACCTGGAGCCGGTGGCGCCATCTCATTACTGCCACGGTTGAAATCTCTGCCGACTTTATTCACACAGGTCGATATCGCAAGCGGGGAGGCGAGTGGAAACTCATCGAGTGGGAAACCGCGCTTCCAAGCCGGACCGAGCTAGAGATGCCGGAAGGCCTTGAGGAGGATATTCTCAAGGCGCGGCGCACGCACAGCCGTTTCGGGGAGTACTGGAAACATATCGACCATCTCCGCAACCACGTGCAACAGATTCCTACCGAGCGTGGTGAGCTGCAGCGTCTATGCTGGAACCTCGGTCTGCCCGGCGACTTTGATGTGGCACAGATCACCTGGCGCCCAGATTACGATTCCTACTATCACGAGGAACTCACGAAGCGTGCTCGTACGATGTACGTTTTCCGGGACGAATACATTTTCGATCTCGAGAAGACGATAGTGGTCGAAGTGCCCCAGGCCGGACACGCAACCTACGTGTTTACACGGCCAGCTAAGGTAAAGGATTGGGTCTGGCGGTATGCTGAGACAACCCGAGGGGACATTCGCCTCAATCGCGACAATGTAGCCGAATCGTTGGGGTTCCTTGGGCGCGTTGTTCACGGAAAGAATAAGGCGGAATGGCTTAAGGAGCTACGTTGCAGAATCGGCGAGTCTCCGGACTGCACGACGACGACGACGAGGAGCGTGACTTGACCCGGTTCTTGCCCTCTTTTCAATCATCCCGGCAAACGCCCGGCTACGCGCGGTCGAGTAGTCCTTCGTTGGCCCGCCGAAGGCGGCTCTTGGCCTCACGGTGTTTGAGATCAGCATAGATCCGGTCCAGCTCATAACCGTGCTCCGCGGCATAGGCGTCGCGCGCCGTATAGACTTCGCGAAGCACCTCGTCTTCCCAAGGCTTCTGGTCAGGCAAGCTCTTCCGGGGTACAGATGGTCGTTTTTGTGCAGCCATGATTTGCCAGAATCCTCTCTACTTCGCGGCGAATTTGAACGTTCGCGATGTGGCAAAAGTTCCAAGTCAGAAGAAAGTCACATTCTTCAACAGCCGCTGCCGCACTGTGCACTGCATCTGGGCCAGCCTTCGTGGGGATTGCGCCCGGAGCGACGAGCAGCTTGGCTACTTCTAGTATCCTCTGATCCACTCTGTTGCCGGCGCCTGTTCGCCAGCGCTATATTAGCCTCGAATGCGCTTTGAAAAGATCTGGGTCCAACAGTGTAGGGCGACGAAAACAATCAAGAGGCGATTCGGCGCAAAGAGCGCACTCGACTACCTCATCCGCGAGAAACTGATCACGTTTGCGGATGAAGCCGAGCGTAGCCCAGAGTACGCTAGGGAGCTGCCGCGTTTCCTCGCGGCAATCTGGCAGGTGTTCAATCAATACGAGCTTGCAGGATATGTCGCGAGCCAGAAACCAGCAGCGCGAAAGCAATTACGCCGGCTGCTGTATTTGTAATCTTAGAAAGGTACATCCAAGTCTTCTTGGACGCCTTGATCTTCAGGTTCCAGTTCGTGACTTCGCTGGCCATTTGAGGGCCTGTTAGATCCCCTACCTTGTTCGGCGTCCCGTCTTCCGCCTGTCCCGTTGCCGCTCCCACCAAGCAGGACTATGTTCTGAGCAATTACCTCGGTGATGTACCTTTTTATTCCGTCCTTGTCCTCGTAGGAACGTGTTTGCACCCGTCCCTCGACATACACCTTGGCCCCCCTGGTAAGGTACGTGGCCAGGTTCTCCATCTTCCAGATCACGATTGCCATCCAGTCTGTCTCTTCATGCACCTGTTGGTCGGAATCGGTCCACTGACGATTCATTGCCAGCGACACATGCGAAACAGGCGTCCCGTTTGGCGTGTACCTCGTCTCTGCATCAGAACCAAGTCTGCCAACTAAAATCGCCTTGTTAACGCTACGCTCTGCCATACTTGTCTCCTTTCTGGGATCCACGTTCACTTGCAAACAGCGCCCCGAAACCTTGTTCAGCGAAGCAATGCCATGGTCGCCGGGACACACAGCCCTTGCGATCCGATCGTCGTTGAACTCCGAGCTACACCCAGTCGATTCCCGGCTCCGCCGGAAGTTGGTACGCTTTGCCGCACCTATCGCAAATCAACCAATAGCCATCGCCATCCTCCGACACGTTCTTGCTCGAACCATTCCAACCGCGTGCCCTGATCCGATCGCCGGAGATCTCGATCAACTCGTGGGAGACCTGGTAGCCCGATTCTTCAAGCCTTGGAATGCCTCGAAACCCGCAGTCGCACACGAGCTCTCCTTGCTCGATCCTTGGCGCCGGATGTATTTGCACCAGCCCGCGACGGATAAAGTCCCCGAGCGCCGTTGCGTCTCCGACGGTCAAAAGTAGACGGAGTGGCCCAACACAGTTCGCGCGGCGTTTCGGATAGAAATCAAGGTGCAGCACTTGCCCGTCCGGGTCCGATGGGATATGTGTCGTAACCGCGCTGTAAAGACGAAAATAGCCGTGTCGGCCCTTTCCTTGTGATCTACCGCTGAAATCGATGTTGTTCATCTCTTCCTTCTCTTGTCTAAGACTTGCTTGACGGCTCCTTCTCTTTCGCTAGAAGGAGTCCTCTGCGGGTGCTAGGTCTCAGGCGGAGGTCGGCGAACAGCGCGCAGTTTTTTCCGGCGACGATTGGGTTTCAAGAGTGCCTTTTCGCTAACCGTCGGCTCGGCATCCAACTCCAAAAGTTCGCGATCGACAATCGCATGTTCCAGCGCGAGTAGGTCAGTCGGATTCTTTGTGCTCTTCCGGCGTGCATCAATGCTCCGCAGAATTCGTTCTCCAGAGGCCAGGCGTTCTTTGGTTGTCATGTTCTGCCTCACCCGCTCATTGCTCTCGGCTTCCTAGCAGTGCGAGAACCTCTTCAACAAGCCCTTTCCACCCACACGCTGGACACAAGGCGATGGATTCCCTCGGCCATGTCGTTTCGCCTATTGCTTCCGCATTTACGACCTGGAGCGAAGCACTCTCGGCTGCTGAAGTGACGGTCAAACGAACGGTTGACTGAATCTCAATCCATAACCGTGCACGCCCGCACCTTGGACAGATTGGATCGTGACCACTACCCTCCAAGGCCTCGCCGCTGATTTCGGCGCTCACGAGCAGGTCTCTTACACGAGGCCCGGTCGCGGACATCCACGATCGGTCGCAAGCCAATCGGAGGCGGATTTCATCGTCTTCGCCACAACCGATACCGGCGCGATCCATCGCACGCAGCACCGAGCCTCGCCAATCGAGATCGTGGTGAATCGGATCGGCGAAGCCCGCGGTTCCAAGGGCACGGCGTAGGCGCCAGAGCGCGTCCATTGCAGCCTCGCGTGTACTTGCTTGGCCGAGCCAGTTGTCAATGCTGCGCAGAGCATCTGCGGCAATTGACGCGATTGCTTCCAGTAATTTCAGGCGCTCAAGATCTGGAGTATTCATGATTCAATCCGAACCTCCCGCTATCCACTTCTCAGAAAGATTTCGCGATAGTCGATTGCGATGGACGGCGTGCTGGCGATCACCGGTGTGCCGCAGTGATGGCCGTTTTAGCATTAAGCGGTTCTCGTGACCAAGACAGAAGGACCTACCTTTAACAGCCTGCGCCGCTCAGCGCATGCCTTTACACGCCGCCCCAGCGAGGACATGGCCTAAACGCACTCATGCACAGGTCGCAGTCGTTGTTTCGCCGTTCACAAGGAAGAGTTCGCTTCTCGGATGACTCCCTTGGTGATTGGGCTTGCGATGTCCGACCACGACGATCCAGTCGGTTGAGGATTCGCCGCGAGCGTATCCTTCCTTGATCAGGTCGATGTGACGCCCCGATGCTCGCAAATACTCTTCAGGCGGTATTGCCAAGGTGCTCGTGATTGCGATTTCCGTTTCCGCATATACTCCTCTGAAGGCAGCACGTGGCAGACGCCGTCGTTATGCCCGGGCAATGTCGGACGCTGAAGGTGCTTTGATGAAGTTCGCTTTCGGCAGGCGCCGAGCGTGTCTATCGTGTCGCTTAGATTTTGTTGAGACGCGAGGTTCGGCCTTTGGAGGGGCCGCCTCGGCGATTACAGTTCGATAAGCAAAACGTTCCGGGATCGTCGCTTATCTCGACCACGAATATCTGCGCTCAAGATTCCGGAGATGATCGCTCGCCTTTTGATGGTTCAACCGGACTTTTATCGCGAACGTGGCCAAGGCCGGACACACTTCCAGATTCCGAGTTCTGAGCAGGAGGTTGGAGATCTCGGCTCTATCAGATCGTTTGAGTCTGCGACGCGCGAATCTTTCCGTCCCGACTGATGAGAGGCACCCGCAGCGCCACCGTCGTGGCGGTTACGATTCGATCCGGCAGATCCGGGACCTCGCCGCGGCTCACAGATTCAAGCGCATCGGCGACCAAACGGTCGAGCGGCGCCAACAAACACGGAGTGGCCGGGTCATCTAATGCCTGAATCAATCGGTTACCCGGTCGTGGTGTTCCAGGTTCCATCGGTCGCCATCCGCGTTGTGGTTTTCCAACACCCAACGATAGGTGTAACTCTGCAAGCCGTTGAGCCACTCACGCGGATCGTTGGACTCCAGGTGGACGCTTTCTGCTGGCGTAAAGTACTCATTCCCGGCCTGGCGTTCCTTAGACCGCTCCATGTATTCGGTAAGTTCCCCACTGGCGCGGGCCATCGGAAGATACAGCCATGCCGGTGTCAGCACGAATGCGAGCTTGTCGGCCACACAGAGCCGCGAGATTCTCAGGCCTCGCGATCGCGCATAATACCTTGAATGCCGTCGGCAAAATTCCCCCCAAGACGCACCAAACAGCGCTTGCATGATACGAGCACCCAATTCAACATGGGTCTCGCCAATTGGACCCTCGACGGAGCTCTTTCCTAGATACCCAAGGTCATGGACAAGGAATGCGATCCATAACCGCGGATCGAAAGGCGGTCCGTACAACTTCCACCAAGCGATTCCAACGGTTATCGGATGGACAAAGATGTTGTGAACACCAAAAAGTACACTACGAGTACCAACGGTCATCGTTCACCTCTAAGGTTCATTTCACGCGCCCGGGCCGGGTCCATTCCTGCCCGTCCAAGGCCGTACGCTCAGCGAGCATGATGCCCGCGGAGAAGCCCGTCTGAAACTTCTATTGCTCGCCCGCGCCAATAGATGTGAGCTGCTCGACTGGCTCGGTGCCATTCCCAGCGCTGTCTTCGCCTAGAGGGTCATCATCTTTGATGTGACCAACGAGTATTGGAGGTGGCGGAGGTGGCGGCGGCGCTACGAGTCGCAAATAGTGCTGGTGTCCGCACCCGACACAGTTCACGCCGTTGGTTGCGGCCTTAATTGCTTCATCGAATTCGAGCGGAAGATCGATTTCCTCACCGGAACGTGTAAAGAATTGCGGCTTCACACAACCGCTAAGGTCCCGGTCTTTGCCCCACAGTTCTAAGGCAAGATAGCCGTGTTCACCACGAAAGATCTCTTCCGCCACAAGCTTTGGCCGTTGCCGTGTTTCAATCGTTACGGGCCTATGGCGTGTGATGCAAAGCTCATAGGTTCTCGCAACCCGCAACACTTCGATGCGGGTCAGCGCCGGCGAAATGACAATTGCATGGGGACCATTGACGGCTAGCGAATCGACAGTCTGTAGCCAAGCCAGTGGTTCGCCGTTCTCGCCAGCAAAAGTGACGTAATAACCCATCTCCTTGGTCGCCCCACCCGATTCAACGCCTCGAACCACGTATCGCTTGGCTTTCCCTTGGTGCTCAAGGCTCAACTGCGGCTGGCCAAAGATGGCATGTTTTCGGAGTTTGTTAGTTACCGCTGGAGTGAACGTCAGCCCCCAGCGATTCAGTCTGCGATCCGATTCCATGGTGCTCCACCCTTTCGTCCGTTTTCAAGATCGATTCCAAAGCCTCACGACGGGCGATTGCGAGCAACGCCTTGGTGAGCTCGTCCGCAGCTCGCATTGTGCTCAGGAGTGCTTCGTGATCCTCAGTTCGCCACACGTGACCGACGCGCTCCGCCGATATATCACCAATCCATCTCCGCACAGTGCACGCCTCGTTGCAATCGCACTTCGTCATCTCCATCCTCACTTCCAGCCGACCTTCCGGCCTTTACTCAAACTAAAGAGTGCAGCATGTTCAACAACAGGCCAATCACCAACAACTGGACGCCTCGCTTGTTTGTGATCCCCACGATGGCCGCCAGGACGAGAGCCACGATCGCGCCCGCAGCCATGCAGTCAAATCTGGTCTCGGTCAACATAAGCCTCCGTCACGCGGCTCAACTCTTCGCTGAAATCGGCGGCGACAAGATGAGCCCCTCGCTGCGCATAACATTTGCCTTGGCCATCAAGCATTAGGTAACGCCGCGTCGTGATGTTCTTGTAGTACTCGACGCCGTTCTCTCGGCACATCCACATGAACTCGGTACACCGCGCACCGATCCGGAGTTCTAGTGGTTGCCAGTTTGGAGGTTCGACTTCCATCGCGCTTATCTCCATGCACCCCGACTGTCTAGGTGCCACTAACCTGTCGCGTACGTCCGCGCCTCTCTCTCAGGGACCGGGTAGCCCAACGCTGCTCGAATCATTTGCTTGGTGCAATCGGCCCAACACTTATACTTTTGCGGTTCGTCGACTGAGATCGACAAGTTGTCTCCAGCCTTGTCACGCCCGGCCGCCGCACAAGAAGGGCAGCGCGTGATCCAGTTCCTCCCTGTCTTCCTCCGTACCTGGACGTGATCGAGAATGTGAAATTGCCGTTGGAGCACTGGGTACCGCCAACGCTGCACGCGTTTCGATTCCTGTGTCTCGGGGATATTAGTGCTCCCCAACTTTTGGAGAAGCTCCGAGAGTTGTTCGCTGGACAGCTTGCCGAGACCTCCGAGAAACGCTAGTTGGTTGTCGAGGTTGTAGTCGGCGCCATAGAACCAAAACCGCGCACCGATTGCACGGTGGATTCCGAGTGGTCCGCGGATCGCGCTCCCGAAGTCCCCTTCTTTGAGCTCGTCTTGCTTCGGGAATATCTCAATCCCTTCAGCCGTGCCTGCACCCTTTACCGGAATACCGAGCTTCTGTGCAAGGCCCGAGATCAGCAGCCGGCAATCGCTGGCCAGCAGAGGCTGTTCGACGAAAATCCAAAGGTGGGCGCCTCGCCGGCTCTGTTCCAAGGCCGCCTCCACTCGTTGCTGTTGCAATTCCCATTGCAGCTCGCACAGGTGCTTCAGAGAGTCCGGGTAGTCTCCATCCATGGCAATCCACTTGCACCGCTGCGTCGTCGGATTCGTTGAGTACAGCGCGATCGTCAGATCACCTTCCAGGTGCCGCTGGACTGTTTGGGCCGATAGACCGATCGGCTGTCCGTCCTGGCGCGCTTTGGGACGAAAGTAGTGATAGCGGCCGCTGTCAGGATGGGGCCGCTTCGATTGCAGGACATATGCGCGCCGATTTACGAATAGCTGCCAATACTTCTCTATGTTCGTCGTGGTCGCCCTGTACCGTTTAGCCATAACGTTCCGCCTTTTGCGCCTGACTCTAGATAACCCGGAATCAAAACTCGCGCAAATGATCGACGCCGCCCGGTGGTCAGGCCCCCTTTCGCAGGTTACAGAGGCGTTTCAGGAGCCAGGGCTGCTGCGCGAGCAGCGTTAGACCGCAGGTGCGCTCCAAAGTCTCGTACTCTGCCAGGCCGTGGCCTCCCCACTTTTGATCGTGGAAGTCAATCAAGTAGAAGACGCCGGTCTTGCGGTCGAACACGTAGACTGCTCCGGACTCGGGGTCGCTTGGCACTAGCATGAAAAAAAGTGCGCCCGCGGGAAACTGCACCCATCGGACGATTTGCGCCTCCGAACGCTCTGCCAGCATGCGGCTAGCTTGATCCAGGTCGGATCTTCGCCCCAGCCCGAGGTCGTCTAGGGTGAGGACGGCCGTTGCGGTCATGGGTAGCGATGAAAGTGGTGGTAGCATTTTAAGCCTCCTAGTGTTCAACTTTTAAGTTGGGCATAAGCCCGGTCATATCCGTACTCAGTCGGGGTTTCTGTACAGTTCGGTATTTCGTTAACGGAGATTTTGTTTTTCGATCAGGTCCGGCCCTTACAGGGTCGGTGACTGGTTCAGGGCCGGCAGTGCCGCATATATAAGGATGGGAGCTCTGCTTGGGCGGAGTTCTGGCTTAACTTCAGAGGGCGGTGTTGGGTCGGACCGTACTGTTTCGCCTCCGGGGTTTGTGGGAGGCGGTCTTGGGCCTCCTCTATAATGAATTCCGCATTGGAAGACCGGACCAACTGATCAGCCCTTGGGTGGGTGGTCGATCTCGGATTCGTAGCGTTTGAGTATGGATGACACCGCGATCTGCAGCCCCGGGGGGCAAGGAGTCGGTCTGGAGCATTTGCCAGTCCAGTTCGGCCAGTGCCTCAGCGATTTGTTGCGCAGCCTCCTCGGAACTGGTGCTGGCTATCCGCCTACCAGTTCCCACATGGGAGATACCTATTTTCTCGCTTTGAGATCCGATTCCGAAATGAACAGCTAAAGGGCCGAGCGTTCTTGCCGGGATTTTGACAAGTCCGCAATCGGTGTCGATCTGGATCAACTTCCGGGCCCACTTTCCATTTGGCATTCTTCACGCCTCCGTCGTTTCTGGCACCCGGGCGTGCTGGCATCAAGCTGCTGTCGTTCGCCTGCCTCTTGGTCCGGTTCGGCACGCGCCGCAGCCTAACGAATAGCGTTTGCGTCGCCAGTCGATTGCCAATGCTGCGACAGCCTGCTCACGCCGTACGTTTTTAGGAGCCTCCCGACCAGGCGCATCACAGCGCTGTTGGTCGGGACATTTGCCAATCCTCTTGTCCGGCTTATTTGCTGACAGGGCTGGTAGCGGGCCAAGTCCAACCCGCCCGGCATTTCTGTACTGGCGGTTAACTGCCGTGGCGAACCACCTTTCGCCGCAGCGTTGGGCTGGATACCCGTCGAGGTCCATCCGTTCGGATAGTCGTTTCTAGCGAAGCTTCAACATCAAACCAACTTCGTTCACCTTGCACGCCCGCGAGTCCCAATTCAGCATTTTCGGCATCGAGCTCTTCTGTGCGCCTCCGAAGTGCCAAGCCGATCTCTCCGCGTTCCTGTTCCGTGAACGCGCCAGTCTGAAGTCGCTCTATTCTAGAGTGCACATTTGCCTGTTGTGACGATATCCGAACACCGCCTCTACGACATTCGTCAAAACCTGCCCATCGCACACAGCAGCCACATCGAAGGCCCCACCCACTAACGCCACCGAGATTTCTAGCTTGCTGCGTCAATGCGAACTGTGTCGACTACCATGAAACTTCTCCTTCACCACGGTTTCTCGCGCGTCCAGCGCACTGCATGTCGGGAGCCGCGCCTAACTGCGTCTCGCACTTCACATCCGCTTACACAATCCAAGCGCATCGGTGCAGTGCCGGCAGTCTCGGACTATTACGATACCGGCTTCGGAAGGCTCACCTAGGAGCGGCTGTACCAACAGTTTGCGCACCCGTCGAACATCGGGAAGCCGCACATCCATACAGCGAAACATCCTCCTCATTGCACTCCGCGAGCCCACTGCCACCGAACCCTGGGGCTGACGCACGGCGACGTGACTGCGTTACAAGCAAGCCCCGCAGATACTCTCTAGCCACGGCAAGTGCCGATCGCCACGACGACAGCAATCGTACGCGCGGCGTGCGCGCGGCGAGCGATAGCGAGTGCGCGCCTCCGCGCCACCAAGATCGAGTGCCGGGTTTTATTCATCCCGACCCCGGCATCGCCAGATGACGGGGGTGGGTAGTCGTTCTCCAAGTGGTCATTGGCACAACGCATTACAGACTATGCATCGACTGCATAAATCAGGGCGAGTGAACCTCAAACGGACAGCAATGCAGGCCGTCCCCAAGATCAGAGCATTGGCAGAGCACCGCCAGCAGCGTCGGAACGCAGAAGGATATCGTGGAAAGGCAAAGGAGGACGGGCGTTGCCTCCGACCATAACGCGCGCCGCTAGCAATTCGTCTCGCAGGTCGGTCATTAGTGCGACGCAGACTGTCTTGTTGCGTGGCTGAAGGTTGTCGCGGAGGAAGCACATAAGGTGGTAATTCGGAGCCGCGTAAAGGATCACGTTGACGTGCATGTCGGACTCGAGCGCGTCACAAATTGCCCGATACCTCGATGGAGTTTTGGCGGTTCGCTCGTACTCCAGGGCAAATCGGAACTCCGATCCTTTCCATCGGACCGACACGACGGCGTCATAATCCTTCGCGTACCGAAACGCAGTGAGATCATTCTGCGAACATATTTCGGACGAGGAAATCCACTGGCCGAGAAGGCCGGCTCTTAGCAGGGCCAGCTGAACGTCATTCATGTCCAGCCAATGCAGGAATCCGTCCTTGGCATTTTCGACACCGTTCCGGCCGGCATACGGTTCACCAAAGTCGGTCAAGAGCGACACTCCCGCATTCGTAACCGTGTATATCGGGCCGCGTTTGTGAATCGAAAGCTTTTGCCTCTTGATGAGGCCGTGAGTTATCAGCCTTTGTAGCCGATGATGAAAGGCCCGCTCGGAATGCTCAATGCTTTCCAGGTGGAGGAATTCGAACAATTGCGTCCCCGTGACAAAGCTGGATCGCAGGACTTGTTGGAGCAGCGGTACATCCCTGGCAGGGTTAATGTTGATGGAACCCTTTTCGTAACGCATATCGTTCTAACTTAGTCGACCCTATCTAGGCGCAGGTCGGCCGACCAGAGCTTGCGCTGTGAAGGTTCGACAAAGTACGTTCCTAGCTCGCTTCGAACCCATGAGTACGGAGGCATTAGCAGCATTGCCTCATGTTGGTTGCAACTTTCACTGAGCGCCACGACTTGAACCAACCCGGCTTTCCAACACGCTGACGTTACATCCAGCCGTCCTGTCGTCTCACCCGTCACCACAAACAGGTAGAAGTCCGGGCGCTGTGGACCATTCAACATACGTTTGAACAGAATCTGTGTCCAACCTGTGTGGGGGGTTTCAAGATCGCCACATTCGAAGACCCGGTCAACGGATTGGCGCGGACAACATGGCGTGAATCCTCCCGCGCCATTGAATCGGATCTTGCCGCCGACACGCCAGCGATAGCGCATCCGTCCGTTCACAAAAACCCCCGTGGTGTTATAGAAGGCCGCTCGATCGTGGCGTAGCTCGCCCGCGGCGTCCCGTGCGAAACGCCGCTCCCAAATGCTTCCGAATCCCTTCACACTTACTAGCACTCCATTACCCTCCTTTCAGGGCGCGGTTCTTTTGTTTCTCGGTCTCAAGTTCCTGCCGCAATTGGTTCACCTTGGCGATGAGTCGGCGTTCTGTCTCGGAGCCGTCCTGTTGGTGACCGCTCGAACCATTCTGGTCAAGCTGGGGTTCTAGATCTTTCACTCGATCCGATAGGCTCCGAATAATCCCGTCGTGTTTTTCAAGCTCCGCCTTCAACCTCCGGTTGTCGCTATCGAGGTTGTCGCGCTCGGCCCGCAATCTCTCCAACTGCTCTCGTGCATCATTCGCTTCGAACATTCCGGGGCTCGGACGGCCGCTCACTTGCGCCTCGATCACCCTGTTGCAAGCCAGCATGTGCCGGTTGTACCTCTCGGTTGCCGTTTGGGCGACGGATTGGGAGTATTGTTCCTGGTTCCAAACGTCGGTCAAGATTTCGGCCGCATGCCACAGCTTCCGCTTTTCGTCCATGACGCGCACGCCATACGCGACCATGAGCACTATGAGCAGACCAGTTGCCAAGGCGCCGTACCAGAAGAACGGATTCGCCACCATGGATTCCATAAAAGTGTGGCGGCGTTGCTCGATCCAAGCGCCCCAGTCTGTATCGTTTGGGTTCACCTGCTTGGTAGCGAAATGGAAGAAGTCTTCCTTTCCTACGTATGGCCGCGCGGAGGACTGTCGCTGGTGCCCGCCGTGCTGCGCTTTCGACTGTTCAGTCTTCCCCGGCGTAGTTTGCTGTTCCTGTCCCCGAGCGAGCGCTCCAAGAATGAGGAGTGTTAGAACGGCCTTTGCTCTCATCGGCGGTAACCTCCGAGGGACCGATTGGGGACGCGGTACTTTCGCGCCAACTCCGGATCCCTGAACCTCAGGTTGGCGCCGCTCGATTCTGCTCGAGTGTGTAACAGCCGCGGATAAACAGCCGGCTGGAAACCAGGGATGGCAACCTCCTCGGGCGGCCGAACCTGCAGCAGGGAGTGCAACGTCCCGCGCGTGTCGTCGGACATCAGGATCTCCATGCGCCCCTTCGGTAGATTCTTTATCGATTCGTCCTGAGAGCGAGTTTCACGATCCTCGCTGTCTGTGGCCCGCCCCGTTTCTTCATAGCGGCCCCACCCAAACAAGCCGCGTTCCTTTTGGACGCTGCGCCGCGTCACGACCTGCTCGGCTGACGCCTTGATAAAGTATTCAGCGGTTTCCTCATCCCGTGTTCGAAGGGTCATCGTCGTGTTGGGCGCAGACGTGACCTCTTCCTTAAATCCTCGACCTACCTGCATTAATTGCGGGAGGCTCTGCATTGAAAACAGGAACGCCGTGTTCGTACCCCGTGCCGTTTGCAGGATCTGGGCAAAATTCCGATAACCGAATGGCGCGAACTCATCCAACACCACCGAAAAGATAGGCCGGTTTTGTCGCCGCCGGTCTGCCTGGTCCTCGTACCGCTTGCCGACCGTCAGCTGTATATTCTGGAGCAACATCTTCCCGAGTGAGCGAACCGGTTCCGTGTTCTTGTTCGCATTGAGCGATACAAACAGGATCAATTCCTGGTCGATTACATCCTCGATCGACAGAAGATCGTCGTACTGGCCAGTTACGGCGGACAGTTCATCGTCGAGAAACGTCATGCACTCGTTAATCAGTCCCTGGATCTTCGGAACTCGTTCGCGGTCCTCAAGGGACTGCATTAGATTCTTGACGCTCATTTCGAAATTTAGCCGCTGCTGGGCGCTCGCAGCGGCGTCACGATCGAGCCGGTGTGTCGCTTTGTCAATCTGCTCGTGTAGGACCTGTTCATCGAGCAGCATCACGATGACGTCGTAAAAGTTGTAACGGGCGCCGGTGTAATAAAGGATGCGCACGATGTCGCCTAAATAGTTCAGCTGGTGCTTGGCGAAAAACTCATCGTGCAGGTTGAACGAACCGAAGATCATGTTCACCTGCGCCATGTAGTTGTCGTCCCGCGTAAAGAACGGGTTGTACAATACCGATAGGTCGGCGCGGGAAGGATTCAGCAGACGGAGATTATGCAGCCGTCCCGCCCGGTGTATGTGCGGCAGCAGCTGTTCAAAGAACTCGAGGTCACCTTTCCCGTCGAAGATGACCATGGGAATCCGGTGGCGGTCCTCCGGCGGTCCGGTGAAACGCGCGATGTCTTGGGTGATGATGTTCTTGAGCAAGGTGGTCTTGCCTGAACCGGTCATGCCGAGAACTATGCCCTGCATGACCCGAACCTCGTCTGGCCAGATCCAGGGTTTCTCGTCCATGTCGTAGCCGAGGAGGACGGCGTGCTGTTTCCATGCCGCTTCAACCGCCCGCTCATCCTTATCAATCGGGACTACGAATGGCGCACGTTTCTTGCGAGAATCTTTGGTTGTGAACCGCCTGACGAGAGGCGCAACCACCGCTGCCGCAATGACCAGAAAATAGAGTGCTGCCTCCAGCAACTGGGCGCCACGGACGTGAAATCGCGCAACCACCAGGTACAGGCCGACGCCCAAGACGGCGAAGACAAGGAGCATTAGCGCCAATTGCGCGTCAGGCTGGGAAATATTTCTACGATAGCGATCGGATGGTTGCATCAAGACACCTCAAACTCATCAGTAGATTGTGGACTTAGCCGGGACAAACGCCCACCGTCGGAAGCCTACACGCAGGTTCCGAGCAGCTCGCCGGACGCGAGCAGGCCTCCGAAGGCAACGGCTGCGAGGATCCACTTCCAGCATTGCCTCCCACGGATCGCTTGCCAGAACGCCTGTCCCAAAGGCCCAATTGTTCCCAGCGGGGGCACTGGCAGCATCAGCCGGGGAGGCGTAACAATGCCGAACGGGTCGTTCGCCGGCTGGACGCATCTGCCGGGATGCGCGAATTGCAAATGTATGAGGTATACGCTAGCGGCTGTCAGTAGGACCAGGGCTCCCCCGTAGCAAATCAGCTGTGCAGTTCCGGGGAAACGCAAGGCCTCGGCCTCCTGCTCGAGGCATCCAGTCCCGGGCTGATTCCTTGGCTGCTCGATGACATTCGATCCCATGGCTAACTCCCACCACGAAAACTGAAGAACAAGAAAATCCCAGCGAGGGTGAGAAGAAGACCGATTGCCACGGCGAGGCCGATTTTGGGCCTCCGCTTGGTTGCTGGCTCGAACGGATTTCGGGGCTGGAGTGTCGCGTCGGCAACCGCCGTGAGGAAACCCGTGTCCTTGCGGTGACGAATCATCACCTGCAGGCGCTCGTACATCTGCGGAACCGTTTGATACTGGATTGTCATGTGTTCCCCGGAAGGCTACAACACCAGCGTGGCGGTCAGGTTTCCCAGTCGGTCGGTCGGAAACAGGATCTGGAGAACGGTCGGTTGGGCCTTGGTCGCTTGCGGGTTCGCTGCTGGAAGCTGCAATGTAATGAGGCCCGTCTGTGCCTGGCCGGGCGAGACTTCGGCAATTCCTGGCTCGCACTGAGTGACCTTGACCGGAGTCGGAGCACCAGCCGCTTTTAACCGCGCGGTGTACTCCGCGCCCAGCTGCGAGTTCTGGTAGCTCCAAAGCGATTGATCAAACTTCAGACCATTGAGAGATACGACTGTCGGGCGGCCGGCGCGAAGCGTTTGGCTCGAGCGGTTCTCAAGGGAATACCGTACGAAAACTACGTCCTGCTTACGGTACACGTCTCGGATCAATACGCCCAGGTTGGCTTTCGCCCCTATCGGTCCGCCAACCATTCGAATTGGCGTGCTGTTTAGGAGCATCTCGGCCGGAAAGGCCGACGCCGCAGGCTCAGACTCCCCTGGTTTGCGTTGAGGGACTTGGGCTTGCGGTGATTGGCGATAGTCGATCGCAAAGTCCATTTGACCGGCATCGCTCACCGCCGGTACGAGTTCATAGTTAAGACGTGTGGAAGCCGTCCATATAAATAGGTTGGTGGCAACATTCTCCTGCAGCGGTTCTATGAGAACTTTGTTCTCTCGCCGCTCCACCCGGAATGCCTGAGGAGAACCGACAGCGACCGTAGTCACGGGTTCTGCGACTTCGATCACCGTTAGGTGGTTCATTGCGGTTTGCACGCGGACGACATGCTCGCGCGATGCGGTTTCCGTGTCAATTTTCTGCGCCGGCGTCGGGGCTGACGCCGCTATTAGCGCCAGAGCTCCTATCAGAAGTTGTTTCATCTTATCGATCTCCTTTCCTGCCTCATTCAAGCCCCTAAGGGCCCCTCTTTCGAGTGGCCCCGGGGGATTTGGTTACTGCTGCACGGACGCCCGCTCAAAGGCCCGTGCTTCCCAAGGGCGCACAGGTGCTTGATCGAGGAACGCTTCCTTCTTTCCATCGGTGTTGAGTTGCCGTACACTTCCTGGATCACCGTCTACGAACACGGCGAAGCTCGCACCGAACTTTTGCTCACAAGCCGACAGAAACCTGCACCGATCTTCCCGGTTGCGAAGTACGGGCGGCCTGCCATTGCGAACCGCGGGACGTTGCGGAAGATTCTCGAACGTTACAACGCCATCGCGGATCTCTCCCGATCCGTTTTGCATGGCGAAGGGCTGGACGGAATCGACGCGCACGCCGTCGAGAATGATGTTCCCCTGCTCCGTAATCTGGAACAGGAAGATGCGCCGCTCCTGGATTAAGCCTCCCTCCAGACGGATTCTCTCGACGCGGTATACATTCCCCGTGTCGTCGAAAACAATCTCGGAGTCGGGCATTTCCGGGAGATGAAGTTGAATCGGGTGCCCACCTGTCTCTTCAATCAGCATGTCGAGGACCTCCTGGGGGAAAGCATGAAAGACAATAGCGCCAGTTGCCTTGTCGTGTCGCGACGCGGTCGCGATCGAGTGCAGCGCCTGG
>Ga0335074_10004385_pt1 | contig 19443 bp, 12 predicted proteins | sample Lox_Sample_23_FD_206715 | JGI IMG/M metagenome (GOLD analysis project Ga0335074, IMG submission 206715) | Soil microbial communities from Loxahatchee National Wildlife Refuge, Florida, United States - Lox_Sample_2.3 | ecosystem: Environmental > Terrestrial > Soil > Wetlands | place: USA... | reverse complement strand
GATCACTGAGCCCGAAGTGGGCGGAAATGGCGGCAGCGGCGAAACCGGACCGGCGGCAGCGATCACTGAGCCCGAAGTGGGCGGAAATGGCGGCAGCGGCGAGACCGGGCCGGCGGCAGCGATCACTGAGCCCGAAGTGGGCGGAAATGGCGGCAGCGGCGAGACCGGACCGGCAAGCGCCGATTCCGCAGCAAAAACTACAAAACTTGCGATAAAAACGGTCGTGCGAATTCTAGCCAGAAAAGTTGACATTGAGAAATATCTCCTTGGTTTCAAGAACAAACTTTTGTGGTAAGAGTAACCCAAACTGGGCACATGATCTACCACAAAAGTAATATGTTGCATAAATTTACGTGTAAGCAAGGGGAATTTACTTGCCTTCGCGGCGAGTCATATTACTAAAGGCACGCTTTTATATTGACTTTTGCCTTCTTTTCGTACAGTCGTTCCTCCGCTGCACAGTAATTGCACAACGCTCTGTCGGGATATCATGAGGTCACGCGAGCCGCCTAAGTCCGTGCTCAAGCATCGGTTCGCCTTGCATTTTGGGGCAATCTGTGATTCCCGAATTTCGCGACGGTTTCAACGAACGATTCGTCGAAAATGACTACGCCAGCCTTCTCCGTCGGCTCGAGCAGCGGTGCGGAGTGCGGGTGGAGTTCCGCGTCGCCGAAACTCCCATCTTCATCAAGGCCAGTCTGCTTCAGGAGCTTGCTGCACATGGGGCAGACCTCGCCAACAGCGTGATCGGGAACTCCCCCTGCCTCGAAGCCGCTCGAAAAGCGATCCCGGCCGGCTATTGCGTTGCCAACCAGACTGCCCATCCCGACTTTCTTACCGCAGACTTTGCCCTGATCCGCAACGCCGGGGGCACACTGGTTCCCCGCCTCGTTGAAATCCAGGCCTTCCCCTCGATTTACGGCTATCAGGTCGAGCTTTGTTCGGCTTACCGTGAAGTTTTCGGGCTCGATCCGCAGCTTGGGGTCTTCCTGAGCCGCCTCAATCAGGAGAGCTACTGGCAGCTCCTCACTCGCACCATTGTTGCCGGCCACGACCCTGAGAATGTGGTGCTTACAGAGCTCGATCCCCTCCTCCAGAAGACCCTGCCCGATTTTGAGGTGACGGCTCGCAAGCTTGGAATCACGGTAGTCGATATCCGCACCCTGCAGCCCGCCGGGAATCGGCTGCATTACCGCGACGCAAAGGGCAGGCTGGTACCCATCCACCGCATCTACAACCGCGCCATTGCCGACGAGCTTATTGCCAAACGCATCCAACTGCCGTTCGACCTCGAGCATGACTGGGACGTGGAATGGGCTGGCCATCCCAACTGGTACTTCCTCATCAGCAAGTTTTCCATCCCCTGGCTTTCGTCTCCTGTCGTTCCGCCCGCTGTCTTGCTGAGCGATTTTCTTGAAGGCGACGGCCGGGCCAGGCTGGCCGACGCCGGCGTTCCCCTGCCGCCAGAATCGGGTCCCGACACGGTTTATGACCAGTTGCTGCTCAAACCCCTGTTTTCATTCGCCGGCAAAGGCATTGTGTTTGAGCCGTCCAGACAGCTGCTCGAGTCCATCGAACCTGCAAAACGCCGCGATTTCCTTCTCCAGCAAAGGATGCGGTTCGAGCCCACCATCGAGACCCCCTACGGTCTCACCCAAGCCGAAATCCGCATCCTTTACGCCTGGCCTGACGGCGCTGACCTCACCCCGGCGCTGTCCCTGGTGCGGCTCGGCCGCGGCAGGATGATGGGCGTGGACCATAATCGCGACCTGCGCTGGGTAGGCGCGTCCGCGGCGTTCTTCCCCGGTTAGTGCCGATAACGTTACTATTCTGAAAACTTTGGTGCCCTGCCCTACGCCTGCAAAGTCGGCTACATTGGCCGTGTTGGTCCGATACTGGAGTGGGAGCGGGAAATCATGACCTCTTCGAAACCGGAACTTGCCACACAGCCGCCCATCGCCGCGTCCGCGTCCTCACACCAGGAAGTGCGCTGCGCTGTACGCTTTCCCCTCATCCTCCCGGTGGTCTTGAGCACCAGCAAAGGCGAGCTCGCCGCCCGCACCAGAAACGTATCGGCCAGCGGGGTGCTGTTCGAGCTCGACCAGCGTCTTTCGGTCGGCGCCGGCATCCGATTCTCCCTGCGGATGCCGGGTGCAGTCCTGGGTACCCCAAACGATGTATTGGTTCATTGCACTGGACGTGTGGTACGCTGCTGCTTAAGTCAACATTTGCACACTGCGGCTGCAACTATCGATGAATATGAGTTTGCAGAGCAATAATGCATAATGCTGACTTATGCCAGTTATGGATTTCCTCGACGACGCTCCTGAAGGCGAAGTTGTTGACTCTCCCGTAAAGCCTGGGTCAATACGCATTATCCTTGCTGACTCTCAGGCGATCTATCGCGTGGGTATCAGGAAAGTCTTTGCCTTGGAAGACGACCTCCGCGTTGTAGCCCAGGCTGATAGCCTTGAGAACCTGCGCGCGGCCATCGAGCGCTACCCCACCGACGTGGTTTTGCTCGAGGGCGGCCTGCTGGCCGGCACGGCCAACGTCATTCCCGATCTGCTCAAGCTCGCTCCCGACGTGAAGCTCATCGTCCAGGCCATCAGCGCCGACGAGAACTATACCGTCGAGCTCTACCGGCGCGGCGTGCGCGGAATCGTTTCGCGCTCCATCTCGCCCGATCTGCTGGTGCGCTGCGTCCGCCGCATCGCCGCCGGCGAAACCTGGATCGACAACCAGAGCGTGAACTGGGTGATTGAAGCCTATCGCGCCCAGGCCGCGGCCCTGGTCAGCCCGCGCAGCCAGCCCCGCCTCTCGCCTAAGGAGATGGCCATCATCACCTGCATCACCCAGGGCAAGCGCAACAAGGAGATCGCCTTCCAGCTCGGCACCACCGAGCAGGTCATCAAGAACTACCTGCGCAAGATCTACGACAAGCTCGGCGTCAGCGACCGCCTCGAGCTCGCGCTCTATTGCCTGCACAACAAGATCATCCAGACCGATGCGGATGAAGAATCCATCGCGCAAAAAGTCGTCACCAGCTAGCGCACAATAAGCGCAGCTTTCAGCCATCATCAAAACGGTCGCCGCGCAGGCGACCGTTTTGTTTTGCGTTGATTTGAAAGGGATTGGCAGCCAGAACCGGAGCTGAATCGGGGGAATTTTCAGGAAAAGCGCGAATTGGGGATTTGTAACAAGATTTCGCTTGTTACATTTTGTAAGTAGTTTATTTATCAGTAGGTTGAAAAATCATACGCTATTGCTTTTCTGGTTACCCCGGGGAGGGGGTGGGGGGATTATATTTCCAGTAACTTCTCTCAGTTCCAGGTTAACTGATTGGTACTGTGCGCGGGGCGCTCCCGGTTTTCCTGGGAGCTGGAGGTGGAAATGGAGTGGTGGGATTCGCGCGGGAGTCCGCCAAGGGCGACCTGGGCGGCGTAGAGCAGGCGGCTGCTGGTGTTTTCGCGGATGGCTTCAAGGATCACTCCTCTGGCGACGCAGGCGATGAAAGCGTGGATTCCCTCGCGGCTGGTGAGGGCAGGCATGGCATTGCGGTAGGCTTGGCGGGCAAGCTTTTCGGCTTCGTAGCTTTCGATCGTATGCGGGCCGTGGACCTTGGCATAGGCCTCTTTGGCTTTCCGGTAGGCGGCATGGCAGCGGGCGAGGGCGAGGGCGGTTGGGTCGGTCGGGCCGGGCTCGGGGGTTTGCACGCCGGGTTCGGTTGCGGGTTGAGCGGTCGTTGATTTGGGTGATTCGGACATTTGGAATTGCTCCTGATAACAGTGTGCGCGTGTTGGGCGTAATTATCGGCAAAAGGGGCAAGAGCTAGGGGCTAGGGACTGAGGGACTAAGGGACTGAGGGACTGAGAAGCAGGTCGGCGAGTCGGCGGGTTGGCTTGCGGAAGGGTTTGGCTCGCGGTTCGGAGGCGCGACCGGAGTGGTTGGAGTGAAGGGCGTATTTCATTTCCAATTAGAATGGGAGACTTCAAGTTCAATTGGGCGATGAGATCAGGCTTTGCCTAGACGATTATCAAATTGAGAACGTTGATTTGGTTGCAATGACAGTGGCCATTGTCGCCGAGGTAGGCCGGGGCGTTGGTATTTCAGCTGTAGAGTTCGGCGGTCAGCCGATCGATTTCTTCCTGGATGACGTCGGCTTGCTCTTTGATATTCAAGTTCAAGCTCTTGGGTACGGCGTATGTCTCCCGCGATCTGAACCCGCGGCTCTGTGCGATTTGCTTCGTAAGACCAACGGAATCCAGCAGGTCCGGCGCAAACTGGGCGAGGTTGGAAGCCTCCTCCTTTTCCAATCCTTCTGCTATATAAAGAAGCCAGAATAAGTCCCGCATTCGGTTTCCTGCGCGTGCGAGGTTAGCTGCAATCTCAATCTGGTTCCCCGAGGGAATCTTGATTGCAAACGGCGTACCGGAGCTGGCCTCGTCCAGAAACTCGGCCGCGATCTCTGAGTTGTAGATAGCGGCGACATAATAGTTGAGTGCGCTGGGTGGCAAACCGCCTTCACCGAGCCGTTCAAGCAGCTTCAGGCCGCCTTCGCTTAAATTGTTCGGGGAGCCATCTATCCGCGGCCCCCGAAATGGGTAAGTGAGCCCCGTATAGTTATATTGCTGGCTGGTACCCCCGTGCTTCTTCACGTACCACTCATCGTCGACAACGAAGGCCTTGAGCCCATATTGGGGCTTTGAAGCAGTCGTATATATCAATTTTGGGCTTATGGTGTGGGAAAGCGGTTCGCGCCACTGCTGCATATCTCCCCAACCCACTTCACGTCCCTCATTCACGTTTCTAGGGATGTCCAATCGCACTTCGTAGTAGACGAATACTGCGTTAGCCCGTGGCGGGTACCATCGCGCGCTGTTCGGCATGCTCCCATCCAACGCTCGCTTTATGTTGGACGGCACGAATGTGAGTTCTCGTTGCCGAATTTGAGTCGCTAATTGACAGAGTCGCTCGTGCTTGCTTTCAGGTATGCCGTTTTCTGCCGCCCACCGCTCCAGAGCAGCAGTAAAGGCGCGGCCATTCAGCCTAGGTCGAATGCAGATATCAATATAGTTTGTCATCCGCGAATGGAGCTCAGGCTGGGTTCGGGCCTTGAACAGTTCGTCGAACGCGGTGACCAGTCCAGGCCACTTGGATTCGAAGATGCGCTCTTGCCTCTTTTCAAAGAGGGGCAGAGACCCGTTGTTCACCCGGTCGATAACGGGCGAAACTGGATACAGAGAGTAGTTGAGGGTTTTTCGAGGGGAATCCATGACTGGGTCCGGCAAGGTGCGCTCGCCACGAGCCACAGCCTGCATCAAGATGAACCTCGGATCGAGTTCCGTACCGAGATCGTTTTGGGCGGAGCCAACAGTCAAGTTTCTCAGATCGATGTAGGGATGTGCTTCGCGTTCGTCAGGAGCTTCGAGCGCTGCTGCCCTCTTCTCCAGCACCAATACCGCAAATTCAATTCTCGGGCCCACATCCTGAAATACCTTTCCACCGAGGCGAAGCAAATGGCGGATGTGATATCGCCGCAGAAGATCCCGGCGAAAATACCTGTAACTTCGCTTTTGAGCAAACGAGTCGGATACGATGAAGGCGATAACACCTGATTGCTGAACGTAAAAATCCGCCGCAGCGAAGAACCATGCGTAGTCGTCTCGCGGATTCATTTCCTGGGCGTGCGCATTTTGTACTGACGATTCGAGGAGGTTAGGAAATATTTCGGCGACTTGGCTAAGTGCACGATTGCTGTTATTCCGGTACGGAGGATTACCTATCACAATTGTGAATTTCCCGCTCTGCTTGACCTCAGCGCTGATCCGAATCCTCTCTTCAATGAAGTTCTTCTGGCTCTCGTCCGGAATCAAAGGAAGGATTTGCTTCAGGTACTGGCCGTTCCGGGGGTCTAGAGAGTCCGTTGCATAAACGTGGAGGTCACCAACAAGCTCAGCCTGGTGGCGATCAAGCTGGCTAAGAATTGCGACGTATAGATTCACGTATGCAATTCCCAGGACCTGGGCAGAAATGTCGAAGCCCGACAGTCGGTCCCAAAAATCGGGGGTTCCCGACTTTGCTAACTGCCTAGCACCTTCGGTCAAGAAGGTGCCGGAGCCCATCCCGGGATCCAAAACTCTCACGTCGTCCTCCACGCCGCGCTCGCGCACGAGGTTTCCGACAAGGCTCCACATTATTTCGACTACTGGCTGAGGGGTGTAATACTGCCCGAGCGCGCGGCGCTTGGTGCGATTTATTTTTTGAGCATAAAGTTCGAAGAATCGCCCGAGGAGATCCCCCTCAAGCGTTTCGAAGTTGCGGCTTGCGATCATTTCTATCAGACTGCGGAGCAGGATCGGATCGACGTATTTCTCGACCCAATCGAAAAAGAACCCATATTCGGCGAACCGCCGAATCGCGAGGATTTCTGATTCCTTGAGGCCTCGCAGGGCGCGAAAGAAATCTCTGCGAATTTCATCAGGCGATTTTCGATCATATCTTGGGGTCCGGAAGATCCAATGGGCCGAATCGATAAGGGGCTCGTTCTCCGGGACGCAAAACTTGTCCTCGATGACCTTAAATGCGAATAGCCTGCCAATGAGTGAGTGAATGCTGGCAGCCACGAACTCCGATACGACCTCCTCCGGGTGTTCCTTCGCTAGAGTTTCAACGGCCGGCTGATTCATCCCCGGATATTGGGTCATCAGAAAAATGTGAAGATCACGTTTGGTAGCGCCATCCAGTCCTTCGTATGTGGGGGGCAATCGCAGCCGGACTGACTCAAAAAGGCCCGAGCTGCTGATTTCCTCGTTTCCGGCTGCGAATTCGGCCAGCCGAGTGGCAAAGTTCTCCAGATCGCGGCTCGATTGTATTGGGAAGGCGCTGACGATTGTAGAGATCGGTACCGGCATGAGCCGTTGGGGAGCAAAATGCGATTCCAGCCATGACTGCCATTGCGTTTGTTGAAAATGCGGAGTGCAAAGGTGGAACGTTGTGGTGTTCGCCCGGACGGCACTTCGCAGCGACTCGTCGTTGCTGGGCGACCATCCGATGAACCCTCGCCTCAATTCATCTGAAATAGCAACGATTGCAAAGGACGTGAAGGTCGTCAGCACGAAATATTGGATCCGCGTCAGATTTTCTCTGATGTAAGGAACCGTCTTATCCGTCCAGACCCAGCCGGCGGTTATCGCGTCTGCGATGGTGGCGAACTCGGAGAGCTCGTGCGGCTTTTTTGATTCGACGACTATCTCAGCCGGAAGAACTAGGTCCGCGTCTTCGGCTCTGGCGTAGCCCAGGATGTCCGGCCGTCTCCGCGTTCCCGCTGATCCACTCGTGTCCAATACCGTTGCTAGATCCAGCCCAAGCAAGCAATTCGCGAAGGTTGCGGAAAGATCGTTTTCACTTCGCGCGGTTGTCCCTGCTTCCACCTTATCCACGAGAGCGAGGAATCGCGATACCGCAGTGTTGAATTTCATGAGAAGTCCAATTCTACCTTGGGAGTGGAGTCGAGCCGTGGACTTGCAGATAGCGTGTTCCTTTTCTATAACCTGGCTCCGGGTTCGGCAATCGACCCCGGAAAGTTGGCTAGCCGTATCGCAGCGTTCACTCTGCGGGCAATGCTTGGTTGGGGTCGAGGCGGGCGGCGCGGAGGGCGGGCGGGAATGCGGTGAGGCGGGTGGAGTTTGGGGCGGGTGCGAGCGGAGGTCATTGCCGTTTTGCAAGGCCGGCCGGAATTGCTGGAGCGGGCGGCGTATTTCGGGAGTAATTCCTGACCTGGAAGGCATTGTGCTATCCCCGGTCCTCAGAAGCGAGGGACCGGGGGCACCCATTCGTTGGTGGTGGGTTTGCTTCCCTGAGATCGGGGCCACCCGCCGGTGGGGAGGGTTGTTTCAGGGGCTGAAGTGTGTGCGTGAGAGCTCGGTCTGAGGTTAAAAGGACTGATTAGGAAGGCCCGCGGCTGAAGCCGCTTCTATCTTTTGCGCTTCATTCAGCAGCCTGAAGGCTGCTGCTCCCTCCGATTTGGACCCCGAGGCCTGAAGGCTGCTGCTCCCTCCGATTTGCACCCCGAGGCCTGAAGGCTGCTGCTCCCGCCGATTTGGACCCCGAGGCCTGAAGGCTGCTGCTCCCTCCGATTTGGACCCCGAATGCGTGCCGAAACAAGTTCTCACGCAGACACTGAAGCCCGGGCTCGTTTTGTTGGCCTTTTGCGGCGCGAGTGAACTCGCGCCCTGATGCAAGGCTCCGCTGCTATGCGCGTCGAAAGAAGCGCGTGTTCAACAGCGCGGAGGCGTCGCGGGCATCGACTTCGCAATGTGGATTTGCTGCTGAGAATTCGTAGGCGCGACCGGTGGCGAGTCCGCGCACGCGCAACGGCGCTCGCTCAATGTATGTGATAGCAATGGCCGATCCATCGAGGGCTCGACCGGAGGGGGAAGTCTGCGCGGGGGCGGGAGCTTGCGCCGGTGGCGAATATGGTCGCGGTGCGGTTGCGGTGCGTCCCAGCTCAATGCTGCGCTGAGCGCCCTGGAGTGGTGGGTTCGAGGTCGCGGGCGCCGTCGACAGGGTGTTCTTGAGTTTCGAGCGTTTCGATCCGCAGCACATTTTTCAGTTCTCCTTCGGTTGGTTGCGACGTGATGGATATCGTATCGGGGTCTTTGGCAATTCGATCGAGCAGGCAGGCGGCGGCCGAAATCGCGAGCCAGGTCATAAGCCAGTCGAGCGGCCTGCGGGTGACGAACAGCGCTGCCGGAGCCGCGATCCAGATGCTCAGGCAGTAGAAGCAGTCCATGAGCTGGCCGAAGATGCTTCGCCCCAGCAAGGCGCGAAATCGAACAATGATGTCGGCCGGGCCGTCCTCGCTGGCCAGCAGGTGAGTCACCCTCCAGGTGGCGAGAACGGCCAGGACGAGCCGCATCCAGGGATCCATCGTTCAACCTACCTTGATTCCGTACTCATGGTCTTGAAGACAGGTCCCCGTTGGCAATGGGAAATCTTCCTCAAGCGGACTTCCTTGGGTGCACAAGTGCGAAGGTTGAAGAGCCCGGCGCAATTGTGCCTCAAGTTAGAAACGGATGGCGCGCGGGCTGGTTGTCCCAGCGCGCCATCCGACGAGCTCAACTTCCACTCACGGTGCAGAACGGGATGTAGTCGGTGAAGTCGCCATAGTAACCGCCACAGGTGAAGTTTGCACCGCTGGTGAGGTTGAGGGTGGCCACTTCCATGAGAATGTACCCGCATGGCGGCAGCCCCGTCATATCGAAGGGAGTTCCCGCAGTGCCAGAGGAATCATTGGTGTTGTAATCCACCAAAATCTGAACCCCCGAGGCCGGCGCGGTGGTGAAGGTGACAGAGATGGCTCCGGAGGCATAGTTGATGGTGCCGGAGATTCCTCCTCCGGAAATCACGCCCGAGGTATTGTCCGTTGCGGTCAATGCGCCCGCATTGATGAGTACCGATCCGGGCAAAACGGGAGTGGTGAGAGTGCCGGTGAAGTTGGTGACTGCGCCGGTGCCAGTGCCAATCACCTGGCCTTGATTGGGTTGAATCGGCAAAGTGATGGACCCGCCTGGAGGAGTGGTCATGGCTGCGACCCCTGGACCCTGCAGGTACACCTGGCACGAGCCAAGGTACGGGTGGTAGGCGGTGTAGAGGACGTGGATGACGTCATCGAGCCGCGTGCAACCGCCGCCGGAATCCAATTCGAGGATGTCCTCGAAAAGGACTAGAGGCGAGGTGGTAATGGTGTCGCAGGTGGCTTCGACCAGCACGCCCGAGGCGGGAGCTGTGGTGAAGGTGAGAGAGATGGCTCCGGAACTGTAGTTGATGGATCCGGAGGCGATTCCGGCGCCAGTGATTGCACCGAGGCCATTATCCGTTCCGGTGACCGCGCCCGCAGTTACCGTGACAGTGTCAGGCAAAACGGGCGCCGGGAGATTGCCCGCGAAAGCAACAGTGGCGCCGTTGCCAAAGCCAATCCCGACCGGGCCCGGCCATTCCGGATGGCGAATGTAACTGTAGCTGGTATTGCTCAGCGCGATTGCGTTGAGTGAGTTCGAGCTGACCAGCGTGGGCGTCGCCGACACCGTCTGACACTCGAAGTTGATTTGAAACACCGGCTTTTTCGACAGGGCGTTCGCCGGCATGGTTTCGCCTGCGGTGAGCTTCGCAAATCCCGCGGTGGCGCCGGTCAGATCGAAGGTCTCGAGGGTTAGTTTCGTGGTGTCGAGCAGGATGAGGCCTTGAGCTGCGTCGGGCGTGAAAAGTCCTGTGGCTCCCGGGCTGTTGTCGTTGAACCGCGGGATCTGGATCCAACCGTTGGCATCCGCGTCGGTATCCACGGAGACAACCAAAGGGGAGCCGGGTTGTGGAATGGTAACGGTGGCGCCGGGATTATTCACCCAGAAGGGTACTGACGCCGGAATCCAGTGCAGGCCGTCCCAATATTGGTATTGAAGCTCTCCAATTTGAGTCGGCGGGATCATGGGGCCGGTAATGTTCACAACCGGGTTCGGGTTGGGACTGATGCCGCTCCAATCCTGATAAGTGAAGCGGTATTCGAGTGCCTGGGGCGCAGTGCCGTCGGGAATGTCGCCTTTGAGGGGAATGGTTCCGGTAAACGCGAGGGCGCCGGACACGGTGGTGCCGTTGGCATTGAAGTCGTTGGGGTAAGGCGGCCCAACCTGATAGCAACCTACTTCAGTGAAAAGCGGAATTACCTGTCCTGGCGGCGGGCAGACGCAATAGCAGAATTCGTAGCATGTAACCGAGCTGACCCAGGCGCACACCTGCCAGCAGTAGGGTTCAAGACGGTAGCGGGAGATGACCGCGCCATAGACTTTGGGGTCTCGCGTTTGCACAGCGTTGACCAGGTCGGCGAGAGCTCGTGGCTGACCGGCCAACTGCCTGGCGGCCAGAGCGAACTTCTGCGCCTCTTCAACGGCATATCCTCCGGTAAGAACCACGGGAGGCTCCTGGCACAAGGTGCGGCAAACCCATACGCGGCGCCAGATGCAGAAGAATGTGCAGATGGTCTCGCAGCCAGAGACTAACCCGGCCGCATTGATGGCAGATTGAAGCTGCACGCAATTCGGCTCGGCAATGGAATCGACGATGGCCTGCATGGCTTTCTTATTCGCGATCAAGGCGGCGAGGACCTTGCCGGTGGAGGCCAACTCAGCCGCTGCGTCAAAGACCGTGACCACGCCCGGCCTGCATACCACTTCGCAAACACGCCGGTAGCCCACGCTACAAATCCATTGACAGATGAGATGGCAGAAAGGCTCCAGATCGATCTCGCTGATGGCCGCATGGTAGGCGTCAGCGTCGCCGCAGGAGACTGCATCCACCGCGCGACGGAGGATCCTCTCATTGGATGAGAGACGCACCGCAGCCTGCGCGAACTCTTCCAGGCTGGGGACAGGTTGTTCAACGCGAGGCGGGCCGCAGACTTCCACGCACCGCAACGTGCAGAGTTTGACCCGCACCCATTCGCAGACCAATTCGCAATAGGGAAGCATTTCGAGGCGATCCAACACCCAACGAAACGCGTTGGGGTCTTTCGACTCGAAAGCAGCTAAAACGGCGGCAAATCCGCCACTATCCTGGGCGAGGCGTCCGACGGCGTCGGACTGCGACGCAAGACGGCTGACTGCATCGTCATACCAGTTACTCATAAAATTTCTCCTCTGACCTTGCTCTAGGCAGGTTGAGCAACTTCACTTCAACGTTCTCGCGCTCAATGAACCGAAAGCGGTTCCCACAGTCGGAGAGAGCCGCCTGGGAGCGTGCACCTTTTTCGAAGCGGAAGCGAAATGCCGATTTCGAGATTGCCGGGTGCGTTTGCGGCTGGGATGTGGTGTATAGGGAATGCAGCCGAAGTTACAGCACGCGTAGTAAACTGCCGCGTCGATACTCCTGTCAAGTGAATTTAGCGAGCACGACTGTTCGTCTGACAAATAGTGTCGGGGGGCAGGATTTCGTTACAGCGAATTGGCCCAGCATTGCGGGAACGCGGACCATGCCTTGTAGAGGTCGATGCGGAGGGCGCGGAGGGCGGGACAGGAATGCGGTGAGGCGGGCGGGGTTTGGGGTGGGTGCGAGCGAAGGTCATTGCTGTTTTGCAAGCCCGGCCGGAATTGCTGGAGCGAGGGGCGTTTCTGGGTACCAATCCCCATGGCCACCCACCCTATACTTGACTGGGTGTAAGAGGACGCAATGAAGAAGATGGACTACACCATTGGATTCCAAGCTGGACATGCGGGACAGAAATGGACGGCCACGGCCTTGACGGATCGAGCGAAGGAGCGGACGCCGGCACCCGTGACGTTCGCAAGCCGTCCGGAGGCATTGACGTTCCTGAAGGACTCGCAGGCGGCAGGCTACCGATTTTCCGGTGCGGAGCTGGTGGATCCGGCGCAGAAGCTGGTTAAGAATCGCTACTTCGTCATTGGCGGGAACGCACAGCTTACGCCCGCGGGTGAGGACAACGGCCCGCGCAGTACGGTTTGGGAAGTCGGGGACGTGAAGCCCGGAAGCGGCGGGAACGCGGGAACCGAGGCGGTCATTGAAAACATCCTTCAAGGGCCGGGGGTGCGGGAACGGTTTGGTTGCGACCTCGCGTTTCTGCTTCGTGTCCACCGGGTCTTGCCGGGTCCTCTCGCTGTGCCGATACCACCCTTCGACCCCGCGAAGCCGTGTCCATGCGGCCTCCACGGGAGGCTCTATGGCGACTGCTGCCGCGATAAAGGCATCCATGCTATGGGGAACGAGATGCTGCGAGGAAATGCCCCGAGGATGGTGCCGGGGGCCCTCGCGCAGATTCAGTCCAGCGTGGTCCAGGGTAATACAAGGTTTCGGATCGTGTGGAATACGCTCTGGCCGCGTCCGCAGACCGAACCTTTCGATCAGTTTCTCGACGCCCTGGTCTATGCGACGCTGGGGAAGGATTGGTTCGACGAGCAGGCGCAGCGCCCCCCGGAGAAACAGCACGCGGTGGCTCGATGGCGCTCTGCGATGGTGGAGCTTCTTAAGAAACCACCGCTCATCGATGACGGCTTTCACGTCGGGCATACGCTCACGGGGCCGGTCAAGGCCTACCAGTGCTTTGGATATGACCTCTACTGGCTACAGCTGTTTCACAAGCTGCCCGAGTCCCTGATCGAAAGGCTGAAAGACTTCCACGATTTTCAGGGAGCCCGCTACGAGGTCCTGATCGCTGCTGTTTTTGCCCGCGCCGGGTTCGACATCGAGTGGATCGACGACGATACGGCGAAAGGCAAGCATCCAGAGTTTATTGCCACCCACAGGGCATCGGGCCACCGGGTTGGCGTCGAGGCCAAGAGCCGCAAGCGTCCCGGGGCTGTCAACTATCTTGGCGGAGAAGTCAAACCCGACACCCATCATAAGGGCGACGTTTTCGATCTTTACGACAAAGCGGTTCAACAGCCCCCGGAGGGCGGGATACCTTTCTTGATCTTCATCGACGCCAACGTTCCTGACAGCCCTCCCAAGGGGCTTCCCTCCTACGACCACATTCCCATCGAGGCCACGGCGTGGATGGTTGAGATTCGCGACCGGCTCCTCTCCATCTGGAAGGAATCCACCGGGCAGACTCCCGAAAGCGGAGTAATGATTACCAACTTCGCCTTCTATTACGGAGACAACGAGAGTCCTTCGCCTACGGGAATGGGTGCGTTCTTCCCATCCCTCAATCCGCGGGTGCCGATCCTGGGTGTTGCGGGGGGCGATCCGATGATTGCTGACCTCATCTATTGCTTTCAGACTTACGATTTGGTTCCGCAACAGATATAGAATGCGCGCAAATGGCCTGCTCCCGGTTCCCATGAAGCTCTTGCCTGTGACGGTCGTTCAGATGCGTATAGAGCGTCGGAATATTGGCAAGAATGAATCCAGCCAGCGTGATCAACAGAATCTGGATTGTTACGGGTGCGCTGCGATGTCCGCGATGACTGATGCCAGGAGTTCGCGCAGCAGATAGGACAGCACTACTGGCTGGACAATCATGAACGCGATGACACCCACCGCCTCAAATTTGAAACCCACGCTGCCCTTCCGTCCCTTCATCCTTAACTGGCCAAGAACATCGAAGCCAAGCCTCCGGATGGCCCACAACTCAAACACAGTGAGGAAGACGAATCCGGCGAGCACCGCAGCAAGCAAGAGAATGTAGCCTCCTAGCTCGTGGGGAGTCGGGCGTGGAGTGATCGCGAGCATCAACTCCAGACCCATGCCGAGAAGGAAAAGCGGCGAAATGATAGCCGCTGTGCTTCGAAGGTTGGCCAGCAGCATGTCTCGCAGCCGGTCAGCCTGGATCGCACTGCGAAAATCGATTAGCTTTTGTGACATCGCGTCCCAACACCTGATGCTCCGCCATAACCTATGCCCATCCTAGGTCCTGCCGGAGGCCTTGACGCCTAGATTGTAGATCACGGCTATGGGCATGACCTGCGCATTTCTACCAGGCGATTAAGATAACCCTCTTCGATTCTGTTCGTTGAACAGCCCATCCAAGGAATAAGTAATGTGAAGTCGACCAGTGTCGTGGGATTTTGGGGTTGCCGGCTTAGGCACTCTTTTCGGATTCGGTTCAGAGGCCTGAAGGCCTCTGCTCCGTTGAAAGTCACGCACAAAAGGCGAAGACCCTTATCCTTCGCTGCGCGACTTTCATGCCTGAGGGTGGCCCGAAGGGCCATTGATGCTCCCTCCGGGTTTCAGGGGCTGTGCTCGCAGCGAGAAAAACAACTGCAGATCTTTCGACTCCGTCCGCCGCGGCGGACTTCGCTCAAGATGACAGCGGCGGGGTGGGGTGGGGTCATGACAGTGGCGGGGTGGGGTGGGGTCATGACAGTGGCGGAGTGGGGTGGGGCTATGACAGCGGTGGAGAGGGGTGGCGGTGATATTCCAACTTTGCGACAAGGAAGAGTTGCAAGGATTGAGCACCCGGCGTTCCCAGGGTTCACGTCGGCTCGCGCGGACTTCACCTTGCGCAACTGTCGACCAATCCTACGGAGCGGAAAGGAGGAACACTTCCCTCGATTCTCATTCTCTTCGGCGGGGCGAAGGCCCATAAACATTCTGGACGGGTTCTTCGACTCCGCTGCGCGCACTCGTCGTTTCGGCCTGGTGGTGATAGCCTACGTTGACAGCAGGGGGTGCCCCGCCCCTCGGAAGCGGAACGGACACCTCCTGAGACAGCCCCGCGCAGAGGAGGAACCATGGCTCGAAAAATGGCGCTGCTCTTGTCTACAATCGTTGCGATTCTAGCGGTCGCGGCAGTGAATTCCCATGGGCAGTCGGTGTCGACCCATCATGTGCGAGAGGTAATTCGCAACGGCAAGGCGAAGTCAGTCGGACGCCTTTCCGCAACGCAGATCCTGCAGCTCAATATTGTTCTGCCGCTGCGGGATCAGGCAGGATTGGATTCATTTCTCAAGCAACTGTACAATCCGGCGAGCCCCTCCTACCGGCACTTCCTCACTGTGCGGGAATTCACGGAACGATATGGGCCCACGCAGAAAGATTATGACGCGGTGGTTCGCTTCGCGAAGAAAAACGGCCTCACGGTGGTGGGCGGAACACGCGATGGGATGGATGTGGAAGTGAAGGGCCGCGTTTCGGCCATTGAGCATGCATTCCATGTAAAGATGCGCACCTACCGGCACCCCACTGAGAACCGCACCTTTTACGCACCAGACCGCGAGCCCACCACCAGCCTTGGGTTCGCGCTGTGGCATATCTCCGGTATGGACAATTACTCGATTCCGCATCCCATGTTCATGAAGAAGAGCGACTACGCGAAGGCGCATGGCATGAAGCCGGAAGATGTTGTGCCTTATGCGACCACGGGTTCGGGACCTTCGGCTTCGTTCCTGGGCAGCGACATGCGCGCGGCCTACTATGGCGGGACAACGCTCACCGGCGCGGGCCAGAACCTGGGATTGTTTGAGTATGCAGGCACCGACCTGGCCGATTTGACAACCTACTTCACAAACATAGGTCAAACCAACAATGTACCGGTCACTCTGGTGTCCACGGACGGCACCAGCACCTCATGCGTGGATTCGAGCGGCGGCGGCAACTGCGACGACACCGAACAGACGCTCGACATGACCCAGTCGATCGGGATGGCTCCGGGACTGGCAAGCCTGGTGATGTACGTCGGCTCCACAGATACGGCGATCATCGGCGCGATGACGTCGAACAATCCACTGCCCACCACTATCGGCTGCTCGTGGGGCTGGACGCCGGCGGATACGAGCACGCTTGACCCGTACTTTGAAAGGATGGCGGCGCAGGGCCAGAACTTCTTTGTAGCGTCTGGCGACAGTTCCACCTGGTCGTCGAGTAATGAGGCTTGGCCGGCGGACGATGCGAATATCGTTTCGGTTGGTGGAACTGACTTGATCACCGCCGGCGGGGCGGGCCCATGGCAGTCAGAAACCGCCTGGTCTGACAGCGGTGGCGGGATCTCGCCAGACAGTATCGCGATTCCGTCGTGGCAGCAGCTCACGGGCGTGATCAACTCGAGCAACCAGGGATCGACGACGCTGCGCAACGGCCCGGACGTGTCGGCAAATGCAAACTTTACGTTTTATGTGTGCGCCGACCAAACCACGTGCACGGCAAACGAATACGGCGGCACCAGCTTTGCGGCGCCCATGTGGGCCGGCTACATTGCCCTGGTCAACCAGCAACTGACGGCCAACGGCCAACCGACGATCGGCTTTATCAATCCGACCATCTACGCGCAGAATGTGACGTCCAGTTATAACGCGGACTTCCACGATATCACCAGCGGCACGTCGGGCAGCTATTCGGCAGTAACCGGCTACGACCTGGTGACTGGATGGGGCACTCCGAATGGGAGCGGATTGATCAACGCACTTGCCCCAGCGTCAACATCTGCCAGTTTTACCATCACTGCTTCTCCCGTTTCAGTCTCCGTGGTACAGGGCGGCAATGGCACATCGACAATCGCAACCGCCGAGGTTCAAGGCTTTAACGCGGGGGTTGCCTTGACTGCGAGCGGCCAGGCGGCAGGCGTCAGCATATGCTTAAGCCCTGAATTTTTTGCCACGCCCGGTTCCGGCACTTCCACTCTGACCTTGAGCGCGGACTCAACCACTCCGGTTGGCACGTATTCGATCACGGTGGCAGGCACGGGGGGAGGAGTTACTCAAACGACCACGGTTACGCTGACCGTCAGTTCATCGTCGACTGCCAGCTCGGCGGTTTCTGGCTCGCCCATGGCTTTGCCAGCGGCCGCGAGGAGTTCTGGGAGGTCCAGCGACACGACTGTCTCCGGCAATGGGGGCTGAAGAGGTTGCGTGAGAACTTAATGCCGGGGTCCGGGAAGAGCGGGTTTGAATCAAATGCAGCAAGTTAGCGTCGCTTCGCGACATAGCAAGTTAGCGAGTTAGCGTCGCTTCGCGACATGGCAAGTTAGCAAGTTAGCGTCGCTTCGCGACGTAGCAAGTTAGCAAGTTAGCGTCGCTTCGCGACATAGCGAGTTAGCGTCGCTTCGCGACATGGCAAGTTAGCAGGTTGGCGCAGGGCTGAGTTCTCACGCAGACGCTGAAGTTCCGGACTTGTTTTATGGGCTTATCGGCACGACTGAACAGCTTGGTGAAAAAGTCTGCCGGGCCGCATGAAGGAAGGGCCCGCGGCTAAAGCCGCACAGAATCAAGGGGCTTTATTCGGGAGGCTAAAGCCTCCCGCTCCCTCCAACGGCTGAAGCCTCCCGTCGCTCCAACGTTTGAAGCCTCCCGCTCGCTCCAACGGACGAAAGACCGGGGTTTTCACCAGGCTGTGAAGCTGTGCCCATTCAAAGCTGCCCGGGGCTGGAGCCCCTGCCTTTGTTGCGGTTCGATTCAGAGGCCTGATGGGCTCTGCTCCCTACGGGTTTCAGGGGCTGTGCTGGCAGCGTGAAGAGCAACGCGGATCTTTCGACTCAGTCCGCCGCGGCGGACAAAGGATGGGACGCGGAGTGAAAAAGCGGACTGAGCGGGGCGAGTGGGGCATCCTACGGTGGTGAGGGCTGATTGGGGTTTGTTCTTCAGAACCTTGAATTGTGGAGGGCGTGATGGCTACGCATTTCAACTCGATTGTGATCGGGGCTGGGCAGGCGGGCCCGTCTCTCAGTGCGCGGCTGGTTGGAGCCGGCGAAAAAGTTCTGCTGGTGGAGAGGGACTTGCTGGGCGGCACATGCGTGAATGTGGGCTGCACGCCGACCAAGGCGCTGGTTGCGAATGCGCGCGCCATTCAACAGACGCGGCGCGGCGAGGAGATGGGATTCAGCCTGGGGGGCGCTTTGAAGGTGGACATGGCGCGGGTGAGAGCGCGCAAACAGACGGTCGTCGAAAACTCAAGGGGCGGACTTGAGCGATGGCTGGGCGGCCTGGACGGGCTGACGATTGTGAAGGGCGAAGCCAGGTTTGTGGCGAGCCACAGGATTGAGGTGAACGGAGAGAGCTACGAGGCGGAGAAGTTTTTTCTCAATGTGGGCGCGCGGCCCACGATTCCCGATCTGCCCGGAGTTGACCGAGTTCCCTATCTGACCAGCACGTCGATCCTGGAACTGGATCATGTTCCCGAACACCTGGCGGTGGTGGGCGGTAGCTATGTTGGACTGGAGTTTGCCCAGATTTTTCGGCGGCTGGGAGCGAAGGTGACGGTTGTGGAGCGCGGGCGCAGGCTGGTGGCGCATGAGGATCCGGATGTTTCAGATGCGGTTGCAGAGGTGATGCGCGCGGAGGGGATCGCAGTGCGGCTGGACGCGGAGTGCATACGGCTGGAGCGGGATGGCGCGAAGGTTATTGTGCATGTTTCGTGCACGGACGGCGAACCGGCAGTTGAGGCATCGCATGCGCTACTGGCCGTTGGCCGCACGCCGAACAATGACTCGCTGGCGCTCGAGAATGCCGGGATCGAGGTGGATGAGCACGGATTTATCGTGGTGGACGATACGCTGCGGACGTCGGTGGCGGGCATCTGGGCGCTGGGCGATTGCAACGGACGCGGCGCGTTTACCCATACTTCGTACAACGACTATGAGATTGTTGCGGCCAACCTTCTTGATGGGGACTCGCGACGAGTGAGCGACCGGATACCGGCGCATGCGCTGTATATCGATCCGCCGCTGGCGCAGGTTGGGATGACGGAAGAGCAGGTGCGGAAGGCGGGAATAACGGCGCAGATGGCGACGCGGCCCATGCGCCGTGTGAGCCGCGCTGCAGAGAAGGGCGAGACGCAGGGGTTCATGAAGCTGCTGGTCGAAAAGGAGTCGGGCCGGATTCTCGGGGCTTCGATTTTGGGAACCGATGCGGATGAGGCGATCCACTGCATTCTGACGGCGATGTACTCGGGCAAGCCGGTGAGGCTGTTGCAGCGATCGGTTCACATTCACCCGACGGTGGCGGA
>Ga0335074_10004384_pt1 | contig 19451 bp, 17 predicted proteins | sample Lox_Sample_23_FD_206715 | JGI IMG/M metagenome (GOLD analysis project Ga0335074, IMG submission 206715) | Soil microbial communities from Loxahatchee National Wildlife Refuge, Florida, United States - Lox_Sample_2.3 | ecosystem: Environmental > Terrestrial > Soil > Wetlands | place: USA... | reverse complement strand
GACGTCACGGTGGGCTCGGCGGACGGGCCGAACGGGCCGTCCCGGAAGACATCCACCGTGTTGGCGGCGTTCTTGGTCGTGACCACCAGCTGCGAACCGTCGGGAGTGAACCCGATTTGGCCGGGCGTCCCGGTGAACACCGTTGACGAACTGGTGCCCAGGCCGAGATTTCGGGTCCACGACGGCACCGGGATCAGGTAACCGCCGGCCTGGACGAAGCCGGCCACCGAGGCACCGCCCCACGCGTTGAGGACGAATACCTGGCTGCCGTGAACGGCGATGCTGACGGGGAACTGACCGCCCGAGCTGATCACCTGTGTGCGGGCCAGCCTGTCGCCGCGCACCCGGAACACGGTGATCGTGTTGCTGCCGGCGTTGACGGCATAGAGCAGCCCGGCCCGCCGGTCAAAGGCCAGCGACCCCTGCGACGACAGGTGGTCGACGACGGAGCCCATCGTTGCTCCCCCGTTCCCTCCGGTCGGGTAGCTGCCGGCCTGCTGAAGTCCGCCCGCGGCGGTTGGCGTGTAGGCGACGATCGTGTTGCCGGCCGCGTTGTCGGTCTGCACGAACACTGCAGGTGTCTGTCCTGGCCAGGCATGCGCGGTGGCTGCACTGGCCGGCAGGGCGGACAGCGCGGCAACTGCCGCGCCGGCCGTGGTGACAGCAGCCAGCTTCGAGATGGGCTTCATGGCTCCCCTTCGACACGAGATGGATCTTTCGGCTGTTAGTTACGTCCGGCCATGACGCCACCGTCGACGTCCCAGATGGCGCCCGTGACCCAGCTGGTGGCGGGCGACAGCAGGAACGTGATGACGTTGGCCATGTCCCGCACGGTGCCGGTCCGGCCAAGCGCCTGGAAGCCGTCGAAGCTGTGCAGCGTCTCCTCGAGCTTGTCCTTCGGCACGAACCGCTCGTAGATCGGCGTCGCGACGACGGCCGGAGCAACCGCGTTGACCCGGATCTGGTGCGGCGCGAGCTCGAGGGCCAGGTTGCGGGTCAGAGCGTGCAGCCCGCCCTTAGCGAGCGAATACGCCGAGGACGGGGTGGCACCGATGGCCTGATGCGCCCACATGCTGCCGATGGTCACGATGGAGCCACCGCGGCCCTGGCTCACCATGCCGCGGGCCACGGTCTGGGTGATGAAGAAGATGGCCCGGTCCAGTTCCAGGTAGGAGTCGTAGTCGGCGGCGTCGTGGTCCAGGAACGGCTTGGGGATGAACAGCCCGGCCGCATTGACGAGCAGCGTTGCGTCGGCGTGCTCGTCGGCCAGCTGCTGCCGGACGCGCTCCACCTCCATCCGGTCGGTCAGGTCAGCCGCGATGCCGTAGGCCTTGCCGTGCTGACTGAGTTCCGTCGCTGTGTCGTTGACGCGTGCGTCATCGAGGCCGATCACGACGGCGCTGCCACCGGCGGCAACGACATCGGCGGCCGCCTGGCGCCCCATGCCGCTGCTGCCGCCTACCGCGATCAGCTTCTGCCCGGCGAATACGGGCATCGCCATGGGCCGCCCCATGTGCTCCGCCATCGGGCCGCCCGTTTGCTCCGTCATCATCGGCGTGCCCATTTGCTCCGTCATGGGATCGGCCATCTGCGGAGGCATGCCCTCAAGCCAGTTCATGCTCATGCAGTTCTCCTTTCTTGTGAGCGGCACGCAGCCGTGATGTGCTGCCTGCTCATGCGCAGCGTTGCCGTCGCGCCGTGCTTGCACATCGTCAAGACAGACAGTCAGTACGCCAGCGCTGGTTAACTTGCGGCTGCCGCGAGGGAGCGAACGGCCGGCGAAGCAGTCAGTCATAGGAACGGGTCACTTCCAGCGCGGCCAGGCCGCTCAGATCCACGCAGTTCAGCCCGCGGACCCGCGCCATGACCATCAGCACGCTGGTGCATCTGCGGCAGCGGACGACCGTTCCCGGCCCCCGGACGTAAACCGTGGTTTCTGCGAGGGGGCCTACTGCGCCGCACGCAGCGCAGGTCGCCTCGGCGCTGGTCATCTCGACGGCAAAGATATCCAGGAGGAGGCCGCCGATGGCGTTGCCGTCAAGTGCCATTCAGGCTCCTCCGAAGCGCTCGGTCTTGACCCGGCTGGCCGGGTAGTGGCGCGCCACGAGCAGCTCAGCCACTGCCTCGACAAAAGGAGTCGGTCCGCATATGAAGGCCAGCGGGCGCTGGCTGGCAGGCCAGGCGACGCGCGCGAGCATCGCCTCGTCCACGCGCCCGGAGAACCCGCCCCAGCCTGACGGCTGACTGCGGGTCAGCGTGTAGCGCACCTCGGCGCTCCACTGGTCCAGCTCCTCCCGGTAGATGACGTCCGCGAGCGAGCGCGACGAGTACAGCAGCCGGACGGGTACGGTGCTGCCGCTGCGCTGGCGGTGGCGGAGGATTGCGCGCAGCGGCACCACGCCCGATCCGCCGGCGATCAGCAGCAGCGGCCCGCCGTCGTGAGGGCCCCAGGTAAACCAGTTCCCGATCGGACCCCGTACCTCCATCTGGTCGCCCGGGCGCAGTTCCCGGGTCAGGTAGGGCGAGACCTCGCCGTCGTCGAGCCGCTCGACGGTGATGGCCACCGGCTCGCCGTCCGCCGAGGCGATGGAATACGACCGCTCGGCGCTGTAGCCGTCCTCTGCGGTCAGCCGGACATCCAGATGCTGCCCGGCGCGGTGGCCTGGCCAGTCCGGCAGATCCAGCGCGATCGTGCGGACCGAGTCTGTCTCCTCGGTGACCGCGCCGACGGTGGCGACCTGCCAGCTCAGTCGCCCGTGTACCGCTGTTCGCGCCATGGATCCCCGTAGTTGTTGTAGCCGTAGTTCTCCCAGAAGCCGGGCTGGTCCTGATCGAGAAGCTCGAGGCCGCGTACCCACTTGGCGCTCTTCCAGAAGTAGAGGTGGGGCACGAGCAGCCGGGCCGGGCCGCCGTGCTCGGGCGCCAGCGGCTGCCCGTCGTAGTCGAAGGCCAGCCAGGCCTGGCCGCCGCTTACGTCCTTGACCGGCAGGTTCGTGGTGTAGCCGCCGTCACTGAACGCCAGCACGTACTGCGCGTCATGATCGACCTGGTCCAGCAGCGCGCGCACGGGGACGCCCCGCCACACCGTGTCCAGCTTCGACCAGCGCGTGACACAGTGGATGTCCACTGTCACGGTCTCGGCCGGCAGGGCCTGGAACTGCGGCCAGGTCCAGGTCCTGAGTGTCTGGCCGCCCCGGCGGATCGAGAAGGTCCACTCCTGCAGCGGGGTATGCGGCGTCGGGCCAGCGGACAGCACGGGGAAGTCGGTGGTCACGTGCTGGCCCGGCGGGAGCTTCCCGGCCTCGGCGCCCGCGGGGCGGCTCCGGCGGTGAAAGCCTCGCGAGACCGGGCTCGTCATGGCTGGTCGGTCCTTCCTGTCGGGCGCGGGCTGAACCGTTGCGGTGACGGCCACTATCTGGCCATCAGGCGGGCGTCGACATCGTCAAGATGGTCAATTTTTCAGCGGGCCCGGACCGCGGCCTCCTCGATCACGATGCGGGCGAGCTCGACGCGCGAGGTGATGCTCAGTTTGCGGAAGGCCTGCCGGAGGTGATGGGCAACGGTGTGGGTGCTGATGTACATGCGTGCTGCGACCTGGTTGTTGTTCAGTCCTTCCGCGACAAGGGAGGCGACGGCTTGCTCGGTGCCGGTCAGGCTGTGCCAGCCCGCGACAGGCGCCGTGCCGGGACTTGTACTCCAGTGGCGGCGCCGGACGCCCAGCTGGCGGAGCCGCCGCCGGACGCGTGCCTGGTCCCGCCGGGCGCCGACCTGCCCGTACTGCGCGAGTGCCAATGTCAGGCAATCGATGGCCTGGTCCCGGTCAGCTCCCCGTTCGTGCAGGACGCCAAGGTCCTCTGCTGCCGACGCCCTGGCCCACGGGTCTGCGTGTTCTGTCGCGGCGCCGGCCAGGCTGGCCGGATCACGATGGACCAAGCCCAGGGCGTGTGCGGCGGCCGGGGGGAACGCCCGGAACTCCAGGTAAGCGGCTGCCACCGTCGCGGCAGCATCGGCAGCGGCCGCGGCCAGCTTCTCGTCTCCGGCGGCCAGCGCGGCGCGCGCGAGCCAAGCGGCAAGTGCCGCATCTCCCAGCAGGGGCCCTGGCCGGCCGGAAAGATCGGCGCAGGAGGCAGGGACGCAGCGGAGAGCCGCAGCTGGGCCAGCGGTGGCCTCAACGACCTGCGCCTCGGCGAAGCTGCTCTCAGAGCGAGCGTAAATGTCCGCGAGGTGCGAGCTGCTGACCGGACGGCTGCTGATGTGCCGAGCCGCCGCCTGGACGTCACCCCGGCGCAGCTCGATGACGGCAAGAACGCTCCGTGCGGTCGCGGCATAGGAGTGCGCGCCTAGGGTCTGCGCGTGAGCCAGAGCAGCCTCTGCCTCAGAGCCGGCCACAGCCAGCCGTCCGGCGGCCAGGTGCACGCGGCTGCGCACCAGCGCCAGAGCCGCGCCGGCCGGGAGCACCCCCAATTCGGAATCGGGCGCCGCGCCCAGGATGGCTTCTGCCTCATTGAGCTCGCGCACGTCCGTCAGAGCGGCCGCCAGGACGAGCTGAGGCTGGGCATCCCGAGCATCCGGGGAAAAGCCGGTGCTGCGTGCCGCGTCACGCACCAGCTGAAGGCTCTCGCGAATCTGACCGCCGTCCCAGCAGCGGCTGGCCTGAAGGATCAGGGCGGCTGCCGCGGCCCGGGAGCCTCGCCGGGGAGGAAGCGCGGAGTCAGTACCGGCGGCGGGCTCGGCCCGCATGGCCGTCAGGGCCTGCAGGCTTGCTGTCTGCGCGCGGGCGCGGATCTCATGCGGGAGTTGCGCCGCTGCCAGCACTACGGCAGCTTCGGCCGCCGCGTCCTGAGGCTGTCCGCGGGTGCACAAAACCCAGGACATGACGCACCGAAGTCGGTGCTCGGCCGTTTGCCGAAGCGGCTTTGCCCGCGTCAGCTCGGCAATCCTTTGAGCGTGATCAAGTCTGCCCGCGGCGGCCAGCGCCTCGGCGGCGGCTACGGATCGCGGCACCTCGGCCGGATCACCGGGCTGGGTAAGTTCTAGCGCCCGCATGGCAAGATCCGCGGCCACCTGCGGAGCAGTCCGGATCGTCCGGGCTACTGCCCGGTCCAGCCCGGGGAGCGACGCGGGATCACCTGGATCCGCCGCCCGGAGCAGGTGGCTGGCCGCGGCTGTCGCTGAGGCCCGACGACTGAGCAGGATCTCGGCGTATTGCCGGTGGAGGGCTGAGCGCACGGGTGCCGGGATCATGTCGCCGACAGCGCGGCGCAACAGCTCATTCCGGAATGCGAAGCCGTACTCCGTCGTGCTTATCAGCGCCGCATCCATTGCCTCCTCTATTGCGGGCAGCAGCGCGGCCGGCGACTCGCCTAGCATCTCCGCGGCGTCCCCTAGCCGGAAGGCCGGCCCGAGGATGGCGGCCGTTACCAGAAGGTGACGGGTTTGCCTGCTTACCTGGCCGAGCCGCTGCTGCGCGAGCTGGTGAAGCTGCACAGGCAGGTCGTGAGAGGCGAGGACAGCGCGGCCGCCGCTCACATCGACTGCATGGTTCTCTCGGAGGCCGCGGATCAGCTCAGTCAGCCAGGACGGAATGCCTGCGGCATCCCGGGCAAGGGCAGTCAGGCCTGGGTCGGGCGCCGCGCCAAAGGCGTCGGCGAGCAGCATCATTGCTGCGTCCTCGGCGAGCGGGCCGAGCGTGATCCGGACCGCGCCGTCGCGTTCGAGCAGGCTGAATAGATGGTCGGCGCCGCTGCGAACACTGCTTGAGCGGGCCAGCAGCCAGGCCAGCGGCTGCCGGCGCAGATCCCGCTGCAGCGACCGGAGCGCGGCGAGGGTGGCCTCGCTCTCGCAGTGCAGGTCGTCGAGGCATATCAGCAGCGGAGCGGAAGCGGCCCGTAGTTCCAGGCGGCTACGTAGCTCCGCTAGCCACTGGTAAGCCGGGCTCTGCGCGTCAGGACACCGGTGACTGGCGGGTAGCCCGGTAAGGGGCTCGTGCATTGCCGCGCGCAGCGTGAAAAGCGGAGTTGCATGGGCGAGCGGGTCGGCCGCTCCGGCGACCAGGGAGAACGCACGCCCCGCCGCCTGATCGCGGGCGTGTCGGAGCAGCAGCGACTTGCCGATGCCCGGCTCCCCCTCGACGAGTACCACGCCTCCGGATCCCTGCTCGGCCTTTCGCAGCAGTTCGCGGATCACGGCTCGCTCGGTGTCACGACCGTGGAGCACGGCCCAGCCAGCAGGCAACAAGGCGTGGCTGACGCGGGTGCGCTGCCCAGGCAACTTGGTACCAGTGGCTGTCGTCATATCAGCACTTCGCCCGGGTCCGGCACCGCGGCGCCGAGCGCTTCCAGCAGCGAGCTGACAATGGCTGGCCCGCGTCTCCAGCCCTTCGCCGTCGGCAGGGCGTGCATGCTGCCATCGCCACAGCATCCTTCGTCGCGGATTGATCGCGCTTCGTTCGATCCGGATGATTCTCGCCGCTGACGCTGGTCGGCCCCGGGCATCTCAGCCGGCTGGCATCCGGCGCACCTCGAGCAATTCGAGCCCGAGTGACTCGATAACGGCTAGCACGCCGTAGACGGCGGCCTGGTCTGGCAGCAGGCCGGTCAGGACGGTATCTGTGCCGTCGACGCGGGCCCGCAGCTCAGGGAACGCGGCGCGCATTGTCTCGCCTAGGTGACCGCGGACCCTGATCTCGTAGTGATTCGCCCTGCTCCTACTCATCGGCGGGCCTGGCTGCGGGCGCCATTGATCTCCGCGGCACCGGTGTCACGGCAATGCTCCTCTCACCATCGTCTTCCTGAGAAGCCTGGTCGCCATGAAGAGGAGATGCCGGCCCACGATCCGGATGATTTCCGTCCGGCAGCTTGGCGGGTAAGGGCACGCACGTCCTGGCCAGCGACGGCAGAGTCAGCGCGGGCCCGCCGAGGGCGCGAGCAGGCCCATGGCGCGCGCCCGCTCGATGGCCTGGGCGCGGCGGTGCGCGCCGAGCTTGGCGTACAGGTTGCGCATGTGAGTCTTGACGGTGCTCGTCGAGACGTATAGCTCGCCGGCGATCTCCGGTGCCGACAGGTGCGTCGGAAGATAGCGCAGCACGCGAAGCTCGCTTCGGCTGAGGGGCTCAAGCAACAGCCGCGGCCGGTCGCGAGGCACAGGCTCGTTCCGGGTGAGCAGGCTGAGGATCTTCGCTATGAGCGTCCCGTGGGCGGTATGCCGTCCGGCCTGGCGCTCAAGCAGGTCCGGCGCGGGATGCAGCAAAAACCACATCAGCGCGCCGTCGGGTTCCGCGATGTCGAACGCGAGCTCAAGCGCCCGGCTCGCAGCGTCGGGGTCGCCGAGCAAGTCCCTGGCCGTCGCCTCCAGCAGAAACGCCTCAGCCAGCCAGGACCGCCAGCCCATCCGAGCAGACCCAGCCAGGACCGGTGCGAGCGCCATGGTCGCCGCGCGTGGATCCTCCTGGGCGAGCCGCAGTACCGCCTCGGCGATGCGCATCTCTCCCCGTTCGCGGACACGGTCGGGGAGGGCGGCCAGGCCGTCCTCTGCGTGCGCGGTCTCGCCGAGACCCACGAGAACGTACACGAGCCAGGCCCGCAGCGGCCTGGCTAGCGGGTGCGGGCCGGCTAGCCGCTCGGCCGCCCGGAACGCGGCCAGCGCCTCGGCGAACTGGCCGCGGGCCAGTTCAAGCTGCCCGCGAACGAAATGGCCGCCCATGGCCGACGCAGGATTGGCCTCGGCCCGGAAGACACGCTCGGCGCGCTGCACCCAGTCCTCGGCCTTCTCCAGCTGACCCTGCCAGGTCAGTGCCGATCCGAGCGTCATCGAGGCGAAGCCGGCGAACAGGTCATCGGTCCAGCCGTGCTGCCCGGCCAGCGCGATGGCCTGCTTACTAAGCTCTTCCGCCCGCGGAATCTGCCTGTTGAGCTCGATCTCCGCGCGATATGTGAGGCCCATGAACTCCAGATACGGCCGCTCAATGCGCCGGGCCAGCGCGATCGCCTGCTCCAGGTGGGTCTCCGCCTGGTCTATCCGGCCGGTCCAGGTCTCGGCGTCGCCGATCTCGAGGAGCGCCAGCGCCTGGAGCTCCTCGCCGAGGCCAGGCTGGCCGCCATGCGGCCCATCGGCCACCGACAGCAGGCGCCGGGCCTCCTCGGCCCGCGCCCGCTGGTCGCCGCTTCGTCCGGCTAGGAGCAGCCGGGCCATTCCGACCAGCACCTGTGCGTGGCGTCGCCGGCCCGGCGGCGCCGTTGCGGCCTGGCCTTCGGCCACCGCCAGGGACCGCTGTGCTGTCTCTATTGACCCGTGCGCGAGCTCATCGACCGCCGCGACCGCCGCCAGCTCGGCATCTGCCGTGAGCAGCCTGGCCGGGAATCCCGCCAGCAAGGCGTGCACGGTCGCGTTCTGCCCGCTCAGGTGCAGGCCGGGCCAATGGTCGGCAATCACGGCGGCGGCGAGCTTCCAGTCCTGCGCTGCCTGCGCGTGCCGGGTTGCCTCCACCGGGAAGCCGTGCTCGGCCAGCCACCTGGAAGCCAGCTCGTGCAGGCCAGCGACTGCACCGGGCTCGGTGCGGCGCAGCTCGAGCTGCAGCAGGTCGGCGAACAGGTGGTGATACCGGAACCAGGTGCGCGAGGCGTCCAGCGACATCACGAACGCGTTCGCCTCTTCCAGGTCCTGCAGCAACCCCTCCGCGCCACCGCCCCGGCTGAGCAGATCGGCCAGCTCGCCGTTGACCCGCTCGAGGATGCTGGTGCGCAGCAATAGGCGCCGCACCTCTTCGGGCTGCCGGTCCAGCACCTCCGCCAGAAGGTACTCCGCTACCGTCCGCTGGCTGCCCGAGAACTCCGCCGCGAACCGACCCGGATCGGGATGTCCAGCCAGGGACAGCGCCGCCAGCCGCAGCCCGGCTGCCCACCCCTCCGTCCTGTCCACCAGCAGCTCCACCACGGGGCCGGCAAGCTGCGCCCCCGCCCCGGACAGCAGCTCGCGAGCCTCGGCCACCGTGAAGCGCAGGTCCTCGGCACGTATCTCGGTCAGGTCCCCCTCCAGCCGCAGCCGGTGCAGCCCCAGCCGCACGTCATGCCGGGTGGCTAGGACAAACCGCAGCTTCTCCGGCGCGCGCAGCATAAGCAGCTCGAGCTGCCGGCGCGCCTGATCAGAATGCAGCTCATGCAGATCATCAATCACCAGCCACAGCCGTTCGCCCAGCGGTGCCAGGTCCGTCAAGAGCCGCTCGGTGATCGCCCACCCACGCAGATCCGGCGCTGCCGTCAGAGGTCGCACCAGAACCGACCCCGCCGACGTCTGCCGGAGCGCGCCCAGCACTGACAGCCAGAAACGCTGCGGATCGCGCTCGTCTCGCACTACCTGCACGAATGCCGCACTGTCCGCCAGGCCCGCGTGATCGATCCAGGACGCGAGAAGAACTGTTTTGCCGCTGCCAGCTGGTGCGGACACAACGGTTACCCGTGCGGACCGGCTCAATTGCTGCCACAAGATCGGGCGGGCGACTATTGCCCGAGCACCTGTCCGCGGGCCAGGAAGCGCCGTCGGGTCTGCCGTCGTCATGTCCGGACTAAGTCTCCCCTGGATTGATCGGTTTGCGCGCCGCCCGACGCGACGCTAGCTACCCGATAGACAACCCGGCAGATTCACAATTGCCTGCAGCACCTGATCTGGCTCGGTTCGGGATGTGTAGTCGCGGTGGACGTCGATCCAGCGGATGACGCCGGACGCGTCGACGACGATGACCGTGGGCATAGGCAGCGCCGTTGTCCCATCGGCGTTGACCTTCGTCAGATCCAGGCCGAGCTGCAACTGGGCAGCACGCGCGCCGTCGCTGGGAGCTGTGAGAATGCCGAGCTGACCGGCAATCTGGTTGCCGGGATCTGACAGGACCGTGAACGTCAGTTCCTTGGTCTCTTTTGTGGACAGCGACCCGTCCGGGGTCTGCGGGCTGATGGCGACCAGCGCAATGCCCCGGTCAGACAGCGCGGGAACGAGCCGGGCCTGATAGGCGCGCAAGGCGATGTTGCAGAATGGGCACCACCCGCCGCGGTAGAAGACGATCACACCTGGCCTGGAGCCGAGGGCTTCTGCCAGCGACGTCGGTTGCCCCGCCACGTCGAGCAGTTTGCCGTCCGGCATGCGGTCGGCTGGTCCGGCGGTCGCGCTCGGGAGCCCCGCCGCGGCCAGGTCGCGTTGCTCGGCCGCGAACGCCTCGGCCACGTCGGCGGGAAGCTGGCCGGCCGAAGCACCGTGATGCTCAGCCACTTGCTCCGCAATGGTCGGATCGGTCGTCACCATTACCTCCGGGATCAACTGGGCTGCGCAATCCAGAATCTCAGGCCAGAAGTGGAATGTCCAATCCAGAAGTGCTAGCCTTAACACCGTGGCCAGTACGCCCCCCGGCTATCAGCCTGCCGCCCGTCTTACCGCCAAGGGTCAGCAGACTCGGCGGCGGATCGTGGCGGCCGCCGCTGACCTCATCCTCCAGCAGGGTGTTGCGCGCACCACGCTCGACGACGTCCGCGCCGAAGCAGGCGTCAGCAGCTCGCAGATCTATCACTACTTCGCCGACAAGGAAGCGCTGGTCCGCGCCGTGGTCGACCACCGAACGCAGACCGTAGTCGGTGAGATCCACGAGCCCGCGCTGGCAGCGATCGAGGGCATCGACGGCCTGCGCGCGTGGCGCGACATGATCGTCTCGATCCAGCGTGAAGCGGACTGCCGGGGCGGCTGTCCGCTCGGCTCGCTCGGCAGCGAACTGGCCGAGCTGGATCACGTTGCCCGCTGCGATGTCGCCGCGGGCTACGCCCGGTGGGAGGCTGCGATCTCGGCATGCCTGACCGGCATGCGCGACCGCGGTGAGCTGAGCGCTGGCGCTGACCCCGGCCAACTGGCCAGCGCACTCCTGGCCGCACTGCAGGGAGGCCTCCTGCTCGCGAAGGTTGAGCGGGACGTCCGGCCGCTCGCTGGGGCCCTGGACGTGATGATCTCGCTGGTAGCATCACTTGCTCCTGCGGGCCAGGGCGACGACAAAATCGAGGCGCGCTAGCGTGCCCACCCGCCGGCTATCGCCCCGGCACGGGAGTGGAGCAGTTATCCGCCATCGCTGCAGTCGTGTGCGCCGAGCCGCTTCATGAATCCCTCCTGCGGGAACGCGGACCCGCGTCGCTGCTCGGGCGGCCGGTGCGCGATCATCTCATGGTTGGCGGCCGGGCGTGCCGTGCCGGCCTGTCAGACCAAGATCGAGGAGTACCGATATATGTGAACACATCGCCACTCCCGGGTGCGGCGACCGAGCCGCCCGGCCTCCGTCTCGCGACCGCAGCCGACTTGCCCGCAATCAAGGCGCTCATCGAAGCCGCCTACGCGAGGTACCTCACCCGGATGGACAAGCCGCCCGCCCCGGTGCTGCGCGATTACGGACCATCGGTCGCGGATGGCACGACCTGGGTCACCGGCTCCCCGATCACGGCTGTGCTCACCCTGTACCCCCGCGAGGACCACCTGCTCGTCGAGAACGTCGCCGTGCACCCCGACGCCCAGGGGAACGGCCTCGGCCGCGCTCTCCTGGACTTCGCGGAGCGGGAAGCCGCCCGCCGCGGGCTCACGCGAATGGCCCTGTACACCCACGAGGTCATGACCGAGAACCAGGCCATTTACGGCCACCTCGGCTACACCGAGGTCGACCGCCGGGCCGAAGACGGCTACCGGCGCATTTACATGGAGAAGACCCTGCCGGGCTGACGGCCTGGAGCGGCGGCCTGGCGCGTAATGCGGTATTCGTCGGGCTATCCCCTGGGCCGGTGCTGCCGCAAGGTGAGACGAGCGGGACGAGCAAAGGCGTCGAAGATGCCTTCCAGGATCGAGCCACAAGCTGACGCCACCCTGGAGGGTCTCATGCGAGCAGGCAGCGGGCAGGTCCACGATCAGGCAGCAACCGGCCAGCAGGCCGGGCCGGATAACACCGTGATGTTCGGTCCGACCCGGTGGGTCACGTGGCATGGCGACCTGACGGCCTGGCTCGACCGGCTCGGCTGGCTCCGGAATCTGAGCGACTGGCTGACCGGCGTGCTGGATCCCTTCCGCGAGCGACACCAGGGCAACCTGGTCCTTGAGCTGCTGCACGGCGGCCGGTGGGTCGGCCACCCGCTGCACCCGGCGCTCAGCGACCTGCCGATCGGGCTGTGGACCGGGGTCATGGTGCTGGACGCCACGGACCGCGATCCGGCGCCCCGGCCCGGAATCGACGCCGCCGGCGTGCTCAGCGCGGCCGGCATCGTCGCCGCCGGCGCCACCGCCCTGACCGGGCTCGGCGATTGGACCGTCAGCAACGACCAGGACCGCCGCGTCGGGCTCTTCCATGGCTTGCTCAACACCGTGGCCCTGGGGCTGCAAAGTGCCTCCCTCGGCACCCGGATGGCCGGCCACCGTGGCACGGCACGCGCCCTGGGCGCGGCCAGCCTCGGGGTCACGGCCGCGGCCGGGTATCTCGGCGGTCATCTGGTCTTCACCAAGGGCGTGATGGTCAACCGGGTGGCGTGGGCCGCCGGGCCGCGGCGGTGGACCCGCGCGCTGCCGGAGGCCGACCTGGCGGACGACCAGCCGACCGCCGTCGAGGTCGAGGGCCGCCAGGTCATGCTGTACCGCCATCGGGGCCGCCTCTACGCGATCGACAACGTCTGCAGCCACGCCGGCGGCCTGCTGAGCCGCGGGCAGGTCGCGGACCTGACCGTGACCTGCCCGCTGCACGGGTCCCGCTTCGCGCTCGCCGACGGCCGCGTCAGGCGCGGCCCGGCCAACCAGCCCGAACCCGTGATACCGACCAGGATCCGCAACGGCTGGATCGAGCTGCGGGGCAGCCAGCCGGCACCCCGGCGCCCCGCAACCGGAAGGACACGCCCATGACGTTCGTAATCGTCGCGAACCTGGACGACCTGGAGGTCGGCGACACCATGCTCGTTGACGAGCTGCGCGAGCCGGTCTGCCTCATCCGCCTCGATGATGACGATGTCCGGGCGATCCACAACACCTGCACCCATCAGCAGCAGCCCCTGCACGAGGGCTCCCTGCAGGACGATGACACGCTGGTCTGCGCCGCCCACGCCTCGCGCTATGACCTGAGCACCGGCGAGGCGGTCGGCGTGTTCGCCTGCGGCCCCATCCCGGTCTACGCATGCAAGATCGAAGACGACGCCATTCTCGTCGACATTGACCAGCAGCTGAATGAGGCGCCCATCCCCCGGCCGCCGGCGCCCGGGTCGCTCGGCGCGCGCTAGCACCGGGCCGAGCGGGCGGCGGGCCGCTGGCGCCACCGAGGTTTTTGTTTCGGCGGGCCCGATCGCGGTAGTGAGGCGCCGCCAGTCTTGGGCGTCCGATCCCGTCTCACGGCCAGTGCACCGCGGGAGTTACTCATGTTGCTTTGGTACATTCCCTCGCCCGATGAGGCTCTGCTGATCTCCGGTTCTGGTCGCCAGCAGTCGGAAGCGGGTTTGCGCATCGTTACCGACGGCCGCGCTTTCGTGGTGCCGATTAAGCAGAAGGCCCGCGTCTTGTCTTTGGCGCTGCGAGAGGTTGAGATCGTCGAAGAGTGCACCACCAGCCAGGGCATCCAGCTCAACGTCAGGGCGGTCGCCGCGTTGAAGGTCGGCGACGACCCGGCCTCCATTGCCAGCGCGGCGCGTCGCTTTCTGTCGGCGCAAGACCGCGTGGAGGAGATCACCGGCCGCATACTCGCCGGGAACTTGCGGGCGGCCGTCGGCGGGGTCAGCGTCGAGCAGATCATCGCCGAGCGCGACCGGGTGACGCAAGAGATCAAGAAGCGCAGCCGCGCCGAAATGGAGAAGCTCGGCATCGTGGTCGATGCGCTGGAGATCCAGGAAATCGAGGACACCTCCGGCTACATCAGCAATCTCGCCGCCCCGCACGCCGCCGCCGTGGCGAAACAGGCGCGTATCGCCCAGGCAAACGCCGGTCTGGAAGCCGCCGAGCGGGAGCGAGAGGTCGCCGAGCTCAAGGCCCAGTACGAGCGCGACCTGGAGATCAAGCGGGCCGGGTACCTCGAGGAAACGCAGAAAGTGAAGGCCGAGGCCGCGCAGGCCGGGCCGCGTACCGAGGTGCGCATATCCCAGGAGGTCGCGGAGCAGCAGATGGCGCTCGTCCGGCGGCAGGCCGAGATCGCCGCGCTGCGCCTGGACTCCGAGGTCCGCCAGGCCGCCGATGCCGAGGCGTATAAACGACGCGTCCTGGCCGAGGCGGACCGCGACCAGGCGAAGTTCGCCGCCGACGCGGAGGCCTACCGGATGCTGACCCTTGCCCGGGCCGAGACCCAGGTGGCCAGAATCAACGCGCAGCCGGCCGCGCCCGCCGACGATCCGGGCCAGGGACGGCGGGTGCGCCTGCGGCAGCGCCGGATGGACGGCGTCTCCGTCCTCGAACAGCCGACCACCCGCCATGCCTAGCCTGGTCGCCAGCGCGCCGGGCCGAGCCGCCGACGTGGCGGCCGAAGCGCATGGCGGGGTTGCCCTCGGTGATGGCCGGGTCCGGCTCGGCTGGGCCGGGCCGCAGAACGCCGAACCTCTTCCGCGGCAGACGGCCGGGTTCGGCGATGCGTACTACGCGCGGCTGCTAAGGCTGCTGCTGTCGGATGTCGTCAGCGAGGCCGCCGCGGTGCAGCGCGAGGCATCCGGGCAAAGCGCGGCCATATCCGATGTCGCCGAGCGCGAGGCCGCCGAGATAAGCCGGCAGGCGTCCGCGCAGATCGCGGCGATTCGTGAAGCCGCCGAACGCGAAGCCACGGAACTGCGCGCGGCCGTCCTGGACAGGGAGGCCGGGGCGGCCCGGACGGCCGGGGTGGTCTCGGTCACCGAGGGCCTGATCAGCCCGGTCAGGCCCGCGGCGAAACCCCGGGCCCACCCCGGAACCGGATCAAAGGGCCGGCAGGCACGCGCCATGCGCAAGGTGGTGATCGCTTTCGCGGCCCTGGCCTTGGTCGGGGTCGGCAGCGGCGCCGCCGAGGTGGCGCTGCACGGGTTCAGCTTCTTCCTGTTCCGTAACGCGGGGGCGGGCGCGGGCAACTCACGTGATCTCAACGAGAACCAGGGACCAGGTCAGCCAGACGCCCCGGCCGCCCATCGAGCCCAGCACCGGGCGAATCCCGGGTAGGGCCGGCCTCAGCTGACGGCCGAGCCGATCACGGTCGGCTGGACGTCGTGGCCGTCGAGGCTGTCGAAGATCCCGGGCGCGTTCTGGAACTCGCCGCTCGGGTTGCCCTGCAGATTCGAGTCCTCGATCGTCAGCGCGCCCTGGCCGTTGTCGATCACGCAGAAGATGGCGCCGCCGCCCTCACGCGCGCTGTCCGAGCGGATCACGGTGCCGTTGACGACCAGGTTGTAGTTGTTGCCGTCGGTGTACACGCCTCCCCCGCTGCCGCCGCCGGGCGTGCCCGGCTGCGCCGGGTTGGCGCCAAAGCCGATGGCCTTGTTGCCCACTAGCAGGCTGTTGGTCAGGACGAAGTTGGCGTACAGCCCGCTGATCGCGCCGCCGTTCGAGCACGTGTTGCCGCGGAACGTGTCGTCGGTCAGGTAGACCGGCGTGCTCATGTCCATGCCGTAGGCCCGGATCGCCCCGCCGCCGAGGTCGGGGCCGAACTGGTAGCAGCCGTTGCCGGCGAACCCGGAGTTGACCACCGTGAGCTGGCCGCCCTGATCGAAGATGGCGCCGCCGCCGTAGTTCGCCGACCCGCTCACCTGCTGAGCGCCCGAGTAGCCGTCGATGAACCTCATGTTCTGCACGATCAGGTGCGGCTCGGGCTGCTCCCAGCAGCCCGGGCAGGTGTCGGAGTCCAGGATCCGGATCTTGCCGCCGCCGCTCAGCGTGACCTTGCCGCCGCCGTCGATGACGATCAGGTCGCCGTGCACGATGTTCGCGGTCTGGGTCATCGTGATCGTGACCGGCTGCAGGCCGCAGTTGAAGGTGATGATGCCGCCCATCGCCACGGCCTGGACCACGGCGGCGGAGGTGCAGCTGGCCGGGCTGCCGTTGCCGATCACGTGGTCGGGATGAGCGGTGCTGACCGCCTGGCCCGCGGCGGGCACGGCGGCGTGACCAGCCCGGTTGCCGTACCGGCGCGGGCGCGGCGGCGCACTCGGCTTGGGCGTCGGGGTGGGCGTCGGCGTCGCCGTCGGCGACGGGGTCGCCGGGGACGCCGCCGGTGATGTCCGGTGCGCGGTACTCGCCGGGCCGTCCGCGCTCGCCTGGTGAGCGGCCGTGCCGCACGCGGCCACCGCCAGCGCCGAACACAGAACGGTAAGAACGCCTCGGAAACCGCCCATGGGCCGCATGGCGCCACATGCTAGCCCCGCGGGCGGTCAGGGCGCGGGCGTTCTCAGTGGGAGTCGCGCGGCACCGCGTGGCCGCGGCTGCCGAGCAGGAAGTCGAAGTCCGCTCCCTGCTCGGCCTGCAGCACATGCTGGGTGTAGAGCCAGGCGTAGCCGGAGGACGCCGACGCCTCGGGCGGTGTCCAGGCGGCGCGGCGCCGCTCGAGCTCGTCGTCGGGGACCTCGAGCGACAAGACGCGGCGCGGGACGTCGAGCTCGATGATGTCCCCGGTCCTGACCAGCGCGAGCGGCCCGCCGACCGCGGCCTCGGGCGAGACGTGCAGAACGACCGTGCCGAACCCCGTGCCGCTCATCCGCCCGTCGCAGATCCGGACCATGTCGGTGACGTCGGCCTTCAGCAGCTTGGCCGGCAGCGGGACGTTCGACACCTCGGGCATCCCCGGGTACCCGCGCGGACCGGCGCCCCGGATGACCAGGATGTCGTCCGCCGTGACATCGAGATCCAGGTCGTCGCTGACCGCGTGGTACGCCTCGGGTGAGTCGAACACGAGCGCGCGTCCCCGGTGCTTCATCAGCTCGGGCGACGCGGCCGACTGCTTGATGACGGCGCCGCCCGGGCACAGGTTGCCGTGCAGGACGGCGGTGCCCGAATCCGGCGGCTGCAGCGGCTCGTCCAGGGGCCGGATCACCTCCCGGTTCCAGCACTGCGCGTCGGCGACGTTCGCCCCGACGCCGCGCCCGGTCACGGTGATCTGGCCGGCGTGCAGCAGGCCGCCATCGGCGAGCTCGCGCAGCACGACCGGGAGCCCGCCGGCGTAGCAGAAGTCCTCCATGAGGTACCGGCCGGACGGCATCAGGTCGACGAGCGTCGGCACCGCCCGGGCCAGCGCGTCGAAGTCGTCGAGGGTCAGCGGCACCCCGAGGCGGCCCGCGATCGCCTGCAGGTGGATGATCGCGTTGGTCGACCCGCCGATGGCCGCGTTCGCGCGGATCGCGTTCTCGAACGCCGGGCGGCCCATGATCTGGCTCGGGCGCAGGTCCTCGTGGACCATGGCGACGATACGCTGCCCGGCCTCCTGGGCGATCTCCATCCGCCTGGAGTCGGCCGCGGGCCATGTCGCCGAGCCCGGCAGCTGCATGCCCAGGGCCTCGGCCATGCACGCCATCGTGGACGCGGTGCCCATGGTCATGCAGTGGCCGTTGGAGCGGGCCATGCAGCCCTCGGCGACGTAGCATTCCTCCTGGGTCATGCGGCCGGCCTTGAGGTCCGCCTCGAACATCCAGACATGGGTGCCCGAGCCGACGTCCTGGCCGCGGTACTTGCCGTTCAGCATCGGCCCGCCGGTGACCATGATCGCCGGCAGGTCCACGCTGGCCGCGCCCATGAGCAGCCCCGGGGTCGTCTTGTCGCAGCCCGACAGGAGCACCACGCCGTCGAGCGGGTTGGCCCGGATCAGCTCCTCGGCCTCCATGGCCAGCAGGTTGCGGTAGAGCATGGCGGTCGGCCGCATCAGCGTCTCGCCGGTGGCCAGGGTCGGGAACTCGAGCGGGAAGCCGCCCGCCTGCCAGACCCCTCGCTTGACGGCCTCGGCGACCCGGTGCAGGTGAGCGTTGCACGGAGCGAGCTCGGACCAAGTGGTGGCGATCCCGATCACCGGGCGGCCGTCGAAGACCTGCGGCCCGAAGCCCTGGTTCCGCATCCAGGACCGGTACACCATTCCGGCTCGGCCGGTCGCCCCGAACCACTCCTGACTGCGCACGAAGGACACAATACTTGGCGATGTCACACCGTATGTCCAGTTCCGGCGGCCGAGACGCACACCGGCCCAAAACCTGCATTGTTTTTGTTACGCCCCGTCGCCAAGCGCGGCCGGCACCAGACCGGTCGGCCGGTCGCCGACGGCCAGCCCGGCGACGGCTGGCGGCACCGGCGGCACCCGCTCACCGCGGCAGCATCGGTGCACGCCAGACTCGCGGCGGCGCTAACCCACCGCCGCTGTCACGGTACGCCGCCGCGGTCTCCGGCGTACAGCCCGACGCCGCCCGGGTGCCGGACGGCCGACGGCGGCGGCAGGATGAGCAAATGGTGATCCGGTTTCCTGCTCCGCTGCGGCCCGGCGACCGGGTGGGCGTCACGTCACCGTCCATGGGTGTCCGGCCCCGGGAACGCGGGCTCCTTGAGCGGGCGGTCGGGGCCGTACGGGAACGCGGGTACGACGTTGTCCTCGGGGCGTGCATGGACGGCTCAGCGCATGTCAGCGCCCCGGCCCCGGAGCGAGCGGCCGAGTTGACCGCCATGCTCACCGACCCGCGCATCCGGGCCGTGGTTCCGCCGCGGGGCGGAGAGACCGGCATCGACGTGCTGCCCTTACTCGACTGGGAAGCCATCGCCGCCGCCGACCCGACCTGGTTCGTGGGGTTCTCCGATATCTCGACCCTGCTGGTGCCGGTAACGCTGCGGGCCGGCCTGGCGACGCTCCACACCAACAACCTCATGAACACGCCCTACCGGCTCGGCGGGCAGGTCCTCACCTGGCTTGACCTCGTCGCCCTGGCCGGCGGCGCCTCGTTCACCCAGTCGGCCACGGTCTGGTCACGGCTCGACCACGACGGGCCGGCCGATGTCACGGGCCGCCTGATCGGCGGCAGCATCGGGACAGTGCGCCATCTGATCGGCACGCCCTACGCCGACATCTCGCGGTTCGTGCGGGCGCATGCTCCCGAGGGGCTCATCATCTACCTCGAGGCGGCTACCGAGGACGCGTACGCCGTGTGCCGCAGCCTGCACGGCATGCGCCTGGCCGGATTTTTCGCCGCGGCGAACGCGATCCTCGTCGCCCGCACCGTCGCCCCTGACGCCAGCACCCTGACCCAGAAGGAAGCCGTGCTCGACGCGCTCGGCGGGCTCGGCGTGCCGATCATCTGCGACGTGGGGTGCGGCCACGTACCGCCCTACCTGCCGATCGTCAACGGCGCCCTCGGACACCTGCGGTTCGGCGCGGGATCGGGGTCGCTGCGTCAGTCGCTTCGCTAAGGCCGGGCCGGCTCTGGCTCAATCCCGTCAACCGGCCGTGACGGGGCAACCGCGCTGGCGTCGAGAGCACGGCGGCCCGGCGCATCACC
>Ga0335074_10004382_pt1 | contig 19458 bp, 16 predicted proteins | sample Lox_Sample_23_FD_206715 | JGI IMG/M metagenome (GOLD analysis project Ga0335074, IMG submission 206715) | Soil microbial communities from Loxahatchee National Wildlife Refuge, Florida, United States - Lox_Sample_2.3 | ecosystem: Environmental > Terrestrial > Soil > Wetlands | place: USA... | reverse complement strand
AAGGCAAGGGGAAGGCAGAGACTGCATCCCGCGACAAAAACGTTTCTGGCGCTGCGGATAGCGGTGAATCGAGAAGAGGAGGAACTCGAGCAGTTTCTTTCGCGGACCCCTGCCACTTTGAATTCTGGAGGACGATGGATCGTCCTAACGTATCACTCCCTCGAAGATCGCCGCGTAAAATATGCGTTTCAGCGCCTGGCACGGGAGGGAAGCGTTCGAGTGCTCACCAAGCGAGTCATCCAGCCCACGGATAAAGAGATTGGAAGCAATCCACGCGCGCGCAGCGCCAAGATGCGCGTAGCGGAAAAATTGGCGCCGGGAGCGGATGCGCCGGCGGGGAGCTGGTCATGACCGAGTATTACACCGTAAAACAGATCGATAATTCGCGTCTGGTGCGCTTTGCGCCTCCGGCGGAACTGAAGGAATTCTGGAAGAGAGTTGGTGTGGGCGCGGCCATCGCCGCCTGCCTGCTGGTCTATACCTGGCAGCACTTCGAGTGCATTCAGGTGCGCTACAACATCGAGCAATTGGACGCGCAGCGCGCTCGCGCGGCGGAATTGAACGAGCAGCTGCATCTGGAAGTTGCCACGTTGCGCTCACCGATGCGCGTCGATGCAATTGCTCGCAACCAGCTGGGATTGACGGTACCGGTACCCGGCCAGGTGGCGCCGGCGCAGGGTTCCGCCAACGCGATGCTGGCCGATGCGCGCATGTTAGAGCAGGTTCCCCGGCCCTGACAGCGGCGGCTGTCAACTGACCGCAACGAATTCAACTGATTTGGCTGATTTGGGTGGGCGCGAACGACCGGCCCGCAAGCCGGGTCCTTCCGCGCGAGGCCTTCCGTGCGAGAAGGGACGAACGCGCAGGAAGATCCGTTTCGATAGGGTTGGGGTTTCATGGAGCAGCGCAACCGGCGTCTCCGCTGGCTGGTGGTTTGGGTGCTGGCGGTGGTATGGATGGCAGCGGTGCTCTTCCGCCTCGGCTACCTGCAGCTTTTCCGCTACAGCGAATATCTCGCCAAAGCCGATCGCCAGCAAGAGCGCATCTTCGAGATTAGCCCGATGCGCGGCACGATTTACGATTCCAAGGGCCGCGAGCTCGCCGTTAGCCTGCCAATGGATTCAGTATTCGCCGATCCGTCTGACATAACCGATGTCGATACGGTGGCCGATATGCTTTCGCGTGCTTTGAACGTATCCGCCGACGATCTGGCGGCGCGCATTCGAGCTGCGCATTCGCCAGTTCGGCTGGCCAGGAAGCTTTCGCCGGTTACGGTGCAGCGCATCACGGACATGAACCTGCGCGGCATCTTTTTCCAGAAAGAAAACCGGCGCGTCTATCCGCAGCGAGATTTGGCGGCGTCCGTAATCGGCTACGTGGACGTGGACGAGAAGGGCATCGGCGGCATCGAGCAGTCGCTCGATAAAGAAATTCGCGGACGGCCCGGGCGCATGATGGTGATGGCCGATGGCCACCGCCACTGGTACGACCGGACCGAATCCGCGGCTGATCCCGGCGACAGCGTCACGCTGACGATTGACGAGACCATCCAATACATTGCCGAGAAAGAGCTGGCGCGTGCGATGCAGGAGACGCACGCCAAGCACGGCATGGTGGTGGTGCAGAATCCCAACAACGGCAATCTGCTGGCGGTCGCCAACTGGCCCACGTTCGACCCGAATGATGCCGGCGGCTATTCAGCCGACGCGCGCGAGGACCGTGCCGTCACCGCTGTGTACGAACCAGGCTCCATTTTCAAGCCGCTGACCATGACCGGCGGCATTGAAAACGGCGTAGTGACCCCGGACGAATTGATTGATTGCCAGATGGGCAAGATTCTGGTGGCGGGACGCGTGATCCACGACTGGCATCCTTTCGGGATATTGACGGTTCGCCAGGTTCTGGCTCATTCGAGCGAGGTGGGAACCATCAAGGTGGCGCTGCGGTTGGGCGCGCCGCGTTTCTATCATGTAGTCCGCCAGTTCGGCATGGGACAACTTACCGGCATCGACCTGCCGGGCGAAAGCCGCGGACTTCTGGCGCCGCTCGACGATTGGTCCGCCACTTCGGTCGCATCGATTGCCACCGGGCAGGAAGTGGGCGTCACGGCGGTGCAGATCATCTCGGCGATATCCGCGATCGCCAACGGGGGAATTTTATACCGGCCGCGCATCGTCGAAGAAGTTCGCGGTCCGAATGGCGCGGTGGATCTCACGAGCGGGCGTGCGCCGCGGCGCGTGACCGACGAGCGCACCGCCGCCGAAGTGCGGGGGATGATGGAAGATGTCATGATAGAGGGTACGGGCAAAAGCATCCAGCTGGACGGCTACACCTCTGGCGGTAAAACAGGCACCGCTCAAAAAATCGATCCGGCCACCGGCAGATATTCGCGAACCAATTACATCGCCTCGTTCGTAGGCTTCGCTCCCGTTAACGATCCGGCCGCAACAGTGCTGGTCTCCATCGATTCTCCGGTCGGAGAGCATTATGGTGATGAGGTAGCCGGCCCGGTGTACAAGCGAATCATGCAGCAGGTGCTCGCGTACTTGGACGTGCCGCACGACGTGCCGATGCCGTCGGATTTAGAGACAGCGAAAAACAACCGTCTCGGGAAATCCGGCGAGACCAACGCGCAATCCTCTGTAGGAAACGCCGCGAGCGTGACGCGGTTTGAGGAAGCCATCGCAAGGAATAAAGCGAGCGGCGATTCGGCGCCGACCGCCGAATTCGCCGATGCGAAGGGCGTGGTGGTGCCGAATCTGGCGGGGCAAACGATCCGCGGTGTGATGGAACAGTGCTCGAGGCTGGGGTTGGCGCCGTCGGTGATTGGAGACGGAATTGCCCTGCAACAGTTTCCAGGGGCGGGATCGCAGGTGCCGCGCGGAAGCCGGGTCACGGTGCTGCTCGGTGCGCCGGGAACGCTAGTTCCAGCCTCGGCGCGGCAGGGCTTGAATTGAGGGCCGCCACGAAATCAGAACCGCGCGTAAAGCGGGCGCGTGGCGGGTCTGGAGCAAGAAGGCGCGGAATGAAACTGGAAGAAATGCTTGCGGGCATCGAAGTCTCTGCGGCGACTGCGCCCGCTGCGGCTGGCGTATCTGCGATAGACATCGCGTCGATTGAATGCGATAGCCGCAAAGTGACGCGCGGAACCATTTTTTTTGCGCTGCATGGCGCGAAGCTCGAAGGCGCGCAATTTGTGGAAGACGCGCTGCGGCGCGGAGCGGTGGCTGTGGCGAGTGAAGCTGCCAGGCCGGCTACTTTTCCCGCGGAAGCTGCGTGGATTCAGCTGACGCCAGGAACCGATCGCCGCGCTCTGGCAATAGCGGCGGCGAATTTCTACGGGCATCCAGCGGACGCGTTGCAGCTTGTGGGCGTCACCGGAACGAACGGCAAAACCACCATCACGTATCTGGTGGATTCAATTTTGCGCGCGGCCGGCCGCACCACGGGTCTTATCGGCACCACGGGTTATCGCACGCCGAAGGGTTACCGCGACGCTCCGAACACCACGCCGGAATCGCTCGAGCTGCAGAGAATCTTCGCCGAGATTCGCGATTCCGGCGGGTCGAACGCCACGCTGGAAGCGAGCTCGCACGCCTTGGCCATGGATCGTCTGTGGGGCTGCCATTTTGCCGCGGCGATTTTCACCAATCTGACGCGCGACCATCTGGATTACCACCAGACCTTTGAATCCTATTTCGCAGCCAAACGCAGGCTCTTCGAAGGCACTGGAGCGGGCGCCCCGGACGTGGCCGTGATCAACGCGGACGACTCTTATGGCGCACAGCTGAAAGGCCTGGCGCGGAGCACTTTGACGTGCGGGCTCAAAGGCTCGCCCGATCTGGCGGCGAAAAAACTTTCGCTGAGCGCTGCGGGCTTGGAATTTACGGCGCAAACTCCGGCGGGCGAGCTGAGCGTTCGTTCGCGGCTGGTGGGGCGCATGAACGCGTACAACATTTTGGCGGCGATTGGCGCCGGAGTCGGTATCGGAATTCCCCAGGGCCAAATCGAGCGGGGGATCGCACAGCTAGATGCGGTGCCGGGCCGCTTTGAGCGCATTGACGAGGGCCAGCCATTTTTGGTGGTCGTCGATTACGCGCACACCGACGATGCGCTGCGCAACGTGATCTCCGCTGCGCGCGAGCTAAGTAATGGCGGCCGAATCATCACCTTATTTGGCGCTGGTGGCGAGCGCGACCGTACCAAGCGTCCACTGATGGGCGAGGCGGCCGGATCGCTGAGCGATCTGGTGGTGCTGACCAGTGACAACCCGCGCAGCGAGGACCCGCTTCGAATCATTAACGACGTGGTGGTGGGATTGCAGAAAGCCAATGCGACATACCGGATCGAACCGGACCGCGAGCAGGCCATCGCCATCGCGCTCAATGCCGCGCAGCCGGGCGATATCGTGATTCTGGCGGGCAAAGGGCACGAAACGTATCAAGTTCTGCGCGATGGCGCTATCGATTTTGACGACCGCGACAAAGCGCGAGCGGCACTGCATCGCAAGGGCTATGCGAAAGAGGCTGTGCGGTGACGGAAAATGTCGTTCGCCGGGGCCTCGGCGTTTCGCGGCCGATGAACCATAAAGCGGAATAGACAGAGCGAAACAAAGATGCGTTGGACGATAGCTCAAATCGCCGAAGCGTTGGGTGAGGCGCGGCCCAGCGGGCTCGATGCTCTGGCCCCGGCTAGCGGTGTTTCCATCGATTCGCGCACCATCCAGCCGGGGGAACTGTTCATCGCCATACGCGGACCGCGTCACGATGGACACGGTTTCGTCGCGGGAGTACTAGAGGCTGGCGCCGTCGCAGCGGTGGTGGAGCGAGCGCGGCTGAACGATTATCCCGCGACTGCGCAGGCCAAGGTCTTTGCCGTCGACGACACATTGAAGGGGCTACAGCAACTCGGCGCGCGCGCATGCGAGATTTGGCGCCGGCAGCGGCCCGGGCGAATGGTCGGCGCGGTAGCCGGATCGGTCGGCAAAACCACCACGAAAGAAATTTTCGCGGCGCTGCTCGGCGCGCGCTATCGCGTGCTGAAGACGCAAGGGAATTTGAACAACGAGTACGGCTTGCCTCTAACGCTGCTGAAACTCGATGAAACGCACGAGGCGGCGGTGGTGGAACTAGGGATGTCGCATACGGGCGAGCTTGCGGAGCTCACCCGGATCGCTTCTCCGGACGTTGGCGTGATCACTCGCGTGGCCGTGGAACATCTGGAATTTTTCGCCTCTGTCGACGAGATTGCGCTGGCCGAGCGCGAGTTGATTGAAAACTTGCCGTGGCCGAAAGCAACCGCGGTGCTGAACGCCGATGACGAACGCGTTGCGAAATTCGCGGACGTCGCGCGTGGTCCGGTGATTCGCTTTGGCACGAACGCTCGCGCGAAGTTTCGGGTTGAGTCGATCGAAGACTGCGGCCTGGATGGCTCGGCATTCGATTTCGTATCGCCGGAGGGTCGCACTCGCTTGGAATTGCCGCTGATCGGCCAGCACAACGTGATGAACGCGCTGGGAGCGCTGGCAGCCTCCAGCGTGTGGGGAATTGGCGCGGAGGACGCGAAGCGCGTGTTTCCGTCGCTCATGCCGGCGGATAAACGCGGCGAAGTTGTGCGCTACGATGAAGGATTCTCGGTGATCAACGATTGCTATAATTCAAGCCCTGAAGCGCTCAACTCGATGACCCAATTGCTCGCCGCTACGCTGGGATATCAGCGGCGAATTGTGGCAGCCGGCGAGATGCTCGAGCTCGGAGCATCGTCCGCTGAGCTGCATCGCGAATGCGGCCGTCGCATCGCTGCGCTTGGCCAAAATGCCAGGAAGATCGACTGGATTTTCACGGTGAAGGGCCACGCCGCCGATTTGCTGCAAGGCGCGGTGGAAGCGGGACACGCGGAATCGCGCGCGCGGTTTTTCGAGAATTCGCAGGACGCGGCCAAGGCAATCGAGCAGTTCATCCGGCCGGGCGATTTGTTGCTGCTCAAAGGCTCACGCGGAGTAAAGATGGAAAGAATTCTGGAAGCGCTGGACGCACGGCACAGCCGCGTCAGACCGAAGGCCTCTGAGCCGCTGGAAACGGTTTCCAAGAGACCGCGCTGAAATGCTCTATTACTTATTCTTCTTCTGGCTCAAGCCGCATTTTAGCCCGCTCAACGTTTTTCGTTACATCACGGTGCGTACCGCGGTGGCCGGATTGACGGCGCTGCTGCTTTCGCTGCTGCTTGGTCCGTGGATGATCGAACGGCTGCGCGAAATGCAGGTGAAGCAGTACATCCGCGAGGAGGGGCCGAAAGGCCACCAGAAAAAGTCGGGAACTCCCACGATGGGCGGCCTGCTGATCGTGGCCGCGATTGTGGTGCCCACTTTGTTGTGGGCCGACTTGCGTAACGCGTACGTGCTGACGGCGCTGGGCGCGACCCTGGCTTTTGGCGCGATTGGCTTTATCGACGACTACAACAAAGTTGTGCGCAAGCACAATTTAGGATTGACGGCCAAGCGCAAGTTTTTGCTGCAAGTGCTGGTATGTATGGCGGTGGGAGCGGTGTTGATTGGTTTGCAGGCGGAAGGCGTTTATTCCACGAGGCTAAGCGTGCCGTTTCTCAAGCGCGTGCATCCGGACCTGGTGATCGATTCGCTGCTAACCAAACCTCATATCTGGCTGCTGGCGTACATTCCCTTTGTCATTTTTTTGATCATCGTGATCGCCGGGCTTTCGAACGGAGTCAACCTGACCGATGGTCTCGACGGTCTGGCCATCGGCTGCGTGATCATCTCCGCTTCGGCGCTGACGGCGCTCACCTATCTTTCGAGCAACGCCCGTTTCGCGGATTACCTGGAGATCGAGAAAATTCCGCAAGCCGCGGAGCTGACGGTGTTTTGCGGCTCGGTGGTCGGCGCTTCGCTGGGATTTCTGTGGTACAACGCGCACCCGGCGGAAATGTTCATGGGCGACGTGGGCTCGCTGGCGCTGGGGGGCGCGATCGGGACGGTGGCGGTCATCATCAAGCAGGAGATTCTGCTGGTTTCCATCGGCGGAATTTTCATCATCGAGCTGCTGTCCGTGATTTTGCAGGTGGGCTCGTTCAAATTAACGGGCAAACGCATTTTCCGCATGGCGCCGCTGCATCATCATTTCGAACTGGCAGGCTGGAGCGAGTCTAAGGTGATCGTGCGTTTTTGGATCGCGGCGCTGATCTTTTCGCTGTTTGCGTTGACGACTTTGAAGTTGAGGTAACGACGTGAGGCCCGGAATCGATCTTACGGGAAAGAGGATGCTGGTCGTGGGACTTGCGCGCACGGGACTGATCATCTCACTTTTTTCCGCCGGCTACGGCGCGGTGGTTACCGCGACCGATGAAAAGCCGGAAAGCGAGATACGCGAGGCGGCCGAGCGCCTTCGCGCCGCCGGCGTGACGCTCGCGCTCGGCTCTCACAACTCGGCGGGCTTTCTGCAACAAGATGTGATCGTACTCAGCCCCGGCGTTCCGGCGAATCTGCCGCAACTGGAGCAGGCTCGCAAAAACGGCATTCCGGTGTGGAGCGAAATCGAGTTAGCGTGGCGATTCCTGCGCGGCAAGCTCGTAGCCGTCACCGGATCGAACGGCAAAACCACCACCACGGCGCTGCTCGCGCACATTTTGAAAGGAGCGTCGATTCCCACGCTGGTGGGCGGCAACATCGGCACGCCGCTACTGGCTCTGGTGGAAACTTCCACAGATTCCACCGTTACGGTCGCAGAAGTCAGCAGCTTTCAGCTGGAAACCGTCGAAGCGTTTCGCCCTGAAATCGGCGTGCTGCTGAATCTCACGCCCGATCACCTGGACCGCCACGCGTCTTTCGAGGAGTACGCAGCGGCGAAAATGCGCATGTTCGATAACCAACTTGAACGCGATGCGGCTGTCCTGAACGCGGACGATCCGGAAGTAGCGCGGCGCATGCCATCGCGGCCGCACATCTATTGGTTCAGCCGGTCGAAACGCGTGGCCCAGGGAGCCTTTCTGCGCGATGGCCAGATTTTCTTCCGCGACCACGGCAGCGAAATTCCGCTGGTCCGCCGCGAACGAATTCCGTTGCGCGGCGAGCATAACGTCGAAAACGTGCTGGCCGCTTGCGCCGCAAGCTATCTGGCCGGCGCGGAGCCTTCGGCGATCGCCGCAGGCGTCGCATCGTTCCGCGCCGTCGAGCACCGCCTGGAATTCGTGGCGGAAGTGGCCGGCGTCTCTTATTACAACGATTCGAAAGCCACCAACGTCGACGCTGCGCTGAAAGCTATCGAAGCGTTTCCCGGTTCGCTGATCGTCATTCTCGGCGGCAAGGACAAGGGCAGCCCGTACACGCCTCTGCGCGAACCGCTGCGCGCTCGCGCGAAAGCGGCGTTGCTGATCGGCGCCGCCACGGAAAAAATCGCCTCCGATCTGGACGGCGCGGTTCCGTGCGAACTCGCCGGAACGCTCGAACGCGCCGTGAAAATGGCCGCAGAGCGCGGCCAGACCGGCGATGTGGTCCTGCTCGCGCCAGCGTGTTCCAGCTTCGACCAATTCGACAATTACGAGCATCGCGGCCGCGTTTTCAAGCAGCTGGTCGCCAGGCTCGAAAACCAGTCCGTCGCGGAACCTTCTCCGCGGAAAGGCTAAACCGGTGCCGCGAACGCTCCAGCCCGACCGCCGCTTGTTTGGTGTCACCTTGGCGCTTTGCCTGATTGGAGCGGTGATGGTTTTTAGCGCCTCGGCGATCACCGCGCGCGATCAGTACGGCGATGCCTACTACTTCCTGATCCGCCAGCTGCTGTGGACCGCGCTGGGCATCGCCGGAATGTTCTGGCTGATGCGCACCGATTATCACAAGCTGCGTCAGCCGCGCGTGATTTTCGGCGGCCTGTCGATCACCCTGGTGCTGCTGATCGCCGTCTATTTTCTGGACCGCTCGCACGAGACGCATCGCTGGATTCGCCTCGGCCCACTCAGCCTGCAGCCGTCTGAACTGGCCAAGCTGGTGGTGATTTTTTATTTGGCGTGGTTTTTGGAGACCCGCCGCGCTCCGCAAGCACCCGGCGTGAACAATCTGCCGCGAACGCTTGTGCCAATTCTCGGAACAGTCATGCTGATCATGGCGTTGATCTACAAAGAGCCGGACCTGGGCACTGCGTTCATGGTCTTCTTCATTGCCGCGGTGATGCTCTTTGTCGCCGGACTTTCGTACCGTTACATCGCAGCAGCCTTCCTCGCTGCTGTACCGGTCGTCTACTTCGCCATCGCCAGCGTGCCGTACCGATTGCAGCGCATGCAGACATTCTTCTCGCCGGGTTCCGATCCCCAGGGACACGGTTTCCAGCTGCTGCAATCGCTGATCGCGGTCGGCTCGGGAGGCTTTACCGGCGTCGGCTTAATGGAAAGCCGGCAAAAGCTATTCTTCCTGCCCGAGGCGCATACCGATTTCATCTTCTCGGTGATTTGCGAAGAACTCGGCTTCATCGGCGCGGTAGTGATTCTGGTGCTGTTTGCAGTGTATGGCTGGCGCGGTTTCCAGGCCGCTATGAAAGCGCCGGACGATTTCGGCCGCTTCCTGGGCATTGGCGTGACTACCATGGTCGTGGGACAAGCGCTGATCAATCTCAGCGTCGTGCTCGGCCTGCTGCCGACCAAAGGGATTCCGCTACCGTTCATCAGCTATGGAGGATCAAGCTTGTTGGGCATGCTGTTGGCGACTGGCGTGCTCCTGAACATCAGCCAGCAAGCGGATGTGACGTGAGTGCGGATTCCAAGAGTCTGCTGATCGCCGGCGGCGGCACGGGAGGGCACGTATTCCCGGCGCTCGCCGTTGCCAAGGAATGGCTTCGCCGCGGAGGCTCGCCCTCCGCGCGATTCGCACGGCCAGAGCAAGCGGGTCGGAGCGTTTTGTTTGTAGGAACCGAGCGAGGTCTGGAAATGAAACTTGTCCCGCAGGCAGGTATGCCGCTCGAAACCATTCGCGCGGCCGGGCTGAAGGGGATCGGTGGCACGAAATTGCTGCGCAATCTCGCTCTGCTCCCGGCTGGACTGTGGGACTCGCACCAAATTCTCAGCCGCAACCGGTTCAAAGTGGCCTTCGGCGTGGGCGGCTACGCTTCCGGTCCCATGATGCTGCTCGCCGCTCTGCACGGCGTTCCCACCGTCATCTTCGAGCCCAACGTCGAGCCGGGCTTTACCAACCGTGTCCTGGCCAAGATCGCCACGCGCATTGCCGTCGCCAACCAACCTACAGCGGAACGGCTCGGCGGGCGCGCCGTAGTCACCGGCTGCCCGATCCGCCCGGAGTTTTTCGCCATTCCGCCCAAAGACCACGCCGAGCCGTTCAACATTTTGATCACCGGAGGCAGCCGCGGCGCTCTGCCGATCAATCGGGCGGTAATTTCTTCGCTCGATCTGCTTGCGGCGCGAAAAAATCAGCTTTTCATCGTGCATCAAACCGGAGAACGTGACTATAATGCGGTGCGCGTGGCGTATGAAAAACGCGGAATCCAAGCGGAGGTTCTGCCCTTCATCGAGAATATGGCGCAGAGGTTTGCCCAGGCGGACCTGATCGTCTGCCGCTCCGGTGCCATCACCGTTGCGGAGGTAAGCGCCTCCGGACGCGCCGCCATCTTCATCCCTTTCGGAGCTTCCACCGACGCGCATCAAACCCGCAACGCTGCGGCCATGCAAGACGCCGGAGCCGCTCGGCTTCTTCCCCAGGAAGAGCTGACGCCGGAACGGCTGACAAGCGAAATATTCTCCCTTCTGGACCAGCCCCGGAGAATTCGAGAAATGGAAGATCGCGCCCGAGTGCTGGCACGTCCACGCGCCGCGGAAGACATCGTCGATCTTCTGGAAAGCTTAGTGCTGGCGGAAGCGCCGGCCAACTCGGTGGCAGGGGATGCAGGGCAATGAACGTCAGCTTCCGGAATTTCCAGCGCGTCCACCTGGTGGGCATCGGCGGCAGCGGCATGAGCGGCATCGCCGAAGTTCTGCTTTCCATCGGCTACGGCGTTTCCGGCTCGGACCTGAAAAGCTCTGCGGTGATTGAGCGGCTGCGCAAGCTGGGCGCGACGATCTACGAAGGCCATCGCGCCGAAAACGTTCACGGCGCGCACGTGGTGGTGATTTCTTCCGCTGTGCCGGCTGGAAATCCCGAAGTCGTCGAAGCGCAGCGCCTGAAAATTCCGGTGATCCCGCGCGCGGAAATGCTCGCGGAACTGATGCGCCTGAAATTCGGCATCGCCGTCGCCGGCGCTCACGGCAAAACCACTACCACTTCGATGATCGCCGCGGTTCTGGGCGCTGCCGGACTCGATCCCACATTCGTCGTCGGCGGGCGCGTGAATCATGCCGGCTCGAATGCGCGCGTGGGCCAAAGCGAGTACATGGTGGTCGAAGCCGACGAAAGCGACCGCTCGTTTCTGCTGCTCGCGCCAGTCGTTGCCGTGGTTACCACCATCGACCGCGAGCATCTCGACCATTACAAATCGCTCGACGAGATTCAGGACGCCTTCCTGCAATTCGTCAATCGCGTCCCATTCTATGGCTCGGTGGTTCTGTGCGCGGACGAGCCCAACGTACAGGCGATTCTTTCTCGCGTGCGACGCCCCGTGATCACTTACGGGACATCGAGTCAGGCGGACTTGCAAATTACGGACGTGCAGCTCCAGGGCCTTTCGAGCGAATTTCGCTTGAACTACCGCGGCGAGGACTTGGGAATCTTCCGCCTGCCCGCGCCTCCGGGAATTCACAACGTTCGCAATGCCGCCGCAGCTGCGGCCGTGGCGCTGGCGCTCAATGTTCCGGCGGACCTGATTCGCTCAGGGCTCGAGCACTTCTCCGGAGTCGGGCGCCGCTTCGAAATTAAGGGCTGCTACAACGGCGTGGCGCTGATCGACGACTACGGCCATCACCCCGCGGAAATTTGCGCCACGCTGGAAGCGGCGCGCGGCTGCGGTTACAAGCGCCTGCTGGTACTTTTTCAGCCGCACCGCTACTCGCGTACGCAGCAGCTTTGGGATGATTTCTGCCACTCGTTCAATCAGGCGGACGTATTGGTGCTAACCGACATTTACGCCGCGGGCGAAGCGCCCATCGAGGGCATCAACAGCGAGCGCCTGGCCGCCGCCATCAGCTCCGCCGGCCATAAAAGCGTGGTCTATTCCAGCACGCTGCAGGGCGGGATCGAGTTCATGCTGCAGGAGGCGCGCCCGGGCGACGCGGTGCTGACGATTGGCGCGGGCAGCGTGGGCCGCGTGACCGACGAACTGGCCATGCTGCTGGAATCGAGGGTTTCGACGCATGCGCGTTAGCGACCAACTCGCGGCCAAGCTCGCCGACCTCGGCGCGGAGGTGCAGCACGAAGTGTCGCTTGCCACGCGCACCTCGCTGGAAATCGGGGGCACTACCGACGAACTGATTCTGCGCCGCTACGACCGCATCGCCGAAGTGATGAGCCTGCTCGCCAACGAACAAATTCCTTGGCGCTTCCTCGGCGGCGGCACCAACGTGCTAATCGAGGATGGCGAGCTTTCTTGGGTGGCGCTGCATCTGGCGTCGTCGCGCGGTGGAATGCGCGTGGAAGGGAACGCGGCATACATCGAAGCTTCAGCGGACCTTGGCGGCGCGGTCACCTTCTGCGCCAAGCACGATCTGGGCGGCATGGAAGGCCTGATCGGCGTACCAGGAAGTGTGGGCGGCGCACTGCGCATGAACGCCGGAGCTTACGGCACGCAGATCGGGCCGCACGTCCGCGAGGTCGACCTGTTTCGCGCGGCCACCGGGAAACTAGAAACACTGCGCGGCGCCGAGATTCGCTTCGACTATCGCCACACATCGTTTGCACCCAACGACGTGATGCTCAACGTGAAGCTCGAACTGCCGGCCAAGCCGTACAAGGAAATTCTGGCGGGTATTCGCGTGTGCAACGAAAAGCGCCGCGCCAGCCAGCCGCTCAATCAGCGCAGCGCCGGCTGCATTTTCAAAAATCCGCCGGGTGGCTCGGCGGGGCGCATGATCGACGAACTTGGACTCAAAGGCTTGCGTGTAGGCGGCGCCATGGTCAGCGACCGCCATGCCAATTTTTTTGTGAACGCGGGCGGCGCCATGTGCGCGGACATGCTGGGCCTGATTGGCGCAGTCCGCGAGCGGGTGCGCGATGCCTACGGCGTGGAACTTGAGAACGAGGTGATCGTCTGGCAAAACTGAAGATCGTCGAGCCGGATTCTTTCCCGCAGGAAGTGCTCGCGGACGAAGAGCCGAAGTATCTTCGCCGCCAGAGGCCGCTCGAAATCCGCCGCCGCAAATTCGGCCGCAGGGCCTGGAGGACCTATCTCCGCGCCGCCATGTGGACCGCCGTCGGCTTGGCGGGCGCCTGGGCAGTTTTCGAATGCGGGCAATTTTTACTGGCCTCACCTACCATGGCACTGATCCATCCCGATCAGGTGAATATTTCCGGTACCTACTACACTCCGCGCCGAGGCATTTTGGAAATATTCGCCGCCGACCGCGGCAAAAGCATCCTGCGCGTTCCGATTGGCGAGCGCCGCCAGCAGATCGAATCCATTCCGTGGGTCGAAAGCGCGGTCGTTCGGCGCGTGCTGCCCAACCGCATCGCCGTCGCCATCACCGAGCGCACGCCGATCGCTTTTCTGCGGGAAGGCTCCAGCATGGCGCTGGTTGACGCGCATGGAGTGATACTCGACCGCCCCGTCGAAGGCAATTTCGATTTTCCGGTGGTCACCGGCGTCAGCCCCGACCTTCCGCTGGAAGATCGCGCGCAACGCATGCAGCTCTTCTCCGGCTTCATGCAGCAAATCGAGTCAGCGGGACCGGATGCGGCGAGCCGCATCAGCGAAGTGGATCTTTCCGATTTAGATGACGTGCGCGCCACGGTGACCGGTCTAGGCGGCGCAGCGTTGGGCGGCGATGGGACCAATTCTTCCAGCCAGGTTGCCGCGCCCATACTCGTTCATTTTGGCGGCGGAGATTTCGCTTCGAAATATCAGACGCTGGTGCAGGATATCGCGCAGTGGCGCGCCAAGGCTGGCAGCGTCCAATCGGTCGATTTGCGATTCAATGGCGAGGCGGTCGTGAATCCGGATGCACCGGTCGCCGTCGCGCAGCAGGCCACGAGTTTCGGGGCAGCGCGCGCGAGCAGGCGTTCGAGGTAACGGGCAAGGTAACGGGCGAAGTAAGGATCAGCTCAGGGGCCAAGAAGGAGCAGGGAACGTGACCAGGAAAGAACGGCAGATCGTGGCGCTGGATATCGGCAGCACCAAAACGTGCGCGCTGATCGGCGAACAGGCGGACGATGGCAGCGTGAAATTCGCGGCACTCGGAGCGGCCGAATCGAAGGGCTGGCGCAAGGGACAGATCGTTAATCTCGATCTGGCGGTCAGCTCAATTCGCCGCGCCGTCGAGGAAGCCGAAGCGATCGTCGGCATGCCGGTAGAATCGGCGCTGGCCGGAGTGGCCGGCACGCACGTGCGCGGAGTGAATAGCCGCGGCGGCATCACCGTGGGCGCCAAGCCGCGCGACATTCAGCGCGAAGACGTGCGCCGCGCCATCGAAGCGGCTCGCGGCGTCACCCTGCCGGAAGATCGCGAAGTGCTGCACGTGTTGCCACAGGAGTTTTTCCTTGATGGGCAGGACAATATCCGTGACGCCATCGGCATGATCGGACAGCGCCTCGAAGCGAACGTGCACATCGTCACTTCGTCCGGCTCGGCCACGCAAAATATCGTCACTGCCGTGAACCGCGCCGGCGTGCGCGTGGACGACACGGTGCTCGAACCGCTTGCATCCGCCGAAGCCTGCCTGACGCAAGACGAGCGCGAGCTCGGCTCCTGCCTGCTCGATATCGGAGGCGGCACCACGGAATTGATCGCCTACGCGGGCGGCGTGGTGCGGCACACCGCGGCAATTCCCGTCGGCGGAGACCATTTCACCAACGATCTCGCGGTCGGCTTGCGCACGCCGATTCCGGAAGCGGAGAGGATCAAGCGCCAACATGCCAGTGCCGTGCGCGAGCTCGCCGAGCAGGACCTGGCCATCGAAATCGCCAGCGTGGGAGATCGTCCGCCGCGCACAATCTTCGCACGCATGCTCGCCGACATCGTCGAGCCGCGCGGCCAGGAGCTTCTGATGCTCATCCGCGACGAGTTGCGCCGAGGCGGAATGGAATCGCAAATTCCCGCTGGAATCATTCTCACCGGCGGTGGCGCGCACCTGCGCGGATTGCTGGAGCTCACCGAGCGCGTGTTCAACCTGCCCGTTCGCGTGGCGTCTCCGCGAGGGCTCGCGGACATGAGCGATGACGTTTCCCGGCCCGAGTATTCCACGGCCGTGGGATTGGTGTTGTACGGGGCGCGCACGCGGCGCCTCGCCGGCGCTCGTCCTCCGGGGTTTATGGGCAAGTTGAAAAGCATGTTTGCGGGGGCGTAGCAGCACGATATCTGTTTTCGGGGCGCGGCATCGAATTTGAAGTTGCAGATTTGCGGGGCGGTGCGGTCGGCTGGTTGGGCGGAAATTTCAATCTCCGGGCGTGAATTCTGGGGGAGGAAGCATGGCAAAGGAAGCGAATCTTCGAGTTTCATTTAACGAAGAGCAGCAGGACGGCGCAAAGATAAAAGTAATCGGCGTGGGCGGCGGGGGCTCCAACGCCGTCAACCGCATGATTCGCGCCAAGGTCGAGGGCGTCGAATTCATCGCCGCGAATACCGATTTGCAGGCGCTGAAGCTTTCGCAGGCCCCGGTGAAATTGCAGCTTGGCGCCAAGCTGACGAAAGGCTTGGGCGCGGGCGCGAATCCGGAGACCGGTCGCAAAGCCGCTCTGGAAGACACGGAAAAAATTCTCGAAGCGCTCGACGGCTCGGACATGGTATTTGTCACGGCCGGACTGGGCGGCGGCACCGGTAGCGGCGCCGCGCCAGTGGTCGCGAATCTCGCCACCGAGCTGGGCGCGCTTACCGTCGCGGTAGTCACCAAGCCGTTCGCGTTTGAAGGTAAGCGCCGTATGCAACAAGCCGAGCAAGCGCTCGCCGAGCTGATTGGTTGCGTCGATACAGTGATTGTGATCCCCAACGAGCGGCTGATGGAGTGCGTCGAACCCGGCACCAGCTTCTTCGAGGCGTTCCGCATTGCCGACGATATTCTGCGCCAAGCTGTGCAGGGCATCAGCGACATCATCACCATTCCCGGTATCATCAATCGCGACTTTGCCGACGTGAAGACGATCATGTCCGGCCAAGGCTACGCGGTGATGGGCACGGCGGTCGCGTCCGGCTCGAACCGCGCTGTGGACGCTGCGAATCGCGCCATCAACAGCCCGCTGCTCGAGGACAATTGCATCAACGGCGCGCAGGGCATCCTGATCAACATCACCGGCTCGTCCACGCTTTCGCTGCACGAAGTGCACGAAGCTTCGTCCGTGATTCAAAAGGCCGCGCATGAAAACGCCAACATCATTTTCGGCGCGGTGCAGGACGACGCCATGAAAGACGGCGTGAAGATTACCGTGATTGCCGCGGGCTTTCGCGAAGTGGCGGGCAAGAAGACGCACACGCGCCCGTCGTACCTGCCGAAGACTTGGAAAGCGACGCGCGAACAAACGCCCAACGTGGTGGTGCCGCCTCCGGCAAATGTCGTCCAGCAGGTGACGCGCAACGTCAGCGAGATCGAGGACGTGCCGGCCGACGATCTCGACGTTCCGACGTTCCTGCGCCGCCAGGCGCAGAAGGCATAGCTTTAACGAGTTGATTCAGCGCGGGTAGAGCGGCGTGGCGGATCTTGCCGCGCCGCTCTGCTTTTTTACTCCACTCGATATAAACTCACGCCGTGAATTCCTCGATTCGCATTTCAAATACAATCGCTGCGGCAATGATCGCGCACGCGCGGCGCGACGCGCGCGTGGAATGCTGCGGATTGCTCGCCGGGCGCGATGGCGCGATCACTCGAATTTTTTCCGCCGCGAACGCCGCGGAAAATCCCGCCACTTCTTACGAAATCGCGCCAAAAGAAATTTTCGAGGCGATGCGTGCGATGCGCGCGGAGGGAAACGAAATGCTCGGGATTTATCACTCGCATCCGAACGGGAAGAACGATCCGTCGCCGCGCGATATCGAGCAGGCCCATTACTCGGAGGCTGTGTATTTTATCGTTTCACCGCGCGAGGATGCCGAGCGCGCGGTGCGCGCGTTTGCGATTCGCGATGGCCGCGTGGATGAACTCGACATTTTTCTGGTTTAAATGATTTTCGCTTTCTTTGTGCCGAATCACTTTTAACCTGCCGAGCGCGAGGACGCGGTTGCCTCAGCGGCTTCGAGGCGGCGGGCGTAGAGCGGGAAATTTTCGGTGAAGGCGGCAATTTCCTGGCGCACGCGTTCGCCTGTTGCAGCGTCGTCCACGTGCTCCAAAACCTTCGCGATCCATGCGGCGATTTGTTTCATTTCGGCCTGGCGCATGCCGCGCGTGGTGACGGCGGGCGTGCCCATGCGGATGCCGCTGGCCCTGAGAGGCGGAAGCGGATCGAAAGGAATCGAGTTTTTATTGACGGTGATCCCAGCGCGGTCGAGCGCGGGCTGCGCCACGCTGCCGACCAGTCCGCGTGAATAAATATCAACCAGGAACAGGTGATTGTCCGTGCCGCCGCTGACGATGCGAAATCCGTGCGAGGCCATCGCGGTGGCGAGTGCATTGGCGTTGGCTACGATCTGCAGCGAGTATTCGCGGAAGCCAGGCTCGGCTGCCTCTTTCAGGCAAACAGCCTTCGCGGCGATGATGTGCATCAGCGGACCGCCCTGGATGCCGGGGAATGCCGAGCGGTCCAGATTTTTGGCGTATTTTTCGCGGCACAGAACCAAGCCGCCGCGCGGCCCGCGCAAAGTTTTATGCGTGGTGGTGGAAACGAAATCGGCGTGCGGCACCGGGCTGGGATGCACACCCGCGGCGACCAGTCCCGCGATGTGCGCCATGTCCACGAACAGAATCGCGCCCACGGATTGAGCCGTACGCGCCATGCGCTCGAAATCGATCACCCGCGAATAGGCGCTGGCTCCCGCGACGATCATTTTCGGTTTGTGCTCGCGCGCCAAGCGGTCAAGCTCGTCATAGTCGATGGTTTCGGTTTCCTTGCTCACGCCGTAGGGAACGAATTTGTAGGTGATGCCGGAAAAATTCAGCGGATGGCCGTGCGTTAGATGGCCGCCGTGGGCCAGATTCATTCCCAGGACCACATCTCCGGGCTGCAGCACGCTCATGTAGACGGCGATGTTGGCCTGCGTCCCTGAGTGCGGCTGCACGTTGGCGTGCTCGGCGCCGAAGAGAGCTTTGGCGCGGTCGATGGCCAGCTGCTCAACGCGATCGGCGAATTCGCATCCGCCGTAGTAGCGCTTGCCGGGGTAGCCCTCGGCATATTTGTTGGTGAAGACGGAGCCCATGGCTTCGAGCACAGCTTCGGAAACGAAATTTTCCGACGGGATCAGCTCGAGACCGGTGGCCTGGCGGCGGGTTTCGTCGGCAATGGCCTGAGCGATCTCGGGATCGGTCTGCTCCAGCGTGCGGCTCATGCGTCGGCTATCGGCAGTGTCAGGGGTCATAGCGTGCCCATCGTAGCAGAAATTGGAGTTGGCTCGTGACTGGGATTGGTGTTTCGGAATCGCGCCAAACCGTGGGTGCCGGAATCCCGGTTCGTCGCGCAAACCGGGAATGCGTGACTCGTGAATGGCGTCTAGGGTTGCCGGTGGGACTCGCCAGAGGCTTAAATCTGACATCGCGGGCTTCAGTCCGGGCGAGTTTTTGGGCGAAAAGCTGCGCAAGTAGATGCACCGGGAGGTTCCGCCCTTGCTGTGTAGCCGTAGTTTGTTTTCAGCAGCTTACGTGTGGTTGAGGTCGAATGACCGTTCCGCCCTAAAGCGATACGTGAGCGGGATGAAAAGGCGAATGGCGCTTGCGAATAGGCGACGAACGGGAGCGCACGGGGCCGACGAGTTGGCCGGACGGCGTTTTCGGACGTGGCCACCGAGCGCTTCACGTTCTCCTTGTCCCCCTTCGGCGCCCCGCCAACCTTGGTGCGGATCGCGCGGACCGCCGACTTGCTGCTTCGCTTGCCATGCTATCCTGCGCGCGCTCAATAGGTTCGCGCAGGCCAACAAAAACAGACAAAGTTGGCACAAAAGTAAACAGAATTCAATAGGAAAAATTTACCTGGGGAATCGGAGGGCGCGGCTGTGCCGGCACTTGCGGGTAGATGGTCTATTTTTGCGATGCTGCCCGACGGTTCGGGCGCGGGCCGGTGGCGGAGACACCGGCGCACTGCGCTTTCAGTTTGAGCCGGCGCGCCGCCAGGAGTAGTAGGCGTCGAGCATCTTCAACCTATCGAGGTGAGGGATGGGCGCTGGTCCTGGATTGACGCCGAACCACATCACCAGCGGCTTGCTGGCGCTGAAAGCAGGCCACTGCGGCAAG
>Ga0335074_10004381_pt1 | contig 19459 bp, 14 predicted proteins | sample Lox_Sample_23_FD_206715 | JGI IMG/M metagenome (GOLD analysis project Ga0335074, IMG submission 206715) | Soil microbial communities from Loxahatchee National Wildlife Refuge, Florida, United States - Lox_Sample_2.3 | ecosystem: Environmental > Terrestrial > Soil > Wetlands | place: USA... | reverse complement strand
GGATCAGCTGGCCGACGCGCTCCAGCAATTCGTCGGGGTCGAGGATCGACGTGATCTCGCGGCTGATTTCGTTGAGCACCTGGAGGGTCTGCGCCTGGCGCGCCACCCGGGTGTAGAGGCGGGCGTTCTCGATCGCGCCGGCGATGCGCGAGGCCGTGAGCCTGAGCAGGTGGAGGTGCTCGGGGCGGAAATAATTCAGCTGCTCGGCCTGGATATCGATGACCCCGATCACGCGATTCTTGGTGATCAGGGGAACGGCGAGTTCGGAACGGACCTCAGGATTGGCGTCGATATAGTTCGGCGCCTGGCGCACATCGTTCAGCAGCATCGGCTGGCGGGTCTGCGCGACGTGGCCGACAATTCCCTCCCCCACGGGAATACGGAGCCGTTCGATCTCCGGCCGGTGGCCGATCTGGAAACGCATGCGCAGATCGTTGGTGCGGTCGTTGATGAGCAGGATGGCGAAAATTTTGTAGTCGATGACGGCGCGAACGAGCGAGGCGGTGCGCTCCAGCAGCGTCTTCAGGTCAAGGGTCGTGTTCAGCGCGTCCGCCAGGCGGACGAGGAACTCGGTCTGCGGCGGATCGATGTGGGGCGGCGTGGGCCGCTGCGCGGCCTCCGGCGAGGCGGGACGGTAATCGCCCTCCCAGCCGTGCTCGGTGCGTTCGGTTTTTTGCTGTGGTTCCTCGCTCACAAATCTCCTCAGGATCGCGCGGGGGCGATTTGGCCGAACGAATGTCATCATACGGGGTTTCGGCGGGCCTTTTCTCCGGGGCGACGGCCGTGACGTCCGGCCGCTGCGGACGATCACGCGCCGAGTTCGCCGACAATCGCCACGCTGGTGCTGGAGCCAATCCGGTTGGCGCCGGCTTCCAGCATGCGGCGCGCGTCCGCCAGCGTCTTAATACCACCCGAGGCCTTGATGCCGCAGCGTCCTCCGGCGACGCCGCGCATCAGCGCCACGTCGTGCGCGGTCGCCCCGCCCCGCGAGAACCCACTGCTGGTTTTCAGGAAGTCCGCGCCCGCCGCGATGGCCAGCTCCGAAGCGCGCAGCTTTTCCTCGACCGTCAGCAGACCGGTCTCCAGCATCACCTTCAAAACAGCGCCGGCGCCGTGGACGATCTCCGCCACTCCGCGGATGTCCTGTTGCACCGCCCGGTTGTCGCCTGACTTGAGCAGCCCCACGCTGATGACCACGTCCACGTCGCGTACTCCCAGTTTGACCAGGGCGGCGGCTTCCTCGCGCTTGGTGGTGCCCAGCGAGGCGCCCAGGGGAAATCCCGCGACCGACCCCACCGCAACGCCGGCGCCGGCCAGCTCAGCGCGCGCCAGCGCCACCCATACCGGATTGACCATGGCGCACGCGAAGCGATGCTCCGCGGTCTCGCGGCACAGCTTCTTCACCTGCTCCTGCGTGGCTTCGGGTTTCAGCAGCGTGTGATCGATCACCGCCGCCAGAGATTCGCGGGACGCCAGCGCCGCTTTCGCAAATCCGGCCGCATCGAACCCGATAACGTCCTGATCCTCGTCCTCGTCCACCGCACGAACCCTGGGGCCCATGGGAATTCCTTTCAATGGCCAGCCACTATAGCGGCGTCATCGGGCATCAGGCAAATATCGGGCAGGTTCCGGTAGCGCTCCGCGAAATCCATCCCGTAGCCGATCACGAAGTGATTGGGGATGGTGAATCCCACATAATCGGCCTCGATTTTTTCGAGACGGCGCGAGGGTTTGTCGAGCAGAGCGGCGATGCGCAAGGATTTCGGCTGGTGCTGCTCCAGCAGGCTGCGCAGGAAGTGCAGTGTCAGGCCGGTATCCAGGATGTCTTCGATCAACATCACGTTTTTGCCTTCAATGGGCTGATCGAGATCTTTGATCAGCTTGACCGCCCCGCTTGAGTTTTTCCCCTTTCCGTAGCTCGATACCGCGACGAAATCGAAGGTGTTGTCGACCGAGATGCTGCGGGCCAGATCGGCGAGAAAGATGGCCGCGCCCTTCAGCACTCCCACCAGAACGATCTTCTCGCCTGCATAGTCGCGGTCGATCTGCCGGCCCATCTCGGCCACGCGGTCACGAATCTGTTCGCGGCTGAACAACACCTGCAATCCGGACTGAACGGTACTCATCACAGCACCGATTATCAACGAAGCTGCTGCGCCTGGCCAGACGATGCGGTGACCGGGCAGCGAGATTGGCGCGGAGCCCAGTCACGTATCCTCTATGCGAGGGTTGCTGCTGATGAATTCTCCCTGCCGCACGATTGCAGCCTGGCTCGTGGCTCTCTTTGCTGGTGGTCTTGTCATCCAGGCGCAAGCGCAGGCATCCGGCAGCGTGGCGCAGGCCGCTTCCAGCGTCGCACCAGATTCAGGGGCGCCGCTTCCCGAATCTCCCGAATACCGCGCCGTGCAGCAGCAGCTCGCCAGCGGCTGGAACACGTGGGACGTACACAGCGTGGCCACACAGGTGCTTCTGCCGGAGGGCCTGGCCATCCACGCGGAAATGAAGCACAACACCACCGAGGCGGGCGACGCGTTTCTTCAGAACACGCTGATTGGGCGCCGCGATCCGGGCGCGGAGCAGGTGACGCCCGGTCCCCATGCGTGGGACGGCAGCTACTCGGAGCTGACCATCGCGTGGGAGGGTCACACCTGGACGCTCGAAAGCGCGCACGCCGGCAAGGACCTGGTGCTGCTGGCCACGCCGTTGCCGGAGGCCCAGCCACCCATCCTGCCGCCGACGATTGTCTTCAGCATCGACTTTCTCTGGAACCGCAAAGGCTCCGCAATCCGCCGCGAGGGGGAGATCGATACGCGCGGTGCGGCCGGGGATATTCCGGTCTACTGCACCTGCGAGCCAGCCGGAACCACCGCCGGACCGCCGGTCATCGATCTCCCCATCGGAGGTCCGTACTTTGCGGCAGATTTCACCGAACCGGTGGGAGTGAGCACCGGCAAACGCCGCACATTGGCCGAAATTCAGAGCGCCGTCGCCGAGCAGCGCAGTGCCTACCAGCAATCCATCGCCGCCGCGGGCGATAACGGCCCAATCCTCGACGCCATCGAAACTACCCTGGGCTGGGACACGATCTACGAGCCGGCCGGACAGCGCGTCGTCTCGCCTGTGAGCCGCCTGTGGAGTGTTGGCTGGGGTGGGTATGTGATCTTCGACTGGGACACGTTCTTCGCGGCCACCATGGCCGGCATCGGCGACCGCGATCTGGCCTACGCGGATGCTCTGGAAACGCTGCGTGGAGAAACCGCGCAGGGATTCGTGCCCAACTACGCGCGAGCGGGCGGATGGAAAAGCTCCGATCGCTCGGAGCCGCCGGTGGGCTCCATCACGGTGCTGGGGCTCTACCAGAAATTCCACGACCGCTGGTTTCTGGAGGACGCTTACGCGCCGCTGCTGCGCTGGAACCGCTGGTGGGCCGCGCATCGCGACCTCGACGGCTACCTCGCCTGGGGCAGCGACGGAGAGAATCAGCCGGAGAACCTGGATGATTCGTCGCGAGGCACGCGCTCGGGCGCGATTCTCGAATCGGGACTGGATAACAGTCCCATGTACGACAGCGCCGTCTACGACCCGCACACACATCTGCTGGAGTTTGGGGACGTCGGCCTGATGAGCCTCTACGTGGCCGACTGCAACGCGCTGGCACAGATTGCCGAGATTCTGGGCCAGCCGAACGATGCGCAGAAGCTGCACGATCGCGCTGCGCGCTACCGGGCGAAGCTGCAGACCATGTGGGATCCGCAGGTGGGCATGTTCCTGAACCAGGATCTCCACACCGGCCAGCCCAGCACGCGACTTTCGCCGACGAATTTTTATCCGATGCTGGCGCACGTCGCCACACCAGAGCAGGCTCGCATCATGATCGAAAAACACCTGACTAACCCGCAGGAATTCTGGGGCCAGTGGGTGATTCCTTCCATCGCGCGCGACGATCCAGCCTTCCAGGATCAGAACTACTGGCGGGGCAGAATCTGGGGGCCGATGAATTATCTCGTCTACCTGGGACTGTGCAACTATGACGATCCCGTGGTCCGGCAGGAGTTTGCGCAGAAGTCCTACGACCTCTTTCTCGGGGAGTGGCATGGCAAAGGCCACGTCCACGAGAACTACAACGCCATCACCGGCACGGGCGACGATGTGGGGAACAGCGACCGGTTTTACCACTGGGGCGCCCTGCTTGGATACGTGGAGTACCTCGAGCAGGAGCGCCAGCCGCAGCCCTCGTCGTCCGCCGTTCCCTAAACCGGAGGCGGATTCCTCTGCCGCACAATGCGCTGGTGCCAGTAGGGGTAGATGGGTTTGACCTCGCTGGCGGCATCGAGCTTCGCCACCTGGTCCGCCGATAATTTCCAGTCCGCCGCCCCGAGGTTCTGCTTCAGTTGCTCCTCGTTGCGCGCGCCCACAATGACGCTCGACACCGAAGGGCGCCCGAGCAGCCAGTTCAGCGCGACCTGGGGAATCGTCTTCCCAGATTCCTGGGCGACCTCGTCGAGAGTATCCACGACGTGGTGGAGATACTCGTCGTTGACCGGCGGCCCGGCCTCCGCAGTCCGGTGCAGGCGGCTCACCTCCGGCAACGGGTGGCCGCGGCGGATTTTGCCGGTGAGACGGCCCCACCCCAGCGGACTCCAGATGAGCGCGCCGACGCCCTGATCCAGCGCCAGCGGCATCAGTTCCCACTCGTACTCGCGGCCCACCAGCGAGTAATAGACCTGGTGAGCAACATAGCGCGCCCATCCGTGCTGCGCCGAAACCGCGAGGGATTTCATCAGGTGCCAGCCGGAGAAATTCGAGCAGGCGATATATCGAATCTTTCCCTGGTGAACCAGGGTGTTCAGGGTGTCCAGCGTCTCTTCCACCGGCGTGAGCGCGTCGAAGCCGTGCACGTGGTAGATGTCGATGTGGTCTGTGCCGAGGCGCTTCAGGCTGGCCTCGCATTGCTCGAGCAGGTGCAGCCGCGACGATCCCAGGTCGTTCGGCCCCGGGCCCATGGGGAAAAATGACTTGGTGGAAATCAGCACCTGGTGCCGTTTGCCCTTCAGCGCCTTGCCCAGGATCTCTTCGGCCAGGCCGTCGGAGTAGCCATTGGCCACGTCGAAGAGGTTGATACCCGCATCGAGGCACAGATCGACCATGCGCCGTGCCTCATCCACCTGGGTCTCGCCCCACGCGCGAAAGAATTCGTTGCCGCCGCCAAAGGTCGCCGCGCCAAAGCTGAGCGCAGAAACCTTCAGACCTGAACGTCCGAGCAGTCTGTATTCCATGGGACAAAGGATGCACCGTCAGCAGCGGGCGGTGCAATTTCGCCGCGCGAGTGCGCGACGGCTCAGAAGGGAATCTTGTTGCCGGAATCCAGCCAGGCCTGGAACGACTCCCATGCCTCGTCGTGCAGGAGCATGGCCGAGGGGATGGCGCGCTGCTCGGGCGGCAATTGCAATTCTCTGTAAAGAAACGCGTCGTCGAAATCGATGCGGGCGGCGTCGGCGCTGGTATTGGCGTACCAGATGCGATCGATGCGGGCCCAGTAGATAGCGGCCAGGCACATGGGGCAGGGTTCGCAGCTGGTGTAAACCTCGCAGCCGCGCAGGCTGAAATGATTGAGCGCGTGGCATGCGGCGCGGATCGCGCGGACCTCAGCATGAGCGGTTGGGTCGTTTTCCTGGGTCACGCGGTTGACGCCTTCGGCGATGACGGCGCCCTCACGGACGATGAGGGCGGCAAACGGGCCGCCTGCAGCAGTACGCGCGTTTTCCGTCGCCAGGGCAATGGCGCGGCGCATGAATGCAGGATTTGGAGCGGGGTCCATAGACGGGAAAGGATCTGCGAAACCAGTATGGCACAGGGATATCAGCGGCTCCGGGGCGGCTTTGCCGGGGGTGCACGGCACCGGTATGATCCAGAAAGCGGGTGGACCCTCCGAATTTGACGCAGCCTTCTTCAACTTCCCGGGCAACTTCTCCGTCTCTTCTGTGTCGAATTGCGTAAATCAGCAAACCACTTATAAAGTCCGACGTCGTTTAGCTGAATCACTTTGGGAGCCACCGTTTGACTCAAATCCGATTTGCTTCTTTCCCTGGCCTCTTTGGGATTCTGTTCATTGCGGCTATGGGTTTTTCGCTGACGCCGGCGGCCCTTATCGCCCAATCCACCACTACTGTCGCGGCGCTGCCTGACGCGCCGGACGCATCATCGCAGCAAAATCCGACGCAGCAGACAGCGCCGCCGGCGCCATCGAGTACTTCGTCCAGCCCGCAGAGCGCGCCGCCGAGCACTTCCGGCCAGGACAAGAGCGCGCAGACAAGCGGACAGGGCAAAGTTGCGGGAACGTCGAACAACCGGCTCTTCTACGCGCTGCCAAACTTCCTGACCATGCAAGGCGGCAAGCTTCCGCCGCTCACCGCCGGGCAGAAATTCAAGGTCGTGGCGCTTGGGGATTTCGATCCCGTCCAGTATCCCTGGTGGGGGTTGCTTGCCGCGATCGGCCAGGCGGACAACAGCGACCCGGCCTACGGGCAGGGCTGGGTCGCCTATGCCAAGCGCTATGGGACCACCGCGGGCGACAGCACGGTCGAGAACTTCATGGTAGGCGCAGTTTTTCCTTCCATCCTTCACCAGGATCCTCGCTTCTATCAGTCGAGCTCAGGAGGATATGCGCACCGTGCCTTCTATGCGGTCAGCCGAATTGTTGTGACTCGTTCCGATTCCGGGCACTCTCAGTTCAATTACTCCGAGATTTTTGGGGCGGCCGTCGCGGGCGCAATCTCGACCTACAGCTATCACCCCAGGAGCACCTATATCAGCACACCCACCAATCCCCACCTGTTTGTGCCTTCAGAGCGAACCCTGGGCAACACAGCGGACACATGGGGAACACAGGTCGGGTTGGACACGATCACCATCGTGATCAAGGAATTCTGGCCCGACGTCCAGCACAAACTTTCGCACAAGTCCAGGCAAGGCTCCGCGGGCGGCACGGGTTCGAGCGGGGGCTCCGGCAATCCGCAGTAATGTCTCTCGGGGGGGCGCATTGTGCTATGGTTGACCCGCTGTTGATGAGGCTGACCTGCAATGCGTACGATCCTGCGTGTATTTCTGCCCGTCGTGCTTTTTATCCTTCCCGTTTCCGCCTTCGCGAAAGCCACAGTCTTTTGGCAGCCTGGTTTTCCAGCAGCCGATTCTCCGGCGCCCGATGAGGCAGCGCTGCGGGCTGCGCTGCCCGGCGCGGATTTTGCAGACGCGACACAACTGAGCGCGGCACTCGCAGAGCCGGATACGAATCTGCTGGTGCTGCCCTATGGATCGGCGTGGCCGGAGGCGGACTGGGGCGCGATTCTGCGCTACCTGGATCGCGGCGGAAACCTGATGGTGCTGGGCGGCGAGGCGTTCACACGCGCGGGCTACCGGGATGCGAGCGGATGGCATCTGCGATCGCCCAGCACCGCGCAGACGCTGGAACTGTTCATCGATGGGTACCAGGAAACGCCCGGCTCCGAGGCGCTGACATTTACGCCAAATGAGGACGTATTCCCGCGGCTGCCGACGTTTGGGTGGAAGCGGGCGTTCAGTCCGGTGGTGCGGCTGAGCGTGGTGAACTACGACTCCAGCGGCGGGGCCACCGGTGGCGAAGATATGGACCTGACTACGCTGGCCTGGGGCGAGCGTGACGGACATAAGCTGGCAGCGCCGGTGATGGAGCTGGATCACAACGCGAATCGTTTTGTGGGTGGGCGATGGATTTTGGTCGCGTGCGAACCGGACGCGGATTTCTTCAGCAACACGAAACTGCTGTCGATGCTGGCGGCGCTGGCCGTGCGCAGGAACGACCGTTTTGCCTTCCGGCCGCGACTGCCGCTCTTTCTGCCCGGCGAGGCGCTCGAGTTTCAACTGACATGGCCCAATCCACTGAGCGCTCCCAGCCTGTCGCGCGAAGAGGGTGGGGCACCCGAGCAGGGTGGGGCGGCCGATCAGCTGCGCGTGCGGGTGACGAGTGAGGATGGCGCGGTCCACTACGACGAATCGATCTCCGCGGACGCTGAGCATGCGATCACGCTGCCGCAGAGCGCGGCGGAGGGGCGAGGATTCCACACTGTTGAAGCCACGCTGCTGCGTGATGGTCAGCCGCTGCGGACGTACTGGTCGGGGTTCTGGATGCGGGACTGGAATTATCTACTCTCCGGCCCGAAGCTAACGGTCGGCCGCGACTATTTCGAGCTGGACGGCAAGCCGCTGCCGGTCGTGGGCACCACCTATATGTCGGGTGACGTCTCGCGGCTCTACCTGCTGCTGCCGAATGCGTACGTGTGGGACCACGATATGGCGCTGATCCACGGCGAAGGGCTGGACATGATCCGTACCGGATTGTGGACGACGTGGCAGAAGCTGCTCGCGCCGAACGGGCAGATGAGTGAGGACGGGCTGCGGACGATCGAGGCTTTCCTGATGTGCGCGCGGCACAACGATCTGCCCGTGCAGTTCAACCTCTTCGCGTTCTATCCGGACACGTGGGGTGGCGAGAACGGCTATCTCGATCCGGTGGCGCTGCGCGCGGAGTCGCTCTACGCGCAGTCGCTGGTGGAGCGCTTCCATGCGGTGCCGTTTCTGGCGTGGGATCTGATCAATGAGCCCAGCGCCAACAAGAACGTGTGGCAGACACGGCCCGACTACGATCCGTTCGAGGACGCCGCGTGGCGCCGATGGATCGCCGAGCGCTATCCGGATCGCGCGAAGCTGCTGCATGACTGGGCGGAGCCGTCGCTCGGCATCGGACGCGATCTGCAGGCGCAGCCGACGGCGCTCTCGCCGGAGATTGCGGCGCAGGATCCGCTGGCGCTGCCGAAGGCCGAGGCGTTCAACGGCGATGCGGTGCGCAGCGGCTTCAATCCGCTCAAGCAGTATGACTATGCGCTGTTCACGCAGTGGGTGTTTTCCGGCTGGGTGCAGCGGATGCGGGACTTGATTCGCGGAACGGGATCGCAGCAGCTGATCACCGTCGGGCAGGACGAGGGTGGCGTGGCGGGACGGCTTTCGCCTGCGTTCTATTCGCCGCTGATTGACTTCACCGCCGACCACGCCTGGTGGGACTACGACGCGATCCTGTGGGCTGCGCTGGCGCCGAAATTCCCGGGCAAGCCTATGCTGTTGCAGGAGACGGGCGAGCAGCGGCGGCTGACGCTGGACGATCACCTTCGATTCAGCGGCGAGGTGGAGGGACGGCAGCTGGAGCGGAAGATCGCGATCTCGTTCGCCCAGGGAGCGGGGGCGCTGGAGTGGGTGTGGAACGTGAATGCCTATATGGCGAATGACAACGAAGTGCCGATCGGAGCGGTGCGGCCGGACGGAACGGAAAAGCCGGAGGCGCAGGTGCTGGCCGGATTTGCGACGTTTGTGAATCGGAGCCCGCAGAGCTTTACCGAGATCGTGCCGCCGGCGGTGACCATGGTGACCTCGCAGGCGCTGCTCTACTCCAACCTTGGCGGCCTGGCGCTGGACACGCAGAAACACGCGCTGCGCGCCATGGCGTATATGGATCACATGCCGCTGCGCATGCTGACGGAGAATCGGCTGGGCGATCTCTGCGGGCGTGGGGACCAGGGGGCTTGTCCGAAGCTGGTGTTTCTGCCGTCGCCGCAGGGGCTGACGGATGCGGCGTGGAAAGAACTAATGGACTATGTGTCGCGCGGCGGAACGCTGCTGGTGACGGGCCCGGTGCATTACGACGAACACTGGCAGCCGGTGGATCGCAGCTCGCCGCTGGGTGTTGACGAGAGAGTGTTTCCACTGGCCCTGAGGGGGTCGGAGCTGACGCTGCCGGGTGGGAAGACCTATTCGCTGAGCTTCCCCGCCGATGTGCAGCAGTCGGCTACGTGGACGTCCCGGTTCAGCGATGGAAAGACCGTTGAGGTGGTCCAGCACGGGAGCGGAAAGATTCTGTGGACGGCCGATCCCGTGGAGTTTTCGGAGGGATACGCGGCGACGGCGGCGCTGTACGAGTGGGCGCTTCAGCAGGCGGGCGTGCAGCCGGTGTTTCGCGAGGTGACGCCGCTGTCAGCCGCCGTTCTCGCCTTCCCCACCGTGCTCACGGATGGCGAGCTCTACAGCTTCAGCAACGAGTCGCTCGATGCGCAGACGGTGGACATTGTGGATGCTCTCACGGGAGCACATATCCATTTCACGATGCAGCCGCAGGCGGGCGCGGCGCTGCTGCTGAGCCGGCAGGGGAAGGTGCTGTCGAGCTACGGCGGGGCGGCGGTGGCACAATAGGGGACACGATGCGAATCAGATGGGCGGACGGGGCGCTGCTAATCGTTGCTGTGGCCATCGGACTGGCGATTGCCTGGGTGGATTCGCGGCCGCACTGGGATGATGCGGGTATCACGGCAGGAATGCTGCTGCTGACGGCGGGCGTGCTGGGGCTGATCAGTCCGAAGCGGCCATGGCTGTGGGCTTTGGGCATTGGGATCTGGGTTCCGGCGCACCTGATGGCGCGCACGCCCAGTGTGGGCAATTTGCTGGGAAGCCTGGTGATTCTCGCGTTTCCCATGGCCGGAGCCTACGCGGGCATGGCGGTGCGGCGAATGTTTGGCAGCAGCTCAGGTCAACGTGCCTGAACGGATAACCCTCAACTGGAGCAGCGATGAGGATTGAGCGGATTGCCGCGTTTTGCGACGGCGAGGCCGGGGGGAACCCGGCCGGGGTGGTGATTGGCGATTCCCTGCCCGATGCAGCGACGATGCAGCGTGTCGCGGCGGAGGTGGGGTATTCGGAGACGGCCTTCGCAGCGCCGGGGGAGGACGCCTGGCGGGTGCGGTATTTCGCTCCCGCTGCCGAGGTCGATTTTTGCGGACATGCGACCATTGCGCTGGGCGCGGCGCTGGCGCAACGGCATGGCAATGGAGTTTTTCCCCTCCAGCTCAACCAGGCGCGCATCACCGTCGAAGGGCGGGCCGCCGGGGGAAAGCTCTTCGGCGCCCTGCAGTCGCCGCCGACGCGCAGCGAGCCGGCGAACCCTGAGCTGGTGCGAGAAGCGCTGGCACTGTTTGCCTGGACGGCGGAGGATCTGGACGCGCAGATTCCACCGGCGCTGGCTCATGCGGGCGGCAATCATCTGGTGCTGGCGTTGAAGAGCCGCGAGCTGCTGGCGGGGATGCACTATGAGTTCGACGCGGGGCGCGAGCTGGCAGCGCGGGCCGACGTCGGCACCTTCACCTTGCTCTGGGTCGAAGCGCCACAGCTCTTCCATGCGCGGAATCCGTTCCCAATGGGAGGGATCTACGAGGATCCGGCGACGGGATCAGCGGCCGCGGCGCTGGCGGGTTACCTACGCGATCAGGCTTGGCTGTGCGGCGGAGCGATTGACATTCTCCAGGGCCACGATATGGGCGCGCCGTCGCGACTGCGCGCAGAGTGGACGCCGGAGCGGGGCGCGAGCGTGCGCGTGAGCGGGGCGGCGCGGCTGCTGATGAATTAAGTCGAGCGGCACCCCGTTGCGGTGGCGCGGGCCAGCCTGCCATGTTATTCTCAATGCAGACACTTAGGAAGTGTAATCGCTTAAGAAATCAGAGGAGTACGCACACACGTGCTGGCACCTGAAAAGAAAACAGAAGTTATCGCGCGCTACCGCACCCACGATACCGACACCGGAAGCCCGGAAGTGCAGATCGCGGTTCTCAGCGAGCGCATCGGCGACCTGACTGAGCACTTCAAGACCCACGCGAAGGATCACGCTTCGCGGCGCGGCCTGCTGATGCTGGTGAGCAAACGCCGCCGCCTGCTGGATTACCTGAAGACGCACGACTCCGAGCGCTACCGGACCGTCATCGGCAAACTGGGCATTCGCAAGTAAATCGCGAGGCAGAGTCCTAAGACGCGCGCACGAAGAGAATTCGAAAGAGCCGGGATATTGGCCGCAGGCAGCGGCCCGGGTCCGGACCAGGCAATTCCCAAAAAACTCCTCTTTCCCACTTCCCCATCGCACGCCGCGCCGAGGGCTCCAGCCCGCGCACCGCTCTCATACGAGAAATGAGGACTCTATGAAACAGGAAGTCTCGGTCGATCTTGCCGGTGGCAAGCGACTGCAGTTCGAAACCGGCCGGATGGCGAAACAAGCCTCCGGCGCCGCCGTGGTCACCTCGGGTGACACCGTAGTGCTGGCCACCGCAGTCTCCGCACCCGACCCCCGCGAGGGCATCGACTTTTTCCCGCTCACCGTGGACTACCGCGAGTACGCCTATGCCGGCGGACGCATCCCGGGCGGATTTATCAAGCGCGAAGGCCGCCCCAGCGAGCGCGAGATTCTGACCGCGCGGCAGATCGACCGGCCGATTCGGCCGCTGTTCACGGAAGGCTTCCGCAACGAGACGCAGGTGATCGCGCTGGTGCTGTCGGCGGACAAGGAAAACGATCCGGACGTGTGCGCCATTAACGCGGCGGGCGCGGCTCTGGCGCTGTCGGACATCCCGTTCAGCGCGACCGTGGGCGCGGTGCGCGTGGGACAGGTGAACGGCGAATTTGTGGTGAATCCCACCTACACCGAGCGGCGCGACAGCGCGATCAACATCATGGTGGTCGGGACCAAAGACGGCATCGTGATGATCGAGAGCGGAGCGCAGGGCGTCAGCGAAGACGTGGTTGTGGACGCCATCGAGTTCGGCCATGCGCAGATCAAAAAGATCGTTGCGGCGATTGACGATCTGGTTTCGCGGGGCGGCAAGGCGAAGAAACCGGTGACGCCGCCGGAGTTCGACAACTCGTACTACGAAGCCCTGCACGCCAAAGTGGGCGCGCGGCTGAAAGACGCGCTGGATACCAAGGCGCATCCGAAGCTCGAGAGCTACAGCCTGGTGAAGCAGATTCAGGACGAGCTGAAGGCGGAGATTCCCGACGACGAGAAGGCCGGCGAAGCGAAGAAGAAGCTCGGCCATTATTACGAGACGCTGCGCGAGCGGCTGTTCCGCGAGCAGGTGACGAAGGAGCGGGTACGTCCCGACCGGCGCGCGTTCGACGAGATCCGGCCGATCAGCATCGAAGTGGGCGTTCTGCCCCGCACGCACGGCTCGGCGCTGTTTACGCGCGGCGAGACCCAGGCGCTGGTGACGGCGACGCTGGGCACGACGGACGACTCGCAACGCCTCGAGACCTTCGAGGGCGAGCAGAAGAAGAAGTTCATGCTCCATTACAACTTCCCGCCCTTCTCGGTGGGCGAAACGGGCCGCATGACCGGCGTGGGACGCCGCGAAGTGGGCCATGGAGCGCTGGCGGAGCGCGCCATCAGCGCGGTGCTGCCGGGCGAGGACGAATCGCCATACTCGCTGCGCGTGGTCTCCGACATTCTGGAGTCGAACGGGTCGAGCTCGATGGCTTCGGTCTGCGGCGCCAGCCTGGCGCTGATGGACGCAGGCATCCCGCTCAAGTCAGCGGTGGCCGGCATTGCGATGGGGCTGGTGAAGGAGGGCGACGATTACGCCATCCTGACCGACATTGCGGGCGCGGAAGACCACTACGGCGACATGGATTTCAAGGTTGCCGGAACGCGCAACGGGATCACCGCGCTGCAGATGGACATCAAGATCAGCGGGATCACCGGGCAGATCATGCGCGAGGCGCTGGAGCAGGCGCGCCGCGGACGGATGTTCCTGCTGGACACGATGGATGCGATCCTGAACGGTCCGCGCACGGAGAAGTCGAAGTTCGCGCCGCAGATCCGCACCCTGCAGATTCCCACCGACAAGATCCGCGATCTGATCGGGCCGGGCGGGAAGACGATCCGCGGCATCATCGAGGCCACGCAGGTGAAGATCGACGTGGACGACACGGGCAAGGTAAACGTGGCGTCGAGCGACGAGGAAGGCCTGAAGAAAGCGCTGGCCATGATCAACGACCTCACCGCGGTGCCCGAGGTCGGCAAGACGTATCTGGGCAAGGTGGTTCGCCTGGCGGAGTTCGGCGCGTTTGTCGAGCTCTTCCCCGGCACCGACGGCCTGCTGCACATCAGCGAAATCGCCGAGCATCGCGTGCGCGAAGTGAAAGACGAGCTGCGCGAGGGCGATCAGGTGATGGTGAAGGTGCTGGGGGTCGAAGGCAACCGCATCAAGCTGTCGCGCAAGGCGATTCTGCGCGAGCAGCGGCAGAAGCTCGGCCTGCCCGATCCGAATGCCGGACCGGCAGGCGACATGGCCGCGTCGGAAGGGTCGGAACAACGCGAACCGCGCGAACCGCGGGAGCCTCGCGCTCCGCGTGCTCCGCGTCCGCCGCGTCCCGCTCCTGAGGAACGGCAGCCCTCCTCCAACGCCAGCACCATCATGATCGAGGGCGGCGAGGACTTCGACGAGGAGGATGGTCCGGTCGAAGAAGGCGAGGAGATCAACTACAACCGCGCCGACGGAGTACCGGTGCCGGCCAGCGGCGAACGCCGTCCTGGCGGACCCGGTGGCGGATCCGGCGGACCTGGCGGGCAGCAGCGCCGCCGTCGCCGTCGCGGACGCCGTCCGGGCGGGGGAAGCGGCGGAAGCCGCTAGGCCAGCACACAGAGCACAGGGAGCCGGGTTCGAAAGAGCCCGGCTCTGTTCGTTTATCGGACACTTTTTCTTCGGCGCTGCTGCGTCCTCGCCGCAATCTCCTGCGTCAACGCTGATAAGGCGGGGAGGGCCTGTTCCCCGTGTTAACTCTCATGGCAACGACGCATCCTCTTCGCCCTTGTGGGCATCCTCCCTTCAGGTAGACTGTCGGCAATGAGCGCTTCGATGTACATCGTCGTGGAAGGCGAAGACCCGGGATTCGACATTTACGTCAACGGGCACGCCCTGGCGCGCAATGAAGACGCGCTGGAAAAACTCTCGCTGCGGCTGGGCGTAAAGCCCCTGCTCGAGTTCTTCTCCGCCGACGAGAATTCCATGGCGCTGCTGCTGGAAGAAGGCGCGGGCGATCCGGAATGGGCGCGCACGCTGCCGCCGCCGCAGTGGTTCTCTCCGCAGGACGGTCTGGTGACGATCTGCTCGCTGTACGATTTTCTGCGCGAAGCGCCGACGGCGCTGGGCGCGGATACGGCAGCGGTGGTGTCGGAGCTCTCTGAGTACCAGCGGGTGCTGCGCAAGACGGCGATGCGCCATCTGCGCTGGCAACTGGCCGTCAGCTGGAAGTAGGAAAACAGCGTATAGCGTTTAGAGGTTGGCGTTGAGGCGCGTGCCTCTCATCGGGGTCCGTCCACGTCTGCGGCCGCCGTACCTACCATTGCACTCCAGGATAGAGGCTGGGCAGGCGATCGACGCGGAACTGATTGGCGCCGGGGGTAGTTCCCTGCCAGACCACGTTCGTCCCGGTGGGGTCGAGCTCCTGGACGATCGATCCGGAGGCCGGCGCGCAGAAATCGATGTGCATGTCGCCGTTCGCGAGCTGCTCGACGTTGCCGCCGAAGTAGCTGTAGAAGCTTGGCGATGGCGTGTAATTGCTCAGCAGCGTGGCGGTCCTGTCGTTCTCGTTGATTTCGAGAACCGGCACAGTGGAATAGCACTGCGCCGAGCCTGTGTCACCTTTGCAGATCACCTGGCCGGTCGAGAAGGTGCGGTCGTTGCCGTTGTCCATGAGGCCGAGCTTGAAGATGCCGGTTGTGTTCGGGGTGAAGAAGTACATGCCGTGCTGGGCGTAGAACCAGTCGGCGGGATTGTTGTCGGGGTCACCATTGCTCGAGAGGAGTTGGAAATCCCCCTGGTATCCGAGACGCCAGAGGATATCGCCGGAGCCCTGGCCGTCGTCGAAGTCGATCTTGACGATCCAGTTCTGGTGGCGGATGGAGAGCAGGAGGTTGTGGTCGTCGGCAGAATAGAGCAGGTCGTTGGAGTGGGTCCAGTCGGGAAAATTCATGGGGTGACGGTTGACGTCGAGGTGGTCGAAGGTGCTCCAGACCCAGTCGGGATTGAGGTTCTGGTCGACATCGACGAGGACGTCGCCGATGACGTGCGTCATTCCGGTGTATCCAGGAAGATTGGTGAAATCTTTGGTGGTTGAGGTGAGCAGGACCATGTGACCGTTGGGGAGGGCCAGCACCCAGTGGTGAAAGCTCTGCAGCTGCCAGGCATTGCCGTCCGAATCGTGGAAGCCGGCGGCAGCAAGCTTCTGATTCAGCGTGGTCATCGTGAGATCTTCGACGGTATTGCCGGCGAGATCGATCTCGCGAATCTCGTCCAGGACCCCGGGAAGCGAACCTCCGGACGGCGGCGACAGGGAGGAAAGGTAGGAGAGCACCATGAGGAGGTTGCCGTTGGGCAGGAGCTGGATTCCCTGAATGAGGTCCTGCTGAGGGTGTGGGTAACTATAAGTCCAGATCACGTTGCCCTGGAGGTTGGTGGCGAAGATCTGGGTATCGCCCACGGGCAGGATGGTGTTCCACATCTCGATGCCGGGCTGGGGCGTGCCGGAGGCGCGGACGGTGACGGGACTGGAGGACGGCGGCGTGCCGGTGGTGAGTGGAAGCCCGGTGACGAACTGGTCGTGGTCCTCGTCGTTCCACGTGGCGCCGTCGTTGAGAGCGACCTGGGCGCGCATGTGATAGAGCGTGTTCGCGAGCATGCCGGCGACATAGATGTTGACCTGGCCGCCGTTGGCGCTGGGAGCGGGGACCTGCCAGGTATCGAGGCCGTAAGAGGTGCTCAGGCCGAACTGGACGGAAACTTTGCCTGGCGCAGGGAGATAGATGGAGTACTGATCGACCTGGGGATTGGCGGTGGGATAGACGACTCCGTAGCCGATGACGGACGCGACGGCGGTGGCGTAGTTTTGCTGCGGCGAGGTTGCCAGAGCAGCGGTGATGGTGGCATTCCTGCTGCGCGCCACGGAGGCTGGGGCGGTGTAATCGCCGGAGGCATCGATGGTGCCGACGGTGGCATTGCCGCCCTGAACGCCGTCGACCAGCCACTCGATCTGGCCGCCGGTGGAGGATGAGGCCGTGAACTGCGTTTTCTGTCCTGGACCAAGCGCTACATACTGCGGGCTGATGGAGACGGAGCCGTTGTTGGTGGCGACAGGAACCGGCTGGGTGGGCGAAGGCGGATTCGGCGGAGGAACCGTGCCCTGGACGACGCCGCAACCGGCGGCGAAGAGAGCGAGGGAAAGACTCAGCAGGAGGGGCGTGCCGATCTTGCACAAGGTTCGCAAACCTGGTTACTCCGCGTCAGCAACGGGCAGCACAGAGACATCGGCGTGGGCGCCGGAAAGAGGTTCGGGCCGGTGAGGCGGGTTGGACGAAGGCGCCGGACCTGGAGAGATCCGGCGCCGGGACAACGTTCAGAAGCGAATGCCGAAGGTAACGGGAATTAAGCCTTCTGTCCCGCCGCCCCAGGGGTCGCCGTTGCTGGAGACGGGTGAATCCACCCAAACATAACGGGTTTCGGCGTAGAACTTGGCATTGCTGTCTTCGCCGAAAGCCTTCCAGTAAAGTCCGAAACCAGCATTGAACCCGCCCTGATTGCTGGAGGAGTGAGCTGCGGTCTCAGACTCGTAGCCCTCTACGCAATAGAACTCGCAATATTCTTCAAGTTCGGGTTCGGTGAAGTTGGTTACCTTGCGATAGAAGCCGCCGCCACCGGTGACGTAAACGCCGGAGCGGTGCGTGACCGGCAGGTAGTAGATGGGATCGACGGTGAAGGACCAGGTGTTGACGTTGCCACCGAGCGGTCCGCTCAACGAGACGCCAGCAAGAGTGGCTTCGTTGTAGATGGTGGAGAGGGTGGCGCCGGGAATCTTCTGCTTGTCGAAGGTGAATTCGAGGAGCGCGCCAAAGTGCTTCGTGAAGTTCCATCCACCGCCAACGTTGATGTTGTATCCCCAGGTTTCGTTGACGTTGTAGCCGGGAGCCTCATACGGGTGTGTGTCGTTGCCGATGGGGGCGGTGAACCCGGCACCGCCTTCAAAAGCGATATGGCTCCAGCTGCTCTGGTAAGTCGGATAGCGGTTGGGATTATTGCCGTACTGAGGCGAGGGGTTGGGGGAGGGGCTGGCCAGGTACGCCACACCTGGGAGCGCATCGGGATTCAGCCAGGCTTCGTATGGGCTGGCGGAGCTCGAATAGCTCTGGCCTTGTGCCGCCGGGGCCGGAGCGTTCGCGGTTTGCGCTGCTGCGCTGAGCGAGAATCCAACAGCGAGGGCGGATGCGGCTATCAGCATGCGCCGGGAAAGCGGGCAGGTACGATCACAGTTCGCAACCATTTCAAAATCCCTCAGGTTCATGATTAAAGAGACCAGACGGGCGGAGATACCCCGTCCCGACTCTATTGGACACCCGATTTAGTTCTAAGTTGCATACTCAGATGCATTTTGACGCAAAATGGCTGGCGGGGTGAGCGGGACAGGGTGAGCAACCAGGTTCCCCGGCAGGGATTGCGGCGGCGTTGCCGGACGACCCCGATGGGCCTCGGCTGGTACTGAGTGCGACAGGAAATCGAAAACCCCAGCGAGCAACGGCTCTCGCTGGGGGTTCCGGAGTGAGACTGCCCGGGTGGGCGTTATCCCTGGATGTCGAACTGCTCGGGCGGAAGAGCCGGGTCACTCTTGACGATGATTGTCTTGCCGATCATCTCCTCCAGTTCGCCCAGCCATTTCGCGTTGCCGGCCTTGAGCACCTTGACGACCTCGGGGTGCACCCGCAGCAGCACGTCGTTCCGCTCGAGATGGCGCATCATCTTGCGCATCTCGATCCAGATCTCGTTGGCGACGGTCACCGGGCTCTTGACCATGCCGGTGCCGGTGCAGATCGGACAGGAGACGCTGAGGGTCCGCTCGAGCGACTGCTTGACGCGCTTGCGGGTGATGGCGACAAGCCCGAAGTCATTGAACTGCAGCACCTTAGAAGGAGCGCGATCGGCCTTGAGAGCATCTTCAAGGGCGGCGGTGACCTTCTGCCGGTTGCGGCGCTCGTCCATATCGATGAAATCGATGACGATGATGCCGCCAAGGTCGCGGAGGCGAACCTGGCGCACGATCTCGGGGATGGCATCGAGGTTGGTCTTGAGGATGGTGTCCTCGAGACGGGCGGTTTTGCCGACGTACTTGCCGGTGTTGATGTCGATGGCTACCAGGGCTTCAGTCTGGTTGATGACGATGGAACCCCCGGACTTGAGCCAGACTTTGGATTTGAGGGCCTTGGAGATTTCTTCCTGGATGCCGAACTGCTCGAAGAGCGGCGTCTCTTTGGTGTAGAGCTTGACGCGACGGACGAGCGAGGGCTGGAAGCGGTTGAGGAAGCGGACGATGCGTTCGTATTCCGACTCGTTGTCGACCCAGATGGTGGAGAAGTTGTCGCTGACCTGGTCGCGGAGGATGCGCTCGACCAGATTGAGGTCGTGATAGATGAGCGCGGGCGCTTTGGCGGAGTCGGAGCGCTGCTTGATCTCAGTCCACAGGTTGATGAGGAAGCGGATATCGGCGCGAAGATCGTCTTCGCTGGCGCTCTCGGCCGCGG
>Ga0335074_10004380_pt1 | contig 19462 bp, 20 predicted proteins | sample Lox_Sample_23_FD_206715 | JGI IMG/M metagenome (GOLD analysis project Ga0335074, IMG submission 206715) | Soil microbial communities from Loxahatchee National Wildlife Refuge, Florida, United States - Lox_Sample_2.3 | ecosystem: Environmental > Terrestrial > Soil > Wetlands | place: USA... | reverse complement strand
TGAGATTGATCGCTTCGCCGTAGGCAAAGTCGCCCGGCGCATCGCCGAAATCCTGGATGTTCGACGATTTGAAGGCCGGCCCGAAGGACCACGAGCCGACGTTGCCGATCGCGTGGTGGAACTGCGCGGAAAAGAACACGTCCTCTTGGTTCTCGTTGTCGTCGGTGTTGGCCGGTTCGCCAAAGTCGACGTCGTTGGGGATCTGGAACGTGGCTGTGCTGTGAATAAACGTTACGTTGGTGTAGTTGTCTCCACCGCTGGGAAGGGTGAAGCGCGCGAACTGATTCACCGAGCTGGCCTCGTTGTGCGGCGAGTCGAAATCGGGTGGATCCAGACCGCGGTTTGTCGTCATGCCACTGAACGCGATGTCATAACCGCCGCCGCCGGCCAGCGGCGAATGGAAGCCGAGCGTCGAGTTGACGGTTCCGTACGATCCGTACGAAGCGTTGCCGTCGAAACCGGCCGGTCCGGTTCCCGCGCGCGTTGAGATATTGAAGACCGAACCGAATTTCAGTCCGTACTGCGCGGGATACGCACCCTCGATGAGCGAGACGTACGAGACGTCGTTCAAGTTGATCTCGCCGCCGATGTCGCGATTGAGCTCCTCGGGCAGCATGACGCCGTCGAGCTGAAAGTCGATCACGCCGTGATCGCCGTTCATGTGCACGACACCGTTCGCGCCGCGTGCAGCGCCGGGCAACTGGACCATCATGTCTGAGAAGCTATTGTTGTAGGGCATCTCGGTAAGCGCCGTACTGTTGAGGACCACGTCACCGCCGCTTCCATGAACGGTGCTCGCGGAACGAACGTTGACCGCGGCAATCTCCTTGAGTCCAAGCGGGATCGTTATCACAGCGCCACCGATCGTCAAATCGACGCGCGCCTCTCCCGCCGCTTGCCCGTGCGAGGCGGAAAGCAGGTACGATCCGAGCGTGAGCGGTGGGAACCGGAAGTGACCGCCCGCATCGGTTTTCGTGCGCAAGGTGCGGTTGTTTCCCGCGGCCGTGACGGTCGCGTCCGCAACGGGCTTTTTGTCCTGCGTCACGCTTCCCGTGATAAAGGCACTCGGATTGCCTGCCAACGACGGTGCAGTACACACGAAGTTCAAAAGGATGAAGGTGAGCGCCGCGCCAAAACCGCGCCGCATCGAAAACCCGAACATGGAAAAGCTCCTCGGCCAGATGGAAGTAGTTAGAGTCGACCGAGAGCCGTCGGGGGCGGACGGTTGCCGCGTGTCGCGACGAAGGCAAAGTATGGTCCGGTAGATGGAACGCCTGCCGAAAATACGAGTGCCGGCGGCAAGGCGGGCTTGAATCCGATATCCGGCACGCCAAACCGTGCCGACTCTATCACCCAACCGCCGAAGAATCCAAACAACGCGGAGATAACGACGGCGACCGCGAGCGCGATTGCGCTTAAGCCGTTCCCTTCAACCAGCAGCGAGAGCGCGATGGCAACCGCGATTGTGGATCCGAGACGCCGCCGGTTCGCGGCCCGCAGCCACAGCGGGATTGCCGCCACTGCAAGAAGGAGCAGAACGAGATGGGCGGGCTCCCAGGCGACGGCCAACACGTCTTTCCCGGAGGCAATCGCCTCGGAAACAATGTGCCCGACGACTGTGATCGGCGCCGCCAAAACCGGCAGCCACCCGTACCGTCTCTTCAAGATGTGGAAAGAATCCTCAAGGGTCGTTGTGTTCTAGTTGTGTTTTAAATGAGAATAGCTTATCATTATCAAGTAGTCAACAGGAGCAAGAGAGCCTCGTGAATCAGAACGGTCGAAAGACCAAACAGCGTGACGCGGTGCGCGCCGTGCTCGAGCGTGCTGACCGCCCGTTGAGCGTCGCAGAGCTTTTGGACGCTGCCTCCAAGCAGATCGAGGGCCTTGGCATCGCGACGGTCTACCGGGCGATCAACGCACTGCTGGAAGACGGCGCCCTAGCGGCCGTCGAGATCCCGGGCGAGCCGGTTCGTTACGAGCGCGCCGACAAAGGCCATCACCACCATTTTCAGTGCGAAAAATGCGAGCGCGTCTTCGATATCGCGGGCTGCGTGGATAGCCTGCGCAAGCTGGTCCCGCCGAAATTCCGGGTCAAGGACCACGCCGTCACCTTCTATGGCACCTGCGCAACCTGCATAGGATAGGAGCAACCTTTTCGGCGAGCGCGGAGGACTCCCAGATTTCTGAGGGTGAATACGCGGCTTCGCATGCACGACTTCTCAGCCCGACCGATCGTCGTTACCGGCGCCGCCGGCCTCATCGGAAGCGCCTTGATCTGGGCGCTCAACCGCCGCGGCGTCGACGAGATCATTGCGGTCGATCGCCTCGACGAATCTGAGAAGTGGCGGCACCTCGTGCCGCTGCGTTTCATCGACTACGTAGACGCCGACGATTTTGCCGACGCGATCGGCGACCATCCTGACATCTTTGGGAACGTCGGTACCGTCTTTCACCTCGGCGCGTGCTCGGCGACGACGGAGCGCGACGCCGATTACCTGATGCGCAACAACTACGAGTATACGAAGGCGCTCGCGCATTGGGCTGTCGAGCGGGACACGCGCTTCGTCTATGCCTCGTCGGCCGCGACGTATGGCGCGCTCGAGGACGACCTCTCCGACGAGATGGATCTACGGGCCCTGCGCCCACTCAACATGTACGCCTACTCCAAGCAACTCTTCGACCTCTACGCGCAACGCAGCGGGATGAGCGAGCACATCGTTGGACTGAAGTACTTCAACGTTTTTGGGCCCAACGAAGATCACAAGGCCGATATGCGCAGCGTCGTCTGCAAGGCGTTCGAACAAATCCGCGCCGGCGGAACCGTAAAGCTTTTCAAGAGCTACCGGCCTGAGTTTCGCGACGGCGAGCAGCGCCGAGATTTCATCTACGTCAAGGATGCCGTGGAGATGACGCTCGCGGTTGCGCAGAGCGCAACGGGCGGCTTGGTCAACATCGGCTCGGGCATGGCGCAAACCTGGGTGGATCTCGTGCGCCCGATCTTCGCCGCACTGAGGCTTCCCGAGCGGATCGAGTTCATCGAGATGCCGGAACTTTTGCGCCCCAAGTATCAGTATTCCACTCAGGCGCGAATCGACCGGCTGCGGGCGAGCGGCTATACTGCGCCGATCACCGGGCTCACGGATGCGGTGCCGGATTACGTGTTGAATTATCTCGAGCCGGGCCGGGTACTCGACCCGGCCCAAGCCGAAGCGCTCACCGTCCGATAACGAGGATTGATGTCAAACTCCCGCTCAGAGCGCCGCCGTCAAACGCGCGGCGGTTCCGCCCCTCCGCCCAAACGCGACCCGATGACGATCGTGTACCTCAGTGCCGGCGTGCTCGTCGTCGTTGTCATCGCGATCTTCGGAATCTGGAACTGGATGCAGCAACGCGACGTCGTCGCAGCCTATGCCACGCCGACGCCCGCGCCTTCGATGGCATCAACGTCGAAGCCGATCCAACTCGCCGACGGCGAGACGATCGGCAAGCCGACGTTCAAGCTCTATAAGGGTGGATTGCCCGACACGCCGACCGGAGGCCAAGGGCAGCCGATCGACAGCATTACGTGTGGAGGCATGGAGTACAATACGCTCCATACGCACACACATCTCGCAATCTTCTATCACGGCGTGCAGGTCGCCGTTCCCAAGCTCGTCGGCGCTGCGCCGGTTCCGCCGCAAGGCTGTCTGTACTGGACGCACACCCACTCGATGGACGGGATCATTCACGTTGAATCGCCGGTACTTGCGCCGGAAGGCAGTCCAGGATTCGAACTCGGCATGTTCTTCGACGTCTGGGGACAACCGCTGACGCGCGACGACGTCGCGGGCCTCAAAGGCCCGGTTATCGCCTACGTGAACAACGCGCCGTATGACGGCGATCTACGCGCGATTCCGCTGCGCTCGCACCAACAGATCGTGCTCGAAGTCGGCACACCGACGGTGCCCCCGCCGATTTACATCTTCCCACCCGGGGATTAGCCTTGTCATCCCGAGCGTAGCGAACACAGTGAGCGTAGTCGAGGGACCGGCACGACGCTGTCGCTGCCCGCGAAGACGCTCCTCGCGGCACGTCCTGTGCCGCTCCTGCTGCGCGAGTTTTGCGCCACAGCCAAAGGAAGTTCGCATCCTGCGAATGGCGCAAAACTTCGAGCCTTCGCTCGGCAACAACAGCGTCGTTCGGGTCCCTCGACTGCGCTTCGCTACGCTCGGGATGACAAGTGCGCTACTTTAAAACTTGGTTCAGGGCGGCGGCGAGTTCCTTATAGGGAACCTCGCCGTCGTTGATATAGCTGATCGTCTTGTTGCGATCGATGATTGCGATCGTCGGGTACCCGCCCTTGAGGTACATCTTCGCGACCGTGAGATTCGGATCGTACTCGGCGATCGGATACTTCACGTTGAATCGAATTTGAAAGTTCAGCACGTCGAGTTGCGACTCGGGCGACGCGCCATCCATGCCGGTATCGCTGCCGGGAATCGCAAGGAAAGCGACGCGCTTCCCATAGGCGGCGTAAAGCTGGTTCATCACCGTCGTTTCGCGCTGGCAGTGCGGACACCACGTCGCAAAGATTTCCAACAGAACCGGCTTGTCCACGGTGTTGAGATCGAACGCGCCGGCCGTGGTAGGCAACTGGAATTCGGGTGCCTTTTGCCCCATCGTGGCGGAAGCGTTGATAGGAGCGGTCGAAGCGTTCTTGAGCTGCGCACCGTTGAATTTGACATACAGTATGCCGCCTGCAACGAGCAGGACGAGCACGATAAGCGAGACGATTGCGAGCACGCGTTGGTTCATCGGGGGCGTAGTCTCCGGTCGAGGGCAAAAGCGCCGGGGGCGCGCAAAGCGATAATAGTGGCGACTGCCGCAAGGGCAAGGTCGAAGGCGACATGCGGCCAATCCGCGACCGCCGCATCGCCTGGGCCAAAGCAGCCGCAGTTCGCGGGAATCCCGCGCACTACTGCCGAGGCGATTGCGGCGGCGTAGACCAGGAATTGCGCGGCTGCCACCCACGCAGCAATCCGCGTGAAGAGCCCGACGAGCAGATACACGCCGAGTAGCACCTCGAAGTAGGGAAGGATGACCGCCAGCGGCGCGGCCAGCTCCGGCGGGAGCAAGCGGAAGCCCGCAATCGCCGACGCGAGATCGACGGGGTGACCGATCTTCAGCGCCCCGGCCCAGATCAAAAGGGCCCCGAGCAGCCAGCGGGCTACCGCTGTGACCACAAATCCATACCTTTCATGCAGAGGGCAGAGCTCGAATTAGGCTAACCTAACAACGACCATGGCCACCGCCCAGACGCCCGTCGCGGCCAGCCCCGCGCGCCGCTCCGCCTGGCAGCTCATTCTGCGCTTTTTGGCCGTTACCGGCCCGGGGCTCATCGTGGCATTTGCCGATACCGAAGCCGGCAGCGTTACGACCGCGGCAACGTCTGGCGCGCAGTTCGGTTACAAACTGATTCTTCTGCAGTTGCTGTTGATCGTACCGCTCTTCGTCGTACAAGAGATGACCGTGCGACTGGGTACTGTGACCGGCAAAGGCCACGCGAAATTGATTCGAGACTTCTATGGCATCGGATGGGCCTGGGTCTCGCTTGGAACGATGCTCATTACCAACATCGCTGCGTTGGTAACCGAATTCGCCGGGATCGCCGGTGCGGCATTGATCTTCGGCTTGCCGGCCACGCCGCTCGTGGTGGTTGCTGCGCTGCTGCTCATCGTCGTCATCTTCACCGCGTCGTACAAGCGCGCCGAGATGTTTGCCTTTGCGCTGTGTCTGGTCGAGTTGCTGTTCATCCCCGCGGCGTTTGCTGCGCATCCGCCCGTGCGCGACATCGTTATGCAAGGCATCTTCGGTAAGCAGCCGCTGACCGACTATAGCTACCTGCTCCTGATTGCCTCGAACATCGGTGCGGTCATCATGCCGTGGATGATCTTCTATCAGCAAAGCGCGGTTGTCGACAAGGGGCTTACCATCAAAGATATGGGCTTTGCGCGTTTCGACACGGCGCTTGGGGCGGTGCTCACCCAGGGCATCATGATCGCCATTATCATCACCACCGCGGCAACGCTCTTCGTGCATCACATTCCAGTGAGCGATGCGGCGCATGCGGCGCTCGCCTTCCAACCGCTGGTGGGCCGGTTTGCGGGCGTGACCTTCGGCGTCGGCCTCATCGGCGCATCGATGCTCGGTGCGTTCGTCGTATCGCTCGCAACCGCGTGGGCGTTCGGCGAAGCCTTCGGCTGGCGTTGCTCGCTCAACGACGGTCTGCGCGCTAGGCGTTTTTCCGCGCTCTATGTCGGGTGCGTCGCCATCGCCGCGGCGATCGTACTGATTCCGAATCTGCCCCTGATCCAGATGACCGTGTACGTCGAGGCGTTCAACGGCTTCGTGCTGCCGATCGTGCTCGGGTTCTTGCTCGTCCTCGTCAACGACAAGCGCGTTATCGGCGATCGCCGGAACACGCTGCTCGGCAACGCGATCACCTTTTCGCTTTCGGCGGTGATCGTCGTGCTCGGCGTCTGGATGACGATAACAACAATTCTTCATCCCGGAAGTTAACGCATGAACACCCGTCTCGCGTTCATTTTTGCGGGCGCGCTGCTCACCGGCTGCGCCGAAGCCTCCGCACAGCACTTTACCGGCGTGGTTCTTCCGTCGGGACCGGCACCGAACTTCACGCTCACGAGTGATACGGGAGCGCCATGGACCCTTGCAGCGCAACACGGCAAGATCGTGGCGCTGTTCTTCGGTTTCACGCACTGCACCGATACGTGTCCCGATACGCTGGCCAAGCTGGCCACCGTGCTGCGCCGCGACGGAGCCGGAGAGCGCGCCGAGATCGCGTTTGTCACCATCGACCCGCAGCGCGATACGCCCGCGGTGATGCACAAATACATTCGCCGGTGGAGCGGCGCGAGGATCGTGGGACTCACTGGAACGCCGGCGCAGATCGCCGCGGTCGAGCACCAATACAACATCTGGTCGAAGCCGGTCCCCGATCCGCACGGGGGCACCGACTACGACGAAGAACACAGCGCCTTCACCTTCTTGATCGACCGCGAGGGTAATTGGCGGGTGATTCACAACGACGACGATGCGCAGCGCGACTACCTGGCCGACGTACACGAGCTCTTGCAATCATGATCGCATTCGTACTCGCGGGCTTGCTGCCGTTTCATGGCGTCGTCCTCTCCCCACTTCCAAACGCCCGTGCCGTCGTTCAAAGCGCCGCGATGCCGCGCACGATGCCGGCACAGACACGCCTCTATCGCCTTGCGCCCGCCGTCGCCTTGCGACCGGGCACGGGCATCGACGCCTTCCTCGATCGCGCGACCCACCCGTGGACGTTGCGCGATGCGGTACCCGCCGCGCCCTTTGTGGCCGGACTACCGAATGCGGGCCGTGTGATCCCGGTCGATATGGGTAAGCCGCTTCCGCGCGCCGTGCTGGTAGATCAGCACGAGCAGCTCGTGCAGTTGCACGACGCATTTCGCGGCAAGACGGCGTTGATTTCGTTCATCTTTACGCGCTGTCCGGACACGGACGTCTGCATCGCGATCAGCACCAAGTACGCCCAACTGCAGCACGAGTTGGATCCCGCGCACTTCGCGCTGGTCGAGATCACGCTCGATCCGACCTACGATACGCCGGCGGTGTTGCGCGCCTATCAAAAGCAGTTCGGTGGCAATCCGGCAATCTGGACGCTGCTCACCGGGACGGGTTCGACGATCGAGCGCGTGCTCAACGAGTTCGGCATCTCATCGCTCCAGACCGACAGCGATACCTACATCCACACCGACAAGCTCTTTATCGTGGAACCGCAAGGTCGCGTTGCCTACGTCGTCCAGACGGCGGGTTGGGATCCGCGCGGCGTGGTCGCTGAGGCGCGGGCGGTGGACGGCATGGCCAGCAATCCATTCGAGCGCTTCAAGCTCTCGCTGATCGCTAGCGTCGTCGCGCTCTGCGGGGGCAGCCAATTCGCCGGCATCGTACTTTTGGAAACCGCGCTTTTCTTCCTGATCCTCATCGTTGCGATAACCGGGTTATGGATCGTCGGGCGGGTGTTGTGGGGTCGGCCTGCGTAAAGCCCGAGCATGGCCGCCCCGCGCAAGCCGTTCGATCCGCCGAGCCCTGGCCAGACCGCGTTCCTCGAGCGAGCGATCAACGAATACGGCAAGGCGACCTATAATTACGCGCTGCGTCTCACACGCAACGAGGCCGACGCCCGCGACCTGACCCAAGAGGCCTTCATACGGGTCTATCGCGCCTGGCGAAGCTTCCAGCCGGGAACCTCCTTCCTCTCGTGGATATACCGGATCGTCACGAATCTCTATCGGGATGAACTTCGGCGCCGGAAAGGCCGTTATCAGGAGGAGATCCCCGAGGACAACGCCCCGCAGCAGTTCGGCGGTGCGCGTCCGCTGGCCACCGAGCCGATCGAAGACCTGGTCGAACGGCAGCTCAGCGAACGCATGTCGAAGGCGCTTGCGGCGCTGTCGCTGGAGCAACGGCAAGTGCTGATCCTCGCGGACGTTGAGGAATATAGCTATCAGGAGATTGCCGACATCGTCGGCTGCTCGATTGGGACGGTGCGCTCGCGGCTGCATCGTGCACGTCATCAACTGCGCCGCCTAATCGAGTCACAACCAAAATCATGAAACCGCATCTGACGCAAGAACAACTCATCGACTACCTGCACGGCGAACTCGCCCCCGGCGAAGACGCCGGCGTTTTACTGCACCTCGAAGGCTGCGATCCGTGCCGCGCCCAGTACGAGGAAGAAGCCACGCTGACCGAGTCACTACGCAGCTTCGCCCGTACCAGCGAGCGCGAGCTTCCGGCCGGGGTGCGCGCGAGCATACTCAGCGCCGTCGAGGCATCGCAGTCCCAACCCGGGTGGACAGCTCGCATTACCGGGTGGCTGCGTCCGGCGGTAGCGATTCCGGTCGCGGCCGCAATAGCGATCGCCGTATTCGCCGGTTACGGCTCGGCCGTGCACAGCGGACGCACGACGATCGACGCCGCCTATTATCTCGACGATCACGCGGCGCTCACGAGCGCCGTGCCGTTCAACGAAGGGAACACCGTACCAACCGCGCTCTTGACAACTGAGAACGCGGATGGCTCGCAATAGCGGCCTGCTTTTCCTAGCGGCGGTGTTGATGGGAGGCGCCCACGCGCCGCCGCCTCCCGCCGATCTCCTTCGCGATGCCATGGGCGCACCCGATCGCGTCTCCTACGTCGGCGAAGTTGAGGTGCTACGCATCGGCGCGGCACGTTCCGACACCACAATCTATCGCATCGAGCATCGTGCGCCGGACCTGACGCGGCGTTGGTATATGGCACCACAAGATCTTTACGGCGATTCGGTCATCACGCGCGGCTCTACCAACTATTCAATCGACGTCAAACGCGAGCGGGTGGTGGTCTCGACGGATGAAGACGCTGACGAGCAGATCGCCGCGCGGAGCAACTTTGGCATACTGATGGCCAACTACAATGCCGTCTATGCACCCGACGAAAACGTTTCGGGCCGCGCAGTCCACGTGGTGCTTCTCAACAACAAATACACCGGACAGACGACGATGCGCGTGCACATCGACGCGCAAACGCACCTGGTCCTCGAGCGCCAGCTGTATGCTGCCAACGGATCCTTGATCGCGCAGACCCGGGTAGAGCAGATCCGTTACACCAAAGCGATCCCCGGGGCACTTTTCGAGATTCCGTCCGGTATGACGCGCGTCAACGGCGCCGCACGCGGCCAAGAGTCAACCGACGTCCCGCAGGTTATATCGAGCGCCGGCTTCGCCGCGCGTGTGCCAAAATATTTACCGGAAGGCTTCAGTCCGATCGCTGGTGACGTCGTGTCGATCAAGAACGTACCGACCCTGCACCTCATTTATTCCGACGGCATTCGCACCGTCTCGCTTTTTCAAAACGAGAAAGATGCTGCGGTCGATCTTTCGCACTATCGTGCAATCGCGACCACCGTCGCGGATCATCCGGCACACTATGTAGAAGAGGGACCAACGGTGTTGCTTGCGTGGGCAGACGGCAACCATCATTTTGCGCTCGTTGGTGAACTCAGCCTCGAGGAACTGGAAAAGATCGGCGCAAGTGTGCTACCCTAGGCGGGTGCCCGAACGCGATTTGTCAACGCTTCTTATAACCATGAAACCGGCGTTGGACCCACGCGAGTGGGTCTTTTGCTGTGTGGACCGATCATTTCCGACTGAAAGCGCGCGTCCGCTCCTGTCGTTCCGCGAGAGCGAGGGCATCACGATCGTGATCGAACGGCACGTAGCCGACGAACACCGCTTGGACTATGCGTTCCAGGCACGGCGCATAACGTTGCGCGTTGAATCAGATCTCGCGTCGGTCGGGTTCACCGCTGCAGTCACGGCGGCACTTGCCAAGCACACCATCGCGACGAATGTCGTAAGCGGCTTCTATCACGATCATCTCTTCGTGCCGATCGACCGCGGCGAAGAAGCACTCCGCGTTTTAGAGGAGCTTAGCGCCGAAAGCGCTCGTCGAGTGCTCTGAGAAGGTCGCGCTGCGCGACCGGGATCGCCGCGCTCTGCGCGTCGTTGCGGGCCGTGTCGTCGCGATTCGTGACTTCGATCACCTGCGCGATCGACTCGGTAAGCGCATCGATGTCGTAGCCGCCCTCGAGAACGTAGGCCACGCAGCCACCACAATACGCCGCGGCGGTACGGTTGATCGCTCGCGCTAGCGCCGATGCCGCGCTAACGTCAACGCCCAAATCGCCCACCGGATCCCCGGACACATAGTCGAATCCGGCGCTCGCGACGATGAGATCCGGCCGCACGAACGCCGCAGCGCGCTCGAGCAGGTGCTCCCAAATTGCGATGAAGGCTTCCGTCGCTATCCCCGACGCCGGCAACGGCACGTTGATAAGCGCGTCATCACCGATTGCCGCGCTTTGAAACCCGGTGCCGGGATACGCCGGCGAAGCATGCGTGGAGACGTAGCTCAAGCCCTCGCCGACGGCATCCTCGCTGCCATTGCCATGATGATAGTCGAAGTCGACCAACAGCACGCGGCCGCCGGCGCGCGCCTGGTACGCACGCGCGGCGATGGCCGCGTTGTTAAAGACACAAAAGCCCATCCCTCGCGCCGATTCAGCGTGATGTCCGGGTGGCCGAACGAGTGCGAAGACCGGAGCATTGGTCTCTACTGCTGCCTCGACTGCGGCTATTGCGCCGCCGGCAGCTCGGCGCGCCACGTCGAGCGTGCGTGCGTCGACCACGACGTCGCCGGTCGAGAGATACCGCGGACCGGAAAGATCGCCGATCTCGTGCTTGACCAACTCGACGTAGTCGTGCTCGTGCACCCGCTCGATCTCGCTGTCCGCCGCGTCATGGGCACGATGCAAGTCGGCAGCGAGCCCGCGCTGCGTTAAACGCGCAGCGACCACCTCCACGCGGTCGGGTGATTCAGGATGCCCGAGATCGCGGAGATGGTCGCCGTAGAGCGCGTCGTAGACGAGTTTCACGCCCGGCGGTTAGGGCTTCTTCTTGGTCGCCGGCGGGGGCTTGCTCAAATCCGCAATGTAGCCCTGCACCTCGGCATATTGCTTGGTGCCTTTTTTCATCACTGACAACAGCCGCTTGTAGGCGTCGAGCGCCTTGGCGCGCTGGTTCGTCTCCTGATAACTCTTGCCGGCAATGTAGAGAAACTGCGGATTTTGGTCCAGGAAGCCCTTGGCGTTGCCTTCGATCACGTCGAAGATCTGCGCGGCTTCTTTGTAGTTCTTGAGCTGATAATCAGCGCCGGCAATGCAGACGAGCGTCTGCGGCGTGCGCTGCAGTTGGAATGCCTTGCTGCACGCGTCCTTCGAGTCTGCGAAGTCGTGTTGAAACGCATAGGCTTGACCTAGCGCTGCAAACGCCAGCGGATCGGGCTGAATGGCGACCGCTTGTTTGAGATAACCGATCGCGTCGGCGTAGTGCTGCTGCGACATCGCTAATTCCGACAGACGGCTCAATGCGTCGAGATCTTGGTTGTCGATCGCAAGCGCGGCTTGCCACTCGGACTTGGCTTTGTCCAGGTTTTTCTGCGACGCAAAAAAGTCACCGTAGGCGACGTAGATTGCCGGCACCTTTGGATACTGCGCGATCCCTTGCTGGTAGATGGCGTCAGCCTGCGGGTATTTCTTTTCCTCGGCAAAGTAGGCGGCTTTGCGAGTGAGGATCCCCACCTTTTGCGTGTCGTCGGGCGCGGCAACGATCGCATCGTCAAACGCCGCGGAGGTTTGCTGGTCGTCGTGCTGGCGCGCATAGAGATCGGCTTTGAAGACCAGCGACTGAACGTTCTTCGGATCGAGCGCGATCGCTTTCGCCGTCCATTGCAGCGCCAACGGGATGTTGTCTTGCTGCGCGTAGGTCTGCGCGATTTGCATCAGCGGGTCGCCATTCTTCGGATCTTTACTCGCGGCCGTTTCGAACTGCGTGCGTGCGTCGTCGAACTTCTGCTCGGCTGCGTACACCGATCCCAGCATCGAATACGACTCCGCGTCGCCCTTATTGAGCACGATGCTGCGATTAGCGATCCGCTCGGCGTCGGTGAATCGATTGGCCTTGAGATAGAGCGCGACGAGTTGCTCGAGTACGCCGATGTTGCTCGGATCGAGATTCTCAGCCTGTTCCATGTCGCTGATCGCGACGTCCTCATGACCGAGCGAATCCATCGCGTAACCGTCGAGGTAATACACCTGCGCGGTCTTGTCGCCCATCTGCAACAGATGCTGTGAGAGCTGCGCGGCAAGATCGGGGCGGTTGATTCCCAAGAACTGCGCGTCGAGTTGCGTCATCGCATCTTGGTCGTTGGGGTTGGCCTTGAGCTTGGCTTGCAGCTTTGGAATCGCAACCGAAGGCGGCTCGGGCGACGCGGTCGGCAAGGCCGATGCCGAGGGAGACGGCGTCGGCGACGCGGCGCTCTTGTTGCCCCCAAAGAGCGAGGCCTGAGCATTGGACTGCGTCACCGCGAAGGCCGCGGCAAGCGCGACGAGCATTGTGAGCAGGAGTGTGAAGCGTTTCAACGTGTTCGAGATCCTTAGCTTATGACTTGGCGGCCTGCACGAGTTTCGTGAGTTCCGGCACGATAGCGAACGCGTCGCCCACGACCAGCAGATCCGAAAACTCGGCGATCGGCGACTGTCCATCCTTATTGATGGCGACAATCGTACCCGAAGAACGCATGCCGACCTTGTGTTGTATCGCGCCCGAGATCCCGACCGCGATGTAGAGTGGCGGGCTAACCGTCTTGCCCGTCTGACCGATTTGTAAGCTGTACGGCACCCAGCCCGCGTCGGCCGCCGCACGCGAGGCACCCACGGCTCCCCCCAGAGCGCTTGCGAGCGGTTTGAGCAGCGTATCGAACGGCTCGGGTCCACCCAGACCGCGACCGCCGGCCACTACAACGGGGGCTTCTTCGAGCGCAAGTTCCCCAGAACTCTCTTCGACGTCTTTCTCGACGACCACGCCGTAGTTCTTGCCGGCCGGTTTTTCGATTGCTTGCACGGCCGCCCCCGAGCCGCCGGCTTGGGCTGCAAAGGCGTTGGGACGAATCGTCACGACGCCGTAGTCGCCCGCGAGTAATTCGCAATTCGTGATTGCCGCGCCGCCCAACTTGGGCATCACCGCGACAACCTTGCCGCCTTCGAGTTTAAAGTCGACGGCATCGGCGCAGATGCCCGCATTCAAGCGCGCAACGAGGCGCCCGGCAACGTCCTTACCGGTCAAGGTATTGGCGACCAACACGAGCGACGGACCGATCGCCTTGGCTGCTGCCTCGAGATAATCGATAACCGGATCGAGCAGATACCGGTCGACGTCGGCGTCATCGTTGACGTGGACGGTGTCGAGCGGATAGGTCTTGAGCGTTTGCGCGAGTTGCGAAGACCCCGCGCCAACGACGAGCGCGTGCGCCTTGCCGCCGAGCTGGTCGGCAAGTTTACGAGCTTGCGTCGCCATCTCGAACGTGACCTTCGGCGTTTGCCCGTTCTTATGCTGAACGTAAACCAAAACGTTTTGCATTAGACGAGCTTCCTCTCTTTGAGGAAATCGAAGATCGCTTTCGCACCCGAAGCGCCATCGGCGGCCTCGATCACTTGGCCCTTGCCGCGAACCGGCGGCGGAGCGAACGAGAGCAGCGCAGTCTTCGAACCACCTTGACCGACAGCGTGCTCGAGCCCGAGTTCGGCGACGGTCAGCGCCGCAATCGTCTTTTTCTTGGCGCCCATAATGCCTTTGAGCGAAGCGTACCGCGGCTCACCGAAGGTTAGCGCGGTCGTCATCGCACATGGCAACGGCGCCGTCACGTCTTGATACCCGGTGTCGGTCTCGCGTTCGATCTTCAGTTTTCCGTCGGCGATCTCGGCCTTGCGCGCGTTGGTAACAAGCGGTGTCTGCAAGTATTCGGCGAGCGCACCCGGCGTCGCGCCGGTTGAACCGTCGTCGGAAAGACCGCCGACGATCAAAAGATCGAAACCGATCTTCTTGAGCGCGCGCGAAATTGCGTACGACGATGCCCAGACATCGCTGCCCTCGAGAGCTGCATCACTGAGGAGCACTGCATCGTCGGCACCCATCGCGAGCGCCTTGCGCAGCGTCTCTTTGAGTGATTCGGGCGCCATCGTAAAAACCGTGACGGTCGTATCACCGCCGGTTTTCTCTTTTAGCTGCAGCGCCGCTTCGAGCGCGTACTCGTCGTAAGGATTGAGCACCGTTTCGACGCCGGTGCGAACCAAACGCTTCGTGCCGGCATCGATCCGCTTATCGGCATTCGGATCCGGCACGAGCTTGACCGTGACCACGATCTTCACGTGGAGAACAAGACCTCCTCGAACGTGTGGGAGAACCCGGCGCTGTTAGGGCTGGTTAGAGCTGAATCCTCTGATCTACCACCAAGGCAGTTCCGCGCATCGTCGGTGGAGGACCGCCTGGTTCGGAGGGCAGCCCGGTCAGGCCGTATCTCCGCAGCTGTATCAAGAGCTGCTGGCCATTCGTGAAGTCCCACTCGCCGCCGACGAAGGCCTCGCCGTAGATACCCTGCACCGGGGTGGTCGACCAGGAGCCGTTGGCGCTGTAGCGCCCATAACCGATCGCCGCCACCATCTTCTTGTTCCAGTGATGCTGCAATGTCCCGATGACCTGCGGATAATTCATGCTGACCAAATCGGTGGGGTCGATCGCCGGCCGATACGAGCGATCCCAGACCGAGTCGAGAACGAGGTCGTCGTTCGGCCAGTGCCAGACCGCATAGAACGCCGCTTGGCGCTGCCACCCCAGCGTTGCGTCCGAATTGAATTGCGGCAAAAAGTAACCGTCGATCCAGCCTTCCTGCGATGCATTGGCAACGGTGTTCGGCTCGATCTGTCGCCAAACATAGGCATCCGCGCGCATTTGCAACCGTCCGCGCGAGTAATTGGCATACGCGCGGTAGCCTTCGCGATTGATCCCGATGATCGTGTTGTCCACAGCTTGATAGGTCGATTTCAACCACTGCCCCGGCCACGACCAGGCGACGCTCCACACGTTCTCGGGCACGCCGTACGGCAAAATGATATCGGCGTAGCGCGGATCGAAGCGATAGTATTCAACGCCGGCATCCGCGTTCGCATCGAAGTGCCGGCTAAATCTAAAATGTTCGTAGGTGCCCGGCGACTGTGTCCCGGGAAGTGCCGAGAGGCCGTCGTGATACCATCCTTCGCCAAGTTCGATCAGCACGTCGTCACCGCGAAACGGGTGAAAAAAGCCGCGTATCCCAGCGATCGTTTGCACTTGGTTGGCAAGGAGGCTCGAGAAGAGCCGGCCTTGCGGTCCCGGATAGAGCGTTTGATCCGCGCCAAAGAACGTGGTCGTAAGTATCGGCGCGCCCGAAGTCGAGATGTTGAGGACCTGCGCGGAGAAACGGCCGAAATCACCGCGATCGAGGACGTAGGATCCCATCGCTAACCGCGCCTGCGTCCCTTGCAAGACGGGCAGCAGCGCGTCGGTCAATTCAACCGTCGACTGTCCGCGCGCCGAGACGAGGTCGGCGCCGAGCAGCGGCAGCGATTGCGGAGAAGCAGCCCACGCATCGACGTTCGGTGTGCCGGGCCCAAGCGTTTCGGCGGTCGGAACGCCGATCGAGGGATTTGCGTTAGTCACCGCCGGCGGAGCGAAAACGAAGCGATCGGTTTGCGTGAGATTGATGTAACCGCCGCTGATCTTCCACGCGCCGTCGTTACTTGCCAGCGATGCTGCATAGGGCACGATCTGCGCGGATCCGCCTTCGATCCCGGCGCCCCCGCTCTGCGGAAAGTTGATCGCGTAGGCGATCGGGGAATGGCCTTCGTGCGGATCGAGCGGCCCTTGCCACGGTTCGCTCCAGTACATGAGGTTGTTCAAATCGCCGCCGTACGCGCCAACGAGAACCTGTGCGTCGAGCGTGACCGTACGCGTGCGCTCGTTCCCGTCGACGAGATATTGCAGCATCCCCGCGTTGCCCGGCGTTTCCGTCGCGCTGGTAAACCAGTCGTAGGGTGACATGGGCGATAGCGGAAGCCCGGCTTCGAAGGCGGGCGCTTCGGGCGGGGCGAGCCCTGGGCCGCTCGCGCCCTGCGAAACGAAAACGTTGGCGCCTTGGACGTGCAGCGAAAAGCCCGGCGTCGGTGACGGGGACGGGGAAACCGACGCGGCCACTGCGGCAAGCAAAAGCGCAAGCGTTACCACTTGCGCCCTAGATTGTTTCCGCTCAGCGGCTAGGCCTTTGGCTTAAGCCCGATTTAAAGGCGCGGCAGCATCGCCAGCCACGGGCTTGACCCGGTGGCCTCATCGAAGCGATTCGCGCGCAGCGAATCGTCGTGCGCTGCGGCCGGTGCAGCGCGGAAAATGAATGCGAGAAATGCTTTCACGGCACGGCCCTCCCGATTGTATCATCGGCTTTGCCGCACAAGATTCTAGCGAGATTCTTGCGCGCGAAACGCAAACGTTACATGGTTAATCTGCGCCCACGAAGATATTCGGGTGGGACGAACGGCTCACCACCGAGCTGATCGGCGGCGTCCCACACCCAGCGCGGATTTCGGATGAAGCCGCGCGCAAGTGCCACAAAATCCGCCTGCCCGGTCGCAACGATCTCTTCGGCTTGAGCAGCCTGCGTAATCATGCCGACCGAGAAGGTCGTCATGCCGGTCGCTTGCTTGATCGCTTGCGAAAACGGTACTTGGTAGCCCGGACCAAGCGTAATTTTTTGATCCGGCGAGTTTCCGCCGCTCGAGACATCGACGAAATCGCAACCGCGCTTTTGGAGTTCCTTGACGAACGCAATCGATTGCTCGACATCCCACCCGCCGGGAACCCAGTCACTCGCCGAGATGCGCACGCCCAAGGGCTGTTCTCGCGGCCATGCCTCGCGCACGGCTTCAAACAGTTCGAGCGGAAAGCGCAGGCGATTCTCGAGCGAGCCGCCGTACTGGTCAGTCCGTTGATTCGAAAGCGGCGAGAGAAACTCGTGCGCAAGGTAGCCGTGCGCGAAGTGCAGTTCGATGACGTCGGCGCCGAGATGCTGCGCGCGCTTTGCCGCCGCAACAAAATCGTTGCGGACCTTATGCAGGCCTTCCGCATCGAGCGCTTGCGGCGCGGGCCAGTCCGAATAGGGTATTTCCGACGGTGCGACGGTTTGATACGCGTGCTCGCCGCTTGCGGGACCGCCGCCGTTCCACGGCGGAACGGTTGAGCCTTTGCGACCCGCGTGCGCGAGCTGCACGCCGATCTTACTGCGCGTCCATTGGCGGATGAACGCGATGACACGCGCCATCGCCGCTTCATTGTCGTCGGAGTAGAGGCCCAGATCCGCGTCCGTGATCCGCCCCTCGGGGCTGACGTGCGTTGCTTCAAAGAAGACGAGCCCCGGGCCGCACAGCGCGAACTGGCCCAGGTTGACGACGTGCCAATCGTTGGCGTTGCCGTCGGTCGATGAATACTGACACATAGGCGAGACCACGATCCGGTTCTCAAAAGTCGTCCCGCGCAAGGTCATGGGAGAGAACAGCTTGCTCACGAAATCATCCTACACAATGACTTCCTCAGAGGTTGCGCCCGCATGACTTACCGCCCCCCGCACGTCCGAGCCGACGACCGGGCGCCGCTGCTCGCGCTGATCGCCGCCCACCCGCTTGCGACGTTTATCACCGTGCCCGGCGGCGAGGCGGTCGTCACCTATGTGCCGATGCTTGCGCGCGAGGAAGACGGTACGCTCTACCTTGAGGGGCACATTGCGCGCGCCAACAATCAGTGGCGCGGCGGCGATGGTAACGGCGTGGCGCTCTTCCGCGTCGCCGATCACTACATCTCGCCGACCTGGTACGCAACGAAGCGCATCAATGGCCGCGTGGTCCCCACCTTCGACTACGTTGCGATCGAGGCACGCGGACCGGTGCGCTTCATCGAGGATACCGCCTGGCTACGCGAGTTCGTCGCCCGGTTGACCGTCTCGCAAGAGGCACGGGTCGGCGCTGGGTGGACGATCGACGAAGCGCCGGAAGACTACATGGAATCACAGCTCAAAGCCATCGTGGGTTTGCAGATGCGCGTCGACTCGTTGATCGGGCTCTTCAAACTCAATCGCCACCACCCGGCCGAAAACGTCGACGGGGTGATCAAAGGACTCGAGATGCTCGATAACCCCGACGCCAACGCCATCGCTGCATATATGCGAGTCGACCTCGATGCCCGTGAATCCTGATAGGCTCCGGGGCATCAGATAACTCCTCATCTATTCGGGTGCCCTTTGCGTGGGCTACATTGAAGGTCTCGATTCGACTTCGCTATCTGCGTCACGCCGCGCAATGCTGCGAGGGCAGACGATTGTAGCGCACCGGCTTGCGCGGTCACATCGATCGTCCGTTGACTGATGAGCCCAACCGATGCGGCTTCACGCTGAACCGCTGCCAGTGCTTGGGAGCTGCTACGGTCGAGCGCGAGAGCCGATGCATACGTCTTGGCTGCTGTCTCCCGAATGCGCCCATTTTCAGCCTGTAGTGCCTCGTTGTCCTGACGGAGCGCGTCTTGCGCTTTGAGCGCGTCGGCAGTGGCGTGTTCCAACTGCATGCGGTTCACCGTGTCGTAGCCGATTGCTAGCACGCTTGCGGCCAGGATGATCACGCTCAAGACCCAGGCTGGAAATCGCCGGCTCGGGTCGGCGTTGTACGCGGCAAAAATTCCGACGGCCGCGGCTATCGCTATGCCGCCGGCCGTAATCAGGAAACTGCCCGCATTCAGGACGCCAACGCTAGCGTACGCGTAGAGCGCGAGATACACGCCTGGGGCGCCGATCACCATAGCGAGCGCGCCGATCGCAATCAGCGTAGTAGGCCCGATCTTCGACATACACTGCTCCGGCAACGAACGAGTAAACGCTTATGGGACGGGCGGGAATCGAACCCGCATGCTCT
>Ga0335074_10004379_pt1 | contig 19465 bp, 20 predicted proteins | sample Lox_Sample_23_FD_206715 | JGI IMG/M metagenome (GOLD analysis project Ga0335074, IMG submission 206715) | Soil microbial communities from Loxahatchee National Wildlife Refuge, Florida, United States - Lox_Sample_2.3 | ecosystem: Environmental > Terrestrial > Soil > Wetlands | place: USA... | reverse complement strand
TCAGTGCAGAATAGGCGAGGTAAGTGCCGAAAAGCGCCCAGCCGCACGTGAAGCCCACCCGCGGCCCCAGTGTTGCGCCGGCGAAAGCGTAAACAGAACCCGCGTGGCTGAAATGCCGGGTCAGCTGCATGAAGCCGTACGCAACGAACCCGATCGCCACGATGGCCACGGCGTAGACAAGCGGTGCGGCGCGCCCGGTCAGGACGGCTGGCTCGATCGCACCGGTGCTCATCGCGGCCGTCGGCGTCATAATTGCAATGGAGAGGGCTATTGCCTCTCGGAATCGAAGCTCTCTTCGGAGCCCAGTTCGCCCCTGCTGTTCCTTATCAGCTTGCATGAGTGGCGGCTTTCTTCCTGAAGGCTCTGATGGTTTCAATAGCGGTATCTATAGAGAGGTATCAGGCGCTCGGCCGGCAGTGACGCGAGCCTGCTGCACTCGTCCTTCCTTACGGCGAGGAAATAATTGCGGAGCACATTGCCGAGCAGGCTGCAGACAAAGTCCGAGCTTTCCATCGCCTGAATTGCCTCGCCAAGCGAACTGGGCAGGCGCGTGATGTCAGCCGCTTTCCGAGCGGTTTCCGCCAGCAGGGCCGGATCGGTCTGGACCGCCGGGGGCAGCGCAAGGTTCCGCTCCAGGCCGGCCAGAGCCGAGCCGATCAGCGCGCCTGCGGCCAGATACGGGTTGGCGGCGCCGTCGATGGGCTTGACTTCCACGTTCGGGCTGGCGCCGCGGCCGGTGCCCGAGCCACTGATCATCCTCAGGGCTGCCTCCCGGTTGCCGAATCCCCAGCACGCGAACGCGCTCGCCCAGTGGCTCGGCTGGAGGCGCCGGTAACTGAGAACGCTCGGCGCCAGGATGACCAGCACCTCGGGCAGATGCCGGAGCATCCCCGCTGCGAGGCAGCCACCTAGGCTCCCCAGCTCGTCGGCCCCGGGTGCCGGAGCCAGCAGGTTGACCCCATCACGCCAGGCGCTCCAGTGCAGGTGTGCGCCGTTGGCAAGCCCATCCTCCGCGGGGATGGGCGCAAACGAGACCCGCAGACCATGCGCCCGGGCCACGCGGCGGATCGTCAGCCGGAGCAGCAGGTACGCGTCCACGCCCGCGAGGGCGGTGCGCGGCTCAATGGTGACCTCGCACTGACCAGGCGAGTACTCGGCATGGAACTGCTCGGCGCGAAGGCCCTGTTCGGTCAGCGCCTGGAACAGGTCCGCGATGAACCCCTCGAGCTCGAAGACCACGGCCGTGCCGTAGCCCGGGCCATTGTGTGCTACCTCGTCCTCGGCGGAGAACAGCGTGAACTCCACCTCGAACGCCATGACGAAGGTGATGCCAAGCTGACTGGCCCGCTGGAGCTGGGATTTGAGGAAAGACCGCGGGCAGGTGTCGAGCGGTGCCAGGTCGGCGCCGCACTGATCCGCCGGCGCCCAGGCCATCCCGGGCGACCCCCAGAGCGGGACCACCGCCGTGGTGTCGGGCACGAGCCGTGACTCAAGCAGGGCGGGCAGCAGATCGCCGACCTCGGCTACGTGGTCGTCAACGCTGAAGAACCCGAAGACGGGCGCGGCGACGCCGTTCTCGGCAGCATCCCTGAGCCGGCTCAGCGGTATGACCTTGCTCCTGCTGACCGAAGCGAGATCCGTCACCTCCATGCAGAGAAGCCGGCTGCCACTGGTGTGCCGGCCGGAAGCTGCCGAGGTCATGGCCGCGCCAGCCGCTCTTCAGCCGCTGCGGTGACGGCATCGGGGCGAGTTCCCCCCGGCTGGCTCATGGAGTCCTCCGTCCCTCCGGTAGCTGCGGTCTATCTTGGTCAGTTCTGGCATGTTTCGTCAATATCGAAACGAATGAAACACATAGCGGCCGGGTCGAGCAGCGCAGACAGACGGCCATCCGTCATCGTTCTCGCGGGGCAGGGCCGTACCAGGCGGAGGACTGCGGGTTTCGCCGCCCGTCAGCCGCCGTCGGCGATCATCGCGGTCCAGGTGCGGCGTGCCCGGCCAGCGGCTTCTCGAACCAGTGATGGGCGTACGCCTCGTCGCTGAACGCGGGCACCTCGCGGTAGCCGGCCGACCGGTACAGGGCGATGGCCTCGGTCAGCGCGCCGTTGGTCTCCAGGCGGACGCAGGCGGCGCCGCCCTGGGCGGCGCGTTCCTCCAGGTCGGCCACTAGCCGGCGGCCGAGCCCGATGCCCCGTGTGGCCGGGGCCACCCACATCCTCTTGATCTCGGCGGGGGCGCCGTCGTGAAACTTCAGCGCGCCGCACCCGACGGGCTCGCCGTGCAGCGTGGCGACCAGCAGCAGGCCGGCGGGCGGGGTCAGCTCGTCGTCACCGGCGGAGATGCTCCGCGCCGGGTCGAACCCGCTGTCGAAGCGCCGGGCCAGCTCACCGACGTAGGCCTGCAGGCAGAGCCGCGCCTCCGGCCGCCTCGGGTCGCACACGGCGATCCGGACCGCCGAGGCCGCGAGCAGCCGCTCGACCTCGGTCATGGCCGTGACGAGCCGGGAGCGCTGCCGCGGGCTGAGCGGTCGCAGGATCTCGGTGGCCGCGTCGTCCGAGAGCCGGTCGAGCTCGGCACGCTCGGCCAGGCCCCGGCGGGTCAGCCGGGCGATGCGCACCCGCCCGTCCGCCTGGCTGGGCGCGACGTCCACCAGGCCGTCGGTCTCGAGCGACCGCAGCAGCCTGCTCAGGTAGCCCGAGTCGAGGTCGAGCCGCGACCGCAGGGCGCGGACGTCGCTGCCGTGCGGCCCGATCTCCCACAGCACCCGCGCCTGGCCAAGCGGCCGGCCGCGCGCAAGGAACGCGTCGTCGAGCGCGCCGGCCCGCTGGGTCACGGCCCGGTTGAAGCTCCGGACCCGGTCAACCATGCCCGGCTCCATTTCCCTGACTTTAGTCAGAGAACTATGCCGGAGCAACCTTCGGGAAGGCTGAGCAGTAGCGTTGCGTTCAGGGCTCTTGGATGGTTCACTCATCGGCTTAAAGCGGAGGTTGGTCATGGCGCTGCCCTACGATTCCGCATCGAAGTTCCAGGAGTACGCCCGGCCGGAGGTGCTGGTCAGCACCGACTGGCTGGCCGAGCACCTGGATGACCCCGAACTCGTCCTCGCCGAGTCCGACGAGGATGTGCTGCTCTACGAGACCGGCCACATCCCCGGCGCGGTCAAGCTCGACTGGCACACCGAGCTCAACGACCCGGTGACCCGCGACTACGTCCACGGCGTGGACTTCGCGCGGCTGATGGAGGAAAAGGGGATCAGCCGGGACACCACCCTGGTGCTGTACGGCGACCGCAACAACTGGTGGGCGGCGTACGCGCTGTGGGTGTGCACCCTGTTCGGCCACCCGGACGTGCGCCTGCTCGACGGGGGCCGGGCCAAGTGGATCGCCGAGGGCCGGCCGCTGAGCACCGACGTGCAGCAGCGGACCCGCGGCAGCTACCCGGTGGTCGACCGCGATGACGCCGGCGTGCGCGCGTTCCGGGACCAGGTCGTGGCCCACCTTGGCTTGCCCATGATCGACGTGCGTTCCCCCGGGGAGTACAGCGGCGAGCTGCTGCACATGCCGGACTACCCGCAGGAGGGCGCGGTGCGGGGCGGCCACATCCCCGGCGCCAGGAACATCCCCTGGGCGCGCGCGGCCGCGGAGGACGCCACGTTCCGGACCCGCAAGGAACTCGAGGCGATCTACGCCGGCGAGGCGGGGCTCCGCCCGGACGACGACGTCGTGGTGTACTGCCGGATCGGCGAGCGTTCCAGCCACACCTGGTTCGTGCTGCACCACCTGCTGGGCTACCCGCACGTGCGCAACTACGACGGCTCGTGGACCGAGTGGGGCAACTCGGTCCGCGTGCCGATACGCAGGGGAGAGGAACCGTGACGGCCGACGCCGGCACGCTGCACCCCCGGCTGCAGGAGATCGCCGAGGACTTCACGGCGATGCCGGACTCGCAGCGGCTCCAGCTGCTGCTGGAGTTCTCCGAGGAGCTGCCGGCGCTCCCCGCACGGTACGCGGACCGTCACGACCTCCTCGAGCAGGTGCCGGAGTGCCAGTCGCCGCTGTTCCTGGCCGTCGAGGTCGACCCGGACGACGTCGTGCACCTGTTCTTCGACGCGCCAAGGGAGGCGCCGACGACCCGTGGGTTCGCCGGCATCCTGCACGCCGGGCTCGACGGGCTCGGCGCGCAGGAGGTGCTGGACACGCCCGGCGAGTTCCCGGCCCGGCTCGGGCTGCAGGACCTGGTGAGCCCGCTGCGGCTGCGCGGCATGGCCGCGATGCTCGGCCGGATCAAGCGGCAGGTCCGCGAGAAGAAGGGCTGAGGCCCCGCTGGTCACGGCGGAGCGGGTGGTCCGCGGGAACCTCGGCCAGGACAATCCGGACGCCGTCTGGGTCCTCGATCCACATCTCGACAAGACCCCAGGACTCGGTCACCGGCTCGCGCAGGACCCGGGCGCCGGCCGCTGCCAGCCGTTCGTGTTCGGCGTGGACGTCCCGCACCTGGAGCCAGAGCATCACCGACGGCCCTGGCGGGCCCGCAGCGTGCCCCGACACCTCGAGGAACCCCGAGCCGAGAAAGAACACCATGCCCGGATCGGCCGGGGAGCCGAACTCCCTGGCGACCGCCAGGCCCAGCACGTCCCGGTAGAAGCGGCGGCTGCGGGCGGGGTCCGTGGGGCGCAGCAGAATCCGGCTGCTCAGCACGTCCATGCGACCATCCTGGCAGCCAGCGGCGATGGCGGCGGCCGCCATTGGCCGCCTGCCCGGCTCGCCGCGAGGCCAGCTTGATCGGACCTCTTTGCCCGCCCGGTGCTGCCGATCAAGCAGCCGTTCATTTCCGACCTTTACGGTCTTCTGCCACACGGTCATCAACTACTCCGCCTACCGCCACGCCAACTGGAGCTTCATCGCACTGGACGTCCCAGGCTCCGCGCTTCCCGGGCGGCGAGACGAGCGTCCTGGTGCGGGCCATCTACCCGACCCAGAACAGCAGCGGCGCCGGCTAGTACTGCAACAGCGCCTCGTGATCGCCGGGCCTGTCGTGGTGCGCACCGTGGTGGTCTTCGGATCCAGCCACACCCGCCACCAGCTCGTTTGGGCTGGCGGCGGGTGTGGCTGGTGTGGTTATGCGTCGCGGCGGCTGAGGATCCAGAAGGTGGCGGCCAGCAGGGCGGCGGCGAGTGCTATGAAAATGGCGGTCTCGATGCCCTGGAAGGCCCAGAACCTGCTGGCGGGCTGGTAGGTCAGGTATTGCCGGTAGCCGTGCGCCGCCATGCAGGACACGATGGCGTGGAGGCTGGCGCTGTTGTTGCCCATGAAGTGCTGGCATGCGGCCGGGATCGGTATTCCGCCGTAGGCGGGGACGTTGGCACCGGCCACTGCGGGCGTGCGGGCCGGGGTGATGATGCCGTTGCTGACTCCCAGGTAGGAGCCTGCTGGCGTGAACGGCGCGGTGAGCTTGGAGTAGACGGTGACCGGGGTCATGTAGTGCAGCCGGAGCCACTGTGAGGTCAGTACCCGCAGCGCGGCGAAGCCGGCAAGCGTGACGGCGAGTGCCGGGAGGGTGCGTCGTAGCAGCGTTCCGGCGCAGATGCCCAGGGCGACCGCGAAGATCGCGTAGCTCACCGGGACGATGCCGGTGACGTCGAAATGGTTGGCCTGGAAGGCGTTGGCCTGCAGCGCGCTGTAGGGGCCGGACCACCAGGTGACCAGGGCCGAGACCGCGCCGGCGAGGATGGCCGCGGCGAGCAGCAGCCAGCCGGTCCGGACCGCGAGCCAGCGCCGCCTGGTGATGCTTTGGGTCCAGGCGAACTGGTTGGTGCCGGTCTCCAGTTCGTGCGCGACCATCGGGGCGCCCCAGAACAGGCCGGGCAGCAGCGGTACCGCGGCCGTCGCGACGATCAGCGTCGCGACCAGGGGGCTGCCCAGGGAAAGCGGCGAGTTGGCCAGGCTGCCGCAGGTGCCGTCCTTCGTGCAGTCGGCCAGGGCGGAGTGCCATACCTGCGCTGCGCGTAGCCCGGTGATCAGCAGCAGGACGGCCAGCGCGGCGAGCAGCGCGGCGGCGAGCGCGCTCTGGTGACGGTACTGCCGCCAGGTGACCCAGGTCATCGGTCTTCTCCTATCGCTTGCATGCGGGCGGCGCCGGGCCCGTAGCCGGGGCTGGCGCCGGGGCTGGCGCCGTCTTGGCTCATGTAGCCGAGCACTATCTCCTCCAGGTTGGGTTCCTCGACGGCCCAGGCCGGGTCGATCACCGGGCCGTTCAGCTTGACCAGCAGCGTGGTCTGCCGCGCGGTGGTGTCCTCCCGCACGATGGTGTGCGTGCGCGCGATCGCGGTGGTGTCCTTGCGCGGGCCGGTAAGGATGCGGTGCTGTGCGAGCAGCGTGTCGATGTCGCCGCACAGCTGCACCCGGGATCTGGCCAGCAGGATCAGGTGGTCGCAGACCCGCTCGATGTCCGCGAGCAGGTGCGAGGACAGCACGATGGTCAGCTCGCCGCCCGCAGCCGCCTCGGCCAGCGCCGCGAGGAAGCTCCGCCGGGCCAGCGGGTCGAGCGCGGCGAGCGGCTCGTCCAGCAGCAGCAGCCTGGGCCCCTTGGCCAGCGTGAGCGCGAGCGCGACCTGGGCCCGCTGGCCCCCCGACAGCGTGCCCACCGGCCGGTCCTGCGGTATGGTCAGCCCCCCGAGCCGGGCCCGCACCGCCTCGCCGTCCCAGCGCGGGTTCAGGTGCGCGCCGATGCCGATGTGCTCGTGTGCGGTCAGCCGCCGGTACAGCGGGATCTCCTGGGCCAGGAACCCGATCTCGGCCAGGTAGGCGGGGTCCTGGCGCGGCGGCCCGCCCAGCACGACGGCCCGGCCCGCGGTCGGCGCGGCGAGCCCGGCCAGCTGCCGCAGCAGCGTGGTCTTGCCCGCGCCGTTCGGCCCGACGAGCGCGGATATCCGGCCCTCGGGGACGCTGATTGTGCACTCGCTCAGCGCGGTCACGCTGCGGTAGCGCTTGGTCAGCCCGTTTGTCTCGATGATGGCGGTCATGCGATGTCCTCCTCAGCAGCGGCTTGCAGGGTGACCTGCAGCAGTGACTCGATCGCCTCGTCATCCAGCCCGGCGCCGTGTGCCTCGCGCACCCACGCCGCCAGCTTGCGGCCCAGCCGCTCGTGCGTGCCGGGCGGCGGGCCCGGCGGAAGGCCGCGCACGAACGTGCCGTGTCCGGCGCGGGCCTCGACCAGGCCCTCGCGCTCCAGGTCGCGGTAGGCCTTCAGCACCGTGTTGGGGTTGACCGCGGTCGCCGCGACCACCTCCCGCACGCTCGGGAGCTGGTCGCCCACGGCGAGCACGCCCATCCGCAGCGCCTGCCGCACCTGCTGCGCGATCTGCAGGTAGGGCGGCACCGCGGACCTTCCGTCCACCCGGAATCTGATCATGCAGTGCTCCAATGTCTTAGGTTCCCAATACAGTAAGACGCCGAATCACCGCGTGTCAAGCAACCCAGGCCCGGGCACGCGCCACCCCCGCCAGGGAAGACGCCAAGTGGCTCTTCAGCACCGGACAGGACAGGCGGCTAGTACGAGAACAGCGTCCCGTGATCTCTAGTTCGGCGGGCGTAGTGGGATTTCCCGGCCGCCACGGCGCGCCCGATCATCTTCCGCGCGAGCTGCGGCTTGGTCGCGAACCCCACGCCGTCGCCGATCCCGGCCTTCCGGCAGCGGGCTCGGTCACCGGTCCACTTCTGCGGCAGGTAGAGCTCGCGGTCGATGAGCGCGCGCGCCCTATCGGGGGTGACATACGCGGTGAACACCCCGACCTGGCAGTTCTCGACCCGGCGCGTGGCGTAGCGAGCCAGCGCATCGCGCGCCGCGCCCTCGTCCCACGGCGAGAAATTCAGCAGCCGCTGCATCCCGTCCGGCGACACTTCGCCCGCGAACTCCACCAGCCATCACGAGTTCTTCCGCTCCCGATGCGACAGCAGGCCCAGCAGGTACCCGCGCCCGTGCCTGCGCACCGACGTGTTCCCGAACACCCCGGCAACCTGTGCGAACAACTCATTGAAGGCCTCTGACCACGCGGCATGCCATCCACAGCCTGCACCGCGCGGCATCCACGACAGAAAGCAGGCACCAACCCTGGCCCGCCACGGGCTTCAGGTCACGCAGCCATGCCAGAAACCATCACAGCTCGCTCTTGTAGTACTAGCGCGTTCGATCCCTGAAAGCTCCAGATCGCGAGGACAAGGGCCACGGCTGCGGTTGGATCGTGGCATGGATGCAACCGCAGCCTCAATGATCACGGCCTTCGACTATGTCTGGGACCGCCTCGCCGGCCGGCTCGCCGGGCTCACTGACGACGAGTACTTCTGGGAGCCGGTGGCTGGATGCTGGTCGTTGCGCCGAGGCGATGACGGACGATGGCGACTCGACGGCGAAGGGGGCGGCGGTCCAGCACCGGATCCGGTCCCCGTCACCACCATCGCCTGGCGGCTCGGCCACCTGGGCGGAATGGCAGTCGGTGGCTTTGCCAGCTCACGATTTGGGGACGGCGCCCTGACTGCCGAGCGGATCGACTTCCCGGCCGGAGCCGCGGCGGTGCCTGGATTCCTCGACGAGCACTACCGGAACTGGCGCGCTGGGCTCGCCGGGCTCAGCCCCGACCAGTGGGCTGCGCCCCTTGGGCCAGCCTGGGGGCCGTACGCCGAGTCGAACACTCTCGACCTGGCATTGCACGTGCTGGACGAGGTCGTCCACCATGGCGCCGAGGTCGGCGTGCTCAGAGATCTCTACTACCACCGCTCCTCACTGCGCGGCTGAAAGCCGGGCGGTCTAGCGGACGCCGGTGGTTGAGGCTGACAGGGAGCGGGGGTCGCGGCGGCGCCAGGCGCCGCGAGCGGCGAGGGCGAGGAACCGGTCGACCGCGGCGTTGAACAGGCCGGGGTCCTCGAGGTTGGCGGTGTGGCCGGTCTGCGGCAGCACGACCAGGCCGGAGCCTGGGATCGTGCGCTTGAGCATGAGCGCGGGCTCCAGGCAGCCCTCGTCCTCGTCGCCGACCACGATCAGGACCGGCGCGCTGATCGCGGCCAGTTCGTCGCGCAGGGCGTACAGCGAGGGCCGGGCGGCCTGGACGCCGCGCATGGTCCGCGCCGCGCCCGCCGCCGAGTGCTCGGCGAGCGCCGCGGCAAACTCGGCCCAGCCGCGCGGGTTCTTGTTCTGGAACTGCACCCGCGCCGGGCCTTCGGCGTACCACCGGGCGACCTGCGACGCGCCCTCGGCCTCGAACGCGTCGGCGATCTTCTCGCTTTCCGTTCGGAACGCTTCGCGCCGGTCCGGATGGGCGCCGTACCCGGCCCCGGCGACCACGGCCGACCTGACCCGGTCCGGGTGGCGCATCAGCAGGTGCAGGGTGGCGAACCCGCCCATGGACAGGCCGACCACGTGGGCACGCTGCACGCCGACGGCGTCGAGCACGGCGATCGCGTCCGCGACCGCGCGGTCCTGGCTGTATGCGCCGGAGTCGGCGGGGACATCCGACGGCGGGTAGCCGCGCGCCGCGTATGTGACGCAGCGGTAGCTCGCCGAGAAGTACCGGACCTGCTGCTCCCAGCTGCGGTGATCACCGGCGAACTCGTGCAGGAACAGCAGCGGCTCGCCGGTCCCGGTGATCTCGGTGTGCAGGGCGACGCCGTCGTCGGTACGGATCTCGGGCATGGCTGGCCTTCCGGTCGGGTGGGATGACGGCGGGCCCGCTGGTCAGGGCCCAGTGGCGCGCTCGGCGCCCATGATGTGCTGGTGGGTCAGCGCGCTCGCGGCGTCGGCGTCGCCGGCGCGCAGCGCGTCCAGGATCGCGTCGTGCTGGCGCGCCGACTCGGCGTGCGTGCGCAGCACCCGCGGGCCGCCCCGCAGCGACGCCCACAGCAGCCGCATCAGCGACATCAGCAGCGGGCTGCGCGAGTACTGGTACAGGGTGAAGTGGAATTCCCGGTTGAGCTCGGCGTACCGGGGGTCGCCGTCGGGCAGGGCCCGCATCTCCTCGTTCAGCCGCCGCAGTTCCGCCAGGCCTGCCTCGTCGATCTTGTGCGCGGCGAGCAACGCGCCGAGCGACTCGAGCGCGGCGCGGATCTGGAAGTTCTCCTCGACCGGCCCGTCGTCGGGCATCACCACGGTGAACCCGCGGTGGGTGTCCCCGATGACCAGTCCCTCGGACTCCAGCCGCCGCATGGCCTCGCGAACCGGGGTCTGGCTGACCCCGAAGCGCTGCGCGAGGTCACGCTGGCGCAGCTGCTGTCCCGCGGTGAGCTCGCCGGTGATGATCAGCTCGCGGATCAGCGCCGCCACCATGTCGGTCTTGCTGACGTAGCCCACCGGCCCGCGGCCGGTATCCACCACCGCGCCGCTGTCCGGGACCGTCACGGCCGTGCACCTCCCGTGCTCGCGCCATCCCGGCCGGGCCGGCCGGGCCGGCCGGGATAGTGCCCCAAGTTTGTCCGGTTACTGGCGGACAAAGTTGGGGCGCTAGCGGCGAGGGCTTGCACGCGCACCGCCGTGAGCGGCAAGCGGGCGACGCTGCCGGGCAGGCCGAGCGCGTCCCGGACGGCGCTGGCCAGCACCGCGCCCGCGGCGCTGATCCCGCCCTCACCGGCGCCGCGCACGCCGAGCGGGTTTCCCGGCGCGGGCGACTGCTGCGTGACCAGCACGTCGATCGGCGGCACCTCGGCGGCGGTCGGCATGCGGTAGTCGATGAACGTCGTCGCCTGCGGCTGGCCGGCTTCGTCGTAGCCGAACTCCTCGAGCAGCGCGCCGCCGATGCCCTGCGCCGCGCCGCCGCGCAGCTGCCCCTCGACCAGCGTCGGGTTGACCGCGCGGCCCACCTCGTAGGCCACCAGGTAGCGCAGCACCCGGACCATACCCGTGCCCGCGTCGACCTCGACGACCGCGATGTGCACCCCGTACGGGTACGTCATGTGCGCGACGTCGAACCGGCGGCGCGCGGAAAGGCCGGCGGGCTCACCCGGCCGCAGGTACCGGCTGGCCGGAGCCGCGGCGCTGGCCACCTCGGCGAGGGTGACCGAGGCGGCTGGGTCGCCGCGCACGCCGACCGTGCCGCCGCTGACCGTCAGGTCGTCCTCGGCCACCTCGAGCATGCGCGCGGCCAGCTCGGTGACCCGCTCGCGGACCGCCCCGGCGGCCGCGTGCACCGCATTGCCCGCGACGACCGTGGTGCGGGACGCCCAGGAGCCCATGCCGAACGGCTGCAGGTCGGTGTCTCCGCAGACCACGCTCACCGCGTCCAGGTCGACGCCGAGGGCGTCGGCGGCGATCTGCCCCAGCACGGTCTCCACGCCCTGGCCCAGCGAGGTGCCGCCGGAGAGCACACGCACCGCGCCGCCGGTGCTGACCAGCACGTCGGCGGTCTCCTGGGGGCCCAGGCCGCTCTTCTCCAGGAACATGGCCACGCCGAGCCCACGCAGCCGCCCGTCCCGCCGGCCGGCGTCCACCGCGCCGGGGTAGCCCAGCCGCGCGGCCTCGCCGACCGCGGCGTCCAGCAGCCCGGGGTAGTCGCCCGCGTCGAGCACCATGTCGGTGTCCAGCGTCGTGATCGCCCGCCGGTGCGGCAGCTCCGCGGGGCGCAGCAGGTTGCGGCGGCGCAGCTCGAGCCGGTCGATCCCGAGCTCGTCCGCCGCGACGTCGAGGAGCTGCTCGCGGGCCGCGGTGCCCTCGAACCGGCCCGGCGCCCGGTAGGTGCCGCACGGGGTCTTGCTGGTCAGCACCACCCGGATCCGGCCGGAGTATGCGGGCACCCGGTACGGGCCCGGCAGCATCGCCACGGTCAGCTCGGGCACGGTGATCCCGTGCGTACGGCAGTACGCGCCGTTGTCGTGCAGCACGTCGTCGCGCAGGGCGGTGATCATGCCGTCGGCGTCGAACGCGGCCGCGATCCGGTGCGACTGCTGCCGGGAGTGGTTGACCGCCACCAGGTGCTCGGCCCGGTCCTCGGCCCACTTTACCGGCCGCCCCAGGGACCGGGCGAGCCACGGCACGAGAAAGTCCTCCGGGTAGAACTCGCCGCGCACGCCGAACCCGCCGCCCGCGTCGACCGCGGGCACATGGATCAGCGTCTCGTCGACGCCCAGCAGCGACGCCAGCACGCCGCGGTTGAACGCGGGAACCTTGGTCATGCCGAAGATCGATATCTCCCCGGTGCGCCGGTCCACGTCGGCGAGCAGCGCCCGGGGTTCCAGCGGCACCGCGGTGTGCCGGCCGATCTCGATTTCGGTCTCGACGATCCGGACAGCCCGCCGGAACGCGTCGCCGACATCTCCATATCCCAGAGTGAAGTCGGCGGCGACGTTCCCGGCCGGGAACAGCCGCGGCGACTCCGGCGTCACCGCCGCGGCGGCGTCCAGCACGGCCGGCTCCTCGGTGACGTCGATGTCGATCAGCTCCGCGGCGTCCTCGGCCGCATACGGGTCGTCGGCGACGACCACGGCGACGGGCTCGCCCACGTAACGCACCGCGTCGGCGGCGAGCACCGGCTGCAGGAACGCAGCCAGGTCGGTGCCCTGCAGCGGCAGCCGGACCGGGATGAGCAGGCCCGGCGGCAGATCGGCGGCCGTGACCACGGCGACCACCCCGGGTGCACACGCGGCTTCCCCGGCGTCGACCGACAGGAGCCGGCCGTGCGCCACGGGGGAGCGGACCACCCGGGCCCAGCACTGCCCGCTCGCGCTGAAGTCGTCGCCGAACCGGCCGAGGCCGCGCAGCAGCCTTGGATCCTCCTTGCGCGCCGCGCGCGTCCCGACCGAGTTCATGCCCCACCCGCCCCCCCGGGCCCGCCCGCCGCGCCCGGCCGGCCCGCCGCGCCCGGCCCGGCGCCGCGTGCCTCGCCACCGCGCAGCCGCGCCCGCGCCGTCGCCAGCACGGCGTCCACGATCCCCTGGTAGCCGGTGCACCGGCAGAGGTTCGACGCGACCATCTCGCGGACCTCGGCCTCGGTCGGCTCGCCGGCCCCGGCGGCCTGCCGCTCGGCGAGATAGGCCTCGGCGAGCATGAGGAATCCCGGCGTGCAGAAACCGCACTGCAGCCCGTGATGATCGCTGAACGCCTGCTGCAGATCGGACAGTTCCTCGCCGTCGGCCAGGCCCTCGACCGTGCGCACGTCGCACCCGTCCGCCTGGACACCGAAAACCAGGCAGGACCGTACCGGGACGGAGTCCACGAGCACCGTGCACGCCCCGCAGATGCCGTGCTCACAGCCGAGGTGCGTGCCGGTGTAGCCCAGGTCGTGGCGCAGCATGTCCGCCAGCGTCCGGCGGGTCTCGACGGCGAGTTCGTGCTCGGCGCCGTTGACGCGCACCCGGATCTGCCTGATGTCTTTCACACTGGCCTCTTATCCTGATCCCCGCCCGCCCGCCCCACATCGGCCGCGTCGCCGGCCAGCGCCGCGCAGACCTCGGCGGGCAGCACGGGCACGTGGTCGAACGAGACCCCGGCCGGCCGGAGTGCGTCGTTGATCGCGTTGAGCACCGCGGCGGGCGCGCCGATCATGCCGCCCTCGCCCATACCCTTGGCTCCGGTCTCGCTGAACTGCGAGGCGGTCTCCAGATGCGTGATCCGGACTGGGCATAGCTCCGCCGCGGTGGGGGCCAGGTAGTCCATCAGCGTGGTGCTGCCCGGCTGGCCGTCCTCGCTGTAGCGCACCCGCTCCAGCAGTGCGGCGCCCACGCCCTGCGCCACGCCGCCGCTGACCTGGCCGTCCACGATCATCGGGTTGATCACGACGCCGCAGTCCTCCACCACCAGGTAGCGGCGGAGCCGGATCTCCCCGGTCCCCGGGTCGACCGTCACCATGGCCGCGTGGCACGCGTTCGAGAACGTGCCGGGCGGGTCGAAGCTGGCCCTGGCCTCGAGCCCGTAGCGGAACTCCTCGGGCAGCCGGTGCGTCTGGAAGTGCACGATCCGGGCGAGCTCGCCGACCGGCAGCGCGGCCCGGTCGTCGCCGCGTACCCGCGCCGAGCCCGCGGCCAGCTCGATGTCGTCCGCGCTGGCCTCGAGCAGGTGCGCGGCCACCTGCCGCAGCTGCCGGGCGACCACCGCGGCGGCGCGGTCGGCCGCGCCGCCGCCGATCACGATCGATCGGCTGCCCCACGTGCCCCAGCCGTAAGAGGCCAGGTCGGTGTCTCCCTGGCGCAGCCGGACCTGCGCCGGGTGCACGCCAAGCCGGTCCGCCACGATCTGCGCGAACGTGGTCTCGTGGCCCTGGCCGTGACCGCAGGTCCCGGTCGTCACGATGACCTCGCCGGACGGGTCCATCCGCACCAGCGCGGTGTCGTAGCCGGGTGTCATCGCCATCCGGCGTTGCGACATCGTCGGCGTGCCGTAGGCCGTCCGCTCGGAAAAGCACGCGTAACCCACGCCTGTCATCAGGCCGCCGGATTCTGCCGCGGGCGTCCCGTTCAGGAAAGTCTTTCTGACTTGCGTCTCTGCCAGATCAAGTGATTCGCGGTAACTGCCCTCGTCGTAGCTGATGCCGTTGACGCCGGTGTACGGGAACTCGCCGGGGCCGATCATGTTGCGGCGCCGGACGTCGAGCGCGCCTATGCCCAGCTCGGCGGCCGCCTTCTCCATCAGCCGCTCCATGACCAGCACGATCTGCGGCCGGGACACCCCGCGGTACGGCGCCGTGGGCGCCTTGTTGGTCGCGATCGCCCGGCCGCGGGCGCGGTAGGCGGGGACCTTGTAGATGCCCGGCAGCTCGGTGCACGCCATCAGCGGTTCGACCGCCGAGGTGAACGGGAACGCCGAGTACGCGCCGACGTCGCAGTCGATCTCGGCGGCGAGCCCGAGGATCCGGCCGTCGCGGTCGAACCCGGCGCGCACCCGGTAGCGCTGCTCGTGGCCGTGGAACGAGGCGGTGAGGTTCTCCTGGCGGTCCTCGACCCAGGACACGGGCCGGCGCAGCCGGCGCGCGGTGCCGGCGACGGCGATCTCCTCCCTGCCGACCACGCACTTGAGCCCGAACCCGCCGCCGACGTCCGGAGCGATCACGCGCACGCCGTGCTCCGGGATTCCGAGCGCCTGCGCCACGCCGGACCGCACCTGGTGCGGCACCTGGGTGGACACGTGCAGTACGAGCTGCTGGTCGCGGTCGTCCCACTCGGCCAGGCAGGCACGGCCCTCGAGTGGCAGCGCCGCCACCCGGGCGCTGCGGAATACCGCGTCGATCACGACCGGCGCGGCGGCGAGGATGCCGGGCAGCGCTGGGTCGTCGAACATCGTGAGGTCCACCAGGCAGTTGCCGGTGAGGGCGTCGTGGACCTGGCGGGCTGCGCTGTCCTGCGCGGCCTCGATGCTGGGGACCGGCTCGAGCGGGCGCCAGTCGGCGTCCACGAGCTCGGCCGCGTCCTGCGCCGTGTACGCGTCGCTGGCGAGCACCATCGCGACCGGCTCGCCCGCGAACCTGACCTGGTCCCCGGCCAGCACCGGCATGCGGGTCGGCGTGAACTCGTCCCGTTCCAGCATCGCGGCCAGGTACGGATGGCCGAGGTCGGCCGCGGTGAACGCGGCGGCGACGCCGGGCAGCGCCAGGGCCTGCGACGTGTCGATCCCGGTCACCTCGGCCGCCGGGAACGGGCTGCGGGCGAACGCGGCGTGCAGCATGCCCGCCCTGGTCAGGTCGCCGGTGAAGCGGCCGCGGCCGAGCAGCATCCGGCGGTCTTCCTTGCGGGGCACGGACGCGCCCACCCAGCGGCCCGCCTGGGCGTTCAGGTGCGGCTCGCGGCCCTCGCTGCTCACTGCCGGCTCGCCTCGGCCAGCGCCCGCGAGACCAGCGTCGCGGTCAGCCGCCTGCGGTACCGGGCGTCGCCGTTCTCGTCGTCCGGCGGGTCGATCTGGGCGGCCGCGAGTTCCCCGGCTTCGCGCCAGGTTGGCGGCGCCGCGGGCTGGCCGGCCAGGCTGGCCGCGTCCACCACGAACGGGGCCGGGCTGATTCCGCCGAGCACGATGCGGGCCTGGCGGAGCATGCCGCCCGGCCGCCCGTTGCCCGCCGTGCTCGCGTCGCCGAGGTCCAGCGCCACGGCGGCCGCGACGGTCGCGAAGTCGCCCTGCCGCGGCGCGAACTCGGTGAGCGCCGCGCGCGGTGCCGGGGCGGGGAACCACACCTCGGTGATCACCTCGTCCAGGCCAGCTGCTGTGGTGAAGAAACCCTCGAAGAACTCGCCGGCGGCGACCCGGCGCTGCCCGTCCGGCCCGCTCAGGACGATCTGCGCGCCGAGCAGCACCGCGAGGATGCACCACTCCGCCGTCGAGTCGCCGTGGGCGATGCTGCCGCCGAACGTGCCGCGCGAGCGGATGGGGTAGTGGCCGATCCAGCGCGCCGACCGCTGCAGCACCCCGAACCCCGCCAGCACCGCCGGGTCCTGTGTGGTCTCGACGGCTCGGTGCTTCGTGAGCGCGCCGACGTGGAGGCCGTCCGGATCGGCCCGCAGGTAGGCCAGCCCGGGGATGCGGGTGATGTCAACGAGCGCGCTCGGCCGGGCCAGCCGCAGGTTCATCATCGGGACCAGGCTCTGCCCGCCCGCCAGCACCTTCGCGTCCTCGCCGAGGTCGGTCAGCAGCGCGACGGCCTCGGCGACGTCATCGGCGACGTGGTAGGTAAACGGCGCTGGCTTCACCACGCTCCTCCCGGCCGCCCGGCGGTGCGGCTGCGCTGATGCCTGGCTGCGCGCGGCGCCTCGGGTGGCCAGAGATAAGATCTCCACTTGGTATACCATATTTCAGCAGGAGCCGGACATGCCGCATCCGAACGTCATGGCCGAGCGCAGCGGCGCCGGTTACCTGCGGTTGCTGCTCTCACGCCCGGATCAGCGCAACGCGCTGGTTCCCGGCATGGTCGTCGCGCTGACCGAAGCGATGCGGGCCGACAGCGATGCCGTGGTGCTCCTCGGCAGCACCGACCGCCAGGTGTTCTGCGCCGGGGCGGACCTCTCGCTGCCGATGGCGGATCGCGCGGCCGTCTCGGACCTGCTCTACGAGTGCTACGAGCACATGGTCACCCGGCCTGGCCCGGTGATCGCCGTGGTCGGCGGCCCGGCGGTCGGCGGTGGTGCTCAGCTGGCCACGGCCGCCGACCTGCGGGTTGCCGGGCCCGGGGCGCGGCTGCGCTGGGCCGGGCCGGCCGGCTCCGGGCTGGCGGTGGGCGCGTGGATCCTGCCCGACCTTGTCGGCCGCGGTGCAGCCTTGGAAATCTGCATGACCGGCCGCTGGGTCGATGCCGCCGAGGCGCTCGCGCTCGGCCTGGTGCACCGCGTCGAAGACGACCCGGAACGGGTGGCGGCCGGCATCGCGGAGGCACTAGCCGGGGCCGGGCCACGCGGACCGGGCCGGGTCAAAACCGTTGCCGCGGCCGGCGGCCTGCTCGATCGGCTGCGCACCGAGCGCAGCGTGAACCGCGCAGCGTTCGATCAGGTCCTGGATGGCCGCACCGGCTGACCGGAGCACTGGTCAGTAGCGCGCCACCCGGCGATGACGTCGTGCGTGGTGCCGTCGACGATGAGTTCGGCCGCGTCGGAAAGCGCGGTGATCAGGTCCGCGGTGAACTCGGTGCGCTCGGTAATTGACGGATGGAGGGCCCAGGGAAACACCTCTGCCAGGGCGGACTCCATGACCCGTGCTCCGGACTCGCTGCGGGCCAGCGCGGCAAACATTCGGGACGCGGTCACCAGATTCTCGTCCCGCTCTTCTTCCCGCTCCGCCGCCATCAGATAGAAATCTGGCCCGTCGCGATGGGTAATCCGCAGCCGGCCGAGCCGCCGGGCGCGCTCCGCCACAGCCCGCGGATTGCGCGACAGGTAGCTAGTGAGGCGAGGCCGGGGCTGTCAGCGAGAGTATGCAGGGGCGCATCAGGCTGATGACCTGTGCCGGGTCGGCGGTGGCAAGCTCGTCGGATTTGATGAGGTGCCGGGAGACCATGATGCCGAGGGTGATGGCGCTGATGATCGCGGCCCGCAGGCTCGCGTCGTCGGCAGGGATGGCCTCCGTGATCTGGGCCTCGTAGCGGGCGATGGCTGTGCTGGCGGCGATGGCGGCCTCGGGGCTGGTCAGCATCGAGCGCAACAAGGCCAGCGACGCTGCCGGCTCACTCGCCAGCCGGTCGGCAAGCGACGCGAGGATCTGCTCGGCCGCCTGCCCGGGCGTCCCCTTGACCTCCGGGGCGGGGGCGGCCTCGATCACCTGCCGGAACAGCTCCTGCTTGGAAACGAAATAGTGCATGACCAGGCCCGCGTCCACGTCGGCGGCTGCGGCCACGGCCCGGATGGTTGTCCGCTCGTACCCGGCGGTGAGGAAGAGCTGGGACGCGGCGTCGAGGATGCGCGCCTCGGTGCGACGGCGCTGCTCGGCGCGCGAGCCGGGCAGAGGAGTGGCCATAGATTCATTCTACGGGCGTTGACCGGGTGGCTTCATTGATTCTACGATCGTTCAATGAACGTGCGTTGAATGAATTCGCCTGCACGAAGGGGAGATCACATGCCATCCGCTACGCCCGCCGATGTCCTGGCAGAGCGCCGTCGCCTGACCCTGAACGCGGACGCCGACGGCCTCGCTGAGCTGTACGCACCCGACGCGGTGATCGAGGCTCCCTTCGCGCCGCCGGGCGCGCCCGCGCGCCTGGAGGGCCGGGAAGCCATTCGCGAGTATTCGCACCAGGTGCTGGCGTCGCCCATACGTCTGGAGGAGTACGAGGTGGCTGAGCTCTATCAGACCAACGACCCGGAGGTGGTGATCGTGGAGATGCGCGCGGCGGCCACCCTGACCACGACGGGCCAGTCGTTCGCGACGATCTCCATCCAGATCCTTCGCATCCGGGAGGGCCAGATCGTGCTCTTCCGCGACTTCGCCAACCCGCGCGTCCTCGAAGACCTGACCGGGGGGCCGCGGCCGGGAAGCTGATGCGGCTGGCCGGGCCGAATCGGGCGTACTTACCGGACTGTGATATTTGGTATACCATCTGGCGGGAGCGGAGGCTCGGCTGCTGCCTCGACGGTTGGCCAGCCTAAGCCGTTCGGCGGCGTGCGGAGTCGGCGGGAGGAACAGCGGTGGACCTGCAGCTGGACGGGAAGGTGGCCTTTGTCACCGGCGCGAGCAAGGGCATCGGCCGTCAGGTGGCCGAGGATCTCGCCCGCGAAGGCGTCGACGTCGTGATCACGGGCCGCACCGCCGAGCCGCTGGAGAAGGCAGCCGCGCAGATCGCGTCGCTGACCGGACGGACGGTCGTGCCGATGGCCGGGGACATGAGCGTCACGGCTGACGTGGAACGGTGCGTTAACGCGACGCTCGACCGGTTCGGGCACATCGACATCCTGGTCACATGCGCCGGCAGCTCACCGGGCGGGCTGCTCGAGAACCTGGCCGAGGAGCAGTGGCAGGCGAGCCTCAACCTCAAGTTCATGGGGTACGTCCGCTCGGTCCGCGCGGTCATCGGCCACATGCGAGAGCG
>Ga0335074_10004377_pt1 | contig 19475 bp, 14 predicted proteins | sample Lox_Sample_23_FD_206715 | JGI IMG/M metagenome (GOLD analysis project Ga0335074, IMG submission 206715) | Soil microbial communities from Loxahatchee National Wildlife Refuge, Florida, United States - Lox_Sample_2.3 | ecosystem: Environmental > Terrestrial > Soil > Wetlands | place: USA... | reverse complement strand
ACCTCCTGGTGCCGGACATGCGCCGAGAGGACAGCTTGCTGTGGCGCCTCGCCGAGCTCGGCGTGGCGCCCGCCGACATCAAATACGTGATCAACACGCATCTGCATTTCGATCATGCGGGCAACAACGACCTGCTGAAAGATGCGACGTTCTTTGTCCAGCGCGAGCATTACGAGTACGCCAAGGACAACTCTTCCTTCCCCAACCAGTACTGGAACCTGCCGACCCTGAGCTACGAACTGCTGGACGGCGAGACCGAGCTGTTTCCTGGCGTCAGCGTCATCCCGACCCCGGGGCACGCACCGGGGCATCAGTCCGTTCTGCTGCGGCTGCCGGAGACCGGGAACATGATCGTCTGCGGCGACGCCGTCTACTGTCAGGAGAACTACGACTACGACGCATGGGGTGGCCAGGCGGACCCGCAGACAGCCCGGACGAGTGCTATGGCGCTGCGCGACAGGGCCGATCGTGAGAGCGCTTCGATGATCTACGGTCATGACCGGAACCAGGCCAAGAGCCTGCGCTTTTCAACCGACTCCTACCGCTAGCCAGATGCCGCGCTGAGGCGGCGGCTACGACAGGCAACGCGGCAGGATTGGTTGAGTTTCCTCCCCCTGCTCGGGGACAATGTGCTGGCGCACCGCAGAGCCCGGGCGCGCTTACGGAATCATGGGGGGGAACCATGGCGTCCGGTGACTGGATCGCGTTAGGCAGCGCGATCGTGGCTGTAGTGGCATTGGCCGTCGCAGGTCTGGCCTACCGGCAGCAGCGGGTAACGCAACGCCGGACTGACGAACAGCAGCTGAATGACCTCATTGAAAAGCTGCAAGACGGCCTGGCGGGCGTTAGCCGGCCGCAGGGAACAATGGCGTTCGAGGCCTACGCCACGGAGAATGCCGCAAAGCTCGCGGGCCTTCTTGGCCAGGCGATCGAGGCGAAGGAACTGATCCACGGCTCCGGCATTCGCCCCAACTGGTTCCAGAGCATGGTTCTCGCTTATTCGTTTTCGCAAGCCTGGGACCCGGCCGCTGCCATTGAGTACTGGAAGAATGCGGTCGACGTCTCAAAACCTGAGCACCAGGAGGCTGGCCGAAAGCCGGATTACCAGGCGTACATCCACAGCCTGGCGGCCCGGGCCGAGTTTTACTATAACCGCGGCCTGAAGAACGGCACGGACGGCGGCAAAGACGACTGGCAGCGGGCCCGCGACGACTACGACGCGGCGCTCAAGCTGCTGCTGAATGATCCGGACAAGCAGGGACCGGACCTCTCGAGGCAGCAGGCGGCGTCATTCCTGGTGGGCCAGGCTGGATTCGAGCTGAGTATGGTCGCCGATAAGGCGAAGGCGGTAAACCTTATCGCCGATGCGTTCGGGCAGGCCGATTCGATTGCGGTGGAGTGGCGCCGGGTGACCGCGCTCCAGAACATCGGCGACTGCATCGTCATGATGCAGGGCAGGCTAACGCCGAAGCCTGACCTGGTCACGCCGGTGGCCGCAGAACTGAACCGACGTCAGGTAGACATTTCCCGCTTCCCGGACCGGGTGGCGACCTTGCTGTTGCCTGCTCCCGGATCCAACCCGGACCGGCCGGCGACCCACTACGGCGCGAAGGCTTAACGCCCCGCCGGGCCTCACATCCCGAGCTGGACGAGCATCTGCGTCAGTGCGGGTGGCTCCGGCAGCCCGGCGAACCGCAGCTGCTGCCTGGCCTGGCTGAGGAAGCCGGCAGCCGCGGGCCGGTCGTCCCGCTGGCCGGCCATCATGGCAAGCTCCAGCAGAGCCGACACCGCCGCGGGCGGACCCCCAGCTTGGCTGGCGGCCGTCACCGCCTGGTCGGCGCATCGAGCCGCGTCCGCGGGCCGGCCCGCGAGCGCGTACAGGTTTGCAAGCCCGACAGTGGCCTCGATGATCTGGGGCTGGCCAGCGCCAGCCGATGTCAGCCCGGCCAGGATCTCCTGACCGACCGTCAGCGCATCAAGTGGCCGCTGGATGAGCGCGAGCGCATTGCACACAACCGACATGGCCATCGCGGCGGCCACGGTATCCGGGACGGCCCTGGCAACGCGCGCATCCTCCTCGAGGAGCGAATTCGCCTGCACGACATCGCCGCTCTTGAAGACCGCCACCGCCAGCAAGGCGCGCAGCTGAACCTGAGCCGATGGGTCGCGCAGCCCGGACGCAGCCGCCAGCCCTGCGCGCAACTCGTCGGTGGCGCCGGCCACGTTCCCGGTGCCGAGCAGCAACTGCCCGACTGCAGCGCTCACCTCCGCGACCAGCTGGCCGTCCCCCAGCCCGCGGGCAGTGGCCTGGCAGTCGCGCAGCTGCCCGAGTGCGGCATCCGGCTGCCCGGCGGCCGCCTGCAGCGACGCCATCTGCACCTGCGCGCGTACCTCGCCAGGCTGATCACCGGCCTGGCGGAACAGCTGCGCCGCCTCCGACATCGCCGCCATCGCGTCGCTACCCCGGCCGGCAGCCGCGTGCACGCTGGCGATAGTGGCCACCACCTGCGCCGCCAGCCCCGGGTCTCCGCTCGTCAGCGCCAGCTGGCGAGCCTGCTGGAGGGTACCCACGGCGGCAGCAACCTGGCCCTGAGACTGCAGCGATCCAGCCGTCGCTAATAGCTGCTGGATCTGGTCCGGGACCTGTCCGTACATACTCCCCCACTCAGTCACGCCCGTCGCGTCGTGACTGCACAGTCCGGCGCCGACCAACACGCACATGCTGCCACCATCCACACCGAGCCGCCCCGTGTTGCCAGTCTTCGCGACCAGGGCGGATGCTCCCGGAATCGTGGCGCCGCCGGAACTACGCCAGTCGCTCCGGCTCACTCGCGCCTATGACCAGGTAACCGGCTGAAGCTGGCATTGCCGCTCCCCGCCGCGGGCACGTTGGCTACTTATAGCTGAGCTGACCAGCTTCACGTGCTTGACGGTTCCCGTCCTCGGGGCGGTGAAGTGGCTGCCGTTCTCGAAGTCGTCCGGCGCAGGGGTCAGTTGCTGCCGAGCAAACGTGCAGGTGCCCGCGACGGGATTCGAACCCGTACACAGCGGTGTTTAACGCCGACGTCTCTGCCGTTGGACTACGAGCATTGAACCGCAGCAGCTACCTGCCTCGTCGCCCGGACGCGCTGGCGGCACGCTGCGCACCGCAAGCTAGCCGAGCCGTCGAACCAGAACCGCCATGACCGTCAGTCGCCGGGCTCAACGGGCGGGAGCGCGCCGGACTTGTCTTCCATCGGTAGTGGGCGTTCGTCCGACCCCGTGGCCGACCCTGTCCGCGGCGTGATCGGATACCTACCAGGCAACCGGCGAGGCGACGGCCGCATTGTCATCCGGCGCGCATTCCGCGTGGTGAGGAGCAGTTATGCCGCACATCGAGTTGAACTCCGCAGAGCCAGGGATCCGCGGCCTGCTCCGGTACCGGCCGGAGACTGCGGCGCCGCTGAGCGAGCTGGCGGAGGTACTGCTGCGCGGGCCGGGTACCTTGACCCGCGGCGAGCGGGAGCTGATCGCGGCATACGTCTCGTCGCTCAACGACTGCCGGTATTGCGCAGCGTCGCACTCCGCGTGCGCGGCAGCGCAGCTACCGGGTGGGATGGCGGTCGTGGAGCAGGTCTGCGTCACTCCCGCTGCCGCGCCGGTGTCGGCCAAACTGAAGGCGTTGCTTGCAGTCGCAGCCGCGGTCTGCGATAGCGGGCATGCGGTCACCAGCGAGCACATCGACCGGGCTCGCGCAGTCGGCGCGACGGACCTGGAGATTCACGACACGGTGTTAATTGCGGCCATGTTTTGCATGTTCAACCGGTATGTCGACGGACTGGCCACGGCGGCTCCCGACGATCCCGCCAGTTACGCCGCGGGAGCACGCCGGCTGATAACGCAGGGTTATCTGCCACCGCCCGCCAGTAGCCCCGGCCACCAGGGCTGAGGCTGCCGGTACTCGCGCTCATCCCGCGAGCCCACCTGGCCGGCACCTGCAGTCGGCCGACCCACCCAGCGGCCGCGAACGTGAGGCGACGCGCCAACCTCACATTCGCGTCTGCCGTCTCGTCGAAACGGGTGAAGGCAGATGTGACCGACGGAGGCTGCCACATCTGGAGGTCCGCAACCGGAGAAAGCTCTGATCCTGGTCAGCAAGGACGCAAGTGCCGCTACCGGCATGGGGTGGGATCACCAGGGATGATCGCCCTGGGCTTGGCGGGCACTGCCATCATCCCTCCAGTTTCTGCGAGCGAGGTGCCGAGATCATGGTCAGTAGGAACTCACCCACGACCCGCAGCATGTCAGCGGTCGTCGTCGGGGGCGGGATAGGTGGGCTGGCGGCCGCCGTGGCACTGCGCCGGGTCGGCTGGCGGGTCACAGTCCTCGAGCGGGCCGCGAGATTCGGCGAAATCGGCGCCGGTATCACGCTGATGTCCAATGGGCTGCGCTGCCTCGACGCGATCGGCGTCGGCGACGCGGTGCGTGGGAGCGGTCAGCCAGTGCTCGCTCTTGGGATGCGTACCGCTGCGGGCCGGTGGTTGTCGCGGATCGATGGTGACGGCGCTGGCGTCGAGTCGCAGATCGGCACCACGACGCTTACTATTCATCGCGCTGAGCTGCACAGGATCCTGCACGACGCGCTACCTGCCGAGGCCCTTCTCGCCGGTGTGGTGACCACTGGCCTCCGCGGGGGCGCGGATGGCGGGCCGGCGGAGGTTTGCTTCCGGCATCGGGACCGCGATGCGATGCTGCACGCGGAGCTAGTCGTCGGTGCCGACGGGATCAACAGCTGGGTTCGGGCGCAGCGCTGGCCCGATGCGCCGGCTCCGGTCTACTCGGGCTCTACTACCTGGCGCGCAGTCACGACGCAATCGTCGGCGGCAGTCACCGAGATGAGCCTGAGCTGGGGCCAGGGCACCGAATTCGGTGTGATGCCCATGATCGACGGACGCACATACTGGTATGCCGCGGCGAACGCCGTCGAAGGCCAGCGCAACCCCGGCGAACTCGAGGCGCTGCGTGAGCAATTCGGGATCTGGCACGAGCCGATCCCAGCGGTTCTTGCGCACACCCCGGCCGAGGCCGTGCTGCGCCACGACATTTACTGGCTGCCGAAACTTGACAGCTACTACCGTGGCAGCGTCGTCCTGCTCGGCGACGCCGCGCACGCGATGACTCCCAACCTGGGGCAAGGCGGCGGGCAGGCCCTTGAGGACGCGACCGTGCTCGCCGCCGCGGTAAGCCGCAGTCGCGATGTGGCTCCAGCACTCGCGCGCTACGACCACCTGCGTCGACCTCGCACCCAGGCAATGTCCCGGGCAGCGACGCGGCAACTGCGATTCGGCCAGCAACTGCGCGCTCCGATTGCGGTGGCAGCGCGCAACACCGCCGTCGCGCTCACTCCAAACCGCATTGCGTTGCTGGCACTCGCACGGTACGGCAAGTGGTACCCGCCCGCGCTGGACAACTAGGACACCAGGGGTTTGCGCCTCGGATGGTGATCGTGCCGTCGGCGGCCATGAGCGGGCGCTTCGCTACGCCGATCGCTGTTGGCCGCGGCTATGAGGAACGGCTTCCAGTGCCCCTCGGAGACCACCTCGACGGTGCCGTCGGTGACCTTGATGGCCGTCTGGTCGTCGACGGCGTATGCCGGACCCGCGATCTCTGCCGCCCATCTCTCCGCCTCGGCCATCGAGTTGCCCGGCATGCCCTCCTGAGCCAGGTGCGGGAAGATCGAGAAGTCGACGACCCCCAGGGTGCTGTCGCCCCCAGCAGGCGGCCTCCAGTTCACGAAGTCGTCACCGATCCGGGGGGTCATTACCATGCTTCCGGCGCTCACCCCCACCCAAACCGTCTCGAGAAGCGACGGCAGGAGGGCGGCCAGCCCAGACTGCCGCATCCAGTGGCACAGGTACGTCGCATCGCCGCCGTCCACCAGCAGGACGTCAGCCGCCCGGACCCAGGGGACCCAGCGCTCCTCGCCGATGCTGGACAGCGCGGTGAGCTCCAGCACGCCGACAGACTTCCAGCCCAGGTCACACATAGGTGACGGCGACTGGCCGGCAATGAAGCGCCAGGCAGAGGCCGGCGTGCACGCGGGGTGGCCCCACTCCGCGGTCGGAATACACAGGGCGCTGGAGTCGGCGATCGGCTTGCCCAGCAAGTCGACCAGCGCATGGCGGATGCTCGCGTTCGTGACGCCCCCGGATGTGAGAAGAAGCCTCACGCATACCTCCTGTCCGCAGCGGTCATGGCGCTCTCCTCGAAAGTCGGAAGTAGGAGCATGGAACGACAGACTGGTCACCATAGCGAAGCGCATCGCCGCTGCGACTCTCAAGCACCCCGCACGCAAATCGGCGGTGCCGTGTTGGCGTCGGTCAGTGGGGGTCACGCGCCTGAGGCCAGGTGCGCCGCGAGGATGTAGTTGCGCGTCGGGCACTGGCTCGACGAACCGTCGTGCGCCGGATCACGCTGCGGTGCATGAACACTGGCAGCACCACGGGCCAGGCCGACGGGCAGGCCAACGTGCCGGTCGAGTGGCCGCCAAGGAGACTGCGCAACGGCCCGCGCGCCGCTACGCGGCTGGTGTTATCGCCCTGGTGTCGGCGACGCTGACTGCCGCCGTCACTTTCATCGACTCAGGCAAGAAGCGGGATCAGGCAGCGATTATCGGTTGCCGATGGGACGACCTGTACGACAAGGTCCACGTGTGCCGGTTGACCGAGCTGGTCTCCGTCACGGTCGACCGGAGCCGGCAACGCCTTGCCACGTTCTACGCCATGGAGTCGGCGATCCGGGCCTCGCGACAGTGAGCGGTCTCGTTCCATACCGGACGATCGGTAACGCTTAAGCAACTAGAGCGCATGCACCGCGGCGCTGGTCACGACCCAGGCGGGCTACCAGATGCGGACCCGGGCGGCGGGCTCGAGCCACAGCTCGTCGGTGACGCCGACATCGAACGCACGGTAGAACTCATCGAGGTTCCGCACGATCTGGTTGCAGCGGAACTCGCCGGGGGAATGCGGGTCGATGGCCAGCAGCCGGATGACTTCCTCGTCCCGGCTCTTCTGCTGCCAGGCACGAGCCCACGACAGAAAGAAACGCTGCGCGCCCGTCAATCCGTCGATGACCGGTGCTTCTTCGCCGCGGAGCGACAGCAGATAGGCCTTCCACGCGATGCCGAGGCCGCCGAGGTCCCCGATGTTCTCCCCGATCGTCAGCGCTCCGTTCACGTGCTGGTCAGGAGTCTGCTTTGGTGCCAGGGCGTTGTACTGCTCGATCAGCGACCGCGTCCGGGCTTCGAACGCTTCCCGGTCTGCTGCGCTCCACCAGTCGGTGAGCCTTCCGTCACCGTCGTACTTGGAACCCTGATCGTCGAAGCCGTGGCCGATCTCATGACCGATGACCGCGCCGATGGCTCCGTAATTGGCCGCGTCGTCACGGCCCGGGTCGAAGAAGGGATCCTGCAAGATGGCAGCCGGGAACACGATCTCATTCAGGCCGGCGTTGTAGTAGGCGTTGACCATCTGGGGGGTCATCAGCCATTCGTCGCGGTCGATCGGTTTGCCGATCTTGTTCAGCTGGCGGTGAAGCTCGAAGGCGCGAGCCGCGTGCACGTTGGCCATGAGGTCCGTGGGGTCGATCTCCAGGCTGGAGTAGTCCCGCCAGCGGACCGGGTAGCCGATCTTAGGCGTGAACTTCCGCAGCTTGTCCAGGGCCCGTCGGCGTGTGTCAGCGCCCATCCAGTCGAGCTTCTCGATGCTCTGGCGGTAGGCCTCTAGGAGGTTGGCCACCAGGAGATCCATCCGCTCCCTGGCTCCGGGCGGGAAGTGCCGGCCGACGTAGGCTCGCCCGGCCGCCTCCCCCATCGCCGAGTCGACTAGTGCGACGCCTCGCTTCCAGCGTTCACGCAACTCGGGGGTGCCGCTGAGGGTGCGGCCGTAGAAGTCGAAGTCTTCCCGGACGAACGCCTCGGACAGGTACCCCGCAGCGCTGTGAATCACCTGCCAGCACAGCCAGTCTCGCCACGCCGGAACGTTTTCGTCGGTGAGCAACGAGGCCAGCCCGGTGCTGAAGCTCGGCTGGCGCAGCACGATCTCGTCGAAGGCGCCAGCAGGCGGGTCCAGCGCCGCGAGCCACCCGCGCAGGTCCGGCCCCTGCGACAACGCGTCAGTCCAGGTGAACAGGTTGTACGTCTTCTCGCGGTCACGGCTCGCGACCTTGTCCCAGTGATGCTCAGCCACCGCGGTCTCGAGCGCGAACACTCGCTGGGCGGCCTGGCCGGCGTCCGGCAGCCCGGCCAGCTCGAACATGCGCTGCAAATGACCGACGAAGGCGTCGCGGACGCCGGCAAACCGCTCCTCGCGGTAATAGCTCTCGTCCGGCAGCGAGAGAGCACCCTGCTCGAAGAACACCAGGTATCGCCGGGGGTCGCCAGGATCGGTGTCAACAAAGAGCCGGTACAGGCCCGCGATCCCCTGCTGCCCGAGCCGCCCCAGCGTCTCCAGCAGATCCGGGACGGAGCTGACAGCTCGCGCCGCCGCGAGCGTCTCGCTGATCGGCTGCGAGCCAAGCTGCTCTGCTCGGTCCGCGTCCATGAAACTGGCATACAGGTCGCCGAGCTTCCGCTCCTCGCTGCCTTCTGGTGCCGACGCAGCCTCCTCGACGATCTCGCGCACCGCGTTCTCGGCCCCTTCTGCCAGGATCCGGAACGCGCCGTCGCGCGCCCGGTCCGCGGGGATCTCTGTGCGCGCAATCCACCGGCCGTTGACATGGCGGAACAGGTCATCTTGCGGGCGGACGGCGGGGTCGAGGTCGTCGGTGGAGATACCGGATGGAAGCGTCATGCCAGCTAGCCTAGGTGCGGCGGCGGCCAGGCACCCAAATGGGTCCCTGTCAGCCCCTTTCGGGCACATACGAAATATTCTGAGGTGATCCAGTGGAGGCGCGCGACAGGGCCGCATCACAAGCGCAGCTAGATTAGCGTCGTGACCGCAGCGGCAGGCGATATCGGCCGGGTTATCCCGGTCGGCTCCGAGTTTCCGGTGGTCGTACTGGCGGCCGCGGTCCTGGCGGCGGAGCGCGTGTCGGGCGTGCTCGTGGGCAGCGCCGCCTTGTGGCTGCGCGGTGAGCCGGTGAGCGTTGGTGACGTGGACGTGGTGATCGATCCGGGCTTGCCGAACCTGCGCCGGCTGCACGACGCACTGGCTCGCCTGGCGGTCCGGCCGACGTCCGTCCCCGCCGTCTACCGGCTGCGCGAGATCTCGATCGTGACAGTCTTCTCTTCGTACGGGCGGATTGATTGCATGCTGGAGCAGGGCCGCTGCGACTGGCAGCGGCTGCGCGACGGAGCGGGCTATGTATCCATAGCCGACGCTCCCGTGCTCGTCGCGAGCGCCGCTGACGCCTGGGCGCTGCGCCTGAAGTTCAGGGGGCCGTGACGATGGGACAGCGCAGCGGCGTCGGCCTCGTCGAGCTGGCCATCCTGGAAGTACTCGACGCACTACGCGGCGGGCGCAGCTGGGGGGCAGTCCCCTGCGACAAAGTCCTGACCACGCTCGAGCACGAGATGGACCTGGACCGCAAATACGCCTACCAGGTGCTTGTCGACCTGGCGCAGCCGTGGAAACTGCCGGCACCGCTGGTCGATGGGATCGGCAACTTCGGTGGCCGCGGGGACGACCCGCCGGCCAGCCCCCGCTACACCGAAGCGCAGCTGTCGCCAGTCGGCGAGATCGCGCTGGCTGCCGAGCGTGGTGAGATCGCGCGGGTCCCCATCGGGATGATCAACGGCAACACCCACAGGGAGGGCATCCGGCCCCCGTTCCGGCCGGCCGCCATCATCGATGCCATCCGCCAGGTCCTGTCCCGGCCGGGGCTGCGCGGGGCGCAGATCACCACCATCGTGGGCCCGCCCGACTTCATCACCGGGTGCACCGTGACCGGTGACCTGGTCGCGCTCGCGGCCGGCCAGCACGCCGAACTCGGACTGCACGCGAGAGTCACGGTCTCCGACGCCGGCCACGTCAGGGACCGTGAGTTCAAAACGGCCGCACCAGGACACAGGACGACGCTCCTCACGCGAGACCCCGGCGACCCGGTGATTGTCATTGACAAGCTCCCGCCCTACTCCAACCCCGACGAAGTCATCCGCAGCATCGCCGATCGCGCGCAGGGACAGGACTGGCACCGCCGCCATCCCGAACTCGGCGCACTCACCCGGCTGCCCATCAGGAACGTGGCCGACCTCAGCGGCTCCCGCGGCGGCTCCTGGTTCGTCTGCGTGCCGTCCGACGACGCACCGCTGGAGGAGCTGCGGGACCAGCTCCTGAAGGTCCACGGCCTGAGCATCTACATCACGACGCGCCTGCCCCGGCCGCTGCCCGCCATGATCATGACCTGGATCCGTGCCAGCCAGGACGAGGACCTCCCGGGCAGCCTGACAGCCCTCGAGAACGCCCTGGCACAGCAGCAAGACGGTGCCGAGTACTAAGGCCGGTCATCGCCGTCACGGGGCTGACGCGATCAGGGGCGCCGCCCGGACAGCGCGATCATCCCGCGGTAGGCGCGGTTCTTGATGTGCACGTCTGCGAACGCGATCGCCCACGTGCTGGCCGAGCGCGGTATCGCGGTGACGTACTCGAGGTCGTAGCTGGGCCCGGGTTTCGACGGGTTGGTAACGAGCCACCGTCGTCCGGTCCAGTGCACGTACGGGCCTAGCCATACGCCGTGGTGATCGTCGTAGCTGAAGCTCCACGATCCATACGAGAGATCGCGCGGGACAGCGCGCCGACTCCAGGCATGGCCGTTCCAGTAATCGAGGTGGGTCGGCCGGCCGGCCCTGGCCGGCGGCACGAGCGCCCAGACATGCCCTGGCGGGGACGCTGCGATCTGCGGGTAGATCCCAATCCTGCCGCCGGGCGGCGTCGGCATCTTGTGCAGCCCGGCAGCGTTGCCCACGTACACCGCTGGCACGCTGGTCATGCCGGCTTCGAATGGATTCCGAACGGCCTGCTGGGAGAGCACCCATACCTGGCTGCCGGCCCCGGCCATGCTCTGCGCAGCCCCGGGCACGGTGTAGGTCGTGACCGCCCCGTCCTGGTAGTGCCACACCTGCGATGTGCAGGAACCCTGAGCCGAGCATTGCGCCTCGCCAAGGCCCCAGACGTCGGTGCTGCTCAGCACGGTCGCCGAGAGCGGATCCGGCAAGGACACCGACCGCCAGGAGCTGCCATTCCAGACGAAGGTCTCCAGATGGCCGAGCGCCGTACTCCCCATGACCCAGACGTCATCGGGAGCAGTGGCCTGGACGTCCTCTAGCGCGAAGCCGTTGCCGCCCGGTGCCTTCGCTGACCGCCACCGCGAGCCGTTCCACACCAGCAAGGCCGGCCCAGTGCCGCCAGTTCCCGTTGTCCCGACCGCCCACGCGGCCTGGGGCCCGGTGGCGGCAATGCTCTCCAGATAGATAGCCCTGGACAGGTAGACAGGCCGCCACCGCGGCGCCCTGGCCGCCTGAGCAGGACCGACACCGCAGGTGACAAGCAGGCCAATGGCAGCACCGGTGACGCACGACCATCGTGCTAAGCGCTTCAGCATCGGCTTCACTGCCCTCATGTCAGCCGGATGTCATACCGCCACCGAGGAGTGCGGGAAGGGCGGTCGCGCGCATCCTCCTCAGCACCCGGTGATTGACGGGGACCGCGTCGGGGTGGGCGCCTCCATTAGCCGCGGCGGCGGCACTCCATGCGGCCGAGCGCTGCTCGAGCGTCTCCGCGTCATCAAGCTGGAGGCAGTCGATCCGGTTCTTGTTGACATCGACCACGATCGTGTCGCCGTCTTCGATGAGAGCGATGGGCCCGCCGAGGAAGGCTTCAGGAGTGACGTGTCCGATGACAAGCCCGACCGATCCTCCCGAGAATCTGGCATCTGTCATCAGGGCGATCGTGATGCCCTGCTGACGGCACAGACTGGTGATCCTCGATGTCGGGTCAAGCATCTCGGGCATTCCCGGCGCACCGCGCGGACCCTCGTAGCGGATCACGACCATGTCCTTGTCGTGAAAGTCGCCGGGCCGCTCGTCGAGAGCACGGATCAGGCTCTGCTCGCCGTTGAAGACGCGTGCGTTACCCGTGAAGACGCCGCCGGAGATCCCGCCCTCGATGCCGGCCAGCTTCAGAATCGCGCCGCCGCCGGGAGCGAGATTCCCTCGCAGCAGGCGCAGGCCGCCGGTGTCCTTGAATGGCCGGGCCACCGAATAGATGACTCGGTGGTCAGGTACCGGCGGAGCCAGGCGGCTGACCTGCTCGCCAAGGGTCTCCCCCGTACACGTCAGCGCATCTGGATCGAGATAGCCGTCGGAGAGCAGCTCGCGGACTACTGCGGGCACTCCGCCAGCGGCCTCGACGTCGACCATCGAATAGGACCCGAAGGGTCTCAGGTTGACGAGTACCGGCAGCCGGCGCGACAGCGCATTGAACTCCTCCTGAGAAAGCACCTCATCCCAGAGGTCGATTCCGGCTGCCCGGGCGATCTCCACGCTGTGCAGCATGACGTTGGTCGAGCCGCCCATGGCGGCGGCGACAGTCAGCGCGTTGCGAAGCGATGCCGGCGTCACGATGTCTCGCGGCCGGATGCCCCGGGTCACCATCGTGATGAGGCAGTCGACAAGCTGGCCGGGAAACTCGGTCATCCTGCGCGGGTCATCTGAGGCCGGGGCAACCATGTGCAGCGGCTCCAGGCCCAGCACGCCGATGAACGTCTGCATGGTGTTGTAGGTGAACATGCCCCCGCAGCTGCCCTGGCCAGGACAGGCATGCAGGGCAAGGCGAGCACGCACGCTCTCGTCGGGATCGGCAGCTGCCTGGAATGCGTCGACCAGATCGATCCGCGCACCAGTCTGCGGGTCAATGCCGGGCCTGATCGAGCCGTCAGACATAATCACCGCGGGCGCGTTGTGCTCGAGGAGGGCGGCGACAGTACCCACCGGCGGCTTGTCGCAGGCAACGACGGCGATCAGGCCCGCCACGCCGTTCGCGGCCAGATGTACGGCCGTTGCGTCGTTGACCAGTTCCCGGCAGACGAGGGAGAACCGCATCTCCGGGGTGCCATTGAGCTGGCCGTCCGAAATGCCGAGGGTGAACGCCGGCGCTATCAGGCGTACCGGCAGGTCCTCGCGGCCGATTCGCTGCGACATCGCCGCCTGCACAGCCGCCACCTTTGCCTGGACACCCAGATAGCACTGGCTATCGCCAAGATTGCCGACCACGGCCCACACCGGGTCATGGATCTTCCTGACGTCCTCACCCAGGAACGCTGCCGTGCCGACCCGCTGGACGTCGCGACCCGGGTTATCGAAGCCGACGCCCGGTGCATCGTGGAAGCCCGCTGAAGGGGCCCCCTCCACTAGTGCACTCACGCCCTCACACAGCCTCCGATCGGGATAGTTGAACATCCGCGAGCGGCTCAGCGCCGGCTCGCAGCAAGCCGTACACCACGCCGTCGGTGAGCGCCTCCCACGAGGCGGTGACCACGTCGTCGGACACCCCGACCGTAGTCCACTCGCCGTCCGCGTCGGCCGAGGTCAGCATGACTCGGGTCACCGCGCTCGTCGCGGCGCGGCCGTCCAGGATCCGGACCTTGTAGTCCACCAGGTGAATGCGGCCCAGCTCCGGGTACACCTCGGCCAGCGCCCGGCGCAGCGCCTGGTCGAGGGCATGCACGGGGCCCACGCCCTCGCCCACCGCGACCATCCGGCCGGTGCCGAGCCGCAGCCGCACGATCGCCTCGCTGCGGTCGTCGGTGCCGTCACGCTCCACCACGACCCGGTACCCCTCGAGCTCGAACCAGGACGGCAGCATCCCGGCGCTGCGCCGCACGAGCAGCTCGAACGAGGCGTCTGCGGCCTCGAAGGCGTACCCGCGGTGCTCGGCCGACTTCACCTGATCGAGCACCCGCCCGGCGAGCGCCGGGTCGGCGGACAGGTCGAGTCCGAGCTCGGTCGCCTTCGCCACCACGTTGCTCCGCCCGGCCAGCTCGCTCACCAGCACCTGCGCCCGGTTGCCGACCAGCTCAGGCTCGACGTGCGAGTACGCATCCGGGCGGCGGGCGATCGCCGAGGCGTGCAGCCCGGCCTTGGTGGTGAACGCCGACGGCCCGACGTACGGCTGCCTCGGCTCGAACGGCAGATTCGCCACCTCGGCGATCGTGCGCGCCGTCGTCGCCAGCGCGGACAGCTGACCGTCCGGCAGCAGCGAATGGCCGCGCTTCAGCTCCAGGCTGGCGATGACCGAGAACAGGTCCGCGTTGCCGCACCGCTCGCCGTAGCCGTTGGCCGCGCCCTGCACATGCAGGCTGCCGGCGCCGACCGCGACGACCGAGTTGGCCACGGCGCAGGCCGCGTCGTTGTGGAAGTGCACGCCGATCTTGGTCCTGGACCGGTCGGACACTGCGGCCACGATCCGCGCGACGTCGTCCGGCAGCGTGCCGCCGTTGGTGTCGCACAGCACCAGCGTGTCCGCGCCCGCCTCAGCCGCAGCGGCCAGCACCTCGAGCGCGTAGCCGCGATCAGCGAAGTAGCCGTCGAAGAAGTGCTCGGCGTCGAAGACGACCCGCCGGCCGGCGGCAGCCATGTAGGCAATGGAGTCCGCGACCATGGCGACGTTCTCTGCCCGGGTGGTACGCAGCGCCTCGTCCACGTGCAGCGTCCACGACTTGCCGACGAGCGTGACGATCGGCGTCTGCGCCGCGATCAGCGCCGCCAGCGACACGTCGTCCTCGACGTGCCGGCCCGGCAGCCGGGTCGCGCCGAACGCAGCCAGCGTCGCGTTCTGAAAAGTGAGTTCCTTGCACCGCTCGAAGAACTCGGCGTCCTTCGGGTTGGAGCCCGGCCAGCCGCCCTCGATCACGTCCACGCCGAGGCCGTCCAGTGCCGCGGCCACCCGCAGCTTGTCTGCCACGGTCAGGTCGAGCCCCACCTGCTGCGAGCCGTCCCGCAGCGTGGTGTCGTAGATTTCGACTTTCGGCGCTGCGCGGTCCGGCGATGTAACAGAACCTGTCTCGCTCATCGCGACCCCCCGAGCTGTACGAGCAGTGCCTTCTCCCAGTCGCCCGTGGTGCCGGGCGCGCCCGCTGCGAGGACCGCGTCCACGGCGGCGTCCAGGTCAGCGGCGGCCTTCGCCTCACCGAGGTGCGACAGCATCAGGCTGGCCGACAGCACCGCGCCGACCGGGTTCGCCAGTCCCTTCCCGGCGATGTCGGGCGCGGAGCCGTGCACCGGCTCGAAGATCGACGGTCCGGTCTTGTCCGGATTGAGGTTGCCGCTCGCCGCGTAGCCGAGACCACCGGTCAGTGCCGCGCCAAGGTCGGAGATGATGTCGCCGAACAGGTTGTCGGTGACGATGACATCGAACCGCTTCGGGTCGTCGACCAGCCACAGGCAGGCCGCGTCGACGTGCGCGTAGCTCAGCTCGAGCCCGGCCTCAGCCGCTACCTCACGCGCGATCCGGTTCCACAGGTCACCGGCGTGGGTGAGCACGTTGGTCTTGTGCACCAGGGTGAGCCGGCCCGACCGCTGCGCCGCCAGCGACGCCGCGTACTGCACGCAGCGGCGCACGCCCGCCCAGGTGTTGAGCGACTCCTCGGTCGCGGTCTCGAACTGCGTGCCCCGGTGGACGGTGCCGCCGGCCCCCGCGTAGAGACCCTCGGTGTTCTCCCGCACGATGACGAAGTCGAGATCCGACAGCCCGTGCCTGCCCACCGCACCGCCCACCCCCGGCCGCAGCTTGGACGGCCGCAGGTTGACGTACAGGTCCAGCTCGAACCGCAGCCGCAGCAGCAGCCCGCGCTCGAGCACGCCCGGCGGTACCTCGGGCGTGCCGACCGCGCCGAGCAGGACGGCGTCCGACTCGCGGAGCTGCGCGAGCACCGGGTCGGGCAGCACCTCCCCGGTCTTCAGGTAGTGCTGCCCGCCGAGCTCGCACGGCCGCCACTCGACCGCGAACCCGTGCTGCTCCGCCACCGCGTCCACGCACGCCCGCGCGACCTCGGTGACCTCGGGTCCCACGCCGTCACCGGGCAGATGCGTGACGACGTGGGTCCGTACTACGCCTGCCCCACCCGAATCAGCACCGGCCGAATCGGTACGGCCAGAATCAGCCGCCATTACTCGTCCATCTCCTTCGCGGCCGAGCCGAGCCAGCTCATCATCGCCCGCAGCGGCTTGCCGACCTGCTCGACCTGCGCCGTCTTGGCCTCGTCCCGCAGCTTGGCGAAGTTCGGCCGGCCGGCGTCGTCCTCGGCCACCCACTCGCGGGCGAACTCGCCGGACTGGATGTCGGCCAGCAGCTGCTTCATGGCCGCGCGAGTCGGCTCGGCGATTACCCGCGGGCCGCGGGTCAGGTCGCCGTACTCGGCCGTGTCGCTGACCGAGTAGCGCATCCACGACTCGCCGCCCTCGTACATCAGGTCGACGATGAGCTTCAGCTCGTGCAGGCACTCGAAGTAGGCGACCTCCGGCTGGTAGCCAGCCTCGACCAGGGTCTCGAACCCGGCGTTGACGAGGGCGGTCACGCCGCCGCACAGCACCGCCTGCTCACCGAACAGGTCGCTCTCGGTCTCCTCCTTGAACGTGGTGACCAGCGCCCCGGCCTTCGTCCCGCCGATCGCGGCAGCGTACGACCTGGCCAGGTCCCAGGCCTTGCCGGTGGCGTCCTGCTCGACGGCGATCAGCACCGGCGTGCCGTGCCCCTCGACGTACTGCCGGCGGACCAGGTGGCCGGGCGCCTTCGGCGCGACCATCGCGACATCGACCGTATCCGGCGGGGTGATGTAGCCGAAGTGGATGTTGAAGCCGTGCGCGAAGAACAGCGCGTCGCCCGGCCGCAGGTTCGGCGCGATCGCGTTGGCGTACAGCTTGCGCTGCGTGGTGTCCGGCGTGAGCACCATGATCAGGTCAGCCCACGCGCACGCCTGCGCCGGCGTCGTCACCTCGAGGCCGGCCTCCTCCGCGCGCTTGCGCGACCGCGACCCCTCGGGCAGCCCGACCCGTACGTCGCAGCCCGAGTCGCGCAGACTGAGCGCGTGCGCGTGGCCCTGCGAGCCGTAGCCGAGCACGGCGATCTTGCGGGACTGGATAAGGCCGAGATCGGCGTCGCTGTCGTAATAGACGGTGGCCATGTCAGGAAGTTCCTCTCTGAAATTCGACAACCTTTGACGGGAACGGGCTGGTCAGGCGGCGCTGTCGGCTCGTTCGGCGAACTCGTCGGTGATAGTCCCGGCGCCGCGGGACAGAGCGATCCGGCCGGTCCGCACCAGCTCGCAGGTGCCGTAGGAGTCGAGCATCGCGAGCAGCGCGTCCAGCTTCGCCGGGCTGCTGACCGCCTCGAGCACGAGCGTTTCCGGGCTCATGTCGACCACGCTGGCGCCGAACACCCCGGCGACCTCGAGCAGCTGGCCGCGCAGCGCCGGGTCGACCCGCACCTTGATCAGCGCCAGCTCCCGCTCCACGGCGGAGCCATCGGCGAGCTCGACCACGGTCAGCACCCGGATCAGCTTCTCGAGCTGCTTCTTCACCTGGTCGACCGAGGTCGACGTGCCGTCCACCACGATCGTCATCCGGCTGACCTGCTCGTCGTGCGTCGGGCCGACTGCCAGCGATGCGATGTTGAACGCCCGCCGGGAGAACAGGCCGGCCACGTGCGACAGCACGCCTGGCTTGTTCTCCACCAGCACGGACAGGGTGTGCGTGGTCATCTACAGCTCCATTTCCCGCCGCGTCGCGGCCGCCTGCTCCTCGGCGCTGAAGTTCGGGCCGAGCAGGATGTCGTCGTTGGGGTGGCCAGCCGCGACCATCGGGAACACGCCCTCCCGGTCGTGGGTGCGGAAGTCCACGATCACCGGCACGTCACTCGGCGCGAGCGCCTTGTCCAGCACCGCGTCGACCTCGTCGGCCCGGTCGCAGCGCAGCCCGACGCAGCCGTAAGCCTCGGCGAGCTTCACGTAGTCCGGGATCGCGGTGCCGAGCTCCACTGAGGAGTACCGCTCGTCGTAGAACAGCTCCTGCCACTGCCGGACCATGCCGAGGAAGCCGTTGTTGAAGATCAGAACCTTGATCGGGATCTTCTCGATCGCGCAGGTGGCCAGCTCCTGCGCGGTCATCTGGAAGCAGCCGTCGCCGTCGATCGCGACCACCAGCTCGCCCGGCCGGCCGACCTGCGCGCCCATCGCGGCCGGCACGGCGAACCCCATGGTTCCCGCACCGCCGGAGTTGATCCAGCTACGGGGCCGGGTGAACGCGTAGTGCTGCGAGGCGTGCATCTGGTGCTGGCCGACGCCGGCCACGATGATCGCGTCGCCGCCGGTCATCGCGGACAGCCGCTCGGTGACGAACTGCGGCTTCAGCGGCCCGTCGGTCTCGTGCGTGTAGCGCAGCGGGAACCGGAGCTTCCAGCCGTCCAGGACGGACAGCCAGGCGCTGGTGTCGGCCGGGGCTGGTCTTCCGGAAGCAGAGCCGTCGCTGACGGCGGCCGCGACCGCATCGGCCAGCGCGCCCATCGTGTACTTCAGGTCGCCGATGATGGCAACGTCAGGCTGGCGGTTTTTGCCGATCTCGGCCGGGTCGATGTCGGCGTGGATCACCCTGGCCCGCGGCGCGAAGTCGGCGAGCTTGCCGGTGACCCGGTCATCGAACCGAGCGCCGAGCGCGACGATCAGGTCGGCCTCCTGCAGCGCCGCAACCGCGGGGTAGGTGCCGTGCATGCCGGGCATGCCGAGGGCGAGGGCGTGGGTGTCCGGGAACGCGCCGCGCGCCATCAGCGTCGTGGTGACCGGCGCCCTGGCCAGCTCGGCGAGCCGGAGCAGGTCGGCGTGCGAGTCCGACTTGACGACGCCGCCGCCCACGTACAGCACCGGCCGGCGCGCGGCCAGCAGCAGCCCAATGGCCGCCTCGATCGCGGCCGGGTCCGGCGGGCCGGGCACCCGGTAGCCGGGCAGGTCCATCGGCGGCGGCCACTCACCGTCGCCGAGCCGCCATGGCCCGGTGGACTGCTGCACGTCCTTCGGCACGTCGACGAGCACCGGGCCGGGCCGCCCGGTGGTGGCAATGTGGAACGCCTCCGCGACCGCGGCGGGGATCCGCTCCACGCTGGTCACCAGCTCGTTGTGCTTGGTGATCGGCAGCGTGATGCCGGTGATGTCAGCTTCCTGGAACGCGTCGCTGCCGATCAGCGGCCTGCCGACCTGGCCGGTGATGGCCACGATCGGGACTGAGTCCATGTAGGCATCGGAGAGAGCGGTGACCAGGTTGGTCGCGCCGGGGCCGCTGGTGGCCATGCACACACCGGGCCGTCCGGTCGCCCAGGCGTAGCCCTCGGCCGCGTGGCCCGCGCCCTGCTCGTGCCGCACCAGGACATGCCGGACCGAGGAGGACAGCAGCGGGTCGTAGGTGGGCAGGATCGTCCCGCCGGGAAGCCCGAAGACTACCTCGACGCCCTGTCGCT